>Ga0209006_10004358_pt1 | contig 12846 bp, 12 predicted proteins | sample JacPin_JW_Ref_O2_FD_188567 | JGI IMG/M metagenome (GOLD analysis project Ga0209006, IMG submission 188567) | Forest soil microbial communities from Algoma, Ontario, Canada - Jack Pine, Ontario site 1_JW_Ref_O2 (SPAdes) (version 2) | ecosystem: Environmental > Terrestrial > Soil > Boreal...
GCCGCCACCGTCTTTGCCGCCCTCTTTGAACGAGAGTCCGCGGACTCCGTGCCACTCCTGTCCTTCGGCGATCCTCTGCACGAGTTCGAGAAGCGTCAGTTCGCCCTGCCCTCGCACGATGGCATCCACGAAGGGTTCACGCAGCGTTTGATCCACTGCCAGGCTGGGATGCCAGCCGCCAAATACGATTGGCAACTCTGGACGATGCCGTTTTACTCGGTTGGCGACCCGAACAGCCGCTCCAATGTGGGGGCCGGTAAGTACCGATATGCCTAGACAGAGCGCATCCTCAGTCTCGCGCAGAATCGCCTGCTCGTAGTCTGGGGCGATTAAGTTATCAATAAGCTTGACCTTGAAACCCGACTCCATCAGGGGCGACGCCAGGCAAAGAAGCGAGAGAGGAGCACCGAGTGGGGGACCGTCGTACGGTGGGTAGAAGAGCACGACTTTGTTCTTCGTAGGCAATCGGTTCCAGTGTCCACGCGCGCATAAGGCTCTCTACTAGCAAGCTTGAGCACTTTGCGTTTGGTTTCCCAGACGTCAGCTGCCACGGTCTGGGAAGCTCCGAATCTAGGACCATAGACACGATTAATTGTCAGAAGAGTGTCAAATCCGTGTCATTTCTCGTGCGGGTCATTGCTTTGGTCGTTGAGGATTTTGCAGACGTTTTACAAATCTGAGACAAGTGCGCGCTCGCGAGTCAATACGATTCTTCTTTTCAAGACCAGATCCGCCTAACTGTCATGATCCTTCTTTACAACCCTAAGGCAACCCGATTTCGCAATCGCCGCCTTCCCCTCTCAGTCCTCTCCATTGCAGCTATGCTGGAAGGCAAAGAAGAATACGCTATCGTCGACGGAAACCTCGACGCCCACCCGACAGAAACTTTGGTTGCACTTCTAAAAGAGCATCCAGTCGAATTGCTGGCTGTCACTGTGATGCCGGGGCCACAGACCGTCGGCGCGGTGGCTACCTGCCGCGAGATTCGCGCCAGGTTTCCGAATGTCCCGATCGTATGGGGGGGCTACTTTCCCTCGAACTATACGGCTGCCACTCTGAACGTGGCGTACGTAGACTATGCGGTGCGCGGCCAGGGGGAACAAACGTTCCTTGAACTGCTGGACGTAATTCGTGGCAATCGCGACCCGAAGACAGTTTTTGGACTTTCCTACAAAGCCTCAGATGGAGCCGTCTGTTACAACCCGGACCGTCCCATGCGCAGTCCAGGTGATTTTCCCTGGTATCCGTATCACCGGCTGCCCGTGGACCAATATCTCCTGCCTACCTTTTTGGGCCGTCGCACTGCAGTACACCAGGCTAGCATCGGATGTCCTTATCGCTGCAATTTTTGCGGAGTTGTCACGTTTTCCGGGAGTCGCGAGAAAATGGAGCCGCCAGCTCGAACCGAGCAAATGCTCCGCCATTTGGTTCAAGACTATGGAGTGGACGCCGTACAGTTTTACGACAACAATTTTTTCTTGCGCGAGGATCACACTCGTGAACTCGCTGACCGTCTTGCCCCACTCAAGACTCGCTGGTGGTGTGAGGGCCGAACCGACGTCCTTGTGAAATATGGGGATGCCACTTTGGAGGCCCTTCGCCGAGCCGGCTGCACCATGATTTTTTTTGGCGCCGAGTCGGGGTCGAACGAGACCCTGAAGGAGATGAATAAAGACCTGCGTGCGGAGGATACTCTGGCTCTTGCCTCACGGATTCGCGAGTTCGGCATCATCCCGGAATTCTCGATTATTTTTGGAAACCCCAAAGATCCGGATGGAGATACGGAGGAGTGCATCAAGTTCATCCGGCAACTCAAACGGTTGAATCCGGAGTCCGAAATCATTGTCGAACACTACACGCCAGTGCCCCAACGCAAACAAATGTATGGCGGAGTTGAGGACCGGTTCGACTTTCCGACGACCGCTGATGAGTGGGCCACTGAACGATGGCAACGCTTTGCCACTCAGAAAGACCCGAACACGCCTTGGCTGCGGCCTCATACCAAAGAGCGCATCGATAACTTTGAGTTAGTTGTATCTTCCAGATGGCCGACCGTACAAGATCTAAGACTACCCACTTGGGGGCGGCTGGCGCTTAAAACTCTGAGCAGTTGGCGCTATCGGCTTGGTTATTATTCGGCGCCTTTGGAACTCAGGTGGATTCAACAGTTCATCAACCTCCGCAAGCCAAAGGAGGAAAGCCTGTGAGTGGTGCTGAAGGCATCGGAACGTCTGTACCCGATTGCGAATCCGAGATGCTCTCGCCCTCTTGTTGGCCGTTCGTCATGAGCGTGAGAGATGGCTATGAACGCTGGGCGCCTACCTACGATCATTTTCCAAACCCGCTGCTGGCTCGCGAACAGCGCTATGTTTTCCCGTTACTGCCCAGCCTTCAGAATCGCGGCGTTCTCGACTTGGCTTGCGGCACCGGACGCTGGCTTACCCGACTGTCGGCGGTGGGTGCACGCCCGGCAGTCGGAGTTGACCTCTCATCCGCGATGCTGCGAGTTGCCGGCGATAGGAAAGAGCTTGCGGGAAGCGTCGTCCAAGGTGATTGCTTAAGGCTTCCGTTCCCGCCTTCGACCTTCGATTTCTCGATCTGTTCGTTCGCTCTAGGACATATTCAGGACTTACGCAGTGTGGCCGCCGAGCTCTCGCGGGTGATGAAGCCCGACTCTGACTTGTTCATCACCGACCTTCACCCGGAAGCTTACGCGAGAGGATGGCGCACCGGATTCCGCGACCAGCAGAGCGCGGTGCAGGTTCACACTCTGTCGCATTCGATTGAGGACATCCTCTGGGCTTTCAATTCGACGGGTTGCGGATGCGTCAACCAGGTCGGCCTCTGCCTGGGGGACCCAGAGAGGCCCATTTTTGCGGAGGCAGGAAGACAGCACTTATTCCAAGCTGCGTGCCGCGTACCCGCTGTCCTGTTCTGTCATTTCAAACGGGGTTCACAAGCAGAGGTGTACAGAACAACGCCATGAACATTCCAGTGCCCCACGCAAACCAGGCCTATTGGGACCTGACCGCCGAAAACTATGACAGCATCTTTTCAGAGACCGTCATCGGAAGAGTACAGCGAGATGCTGTTTGGCGCGAACTGGACAAACATTTCCAGCCCGGAATGCGGATCCTGGAATTAAATTGTGGTACCGGCGTTGACGCCGTCCATCTTGCCGCGCGCGGTGTTCGCGTGGTCGCCTGCGACCTCTCCTCAAAAATGATCGACGCTGCCCGCCGACGCTTAAGCGCGACCGGCCTTGACGCGCTCGTTGATTTTCGAATCCTGGCCACCGAGGAGATAGACTCGCTGGTCGGTGACGCCCCTTTCGATGGAGCTTTCTCCAACTTTTCAGGTCTCAACTGTGTGCAGGATATCTCGCAAGCTGCGCGCGATCTCGCCCGCCTCTTGAAGCCGAGCGCCAAGATTCTGCTGTGTATGGTGGGACGGTTTTCTCCGTGGGAAATGGCGTGGTACCTGGCTAAGGGCAAGCCTGCCATGGCTCTGAACAGTTTTAAGCGAAAACCAACGACACATATCTCTGCGGAGGAAGCGGTCCTGGTTCACTATCCGTCCGTTCGCGACATGAAGCGGATCTTTGCTCCTGAGTTCCGACTTCGAGCGTGGATGGGAATCGGCGTTGCCGTGCCGCCCTCTTGCCTCGAACCACTCGCGCGGAGGGTTCCGGGAGTGATCGGCAGTCTGGCAAAGATAGGCCGTTACCTCAATCGCGCTCCGGTTTTTCGAAGCATGGGAGATTGTGTGCTCTTGCAGTTCGAGCGCCTCGGTGAGGAATTTCCGTCAGGCCATCCCTCTTCCTCGTGAGGCCTTCAACCATGCTCACAATTCGCCGGGCGCGTACAGCTTTGAGGCAGTTCGTGTTTGGTCCACCCATTCCCCAGTTCTGCACCGTCGGTTTGAAATATCCACAATCGGAGGTCCGAGTCTGGCTGCGCGGACTTGGTACACCGCTGGACGTCACTGACACGAGTGTAATCGTAGCCGCGCGGCCGTTCACCGTAGGCATCGGGCTTGAGCAAGATCCCGACGAGGCTGCCATCAAACGCGCCCCTCTGTTCTTAGGCTTCAGTGATCGTTCCAGTGACAACTGCTTACTCGGCGAAATTCAACTCTCCTATGCCGAGACAATCCGCATCGGCGACCGGGTACTTTGCCTGTTCAGGGGATCGCGCTCAACTAACAGATGCTTGCCCAGAAGCGTGGTTTGGAGGCGCTACCTGGATTTTGCCCGTCAGCAACGTCGTGTTGCCAAGGGTCCGAATCCACCAGAAACACAGATGCTTATCCGTGAGTTGTTTGCTCTTTCCACCTTCTACATCTGCCCCCGGCCCGTCGTTCTTGTCAGCGTCGTGGATGGAAATGCGGGCAACATTTTTCCGATGGATCTTATCGGCCCCATTGGTAGACAACACTTCACGCTGGCGTTGCACGGAACCAGTACCGCGGTTTCCCTTATGGAGCACTCTCGCAGGGTTGCGCTTAGCGGCGTTCCCGTCGAGCAAATCTCAATCGCTTACGCGTTGGGACAGAACCACAAGAAAACAGATTTCGGCTGGAATCATGTCTCGTTCGATTTGACGACTTCGCCAACCTTCGGACTGCCCATTCCAGAGTTTGCTCTCAGCGTGAAAGAAATGGAGATCGAGGAAGTTCGCGCTATGGGAAGCCACAAATTGTTTATTTGCCGGACCGAAGTGGACCGTCTTCGATCTCACGGTTTGCAGCTGTCGTTTGTACAGGGCTTTTACCACGCACGCAGGCAACAGACGCAACCTCTCGCTCCAGCCAAGAGAGTTGCTTGAAATCTTACTTCGGAAAGGGCGGGTACTGGGATTTGCACGAAAGCATGGTCCCTCTTCATGTCGTGCCGTTGATTTATTTTTACGAGCCCGACTTGACTACGCCGGAATCACTTCTCGATCGCTATGCGACGATCAGACCCTTCGCAAAAGCCCTGCATGACGAAGGAGTAAGAATTACGATAATGCAAAGGTTCCACACCAATCTGGACTTCTGGGACGGTGGCATCCGTTTTTGCTTTTGCGCGGATTCCTGCACGCCGGCTTTGCACAAGTGGCAGATTCCCGATTCGTTTCACTCGTCCGTGCGAGCCGTTTGCACGCCGGGCAATGTCTCAGAACCGGTTCAGACCGCCGTTCATGTGAATGGCTTGCTCTATCCTTTGCAATTGCGAGCGCTGAGAAGCTCCCTCCCGCCAGATTGCTCCATCGTTGTCCAGCATCATGCGGACGGACCTTGGCCGCCGTTGCTCCGGCCTCTGCAGCGCTGGGGCTTGCGGGCGGCGAACGGCTTCTTCTTCGCGGCCCGCGATCTGGCCACCTCGTGGGTGGACCATGGTCTGATCTCTAAGCGCCAGTCGATCTTCCAGATCATGGAAGGTTCCAACAATTTCCGATATCAAGACCGGGTTACTGCTCGCGCCCGCACGAAGATGGCCGGCAATCCGGTCGTCTTGTGGGTGGGACGGCTGATACCTCTGAAAGATCCTCTGACCGTCCTGGAAGGATTCACGCGTATCCGTCAGCACTTACCGCAAGCCAGGCTGTATATGGCCTACGGGACCGCTGACATGTTGCCGCCCGTCCGGGAACGCATTGCGGACAGCAGGGCTCTTTCTGAGGCGGTGACGCTGCTGGGCAGGATTGAACACTCGCAGTTGGAGGACATCTATAACAGTTCGGATTACTTCGTCCTTGGCAGTCACCACGAGGGCAGTGGGTTTTCGCTGGCTGAAGCGATGGCTTGTGGCGTCGTGCCAGTAGTAACCGATATTCCATCCTTTCGCGCAATGACCGATGATGGAAGGATCGGAGGCTGCTGGCGCCCCGGCAGCCCCGAGTCGTTTGCTGACAAGTTCCTGGAGGTCGTGCATCAACCCCTTGAACAGCTCTCCCGCAAGGCCCAAGGTTTCTTTCAATCGCAATTGAGTTACAAGGCCATCGCCCGCGACGCAGTGCGTGCGTACTGCGAGGTAATAGCGGCACGGAAGAACCACGCATGAAAATCGGCCTCATCGTTCCGGGTGGGGTCGATCGTAGCGGCCGCATCTTCGTTATCCCGGTGCTCCTCGCGCTGATCGAGCGTCTCACGAGGCGACACGAGGTTGTCGTCGTTAGCCTTGATCCGAACGCCGAGCCCTCGCAATACGAGTTGCTCGGCGCGAAAGTCGTAAATCTGGGATTGATCAAAGCTCGCACCCGTCTATCATGGGCAGCCGTCACGCTAGGGAAATTGATGTCCGTTCTGCGGGCCGCCGGCGGTGGATTCGATCTGCTCCACGCTTTTTGGGTGTTTCCCCAGGGAACTCTGGCGGTCGCGGCCGGCTTTCTGGTGCGGGCGCCGGTGGTCTTAAGCGTTGGCGGCGGAGAATTGGTTTGGCTGCCGACAATTCGCTACGGTGGGATGAGGACCTTCCGAAGCCGGATCACGATGTCCGCGACCCTGCGGACGGCAAGTGCGGTTTCGGCACCAAGTAGGTATGTCATGCGTTCCGCGGCCGGGATACGCCCCGACATCCACTGGCTCCCAACTGGAGTTGATACGACAATTTTCCGGGGATCTATCGAACGGACGTGCGGCGCGCCCTGGCGTCTGGTACATGTCGCAGGGTTGAACGAGGTCAAAAATCAGGAGACCCTGCTCAAAGCAGTTCGGCAAGTGGCCAACGTCTTCCCTCACATCATACTCGACTGCATCGGAGTGGACGCTCTGAACGGACGCGTGCAAGCTATAGCTCGTAATCTGGAAATCACAGATAGAGTCCGGTTTCACGGGGTTCTGACCGTCGACGAGATCGTGCCCTTTTACCACAAAGCGCATTTGTTCGTGCAATCATCACTTCATGAAAGCATGGGTGCCGCCGTGCTGGAGGCATCTGCCGCTGGAGTCCCCACTGTCGGGACGAACGTCGGAATTGTTGCGGAAATGGCTCCCCGAGCGGCTGTCGCCGTCCCCGTCAGCGATCCCGGCGCCCTGGCGAAGGGCATCGTAGACCTGTTGGAGAATTCCCATCGACGCGAGGCTCTCGCCCTGGCGGCGCAGGACTTTGCTCGCACTTACAACGCGGACTGGACGGCTGCCCAATTTGAGGAGCTATATCGAAGAGTCGCTCAGCGGTCAGGTTGACAAGCATGAAATTGCTCTTAGGCGCGGGGACCGATGGCGTTACAGGACGCAGCATCGATCGGTTCAGGGTCATCCTGCTACTGATTGCAGCGGCGTATCTTTACCTGAATTTGTTTGCCCTCCCAAACGTTCCCTTTCTCCTAGGCGGAGACCAAGCGTATTTCTGGATGGATGCCCAGCGTATGTTGTACGGCGACCAGCCCTATCGGGATTTCTTTCAGTTCACTCCTCCTGGTACAGATCTGTTTTATCTCGTAATGTTCAAACTTTTCGGACCTCATATCTGGGTCACTAATGTGTCCGTACTCGTCCTGGGCGTGGCACTATCGTGGATATGCTACGAGATTGCAGCCGAGATGATGGAACCCAGCCTCGCTTTATTTTCGGCATTTCTGTTCTTGATATTGATATATGGCAAGGCGCTGAATGGCACCCATCACTGGTTCAGCATTCTTGCTGTGATGAGCGCTGTGAAAATAGGGCAAAGACCAAAAGCTGCGAGATGGACAATCGCCACGGCCGGAGCCCTGCTGGGTGTGGCATCGTTCTTCACGCAAACCCGCGGTGTGGCGGCGTTGCTTGCCTTTGCGATATTCCTCTTATGGAAGCGATCACGGGCAAAAGAAACGTGGCGCGATCTAGCCTGCGGTGAGCTCGCGCTTTTCGTGGCCTTCGTCGTTGTGCTGATTTCTCTGAATTCCTGGTTCATTGTGATGGTGGGTGCGAGGCAGCTTTGGTATGACCAAATCACTTACGTGAGGCGGTTCATGGTGCACGGAATAGTGAGCCAGTTCATGGGGTTGCCAGAACCTCTTTCGTTAACCACGCTGCCAAGACTCGCTCCCTACCTTTTTATCTACGCCTCTCTTCCAATCATCTATGTGCTCGCCCTGTGGCGATGCTGGCATGATCGCAGGAAACCGATGTGCCGATGGGCGCCGGCCTCACTTCTGACACTAGTTGGCCTTTTTCTCCTTATAGAAGTGGCATCTAGTCTGAATTGGCTTCGGCTTTACGCAGTGTCTTTGCCGGGCATAATCCTGTTGGTCTGGACAGTCGGTCGAACACAAAGAGTACGCCGTTATGCGGTCGTCATAATGTGGGCCTTGATTTCTGGAATTGCGATTCACCAGACTCTCGCAAAGTACCGGAGCGGATATGTGACGACCGAAACACCTGGCGGCAAGACTGCTGTTTCTCCACAGACCTACGGAAAGTTGCAGTCGATGATGCGCTACACGGAACCTGGGCAATTCATATTCCAGGCGGCCGGTCCCAGTATCTACCTGCCTCTACAATTGCGGAATCCCCTGTTCATGGATGCCGTGGAAACAAATCAGCAGACGCGGCCCGAGCAAATCGAACAGGCTGTACAACAATTGGAAGAGAAACAGTTGCAATTCGTTCTATGGTCGCCGCGCCTTGACGCTGCAGATCAATTCGACCGCTCAACGGAACAAACTATCGCTCCTCTTCGCAACTACATTCGGGCACGATACAAGCGCGTGGAGGTCTTCTCCGATCAAGACGAACTCTGGGAAAGGAAGTAGCCGACTGTGCGCATAACACACTTCAATTCTGGTCGAAAGAACAAAACAACCGGATAAGACGAGTGGAATCAATACTTACGTCGCACCGCGACCGCGGAATTGACAACAATTTGACAATCTTGTGACGAACCACGGGTTCGCCGACGCTAGATTTGTCTTCCGCACTCTTGTGTGGGTGCACTTGAATGCAAGTTCTCGATCCCGCCAACAGAATCAGCAGTTTAGCCCACGACAGTCTTCCTCTCGGGGCGCGGTTTTCCGTCGCCGGTTCAATCTGGGATCTGAGATCCAATTCCGAGGGAATTCTTCAGGCGATGCGGGAGACGTTCGACCAGGTGGGCGGCGAACAGCAAGCAGATTTGCACCTGCGATTCCGCGTCGACTTTGCCGTCAACAATGCACCTCGCTGGTCGACCCCACATTTTAGAGCTCTGGATCATCTGTACTATGCGACATACGGTCCCTGCGACACGATGCTGGTGGACCAAATAAGTCGCCGCGTGATCGGATCATTCTCTCCTGCTGTAGCTCATGATTTGCGCTACTGGAAGCAGATGGTGTTGCCTGTCCTGCTGGGTATTGTCAGCGCATCGATCGGAGTAACTCCTGTTCATTGTGCGTGTGTGGTCAAGGGTGGATCAGGACTTCTTCTTGGCGGAGAATCGGGAGCCGGAAAATCGACCATCGCATTGTCATTGTCTCGAAATGGATTCTCTTATCTTTCGGATGACTGTACCTATTTGTCGCGCACCGGTACGGGAATCCGAGCCTGGGGTCTATCCACTCCGGTGAAGTTGCTTCCGGACGGGGTGAGTTATTTTCCTGAGCTAGTTTCACTCGATCCAGTCCTGTCAATGAACGGAGAGTGGGTGCTCAACGTGGATCCGACCGAGATCTCAAATGTGGAGCGGTGTTTGAGCTGTACCCCTCGATGGCTGGTTTTTTTAGAGAGGCATGTGGATTCACCGACCGTGGTCAAGCCATTAAGTTCCCGGGAGGCCGCATCCCGCCTGGTGGCCGATTTGGAGGCGATGCCCCCCGTCATCTTCGATCAGTACGAATATCAGTTGGAGACCATGAATCGTCTGGTGGATCAGGAATGCTGGGTGGTGCAGCATGGCTTGAAGCCTGAACTATTGGCACGAGTGCTGGCGGAGATTTGCGGCTCTGCTTGAAAACTACTGCTCGAGAAGCGAGATAAAATGCCAATCGATCTAGTCAACAGATTCGCTCCCACGCCCATGCAAAGAACATTTCAGTTGTCTGGGAAAGTGATTTTCCTAGCCACGAACTGTGCAGACCTATTGAATCGGATGGCTAAACTAGCGACAGAATGCGAGGAAGCCGGCGTTGGCAGGGTAGACTGTTCCTGGAGAATCGTGACAGAACCAGGCACGGATGAAGTATTGGAATCCGTCGCCTTGAGTAATCGCCGTATCAGTGACGACGGCATATCGTTCGTCACCCTTGGCCAACGCAGCTTTCTAGCGTACGACGAGCGGACGCACAGGGGTATCTCCTTCTTATCAGAGGGGCTGGTCCGTGACCCAACGTTGTTTGTCGACCTCTTCCTTCCAGGTTTCCTATCGCTCTTACCGGAGGGAAAGCGGCAATGATGAACCGGAAGTTGGCACGGGCGATTATCGACAGCCTGCAAATGTCGGGAGCATCCTATGACTTTGGACAGTTGGCACGATTCTCACCAAGTCACTGGGAACAGACTCAAGGATGGATCGATCGTGCCGGTCTCACCCTCTATCTATTGGAGCGACTGAGTGCTTGCGGGGCAACCGAAGTCCTCCCTCCTCGGATATTAGCTCGCTTTGAGCAGAATCTTGCTGACAACCGATGCCGGGTTGACCATCTTCTTGACGAGACTGGTTGCATCAATGAAAGACTGAACCAAGCAGGCGTTCAGTATGTCGTGATCAAAGGCTTTTCACTGTGGCCAGAGTTTTGCAGCAATCCTTACTTGCGAACGCAGTGTGACCTTGACTACCTGGTTGCCAGGCAGTCTCTCACCTCGGCCCAGAATGTGCTTTTGGAACTCGGATATGAACGACAGCCTCGCCCGGCTGCGCAAGAATTTGCCTTCGAACGTCCCCTACAGCGTGTTCCCTCCCAATTCGATAGTCCCTACAAACTAGAGACGACTCCCTTGGTGGAGTTGCATGTAGGCATCTGGGAAGACATGACGCACCGCGTACCATTGGCGGAGCCTGCATTCATCCTCAATAGCCCAAAATTGAAAGAATGGGGCGGCCTGCGGTTCCCGGTTCTAAGTGACGAAGACGCTCTGCTCCTCCAGTTACTACACACGTTCCAACATATGTTGTCCTACTGGGCAAAGCTTTCTTGGTTTCTTGAGATTGGACTCTTCATGGAGAAACGATCGCAAGATTTGTTGTTTTGGAAACAGTTCAGCCAGCGTCTGGGGAGCGCACCGCAGCTTGCGGAGTTCTCAACGATAGCGCTCGAACTGTCGGCCAATTTATTTTCGGCTCCTATGCCTGAGGTAGCTCAACACTGGAGGCAATTCCTCCGCACCAGTGCGCGCTTGTGGCTTGACAACTATGGCCACAGCTGGGCGCTGGGAGAACGTCCACCCCATAAATCAAAGGTCTTTCCCGACTCGAAACTCTCTTTGTTCATCAGTGGAGAATACATTCCGGACCGTCGCACAAGGTGGGATTCCCTACTGCACGGGCTGATGCCCTTAAAGGTCCCGGGGAAACAACCTTCCACATTTTTTGCGCAGGTCAAGAATCGGCCATGGACCCGAGTACAAGCGCGTTGGGTCGACAGCGCATTTACGATTCAACGGCTTAGTTTTCACGTTGGCGCAGGGTTGAGATATCTCTGGGAATTGCCGCACTGGCGAGACCTGACAAGATCTACGCGGTAATAAATGTCCCGGCCGCTCGATCATTTATGGGTAATGCGGGATTTGAGGGCTTCTTCCAACTGCACGAATTTAACAATAATATGACCGTTTTGTGACAAGGCAACTGCGTGCCAAAATTAAGTTGCATGATAAGGCTGATTTCATGGCAACCGCACACCGGAACATGATCGATCTTCAATTGCGTAGAATTAGTCAGGGAGCGCAGTTTGGGGAATTCTTCCTGGATTTTCCAAAGATGGAGCTTAGTCGGGCTGATCAGCCAATTAGGCTGACTGTTCGGGAGTTCAAAGTGCTGAAGTTCTTGGTTTCCCGGCCGAGAGTTGTCGTATCTCGCCAAAGACTCATCGCCTCCTTGTGGCCGGACCGGAAACGCGCCAGTCGCCGCGCTGTCGACAATTGCATCGTGAGACTGCGACAGAAAATCGAGGACGATCCTGACTGTCCCGCTCTTATTCAAACCGTTCACGGAGTTGGCTACAAGTTTGTTCCGCCGGAAACGATGCCCCCGTCCTAAGGCAATTTCGTCCAACGTATCTCGGAGGGAACCCGCGCCGAAGTGGAGCGCTTAACTATCCTGCATTGCCCGCCGCTAAGGTTCTTGCCGTAGGGCCTGACTGCGTTCTGGATCGTGCATTCGCTAGTCAACGAACGCCCCTCGCCATGAGCAGGTCTGCCCTACGCCCTGCCTCGTAACGAACACAGTCGGAAACAATTACATGACGGGGAAGGTCGATGAGCTGCTGGAAATCCCCTCGTTGACGGGCATGTCGCGCAGCTGTCTTTCGATGGTGGCTTTTACACTTAGCAAAACGGGCTCAGAGCAGCGGCCACTGTGCCTGGGAAAATCGCGGTCAGCGTTTCTTGATATCTTTCAGTTCTCCCGCAGCCGTGGCAGTGTTTAATGTCCACGAAATCAAAACCGATTTGCCAGGCCAGGAACGCCGCCCGATGAAAGTCCTCAATGATCGACTCGATTTCGCCGTCAGTGAGCAGCGGATAATCGGGAGGCAACTTCAAGCGCCGATCCAGGAACGGATGGTGATAAAGAATGCGCGGCTCCGGGCGGGTATGTTCATTCGGGCGGCAGTACCGCCCAGAGTGCGTCAATTGCAGACCGATTGCCAAGCCATCGTCGCTGCCCGTCATCAGAATATGCTCGCGCCTCAATTCGGTTCGCAGATGCGCAAGACTTTTTTGCGTTCGCGGGGCCGCGAGAAGTTG
>Ga0209006_10004359_pt1 | contig 12846 bp, 6 predicted proteins | sample JacPin_JW_Ref_O2_FD_188567 | JGI IMG/M metagenome (GOLD analysis project Ga0209006, IMG submission 188567) | Forest soil microbial communities from Algoma, Ontario, Canada - Jack Pine, Ontario site 1_JW_Ref_O2 (SPAdes) (version 2) | ecosystem: Environmental > Terrestrial > Soil > Boreal...
GGATGTAGCGGGAAATGGAGGATCTCCCTTTACCGGGCCAGTGCCGCTACAGGTCTGCCTCGGCGGCGGCCCGAACCTCGAGATTTCGAACATCACGCTGGTGTTTACGAATCTCTCGACCGGCCCATCACAGGCAACAAATCATTTCGGACCGCAGCCGATCCACGGGGTCGTTCGGCTTCCTCTGGAGCCTGAATGGGGTGACAAAGACAGGCACTGAAGTGGACGTCCGGGCAGGGGCAGTGATAAGGGTGCTGTGGCGGTGAAGTGTTCGCGCCTCGAATGACGACTGGTTTCATAATCACAGGTCCGCGAGGGTCAAGGGGAATGGAGGCTAACCGCCATTTGCTCCTCAGGGCCTGTGATTTTGTGATACGCGTTTCCAAAGCAGGCCATGGAAATGACAGAGTATGGGAAGCATGGAAAGCCAAGAAGCCGGCAGCGCCATCATCCCCCTTTTGGCCCCACTCGGATTGCTTATCTCCGGATTCTGGATTTCCCTTGGCGAACGGCCAATCCTAGGAAACGCTTTACGAGAAGAATGAGATGGCGGGGAGGCGATTGTGAACCTCAAAACAGCCTATAACCGAATCGCTGGCGAAACCACAAGTCGCCCTGCCCAGGCCCGAGTTGCAGCAGCCATTACGTCGGTCATCTTGCCCTGGAAGTTGCGGCACTCGCACACTTGTCGGCATGGACAACGCGCGACGATATTGGTATGGAGCCAAGCGCTACCCTTTTGGTTGTAGGTTTCCGCTGACCTGGGAAGGGTGGCTGGTGGATGCAATCTGGATCGCGTCGTTCATCGGTATCTCTCCGTTGTTGCGGCCAGACAGCCAGCATTCTGTGCAGGGCTTGGGGCTCTCTTTTGGGCTGATCGCAGTATTTATGGCAATCCGTTCTTGGAAGGGTGAACCTCGCTGGCAGGATTGACCGTTGGTCAATGCGAGTTCCAGGGTGCCTTTACAGCGCGCAAGCCTTCTGGTGCTCAGAGAGCAATGCGGGCGAAGGTGAAGTGCGGGAACTGTAGCTACGGTTTATCTAACGTGGCGTCGATAGTGATGTTTCCGCCAGCGGTAATCGTCATTCCTCGCTCCCAGGGTCTCAGACCTTCTTTTTCGACTGTGACTACATGGTCTCCCGGCGTCAATTGAATTGTTGATGGCGTGTTGCCCATGAATTTTCCATCGACGTTTATGTCCGCGCCGGGAGGAGTAGATTTCACGATGACGGTTGCAGGTTGCATTGTCGGCGCGGTGACCACGGCTTCCTGTGCCTGTGGATTGTCGACGGCGGGTGAAGCCTCCGGCTGCGCCGACGCGGGCTCTGAGGCAGTGGCGGCCAGGATTTCTTGCCCTGGCTTACTCTCAACATAGTCCTTCAGATGCTTGGCAACCGCTTCTGCCATCGACTGCGAGTTCTTGCTGCCGCCTCTCTGTTTGTTAACTGAGTAGGCCCACAGGGTCTTGGTTGAATTCGCATCAATCAACTGCACAGATACATTTCCCTTGTCTTCAATTCCGGCGCAGTAAGCGAATAGGCAGCGGGCGATCTTTCCACCCGTCGATTCCGCCTTGACTTCCACAGGTGCAGCTCTGAGAACGTAGGTCGCCTTCGTCTGGTCCGTCACCACGTCGACGGGCACGTTCTTTTTCGAGACTGCCGCAGCCAGGTAGGTTTCAAAGCCCTGTTGGGGTTCTATGAAGACCGTGGGGCGTGCCAGTTGAGCAAAGCACGACGCCGAAGCACACATCAGCAAGAGAAGACCGAACTTCTTCATTATGGGTTACACCCTCAGCGTGAGCGTAGAGGATAAGAGTTATCCCCAACAGGTTACCCAGGTACTACAAGGGCAGCATCTCGGAGGATGCTGCCCAGTTTTCTTGTGTCGTTTGGGCGAATTACTACCGGCTAGCCCGCCGATGGAGCTGAAATTCTTGCGCTTCGCGGACGGCAGGGTTTTCTGTATCGGCTTGAGGGCAATTCGCCAGCAGTTGCAAGAAATAATTTTCCGCCTTCCTTAAGTCTCCCTCACGCTCGGCGGCGCGACCAGCCCCGTAGAGACCGTTCAATCGTCCTGGAGCAACGCGCAACTCGACTTCGAATGCCTCGAGGGCAAGCGCTGGTTGCTGCGATTCCAGCAGCATCTCACCGAGAAGTTCGCGCGCCGGCACGATGGGGCCCGGCGCAACCGGCGGCCGATCGGTCGAGTCTTCTTGATCGGCGGCACTTCGCATCTCGATCAGACCTTGATCCTTGTGCCCCTGCGCGAATGAGATCCACGCCGAGACTGTTTTCCGTTGGATATCGACCAGGCTTGCAGACAACTGGTCTCCATCGTGGCTCAAGTCGTCGTGAATTGAGGTCAGCTGTTGCAAAGCGGTCCTGGCGCTCATAACATCTCGGCTTCGCGCCGAGCCGAGTCCGCGCGCAAAGTAACAGTCCGCCTCGGTCCAGCGATAGCGGCCGCCAGGAAAAATATTGGGAGGTAATGATAGCGTTGCTGCCTCCTGCCAGCGATGTTCTTCAATCGCAAGGCGCGCGGGTATGCTCGCTGTCGCGTACAAACCTGCAAAGTAAGCAGCGTCATTCGGACGCACCATGGGTGTTGATTCGACTAGCATTCTTGCGTCGCGATCCTGACCGGTTTGCAGGTATGCATAAACTAGGTAATCCGTGGCGTGCAGTTCGTCTCCAGCAAGGCCCTGCTTTCGAGCGGCTGCTGCCGATGCCAGATTTGAATGGATCGACTCCTGCCACAATCCCAATCTTGTAAAGATGTGCGAAGGCACGTGCAGAGCGTGAGGAGCATCGGGCGCAATCTGCGCGTAATGACGTGCAGCAAAGAGGGCCTGAGATGCTAAAGAAGGATAGTCGTCGCAATGAATGATGTAATGTGCCAGTCCTGGATGGTCCGGTTGTTCGGCGAATATCGCTTCCAGAATTGCGCTCGCTCGTTTCTGATCCGCGTAGGTCTTGTCACTGGGCAGCGCATTCGCCCGCAGCGCCAGCGCATAAAAAATGGCCGCCTCGCGGTCCTCCGGGTACTGCGTGTGCAGTTGCTCCATGGCGTGTTCGTAGGCGAGGGCGCGAGTGTGATGATCGATCTTGTCGCTATCCTTATAGAAGGCTTCCATCGCCGCGATGTACGCTTGCTCGCGTTGTGAAGGGACCGGAATGAACTTCGCTTTTTGTACCGCAGCCCATCCGGCCGCAAGATCGGCCGGCGTTGGCGGATCCCAGAGTTGCCGGTAGTGAGTCATGGCCACGCCCCATTCCGCCATGGCGCACCCCGGATCTGCTTTTGCAATCTGCGCAAAGGTCTCGCCGGATTTCTGGTACCAGAACGAGTGCAACATCGCAACCGCACGATTAAAGTCCGCTTGCACCGCCGGATTGCAAGAAGTGGTGAAGTGGACCGTGCCCAGCTTTTCGGGCTCGGTGCTGACGTGTTCATGCTGGGCAGCAGACGGCATGCTCAGCGCGAGCCATTGGAGAAGCACTAATGACAAGCCGAAATGACTCAACGATTTTCTAATAGTAACGGTCATGTTCCGGCCTCCATCAGAGATTTGATTGCGCGTGAGGTTTCTCATTCGCGAGGACCGCCCCCTCGGAGCGGTCCTTGCTTCTTTTAGGAGTTCGTACAATCTTCGAAGCGTCTGTCAGAATCTGCGTTGGCGGTAGCAAAAAGCGCGAGCATAGTCGCCCATGGGCCGAACAAAATGAATCTCCGGCTGCAGAACTTCAATGCTTGAGCTCACCCTCGCTTGCTGACGATTTTGTTCTGACCCGCAAGTGGTGGTTGTCACGTATCTCCGCCTTCGCTGGATCGAGATTCTTAGCTTGGGTGAGAAGTCGGGTTTGTTTCATCAGCCGGTCTTGGGCGTCGGTGACGTCGGTGAGGCGCAAAGTTTCGTAGCCCCTGCGCTTGGCCACGACGCGAAAATCGAAGGCGACATTCGAGGATCCGCCACCCAGCTCTCGCACGACGAACCCGGCTGCGGCTTTGCCTTCGACGTAAAGACCTTTGCAATCCCCATTCGGAGTCAGGAAGACGTGATAGTCTCCCGTCCCGCTGACTGTTCCGGCGAAGGTCGGATCCAAAGCAATTTCTGCCCGTCCCGCTGAAAGCTCACCCGAACCGAAATCCTCCAGCCAGTTTTCGGGAGATTGCAGGGAGTACATTGCTACTTTCTTAGCGCTACCCGCCTGTACCGCGGTTGTAATGTTTCCGGCACATACCAGATTGGCGGACGTATCCACTGTGCACAGACCGATGGAACTGCCCGCCTCGAAAGCGGGATTGCCGGCCACATTGCTCAGGTTCAAAAATGCGCCGGCGGGGGCTGATGCGCTCGTGTTTTCTCCTAGCACGGCGTACCCCGCGTCAGTCGCACCCCAAACACCGATTGAGCTTAGCCCCCCGGTCCCGTCAGCCACGGTGCCAATAACGCCGAAGGGTTGTCCGCCCGAATGCGCCAGGTAAGTGCCGCTCAAATTCAACGCTGTGCCGAGTATTCCGACCCCTGTCGGGCTTGCACTTGCCGCCCACATTCCCCAGGCATTGTCGTGGACTGAATTGTTAATGCCCAGAATAGCAGCATCGTCGAAGTCGTTGTTGATGCCTACCACTGCATCCCCCGAATCGGTCGTGCCCAGTACACCCGTTCCGAAATCAGAGGCCCCCCCGTCTCCCCAGACGCCAGCATCGTTGGAACCTACCCCGGTCAGGCTGTTCGGAGAGTTAAATTGGCCATAAACGCCAATGCCTTTGCTGGCCGCGCTGAAGCCTTCAACGCCGAAGCTCTGCCCGGTCGCCGCCAGGTTTTGACCGAGAACGGCAGCGCCACTCCCTGCGGCGTGTGACGTTCCGACAATGGCATAGGTTGATCCGCCGGTTGCGTTCTGGATGACATTCAAAACAGCGTTGCCGCCATTGCCAGTAAACGTCCCCGAAGATCCGCTCAGGCCGCCAGTCGCGCTGATGTTGCCGCTGACCGATTGACTTGCGGTGAAGTTGTTACTAGCAGCCAACTGCGGAATCTTCGTGGTATCGAGATTCAATGTCACGGTGCCGCTGGTGCCGCCGCCGGTGAGGTCGGTACCGGCCGTCACCCCGGTGATCGTGCCAGTACCGCCGACGTTGGCGCAGGCCCACGCGCTACCGTTCCACTGCAATGTCTGATTCTTGCTACAGGATGTGGTCAAGCCGAGAGCCAGCGTGCCGCTGTTGCCGCCGCCGGTCAGGCCGCTCCCCCTTGCCGTGGTCACGCCCGTAAGAGTGCCGGTGCCGGGAAAGGTCTGGCCTGACGCAAACGTGAACAGGCCTTTGCTGCTTAGCTTCAGGCCCGTCTCAGCAGGCGATGCAGTTCCGGAACCGAAGAGCAGATTCAACGTGCCGGAGGGAGTGGCCGTATTGTTGCCGGAGCCTTCCGCCTTCCACTGGAAGGTCTGATTCACAGCTGTGCTGGTGCTGCTGTTGAACGACGAGGCCACCAGATTCTGCGGCTGGGAGGATTTTCCTGCGGCAGCCGTGGCGGCTCCTTGCGCGGGCAGAGTGAGGAGGCCTTCGAGATTGGTCGTGCCTTTGACGTCGAGCGTCGCGCCGGGAGAGGTGGTGTTGATTCCGACTCTGGCAGCGCTTCCGCTGCCGGATTGGAATAGGACGGAATTTCCGATGGCGCTGGTGCTGGTCCATAGCGGAATAAAATCTAGCGTGCCCGACCCAGTGACGCTTCCGGCGGGCGGAGGCGCGTCGGCGGCATCTGCAGAAGCCAGATTTGCCGTCGCACTCGGAGGTGAGGAAGAAGACGGAGCCACCAGCATGAAAGCGGAGGCTGGAAGGCCGCCCAACGTTTGTGCGTCCCCAGCCTTCAGCGCGTAAGGCACACTGAGAAGCGCCACGCGAGGTTGCTCCGCGCCACCGTTATAACTTACGCCCAGCCAGCGTGCTTGTCCCGCGGAGAACAGATCGACGGGCAATCCGTCGGGCTTGGTTGCGCCCAACTGGACGGAAAAGGTTCCGTTCGCGCTGGCGTTGATGTTCTGGGTTTCCAGCCACAGCGGCGAGCCGCCCTCCTGCTCGGCATAGACGGCAAAGGTGGCTCCGATGAAGCCCTTCATCACTTTGCCGTTGTCGTCTTTAGCCACGCTGGCATAGTTCACCAGCCGCGGCACCACGGAATCGGTCCCGGGCACTTGTGCCGTCGCCGCACAAGTAAGCAAGAGCACGATCCATATCGCCGAGGACACTCCGAAATACTTCAACGCCTTCTTAGCCTTGGTAGTCATATTTCCAGCCTCCATTCGAGTCTTGATTGTGGTTGAGGGGTCCAATTCGCGAGGACCGCCCCCTCGAAGCGGTCCTCCGCCCCATCTCATCGAAAGCGAACTCCGGTTGCGGTCGCGCAGCCAGTCACGAGCAACTTCCCATTCGGGTCGAAGAACTGTACGGTCGCTTTAACTGTGGTGAACCGATTCGGGTCGTCGCCCATCTCGATGGTCTGGGTAATTTTTTGAGTCTTGGCAAGAGCGCCATTGAGGGTGACGAAGGCAGTTGTGGCCGCGGTGTATCGGCTCCCACCCTTAAAGCTCCAAACGCCGTGGCCCGGACTGCGCTCGGCTGGAAAGAACATGGGATTGTCTGTGGTCTCTGTCATGGTGCCTCCGCTAGCGAAGGTCAGCAGAGATTGGAAGGGAGGGCCGAAGGGATCGCCCGTACTACAATCCCTTTGAGTAACTTCAACCTTCCAGGTTCCCTCCAGTTCCTTACCAGTAGGAACCGAAGACTGTGCCCCTGCGCTAGCTACGGACAATAGAAGTCCGGCTAACACGGCGAGGAAATAAAACGGCTTGGCAAAATGCAATGTCATGGTGCTTCTCCTTGAATTCGACAAAATCGCTGCCGTCAGCGGCGAGGAGGCCATGAAACCCTTCCAAATCGAGTTCCTCACCGCAGCAACGTGGGCCCATCCTGCCCGGCTCGCGGGTTTCTGACAATGGAGAGAACCTGAATCGTCCTGTAGCGATATGAAGACGCAAGCGGTTTTGTAATCAAGGGCTTATGGGTGGACAAGATCGCGGCCATGTAAAATGAACAAGCTTGTGGGGGCGTATGGCGGAGTTGGTTCGATTCGAAGAATTTGAACTGGACGTACGGCGCTATGCTCTATGCCGTTCAGGTCGGTCTCTTAAGCTCGAAAGAATCCCGATGGAACTTCTCCTGTTGCTGGTGAATCGGCGCGGGGAACTCGTCACACGGCAGGAAATCGTCGAAAAGCTATGGGGCAAGGACGTTTTCCTCGATACGGACAACAGCATCAATACTGCGATTCGCAAGATCCGGCAAATCCTGCGGGATGACCCCGAGCAGCCACGATTCGTGCAAACTGTTCCGGCCAAGGGATACCGATTTATCGCTCCGATCATCGAGGTCGAACCACCGGCCGTCGCCGTAGAGGCGTCTCTGTCGCCCGCTACCCCGGCTTCTGCGCTGCCAGCGGGACAGGTCGTTGCCCATTACCGCATTCTGCAGAAGATTGGAAGCGGGGGAATGGGTGTGGTGTACGAGGCCGAAGACATCCGCCTGGGCCGTCACGTCGCGTTGAAATTTCTCTCCGAGAAGGTCGTTCAAGCAAAAGAAGCCTTGTCACGATTCATGCGCGAGGCCCGTGCTCTATCTGCACTGCACCATCCCAATATCTGCACTATTTATGAGATCGAGGAACATGGGGGGCGGCCCGTTATCGTGATGGAACTCCTTGAGGGAAGGAGCTTGAAAGAAGTCCTACGTGACGGACCGTTAGCCGCCGATAATCTCCGAGAGTTGGGAGACCAACTTGCCGATGCGTTGGACGCCGCACATAGTAAAGGAATCATCCATCGCGACATCAAGCCTGGGAATATCGTCATGAATGGCCGAGGCCACGCCAAGATCCTCGATTTTGGACTGGCAAAATTCACCTCACCACATTCCTTGCTGGCCGAAGATGGCGATGAAGCTCTGACTCGCATGGGAGTTCGCCCGGGTACAACGCCATACATGTCGCCGGAGCAGGTGCGAGGGGAAGAGCTCGACGCTCGCAGCGATTTGTTTTCGCTCGGAGTAGTCCTCTACGAGGCTGCGACCGGGAAAAAACCCTTCAGAGGGAAAAATACCGTACTCGTCATGAACGCCGTTCTCAAAGATGCTCCAGCGCCGCCGAACGAGTTGAACCCATTGTTACCCGAGGATATTGGGAAGGTGATCAGCCGGGCACTCGAAAAAGACCCGGGGCTGCGGTTTCAAAGTGCCGCAGACCTAAGGGATGTCCTTCGGCCTCGCGAGAAAGCCGCCCCGGGAGATCCACCACCTGTGCGCGCGGGAGAGTCGAAGACGGTTGGGCTGACCATAGCGAGCGCACTGAGCGTCCTCTTGCTCGTTTTGCTTGGATTCCTCGCCTACCGCTCTCGATCCGCTTCAACTCATGCGCTCGGCCGCACCGACACAGTTTTGCTCGGCGATTTCGTGAACAAATCAGACGATGCAGCCTTCGATGACACATTGCGCGAAGCTCTTTCCATTGGTCTTGCGCAATCGCCATTTCTCAACGTGGTGCCAGACCATGAAATTGCCGAGACACTCAAACAAATGGGGAGGCCTGCGGACGCTCGGGTCACTGGGGAGACCGCGTTGGAAGTCTGCCAGCGCGCCGGTGCGAAGGCCTTACTGGCAGGATCGATCACGAGACTTGGAACGCAATACGTGATCAGCATTCGTGGGGCGAATTGTCAGACAGGTTCGGTGTTGGCTCAGGACCAGGTGCAGACTGCACGCAAAGAGAATGTGCTGAAGGCGCTCGGCGAAGCTGCCACGCGATTGCGACAAAAGCTGGGAGAATCGCTGGCAACCATCCGCGAATTCGACGTTCCGCTCGAGCAGGCAACTACGCCGTCACTCGATGCTTTGAAGGCTTACAGTTCCGGTATGAAAGTGAGGAATCAAAAGGGGCCTTCTGAAGCGATTCCGTACCTGAAACGTGCGGTCGAACTCGATCCAAACTTCGCGCTGGCTTACGGTGTGCTGAGCTCGTCGTATCAACTCATGGGAGAGGACGGTCTCGGACGTGAGTACGCGCAGAAAGCCTATGCGCTGCGAAGCCGCACAACCGAACGCGAGCAGTTTGCGCTATCGGCTTACTACTTCGCTTTCGTTACGGCCGACCGGCAGGGCGCTTTGCAGAACTGCAAGCTTTGGGCAGCCGCCTATAGCCAGGATATGGTCCCGCGCATGTGTCTGTTTTTTAACACCGAGATGATCGGGCAGTATGAACGGGCGATTCCTTTCGGCGTTGATTGTGTAACCGTGGACCGCAGCGCTGGTGCTTGCTACTCGGACCTCGTTTACGCTTATGCCGCGGTCAACAAAATCGACGAGGCGAAGGCGATCTATGAAAAAGCTTTAGCCTCGAAAATTACATATCCCGATCTGCATGTGTATCGCTACATGATCGCCGTTCTCGAAGGCGACGACGCGGAGATCGCCCGGCAGTTGGCTTGGTCTGCCGGCGATCCAGAGAATGAGAAAGCGTTGTTGCCTGCCGAATCTGATACCGAAGCGTTTTTCGGGAGATTTAAGAAATCCCGTGAACTGGCGAGCAAGGCGATTGAGTCTGCATTACGCGATGGCCAAAAAGAAACAGCCGCACGATTGCAAGTGGACGCTGCGTTGCGCGAGGCCATGATTGGCAACGCAGCCCTTGCTACCAAACAGTCAGCCCAAGCCCAGGCTTTCGCTTCGTTTGAGTACGTGAACTCGGTCGCGGCATTGACCGAAGCTTGGGCAGGAAATTCCGAGAAAGCAGAACACATCGCCGGCGTTCTAGGCAAGACTTATCCTTCCGACACAATGCTTCATTCTTTCTGGCTTCCGAGCGTGATCGCAACGGCCGATCTCAGTCGTCACCGTCCAGAGGCGGCTATTGCGGTCCTCGAACCAGCATCGTCTTACGAGATGGGCGAACACATGCCTTTGCTTCCAGCTTACGTACGCGGGCAAGCTTATCTGTCGGCAGGTGAGGGCGCTAAAGCCGCGGCTGAGTTCCAAAAGCTGACTGACCACCGGGCCCTGATTCAAGACTCGGTCATCGGTGCGCTGGCGCGGCTTGGATGCGCACGCGCCTACGCTTTGCAATCGAGATCCGCACAACCAGCCAGCGACCAGGACGCTGCTCGTGCAAAGGCCCGATCCGCCTATAGCGACTTCCTTAAGTTGTGGCAGAATGCCGACCCTGAGATTCCCGTGCTACGGCAGGCAAAGCTTGAGTATCTCCAGCTGACGCAGTACCAGGCTGCGGAACAAACTCCCCAGTAAGTCCACCATGAGGAAAGCGCTTACGTCGTCCACTACCCTTGCCTCTGAGCGAAGCGGTGGCCGTGCTTGCGTGCGATCGTGAGCACCCGCTCGATATCGGCCGGTGAAAGCGGGCCGGTTGGGGGAGACGTTTCCGGCGCAATCGGTATCCCTGCCTCCTCGAAGAACGCTCCGAGGCCTGCGGTGGCGGTCACGCGAGTTCGCGTGTTCGTGGTGCTGGCGTTTCGAAATCCGTGGATTTCATTGCTTCGTTGGTGGCGGCGCGTGGACTCGAACCACGGACCTACGGATTATGAGACCGTCGCTCTAGCCACCTGAGCTACGCCGCCACATTGTTCCAAACAAACAACTTACGTCATCTATCGGCATTTCGCATCGCATTCGTCAGGCAGTGCACTGTCGGACAAGTGCTGCGCAACAGCGCCAAGCGGATAACATCTACGAGGCTTTCAATTCGAACTACGTTAGGTATTATGCCACAGAGAATTGGGACGGCAAATTGGATCGCGTGCAGGTCCTGCAGGACTCGCACGAGCTCGCCGCAAAGATGAGACGAAGTACAAGCGCGAAACCTACCGGGCGGTGAAGAACCTCTGCACCGAATTCATGAAGGACAAGGCGAACGCATAGCAGGCGGCTGCCCCCGCGACTATGTGTACCCATCGCGCCCCCTTGACGATCTAGGAGAGTGTTAGTATTGTCTCCTAGACGGACAAGGAGAGATTGTGGGCAAGCAGATCGATCTTCTGCAAGGCACTCTGGACATGCTGATCCTCAAAGCGGTGTCACTTGGCCCGTTGCATGGCTACGGCGTTCTACTACGAATTCAACAGATATCTGGCGAGCAATTGCAAATCCAGCAAGGGTCGCTGTACCCGGCTCTCTATCGACTGGAGCACCAGGGCTGGATCACCAGTGAATGGGGTGAATCTGACAACAATCGCAAGGCGAAGTTCTATCGCCTGACTGCAGCCGGCAAGCGCCAATTCCAGTCGGAGACCGAAAAGTGGAATCACATGGCGTCGGTGATCGCCGGCATTCTGCGTACCAGGCCGGAGGAAATATGAAGCTTCTGGCACGGCTTCGTTCCTGGTTGAAATGGATGGTGAGGCGCCAGCACCTCGAAACCGACCTGGAGACGGAAGTGCATTTTCATATCGACAGCTACGCTGCGGACCTGGTGCGGAGTGGCGTTCCCGCGACTGAAGCGAGGCGGCGTGCGCGCATCGAGTTTGGCGGAATCGAATCGCACAAGGATGCGGTGCGGGCTTCCATGGGGTTGCGCTTTTGGGATGATCTGTGGGGCGACCTGCAATATGCGGCGCGGGTTCTGCGGAAGAGCCCCGGGTTTACGGCGATTGCCGTGGTGTCGTTGGCGCTCGCCATCGGGGCCAATACATCGATCTTTTCTCTGGCCAATCAACTTCTCTATGCGCGGCTCGGAGTCCCAGATCCGATGCAGCTGAAGCTGTTGACTGTTGTCGGAGGCGAGCACAGCGCCGTGCATTCTTCCTGGGGAAGCAGGTACCCGGTTCCGGGTGGAGGATATCGCTTCGACTCGTTCACGTATCCGATCTACGAGCAATTGCGAAGAGAGAACCATGTGCTTGGCGAGATCTTCGCCTTCAAGGAAAACATTCAAGCAAACGCCACCATTGAGGGTTCGGCGCAGGCTGTTCGGTTGGAATTGGTCTCGGGCAACTTGTACGAGCAGATGGGCGTACGACCTGTACTTGGACGGTCTATTCTGCCTTTCGATGACCATGCGCCCGGAGCGGGCGCGGTAGCGACGATCAGTGAGGGATTGTGGGAGCGAGCATTCGGGAAGTCTCCAGACGCGGTCGGGAAGGAAATTACGGTCAACATGACTCCGGTCACGGTGATTGGCGTGAATCCGCGTGCCTTTACCGGAGCGATGAGCGTGCAGAATTCTGCCGATATATTCATGCCGCTGTCGATGCTTCCGCTGGTCAAGGGCGAGTTGGGGGACAGCGGTCCTTTGCTTTCGAACAGCACAATCTGGTGGGTGCAGTTGATGGCGCGGGAGAAGCCGGGCGTGCCCTTGGAGCAGGCTCAGGCGGCCTTGAACGTCGCACTCAGCGCCGCGATTCATGCCACCACGACTGTTGCAAAAGACGACACAATGCCGCGATTGGAGCTGGAAGACGGCAGCCGCGGGTTGAATTTTGAAGGCAGGCAGTTTGCCCAGCCGATGTATGTGCTGCTTGCCGTGGTGGGCTTCGTCCTACTGATTGCCTGCGCCAATATCGCGAACCTGATGCTGGCGCGTTCGTCGGCGCGACAGAGAGAGATGAGTGTGCGCCTGGCGCTTGGGGCAGGACGCAGCCGAATACTGCGCCAGGTCTTGACGGAGAGCCTGATGCTCGCGGCGATCGGCGGAGCGGTCGGGCTATTGTTGGGCTACCTGGCACGGACCGCTCTACCGAAATTGCTGCTGAATTCCTGGGAGCGCGAGGGCATGAACGTGCCTT
>Ga0209006_10004360_pt1 | contig 12844 bp, 11 predicted proteins | sample JacPin_JW_Ref_O2_FD_188567 | JGI IMG/M metagenome (GOLD analysis project Ga0209006, IMG submission 188567) | Forest soil microbial communities from Algoma, Ontario, Canada - Jack Pine, Ontario site 1_JW_Ref_O2 (SPAdes) (version 2) | ecosystem: Environmental > Terrestrial > Soil > Boreal...
CAAACGTTCTGACATCAAGAATTTGGCTCCCCACGACCTGCGTCGCACATGCGCTCGGTTATGCCATCTAGCGGGCGGGGAACTGGAGCAGACTCAGTTCTTGCTTGGACACGCATCGGTTCAGACCACCGAACGTTATCTCGGCTGCAAGCAAAGACTCAGCCAAGCAGCGAACGACAAACTCGGGCTGGAAGACTCCTAATGGAGTGGTGATGGCCTCGAAGCCGACTTGTGGCCCGGAACAGTTTCCGCGGCGACCGATCACACACGAGGTTACTCATTGAGTTCAGCGACTGAATGCCAGCACTCCTCGCTCCAGGTCGACAGCAATTCTTGTGATGCCCAGAGCTGCCGGACTCATCAAGCCATCGAAATCTCTTCCTGTATCGCTGTGGTCGCGCACGACAAATGCGGGCTCGTGGCGAAATTCGGATTCCCCCAGTTTCAGGCTGTGCAGCCACACTTGTTTACGTTCGAAATTGCCGTTGAGATTGGTCGATCGTTTGACAACACCGATCGACTGACCCGACACCGACCTGGGCATTCGCGTTTCGAAGAGGATGAGTGAGGAGGCCCCGGTATCCAGTAATAAATGCACCGGAGAATGATTCAACTCCGCATCGACCGTCGCTAGCCCTCCCTTCCATTGCAGTGGAATCGAATTGGGCAAGGGCGTTGGCGAGCCAAAATGGATTTCCCGCGATGTGTAATCCACCATGAAGCTGACTTGGCCCAGCACATCAAGGCCAATCACGGCGTCGACTGGGACCAAAAGAGCTTTCTGGAGGAAATCCAGATCCCGGATCAAGACGGGGAAATTGTTCCTTCGAATCGGGCCGATTCCTACACTCGGCACGGTTGTCGTTCTGGCTTTCACTCGTCCATTTGCGACTCCGATAGAGGCGGGTTTCTCAACTAGACCAAGCCTTCGTGCAAGCCGCTGATTTAGAATGGTGGAGCTCGTCCCGGTATCTAGCAGGAGATTGAGGTTATTGAGAGGTCCGGCTGATCCTTGCGCCAAAATTAAGTAGCCGCGGTAAAGATTGAACCTGATCGTGTTTTCACTTTCTCGGCGTGCGTCCGTCTCCGAAAATCTGATGGAAGACGGTTGCTGGGCCACTGTCAAGCTTGCCAACATAACACCCCACCAACAGTAATAGCGACCTCGCATAGCCTCACCTCGCCGCGTGACCATGTTGCTTCGGGAGGGCAGCTACCTCAATTCACTGGGGCTCGTCTCTCTATTCAGAGTTCGTTGTCTGCGAGGAGACATCGGGGATATCGTCAGGTGACCTTGGTCTCCTGCAAAATAGTTGATCAAAATAGGATTCCTGTGGCATCAAGAGAAAGGCGGGTTCGCAATGCTCGGCGTTCCTCAGAATGGGAAGGCACAGGTTTCCAATGGGAACCGGACGGTCCGGTTTGGAGTATTTGAGGTTGATCTCCGTTCCGGAGGGCTGCGCAAATCTGGAAGCCGAATTAAGCTCCAGGACCAGCCTTTCAAGGTACTGCAGATTTTGTTGGAGCACTCAGGCGACCTGGTCACGCGCGAAGAACTGCAGTCGCGTATTTGGCCGGAGGAGAGTTTCGGAGACTTCGACCACGCGGTGAATGTTGCGGTTGGAAAACTCCGAACTGCCTTGGGCGATTCAGCCGACAATCCATCCTTTATTGAGACGGTGCCACGCCGCGGCTATCGCTTTGTCGCACGGCTGGATGGCACCTCGGTGGAGGCGGATCCATCGAACGTATCCACCGCCGGCGCGTACAGTTCCAGAACTTTCTCTCGACTGAATGGCACGCTGCTGGCCGCTCTTGCAAGCCTGTTTGCCGTAGTACTCCTCGGACTGGGCGTCTTTCTTGGGCGTCGCATCGCTCCATCGCAAGCGCCAGACTTTCAGCGCCTGACCGTCAGGCACGGTACCGTTTACTCTGCCAGGTTTGCCCCGGACGGTCACGACGTGATCTACGCCGCCTCGTGGGAGGGCGCGCCCATTGAAATATTCTCGACCCAGCCAAAATTTCCCTGGGCCCGAACTCTTGGATTGCCGGCAACCCAACTGCTCGCGATCTCTTCCACAGGCGAAATGGCGGTGTTACAAGCACCCGATCATCGTTTTCTGCTGACGGTCCGTGGCACTCTTGGGCAAGTCATGCTAACCGGCGGGTCTCCTCGCCAGATCGCCGAGATGGTCGACTGGGCTGACTGGTCACCGGATGGGAAGATGCTCGCCGTTGTGCGCGAAATGGCCGGCAAACAGCGTCTGGAATTTCCCCTGGGCCATATTCTGTACGAAACTGCGGGCTGGATCAGCCACCCGCGGGTCTCGCCGAAGGGCAACCAAATCGCATTTCTCGACCACGCGATCTACCCTGACGACCGTGGCACCGTTTCGATAGTCGATCTTGCAGGACGCAAGAAAGTTCTCTCCACCGACTGGGAAACAGAGGAAGGACTGGCATGGTCCCCAGACGGGAAAGAGGTTTGGTTTTCGGCGGCCCGAGCCGGACTCGAACGGCGCATCTACGCCGTCGATCTTTCGGGTCGCCAGCGTTTGGTTTTCCGAGTACCCGGTGGAGTCACGCTGCAAGATATTGCCTCCGATGGCGGAGTCTTGCTGACCCGCGATCAACAACGCACCGGCATCATGGCTTTTGGTCCCGGCTCAACCAAGGAACACGAACTCTCGTGGATGGACTGGTCGGTTCCCGCGGACCTTTCGGCAGACGGTAACAACCTCCTATTCGATGAGCAGGGCGAGGGAGGTATGGCAAACTATACCGTCGCCGTGCGTGACATGCAGGGATCGCCGCCGACTGCCCTTGGCGAAGGTATGGCCGGTGGTTTTTCTCCAGATGGGAAATGGGCCATCGCGATTGTTTCCAACGCCCAGCTTCTGTTATTGCCGACCGGAGCGGGCACTGCCAAGCGAATCGAGCGGCACGACATTGAACAGTATGGCATGGAGGCTCATTGGCTGCCCGACGGCCAACAAATCATCTTCTCGGGAAACCAACCGGGGCATGGGGCTCGCTGTTTTATTCAGAACATAGACGGTGGTAAGCCACGTCCCGTGACTCCGGAAGGTATTGTCTTTTGTAGGGTCTCCCCCGATGGGAAGTGGATTGCCGGACGCAGTGGTGGGGGCGAAGGCTGGTTATATCCGACTGACGGCGGAGAGGCGCGTCCCATTCCTGGTTTGCAGCCAGGGGAAAGCTTTGGATGGACTGCTGACCCACGCTTCCTGTATGCCTACCGGTGGAAACAGGCGCTGATCAAGATCTACCGATTGGACATTCTGAGCGGACAAAGACGGTTCTTCAAAGAGATAATGCCCCCAGAGCTGTCGGAAAGCTGCGACATCAATCGTGTTCTTTTCAGCTCCGACGGTCGACACTACGCCTACAGCTATACTCGGCTGCTTTCCGAACTCTATATGATCAAAGGGCTGAGGTAGGAACTCTCAGGCGCGCCAACTTGACGGCATCTCGATTCGGGCCGCTGGGCGATAACTCTCGACTTGCCCGAAATGGGGAAGTAATCGTGCGATCCAGCTTCCTCGAGGGTGACCAATCGACCAATCTAGCGGGGTGCTTCAGCGCTCCACTCGCGGTCCGTAAACGCTAGTGCTGTATCGGATGCGCCCCATAATAGGTGGGCAGGTAGGTTCGCGGGGCGCGTCCGATACAGCTGTTTGAAGGAAGCCGACCGTGGGTGGGGGGACTCTATGGAATTTGAATCGATTTTGGTCTCAAAAGCCTTGCCAGACAGGGAGTTTCGCCAAAATCCCGTTATTGATGCTCATCGATATATGAGTTCTCTGCAACCATCTGCTTGGTCTTACCTCCGGCGCCGTCCGTTCTTCGGAGAGGGAAGTTCCGACGCGTGTGTCTATACACGCGAAAGCGTCTGCCGCGAAGCGGCTTAGTTCAAACGGGCTTCTGGGAAACACCGCAGCCCCAATGGAATGGTTGCGATAATCCACAGATTGCGCGTCCAGCTTTGCCGAGCCAAATAGTGAATGATAAAGGACGTTATCATTCCTTGATCGCCCCGCCTTGCCACAGAGAGCGAGGACGTTCGGATGTTTCACACTTCCCCGAAGCGACTCCTGGCTCGGAACAACCTCCGGCTTGACCGTTACTCGGGCGCTGTGCCTAGCCCTGATTCAGGCGCAATAGGCGACTTTCGTTACGATACTTCTTGGTTCTCGACCGCCCTGCCTGAGCGTGGTTGGCAGCAAAAGGTGTCAGCGATGCAATGCCGATTGCCTGAATTCGGAAGGAGACCGCCCATATGCCTCGCGGAATGCAGCGCTGAAATGGCTGTGACTGGAAAAGCCCAGCTCCTGGCTTAGATCCGTCAGGTCGTCATAGTGGGCGAGAAGGTCCAGCGCCCGGGCAAGCCGCAGGCGCAATTGATAGCGGTATAGCGGCAGTCCTTCCACCTGTTGGAAGACTTGTGTGAGATAGACCGGAGAGCCGCGCACTTCAGCGGCAATTTCGGCCAACGTCCAGCGTCGCGCCAGATCGCTCGCCAACACAAGTTTCACTCGGTCCACCAACCGCTGCCGTCCGAGAGTGGCTCCGGCAACGTGAGAGGTGCGCGAACCCAGAGCCCTTTGTACGAGGGTCAAGGATAAGGTCTCGGCTTGAAGGGGTTCCGCGATTTTCTGGCGCAGACTGTGCCGTAACAATGCCACCAGCGCTTGGGTCCGCGCGTCAATTCGCAGCCGCGGCGGGCGAAACAAAAGGTTCGCGCCATCGCGCAGAAAGGCAGCCGGCGCTAGCTCACGCAGCATTGCTTCGCTAATAACCAACGTCAGACTGGCGTCACCACCCGGCACGGGGTGACTGATCCGGTAGCCTTCAAAAGCATTGAAAAACAGGACTTGGTTCGCTTCGGCTACGGCTTGGTCATCGCCAACGTGCCGCACGTATACGCCTCGGTACGGAAACACCAATTGCGTGGTCGTCGTGCACTCTTCGGTGCTTTGATGGCGGCAGGTACCCCTGCAATACGTGTCCCGAATGGTAATGGTTGGAGATCTCAGCAGAGACTCAACAACAAATTCGGGGACCGATTTTGTTTCGTTCCTCAACGCCATATTCTCTACCAAACTGGATAAGCGCCTTTCAAGCGAGAGGCCAGATCCAAGGGTATCACCGCGCTTTGACAGCGGCTCCTGTTTTTCGGCGTGCCGCATCACGGATCGAGTGGCTTCCCTGAATCTCAATCGATAGATTCGCTGGACAAAGCGACTTCAAGAAGTCTCTCGCGTCAAAGATTTCACCGGCAGCGAATGCGCCCGCCGTCTTACCCCGCATGCGGACCACGCGTTGCATGGCTTCCACTACGAGGGGCGCGGTAAACGCATAGATATCTCGGCCCGTCGCCACTCCGCGACGTTCCTCGTTTCCCACACGCGCCACTACCTCAACGAGGAAAGTTTGCTCGGAACGTCCGGTCTTGTCGGTCGCGGGGGGCGGTGATAGGTCAGGATCGTCCAAATCTTTGAGTGGCGCGAGCGTCATATAGGTGCGAATCTCCGAGGTCTTTAAGTGACGCGGAATCGTAACGCTGTCCGCCGTGGTGAATTCTCCAACGACCACCTGCGTTCCTACGGGAGGCGGGAAAGTCCAATCGACGACCGGCGCGTCGTCGGTGCGGAACTGCATTCGATGGTTGGAGAAGACGATTCGTTGGCCGCTCCTCCGCTGCCGCGAAACCTGACTGGTAGCCCTTGTTCCAAGGGTCGGCTTCCAGCTACTAAGGGCATACGCGATACAGATCTCATCTGCGGCGGTCCAATCTCCCATGGCCGCCGTCGCCAACAGATCACCCAGTCCACCGTAAAAAGCCATGGCGGGCACAATCACAATTCCTGCCGCGCGCGCTCGATCTGCATATTGCTCGAAGGTATCCACGTTGGCCTCAATCTCGGCCGCTACGTCCAAATAAGGAATTCGCGCGCGTAGCGCGGCTTCGATGACTGGCGCGGAGGTTCTGGCAAAAGGTCCGGCGCAATTGATAACTGCTGCTGAGCCGACAAGTGCGCGATCGAGCAAGGCTGGGTCATCGACACGCGCGGGCCGTAAGTCGAGTCCCGGATGCACATCCCCAAGAGCATTCAGCTTATCGGGATCTCGTCCCGAGAGGGTCGGCGTCCATCCGCGTCGGCGTAACTCGGAAACGACAAAGCGCCCGGTATGACCGTAAGCGCCAAAAACGGTGACTCTTCGATTCGAGCTCATCGGAAAATCCCTTGCGTGACAAGCGATTTGTTGTTCCACAGAGTCGCCGCTAGGAACCATGCAGAAAACCTCTTCGTTTCATTGGCCCTCTCTTCGATCTCAAATCACGGGACCGCGGACTCCGTCCGCGGTCCTTGTGTGCCTTAGAGGTTTGGCGCAAGACCCTAAGGCGCGGATGCCAGTTCTTTCTTCGACACTTGTTCTTCTACCAGCAACCAGTGTGCACGCAGCTCTTTGTCGAATTCTTCCCATCGTTCTTCCGGGAAAAAGATTCTGGCATCCTTAAATTCGACACGACGCCGGGTGCCTGGAATGTTCTGTGCAAGCCAGTGCGACCACTTCACCGGGAAATACACGTCATCCGTGCCCCAGACGATCAACGTTGGCGCCTGCAACGTCCTTAGCTGTGGCTCAATGACCAGAGTGTGCTTGTTGTCGAAGGCTGCGAGGAAGCGTTCCAGGTTGTGCGTTCGTTGGGGGTTCTTAACGAACGGACGCAAGTAAGTTTCGATGCTGTCGTCGCTTAGCTTTTCAGGATGTTCGTAGGCTGGTCCCAAGGCCCCGGGCGATCGATAGACACTCTTGTCCGCCAACATCGCATCGAGCGTCCCGCGTAAACCTCCACCGGCGGCCATCGTGAGAAATGGCTTGAAGGCCTCGGGCGGCCAGTTATCGTGGGTGTCACAGTCGGTAAGTGTGAGGCTCCGCACCCGCTCCGGATACAGCGCTGCGAAAATCTGCGAAATGCCTCCACCGCTGTCATTGCCTACGAGGTCCACCTGGTCGATGTTCAAAGCATCGAGAAATTCCTTGAGCATCTTCGCATTGGCGGTGACCGACACGTCCTGATTCGACGCGATTTCGGTGTCGCCGTGCGCCAGCAGATCGACAGCAATGGAGCGCCTGATATCCGACAAATCTGCTAACTGGTGACGCCACAAATGGCTGTTCAGCAGAACGCCATGGACGAATAACGCAACCGGTCCACTACCTTGCTCGACATAGCTGATACGGCCTGACGCGGTCTGCACGCTGCGTCGGACCGGCAAGGTTTTGTTTCCAGTTGCCGCCGCCGCACTCAATCCCTGTTTCGGAATCATTGCGTTTCCCTTTCCGTACGCTTGGCCTAACACCACCACACCCAGGCAAAAGGCTGCGATCATAACGTTCGTCCTCCGTACCGCTACAGGCTGGGCCAGCCGCCGCTGTTGGTGAGCGCTCGTTCGTAGTAGATTCGCTCTCATAGCTCAGCCCAGCCTTGACGAAGAATTGGCTTCCTTCAGCTTCTGGGCGCACTCGTCGCAGCACACCTCAACCGTTTTGCCGCCAATCTTGACCTTGATCGATCCCTCATCCAGTTTGCAGTCGCATGCTGCGCAAGTTTTCTCGACCATGATTTTGTCTCCCACTAGAATTCCCGAAGATCGGGTGAACCCAGTAGGCCACTGAGGACGAGAGCGCCGCTATCAGAATCTTTAGTGATTTGCTGGAGACCCGTACTACCTGATGCAGCGCCGAGTAGCTGCATTCCATGTGCGGCTTTTGGAAGAGCGCGTCTAGTGGCTTGCGGGAGCGGCATCGTCTGCGACTGGGACTAGCAAGGGAGTGCGTAATAGACTTTCTCTGCGGGTGAACGAGGTTCGTGACTTCCCGGATGCGCGTTTTTCGAGACTGATCCGTCTTCGGAGATATTCGGAAATAAACGAGGTGGCTGGCTCAGCCTCCGGTTCCACACAAGGGTGGTTAACTACAAACCTCTCAGGAACGGCCGGGAGTTCGCCGCGACGGAGACGAAGGCTGTCATTGCGAACAGTACATCGGCAACTCGATCAATCAACACAATGCTGAAAATGGCCATAGAGAGGAAGGCACAGCACAGGCCTAAGTGTGTGGCCAAAGCGTCTCTCCATCGAAATGCCTGCAACGGCCCGCGGGCTCGGCGGGAGTCCTCCCCTTCAGATCGGGGATCTTCCGCGGTCGAATGTCTGCCATACAGAAACAGACTGGCGACCACATCGCCAAGTACAAGCAGTAGGAAGCCAGGCAGAGGCAACAGCGACCCAACTCCGATTGCCTGCAATATGCTGACAATGGTGCCTGTGGTACGAGAAGGGCCGTGGCTGTCTCGATTCTCCGGGTGAGCGCTGGCCTTCACCTTGAGGAACAAGGCAAAGCCGAGGATGGCAGCCGCAATCCCGAATAAGGCATGTTCCAATGCGCGAGCGTGCGGAGCGGTTCTGATGAAACGCCACACAACATCATCCGGGGAGATCAAGTAGGTAGAGAGGCCTGCCAGGAGCAGGGCCGCTCGGACTATCAAACCCAAGCAATTTCCCGTGAGGCCTCGTGGTCCCATCGTCTCGCACCTGCTGAGAATGTAGCACTCTTCGCCTTTGTTCTACTGAGATCAGTACCGCGAAGTTGGCATGGCGACTGCAATCTTGTGTCCTGCCGCCGGGCTGGGGAACGGAGGACACTCCCGCAGCCTAGCCCGTTTGTGGATAGTTTCCGAGGTGCCGATTCGTCTTTTCGGCGTGTTCTGGCAAGTGACTGCGCCGGAGCGGCGGCGCGGCAACTCAACCCATCCTTGCAGAAATGCCTGAAGTCGCTTTCGGCGGTCCGTCAGCTGTCTCACAACAGCTGCTAACACTGTCCCTGAACAGCACTTAGCCTGTCAGCCGCATTTCAGATAGGGATCAGACGCTGTCTATAGAGCTGCAGTTCCAGACCTGCCAATCTCTGCCGATCCCGCAACTGCGGATGAGGTGGAACGGTGGGGTTGCTGACGTCGAGATTGGCGGTAAGTTGCTACGTGGTGGTTTCGATCTGGATGTTTCCGGCAGTGGGACAGACCGTGTCCGAGACTTCATCGCCTGCCGCTGCAAGGGCAACAGCATTGTCGGGCCAGGAATTCCATTGTCATACGGGTTATCAACTCGCGCAGTGCAAGAAGGACATTCTTCAACTCAAAAGTGTGCTGACTCGCTACCCGCTCGAGACACTCGGGCCCTGGACATGGGTTCTCGTTCGCTCCCAGGACTGGAAGCCGATTTCCCGGATGCTCCGATTGAATCCGGACAGCCCCGCTTTCACATCATTCGATACCCGGGCAACGTTTCTCGAAGAAGCTCTCCTGTTCCACAATCCAGAGCGTACCTCTGAACTTATGACGAAGTGGCAACGGTCGATGCCCGCGCTTCTCGAACTTGCGGTTAGTCACGAATTAGGCCATGCGATTTGCGAGGAGCCGAATGAGGCGGTCGCTGACCGTTTTGGCGAGGACTTGAGGAAAGGTTTGACGCCACAATGCCGAGTCTCCAAGGGGGTGAAAAAGAAAACTACGGCAGGAGGGGAACCCCATGGGCTGAAACCGAACACATTGAGAGTGCCCTAAGTTGAGGCAAAGGTTGAGAGCGTTCACAACAGCTTATGACGCGAACGCCTACCACTTCACAGCATAGATTTCCTGTGTGCTGTTATTCCGGGAAAGTAGAACAGCGTCGTCGGGAGCCAACCCGCTCCAACTCATAAACGTTCCGATAGACAAGCGATCAAGACTCTTGAGGTCCACAACCGTTTCTAGCTTTCGATCACCGATGCGGATACGCACCACCCGTGAGGGATATCCACTTCCACGGTTCCAGTCTTGAAAATAAAGAAACTTTCCGTCGCGAGACCAGCTCGGATATCCGGAATAGTTGGCGGAAAGTTCTTCCCACTTCTGCGTCTTCGTATTAAACAACATCATCTTGCTGTCTTGTTGAGAAAGCGCCGCGATGTAGCGCCCATCCGGCGAAACCCTGGGGGACCACATCTCCGTGGCCCCGAGCAGAGCACTGACTTGATTCGTATTTGAGTCCAGCACTTTAATGCCCCGCGAATCTCCACCTTTCCAGGGACCAAAGACGATCGACTTATTGTCCGGCATCCACGTGGCGTCGGCAGTTTGTTCATTTCCCGGAATCATCTGCCGTGCAACGCCCCCCTGAGCAGGAATCACGTAGGTTGTCCAATGATCGCCGGTCGCGGTACCAACAAAGCCGATCTGCTTTCCATCCGGCGACCACCGGGGAAGGAAGGCGCGCATGGGAGGAAAAGTGAGCTGCACGCGCTCGCTTCCTGTCAGGTTGCTACGCCATAACGTCCCGTTAGGGAAAAGCGTATAAGCCAACCACTGCCCATCGCGGGAGGCGTCCACTCCTTCGGCGGAGATTCCGGAAAGATATGGCACCAGCTCCGCTTCCTGTGGAACGTATTTGACTAGCTCTGCCCGAGGAATGCTGCCTACGACGAAAGCCTCATTCAGAACACCGCTAGCAGTGGGCTGGGAAAGATTCATAGGCCCCGCCGTCAAGCGGGTGGGCGCTGGGCGGAGGACACCGGGGTTACCGCGTAGCTCCCAAAGGTCACTCCTGCCTGCCCGAGTCCACTGAAATAAGAAGTCGTCACTGCCGGTAATCCACGCACCGCAGCAAACGGAAGATCCCGGCAATCCATGAACGACTTCGCGGAGGCCGGTACCGCTCGCCGACACTTCCCAGATGGAGCTTGTGCCTCCCATGGCTCGAGTGTTCATTGTGAATCGCAAAAGCTGCCTATTTGGTGACCAGCGGAGAGACTCGACGTAACCGGAAACGGTTACGAAGTTCCGGCGATTGGAACCATCTCTGTTCACGACATAGAGATCATGTCCGTTGCAATAAACGATCGTCTCCGCACTCTCACCCCATAGCGCGTCAGTGGCGAGCACGTCGCCGACAGGCCGAGCCGATCCTCCTGCCACTGGAAGGATCCACAAGGGAGACCCGTTGATTTCCGCCTCCTCCTTCCAGTTGTGCCCAGACAAGATCAGCAATTCAGTTCCGTCTGGTGATATATCTGCTGGTCGAGGATTGGAGACAGCGGTTGGAATCGTGGTGGTCTCTCCACCCTTCACCGACACCTGGGCAAGGATCTGCCCGACCGGCAGAATCTCGGAAAAGTAGATTCGTGAACCATCGCTTACGAGCCGGCCTTGTTTCGCCTGACCGTCGCTCGTGAGCTGAGCGAAGTCCAATACCCGAGCGGGCAGCGAAGTCGCAGCGCTCCAGTGCCGCAGACTGAAACCCGCTGACAATAAGGCAAGAATGAGGAATGCACCGACGGTTCTTAGCCGGACCCTTCTCCCTGGAGCTGTTTTGTCTACAACCGAGTCGGGTCCGGAATTTGGTGGGGTCACAGGAGCAATGAACCGATATCCGCGTTTCGGGACCGTCTCGATGAAGGCCGGATTCTCGGCGGAGTCCCCTAAAGTCTCCCGTAAGCGCTTGATCGTTGTATTCAGGCCGGTCTCGAAGTCCACAAACGTATCGGCTGGCCACAAGGTGGACCGGAGTTCCTCTCGAGTTACCGTCTGGCCAGCGTGCTCAAGCAGTTTGAGCAGAACCTGATACGGCTGATCCTGCAATTTCAGCTTGACGCCATTTCGGCGTAACTCACCGGTGGACGCTTCCAGCTCAAAGACCCCAAAGCGATAGAGGGAACGAACTTCGTAGGACAAAGGCATGACTCAGAACCCCGCCGTAGTTAGACGCGCGAGCCTGCCTGCCGACAGCATTTTATGCAAGCGCCCACTCCCAAAAATCCGTAAATCCATAGTGTCACACGGCAATGGTATTGCATGACCGCCGGGCGACGCTGATCAAGCGGGAAAACTGAACTCAGTGTGGAATCGTGAGCAACGCGGAAGTTGTTGCTAGAACGAACCCACGACGATGTTCGCCAGAAGTCCTTCGAGGAAGTTTCGAACATCCTCGCTCTCTGTGGGACGGCTGGGCGATCAGGGAATAATAAAGTCCTTTATCATTCAGTACTCGGGTTAGCAAGCCCGCAACAGGTTTGTGGGTCGCTTGCCGAAGATGGTGACCATCCGCCCGAGTGAATGGCCGCTACGAAATACGCCCAATGGCATTCCTAGAGCCTGGGGCGTTTATCAGGAGCAATCTGCCAACCCGGAGGCATTACTTACGAGTACCTCGTGATCGTGCCCGCGACGAGGATTCGTTTTGACGGTGGCCATGCTCATGACTTCAAAAGCACCGTTCGCAATCCGAAAGTGAGGAAGGCTGGACCTGGGGGATATTTCAAAAAACGCTAGGTGCTGTCGAAGGTGAAAACAATCAGTTTGTCCTCTTCCCGTAGTGCTCACCAAAGAAATCACCAGGATTCCATGCCGGCTTTTCGGTCTTCTGCGCAATCAAATATCCTAGAAAAAATTGTACCGCGCGTATTTTGCCCCTGATTCAAAATCGAACGGCTGATTCATATCGTCCTGGGGCTTGTGGTAGGTTGTCTGCCGCCATTTCGTGGTGATCTGCTGTGGCTTGATGCTCGGATCGCTCGACTTTGTGCCTGCGCTCGGAAAGACCGAAGGTATTCCCTGCTGCACGAAGGAGTACTGATCACTGCGGTGCAAGTCGCGCTTAGGCCGATTCTGTTAAATTTCTTTGGGCTTGAAACCGCGTGAAAGGGCGGACCGGTGCCGATTGCGCAGTAACGGAGCAACACTATGATAGACAAAATGTTCAACCAATTCTCACGTCGAAAATTC
>Ga0209006_10004362_pt1 | contig 12842 bp, 9 predicted proteins | sample JacPin_JW_Ref_O2_FD_188567 | JGI IMG/M metagenome (GOLD analysis project Ga0209006, IMG submission 188567) | Forest soil microbial communities from Algoma, Ontario, Canada - Jack Pine, Ontario site 1_JW_Ref_O2 (SPAdes) (version 2) | ecosystem: Environmental > Terrestrial > Soil > Boreal...
CCGTCCACGCCGGTCATGAAAATCTTGTAGATATCCTCGTTGGTATTGCCGCACTTGAAGCGCGAATCATTTCCGCCCAGGGTGAAGTTGTAGGGACGAATCGGATTGTCCTTACTGTCGGTGAGCGTCGCGGCAGACGGGCCGTCGCCCTCGCCGTGGGTTCCGTGGCACTTCCAGCATTCGAGTTTGGTAAAGAGCGCCTTGCCGTGAGCGATGCTCTCGATAGTGATCGCTGGTTCGGCAGGAATTGTAATCGGCGTGCCGGCCTTTTCGTTCTGCCAACGGGGCGAGAATATCTTAATGTAGGCCACTAAGTTGGCCCGCTGCTGCCTGCTAAAAGTATTCCAGATGGGCATGTTGGAGTTGGTAAGCCCGCGCGCGATGGTGTTGTACAGATCTTCATCCGTGGGCAAGGTGCCGGTTAAAGTGGAGCGGCATTTGAAGGTGGCGATGGTAAAGTCGCGGGGCTTCGGATCCAGCCAGACCGCGTTCTCGCCATTGGCGTCACCGTAGTCGCCATGGCAGCCCGCGCAATAGCGGCGGTAGTCGGACTTCGCATCCACGGAGTGCCCTGTGATATTACCGATGTGACTCTCCATGGGCTTGATGGCGAGCGGCGGCTTGGGGCCCACATCAGGCGCAGAATCCTGGGCGAAGGCCAGAGGTGTGAATGCGGCGAGGACCAGTCCTAAAATCGCGGCGCAGGGGATTGCGGTGAAAAAAGTAGCGCCGATAAAACGCGTTGGTTTCAAGCTGTTCATAGTCTCCACCCTCAAACCGAAGTCGGCGCCAGCGAATCGATTTCGCCAGCGGGTCATCCTCGTGGTTAAAAGTCGAAGTCAATTCCAAACAACAGTTCACTACTGGTCAGGTTGGTTGCGCTAACCGGCGAGGTTCCATCAGAGTGAAACCAGTTGTATTCGCCGTGGTATGCAAGCCCGGCACGGCTGGTCATAAACGGGTTATAGCGATAGCCGACGGTGTAGGTCGTGATATTGCCAAGGTTCGATGCGGAAGGCCCGGCGGGTCCAGAATATCCCGACCCATTTGCCTGTTGCGACATTCGGATCGTCTCATAGCGCCCAAGCAAAATCATTTGTGGACTGACGACGTAGTGCGGCTCAAAGAGAACGCCATTCCAAGTCGGGTTGCGCGACCCCGAGGGAAGCTGTGTTCCCGGTGTGTTGTTGTTCGGAGCGACGCCGTCGATGAAATCCCCGTAGCCCTGGCCAAACCACGCGCTGTCCTCGCCATGTTGCGTGACCACCGTGAGGTCAAGATGCTGGCCGAAGTAGAACTGTCCGACGAAACCCTCTCGGCTGTAGCCCTTATTGTTGGTGCCAGAACCGGCAACCGCCGCATTAGGACCGCCATTGGTGAGCCAGGTCGTTGGGGCTTCACCTGCCATAACGTAGAAGCCGAGGCGATCCACACCGAGTCTGCCGGCATCGAACGCCTGACTGCCGGTTATAAACGTGGAATATGATTCGGAACCGTAGGGCAAACCTACCTGGCCATCGTTCGAGCTAAGTAACGAAACTGAATAACGCGTACGGTCGTTGGCCGAGTGCCCCATCACCTCGAGGCCAAGCTGGTTGTCTCCCATTTGCCCAAAGACGTTGCCATCACCCGCCGGAATGAAGTGGTAGAGCTGATAGATGCCCCCGTTCCCAGTGAGCGTCAGAATGCGCTTTTCGGAGAGCAGGTTGTCGAGTTCGAACTTGCCGAACTTGACGTTAAACCAGGGACTGCCACGAATGTTGTCTATTCGCGCCATGACAGTTTCAAAGTGAAAAGAAGCGGTGGAATCGGAGGAAGGGAGCACGTAGAAGGAAAAGTTCTTCTCCAGAGTGCCCCCGGTATGGAAGTCGAGACCGCTCAGGTCGAAGCCGGAAGACGTGAGTTTCGCTTCACCATTGCTGGTCCCGGTACCCTCGTCGACCGCAATCTTGTTGGTGCTGACCCGATGCCAGATCGGAGTAATGCGGAAGGTAATTGGCCAATATCCCGGATTCTGCCAGATCGGAGCATCGCGGTCATTCATGAGTTGGTAGCCGTTGTCTTTGAATTTCTGTCCGAAGAAATTCAGCATCGGCCAACTTTCATGGCAGGCGGAACATCGGAGGCCATATTTCCTGGCGAAAGCCGGTATTGCGCTGGCCGGTTGGCTTGCGCCCAGGATTAGAAAAATCAGTGCGAAGGCGGCAGCTAGAACTGAAGATACCAGCTGCGACTTCTGACAGAGATGAGACTGCGTCCACATCCGCATACTGTGCTCCTCTGACAAATTCGTATTTACAAAAACAAAATTCTGCTCAACGCGAAAACGACGGGCGCAAATCCGCGATTCTAATGATCAAGCGAACTAACAATTCCGAGGTTCCGAGTTAGACCAATAACCCCAAAACTCTTTCGGTGAAAGGACTACCTACCCCACCGGCGGTGGATATTACTACCGCGAGAGATGAAGCGCAATAGATTTGTAAGGATTTTTTTACACACATTTTACAGCGTGCTGCGGGCGGGCATCGGGCGATGGCACTCCGGGTGCTATATTCGCGAGTTGACAGCAATCTGTCCGGCGTATAAGACTCTTGCAGCAAGAAACCGGAGCGGATCGTGAGCGGGGAAAAAGGTTTTTGCGGTGCTGGGCCGAGTGGCGAGGCTGCGGTGTATCGAGATGCACGGTGTTTCCCGCTTATTCCGCGGGGCGCGGTCGCAAGTCCGGTTCTTCTTTTGCTTCTTCTGACGGTTTCGGCGACTCCTTCGCAGGGCCGCGAGAAAGATACTCCTCATTACGGCGGTGCCCTGATTGTCAACGTCCCCTTGCCAGAGCCTGAAGTCACGCAGGTGGTGGAGGAGGTTGCGCAGAACACGATCATCCGTGGAACCAAGGAATACAACAAAGACGAGTACGTTTCGGGTGCGGTAGCGCTCACTTCCACGCCGGTGTTTGCGGAGTGGCAGGAGGGCGGCAAGGTTTTCTACAAAGTGAGGAAACAGGCTCTGGATCCCCGAAATTTCAAAGACAGCGGCGATGTAGGAACGCTAGCCGTGCGTTACGTGGTGCAGGCGCAGGGGGACCGTAACACAGTCCTGCGGATTGACGCGGTGTTTGTGGAGGATTTTCGACGAAGCGTTCATCCTTCGAACGGCTCGGTGGAAAGTAGCGAGTACAAGGACATTCAGGACAAGCTCGGCGTAGTGGAGTTGATGAAGAAGGAAACTGCCGAGGCGTTAGAAGCGAAACAAGAACACATGGCGAAGCAGAACTTTGGCCTGGGCAGCGACACCGTGGTGCTGGGGACTCCGCCAGCATCGGCGCTGCCCGCTGAGAGCGCCAATCGCGGCGTATCGCCGTCTTCGCCCTCACCATCATCCTCCGCACCAATGCCGGTCCCGACTCCGCCGGCTCCGGCCACGTATGAGCAGCCTGGTGAATCGTTGGAACAACACGTTGCCGAGTTACGCCAGCAGGTCGAACGGCTGGTCAAGAAACCCGGGGCTCCTCTCAAGTCGGCCCCGTTCCACACCGCGACCACGCTGAAATCTCTGGAGCCGGGCGCCGAAATTCTGATTCTGATTGAAACGCCTTACTGGTATGGGGTTGAGACCCACGACGGACTGCACGGATGGATGCAACCGGATCAGCTGGAGCAGGTGAAATGATACCTGGAGCTCGCCGCGGCCCTTATCGATTGCTTCGGGTTGCGCTGATTTCTGCCTTTCTGTTGGCCTGGATGCCGATGGCTGCGGCGCAGAGCGCCAGTCCACAAACAAGTCCGCAGACCGCCGCATATGAGCGCACCTATCGGAGGTCGAAAAGCACGGTAGAAAAAGCATTGAAAGAGTTGCAACCATCCATGGGCGGCCGGCTCCCTGTGGTTGAAGGATTCGCGTTGGCCGGTGACCATCCCCTGAACCGCTACCAACGAGCTTATTACCAATCCAGCGTGCAGGTGAATTCGACTGTTTCGGGCGGATCGGTGGTGAGGGTGGCTACGAAGGTGACGGCGTGGTATGCCGACTCTATTCCGTCCCGCTCCGGATACCAACTGCTTATTTCGAATGGGCGGCTCGAATCCGACCTGCTGGACGAGTTAGGTGAGCTCCTGGCGGACAGCCCGAACGCGACTAGTTTGGGCGGGAATTATAGCGGGGGTTCGAGCGAGAATGTTCCGGTGCTGGTTCCACCGGCGCCAGCGCCTGGTGAATTGCCTCCAGTTACGAAAAAGGAGACGGCGCAACCTGCCCTCTCGGCGCCGATATCCCGGTTGCCCGAAACAGGGCGCACATTTTCATCTTCGCCGGTTGGAGGTTTGTCGGCTCAACAACTGGCGGACACGCAACATTTGCAGAAGCCTTTGAATCAAGCTCAAAGTGCGTTGCAGGCGGAGGCCGCGAGCCTGGAGGAAGTGCTCAAGAACCAGGCGCATCCGAAGAATCTGGTGGCGATAAAGAAATCGGGAACTCCGGTGGTTGATTCTCCGCGTTTTAAGGGCAAGACTTTGTTTCTGGCCAGCGCGCATGACGAGTTTGAGATGTTGGATTTTAGTGCGGACTGGGTCCATGTGCGGATTTCAGGCTTATCGAGAGGGTGGATTTGGCGCACCAGTTTGGAGATGCCGGAAGGAATTTCGGATATCCCGCTCGCCGGCGAGCGCGATACGCTGGTGGCGGCCGATCTGTTCCAGGTGACGCGGGAAGAAATTGCGCCATTCCCCGGGGATTGGGAATCGCTTCGCGGCAAAAGCGTGAAAATCATCTCCGTGCAAAAGATCCAGGAAAACGAGAAGGACAGCGGCGCATCCGCAAAGCTGGAATTCGCCAAGTCTTTACTCGACAAAGCATATACAGAATTCGCGTCAAAATCACAGGAAGTGTCAGGCATCGTGCTGATTTTCGATTCGATCGATGGTGGCATGATCGCGGCGACTATTCCCACTGTTCAGGCATGGAAAGCCGGAACGTTAAACGACGCCGCTCTTTGGCATGAGTGCTATTTTGATCCGCCGGAGACATTCAGAATTCCCGGTGCCCTTGGCAGTCGCTAATTACCGGCGTGAGTAGGAATGCGCCCCTCGACCTCGCTCTGCGTTGATGTTAGTTCCGTTGATGTTCGTTCCTACGATTCGCGGAATTCTGTGAGTTGCAGGGTTTGAGCCAAGTGCGGGATGGCGGTGGATGAGAAAGATGGGGAAAAGTTGAAGTCCGTGTCGCAACAATTCGTTTCTCAGCTCCGCGATTACTCCGAGCTAACCAAGGCGCGCATTACGACCTTGATAGTGCTGACGGCATGGTGCGGCTTTTTTTTTGGCGCGCATCGGGCGGGCTTGTCTTCGTGGTCTCTGGCCCTGATCCAGGCTCTGTTCGGCATTGCTCTGGTTTCGAGCGGAACGGCGGCGCTGAACGAGATTCTCGAATCAGGCGTGGATGCGCGGATGCGGCGAACCGCTTTGCGCCCCTTGCCTTCCGGACGCATGACCCGGACACACGCGACCACGATCGGTTTGGCGCTAACTTTGGGTGGCTCCGTGTATCTCGCAATCTACGTTAACTTACTAACTGGCCTTTTGGGGTTCTTGACCTCGCTGGTGTACCTGGCCGCCTATACTCCGCTGAAAAAAGTTTCTCCCTTATGTACATTTGTCGGCGCGTTTCCGGGGGCGATGCCAGTGGTATTGGGTTGGACGGCTGCGCGCGGAAAGCTGGACCCCGAGGTCATGATCCTTTTTGCCATCATGTTCGTGTGGCAGTTTCCACATTTTCTCTCAATCGCCTGGCTCTATCGCGAGGACTATGAGCGAGGCGGCGTTCGCATGCTGCCTGTGGTTGACTCCGATGGCAAATCTACGGTGTGGCGGATTTTGGCCTATTCCGCCGCATTGATTCCAGTGAGTCTCTTACCAGTCGCGTTGGGAATGGCGGGACGCGTATACGTAGTCGGGGCTATTTTGATGGGGATGGCACTGTTCCGGGTATCAATGGGGATGGCATACCCCCGACTGCTCGCAACGGATCCGGCATCGAAACCTCAGGCTCGGCGTCTGTTGCTGGCGACGATCCTCTATCTGCCCGCGTTGTTCGCACTGATGATGGCTAACTCTAGAAGTTAGTTGTCTGGGGTCGAGCTTTAACATCAACTTATCAGAGCGGATATCTGTGTTCACTCTTTTTATCAGCGGCCTTGTAAGTGGCACCCACCCGTTCATGTCCTCTGGGAATCTTGCTGATTTGCAATTTCTAGACGTACTCTTAGGCTAGAGATCACACCACTCTCTGCCGTCACGACGGCGGCGTATCATCCTCCTCCGACTTGCGTCTTCAAAACGTTACGTAAGAAGTCTTAAGCCTAGTATCGGAACTGCGCCGGCGCTGGTATTAACGGGCGCGTGTGAACCAGATCCAAAGACGCCGGCTCGAAAAGGAGGAAGCCATTGACGAACTTGCAAAAAACCAGCCGCCGACAGACTTTATTCCTTACCTTCTTCACTTTTTTCGTAGCCGCCACGACAGTTCTTCCAGCGCAGAGCGACTACAAAGTAGTCACAGTTCTCGATGGTGGAAACATCTCAGGCGTCGTGAAATGGTCGGGTCTGGTTCCTCACGACATGGAATTTCCGGTGAACAAGGATGTCCAAATCTGTGATCCCGACTCGAAGAAGACTATAAATTTGGATCGGTTGATCGTTGGACCGGAAGAAGGCGTGGCTAATACCATCGTTTACCTCAAGAACATTTCCACCGGAAAATCAATGGACTTGCCTGAACAGCGACGCCATCTCGACCAAAAACGTTGCCGTTACATCCCGCATATTCTTCTGGTTCCGCAAAATGCCGAACTACAAATCGAGAGTTCGGACGCCACGCTGCACACAGTTCATATGGAGGGCGCAGCGACATTCAACTTGCCTTTTCCATTCGCCCATCAGATCACTTCGCGCGTCTTGTCCACGCCGGGACTGGTTCATCTCCACTGCAACGGCGGCCACGTCTGGATGAGTGCTGAAATGATGGTCGTCTCGCATCCATACTATGCAGTCACTGACGAAAGCGGACGATTTGAACTTGGTAATGTGCCGCCCGGCAACTATGAGATCGTGGCATGGCATGAAGGCTGGGTTCGTGAAGGCAAAGAACAAGTCTACGACGTTCTAACGCAACACAAAGTCGATCGGCCCCGTTTCACCGAACCGAGGACCTGGGAGAAATCAGTAATCGTCACGGGAAGCCATACGAGCGTGGTCAATTTCTCGATTTCCAACAAGTAATAGTCGGCGTCCCCAACTCAACCCGCCCCCCTTGCGGTATTGACGGGGGGCGTTCTGATTTCAGCACGTTTCGAGGCGATAGCTTTCCCTTCCACCGGCAGAGTTTATCGGCAAAATTCGGAGAACGACCTCAACCCGGCCTTTCAGCCTCCGCTTCCTCCTTCGAACTTGTAACCGACTGCGGGAACGGTGATGATGAGCTCAGGCCGCTTCGGTTCGGTCTCCAGTTTCTGTCTTAAGCTGGCTACGTGTACGTCCACCGTACGGGTCAAGGTTGCGGTGTCATAACCCCACACTTCGGTCAGGATCTCTTCACGGGAAAGTGGGAGGCCGGCATGGTCTGCAAAGTAAAGTAGGAGTTGGAACTCGCGGGCCGAGAGATAAACCGGAACCCCATCGCGCGTCACCTTGGCTCCTCGAACATCGATGCGAATCGAACGGAACTGATAAATATTTTGCCCAGAAAAAGCGGACCGGCGTAATAAGGCTTCGATCCGAGCCATTAGTTCCAATGTGTCGAAAGGTTTGGTGACATAATCGTCGGCGCCAAGTTTGAGGCCGACGACTTTTTCGGCTGTCTGGTCGCGAGCCGTCAACACCAGGATCGGCGTGGCCAGTCCTTCGCGGCGGATGTCGCGACAAACGTCAAAGCCGTTTCGGAGAGGCAACATGATGTCAAGAATGATCAGGTCGAAAGGCAAATGAGTGGCTTTATCGAAGGCCTCCTGGCCATCGACAGCGAAATCCACCACATATCCCTCGCTGCGGAGACGATCGCTCAGGGTCATTCGCAGCCCTTCTTCGTCCTCGACCAGTAGGATGCTTTCGTTCATTTTCGGGCAACCACATCTCGTCCCAGAGCGCTGGACGCTACCGGGCGGCTTGCGTCCCTGGCGCTCGGCAAGTGCAAAGTGAAAACGCTTCCGGCGCCAAGTTTACTTTCCACTGTGAGTCTACCGCCCATCGCTTCGGCAATGCTCCTGGCGAGAGGAAGTCCCAACCCGGTGCCGTGAATCTGCGCGTCGCGGACGGATGGACTCCGATAAAAAGGCTCGAAAATGTGCGGCAGGTCCGACTTGTCAATTCCGATCCCACGGTCCTGAACCGAGATACTGACTTCTCCGTGGCCGAGGTGCCCGGTTTTTTCACGGAAAGCACGGATACCGACCCAGCGAGTTTGACCGCCATACTTAGTTGCGTTCACGAGCAAGTTTTGCAGACAGCGAGAAAGCGCGAAGAGATCGCCCATCACGCGAGGCAGGTTAGGTTCGACATGTTGCTCGACCTCGAAACCCGCTTCTCGCATTAACCCAGCGGTATTCTCCACCACCGAGTTGACAACATCTGGGACCTCAAGAGGCTGCAAGATGTAATGGCTTCTTCCTTCGCGCGTTGAGACAAACAACAGAATCTGATTCACCAGGTCAGTCATCTGGCGACTTTGATTCCTGATCACAGATCCGTATTTCGCTAATTGATCCTTGCCTTCGACAACACCATCGGCAATATTGTCGGCCGCGGAGCGGATGACGGCCAGCGGCGTCCGCAATTCGTGCGAGATCGAGGCCACAAAATCCATCTGCAGTTTCGCCAGTTGAACGGTGCCTAACATTCTGCTCTTTTGAATGGCCCAGACGGAGAAGGTGGCAAAGATAAGAGTGAAACAAACGACGCCGATGAGCCGGACGATGGAGCGCCGCGAGGATGCACTGACTCGGGCCAGCTGTTCGGAGGCCTGCGTGTCATAGAGTCGCTTGATCTCCTCGAGATCCTCCCGCACCCGTTCAAACGATGGGACACCGCCTTTCAAATCCATGTCCACAGCCTCTTTTGCGCTGCCCTCGAGTATGGAAGCCAATACTTCGTCACGGACCGCTAGATAGGCGGACCAATCGTGTTGTAGGGCGTGGCCTACGTTGATTTCGTTCGGCATGCGCGCTTGCTGCAGGTAGGCGGTAATTCCCCCACTCACGCGCCGATCGGCTTCACGCGACTGGTCGGCATATTCGACTTGAAGATTGCTGTCATTGGTAGTCAAGGCATAAAGCGTGCTGCGGCGAGTCTCCTGCGTCTCGTACTGTAGCTCTCCAATCTGGCGGAGCCCGAGCACTGAGCGAGCGTACATTTGCTGGGCCTCGATCCCGGCCATTCGCACGTCGCGGATCACGAACATACCGACGCCCACTTCCACGCCAAATACAATCAGCAGCAGTAGCGCGGAGGGATAGCGGGAAAATTGGGCCACCATTCGGTCTCCCGGTTCGACTGGAGCAGGCAGCGGCGTTTTTTTGACCTGCTCCGGCATCTACTCCGCCACCCTAGGCCGGATTCGAAGGCCGTACTCTTTATCCCCAGGAAGACGGCCGTCTACACGAATAACTTTGACGGAAGAATCTACGTCCGAAGCGCGTACAAAACCTATCGCGCCGGGCACATTGAACACAAACTTGCGCGCCCCCGCCGGACTTGACAGAATCTTGGGGGAAACAAGAACCTCGCCCGTAAACACTCCTTGCAAGAAGTGACGGCTGAAATCGCTCTCGGTCATCTGGCAGACTTCTCGGATGAGCGCTTTACGCTCCGGCTGGCCGGGTTCCAACATAACCAGCGTGATACGACGGCCATTCGGCCAATGGCTGCGCTCGCCAAGAAATACTTTGCGTAATTCAGGCAAAGACAGGTTATCGACCGGGTTGGTTATATTGACCAGGATTGCCAGATTGCCTTCCGGAGAGTCGGATTCGCCGCGTGACGGGATGCCCGCACGAGCGGCCTGATTCGATACTGCAAGCAGGCAACTCACGGCGATCCAGGTTACCAATCGGCTCAGGCACCGCTTCATATCCAGCCTCACTAGAAGGTGAATCCCAGTTGCAGAGCTAGCGCGCTCACTGCTTGCTGATTGCGGATTGAGGTGTAATCGTACTGCAGTTTTAGAGCCACGAATTCGCTGGCATCGTATCGTATACCCACCGACGGACCTTGGCGGCGGCCTACGTCAGGAAAAATTGGTTCGTGACTCGAAGAGTTTACGTATTGATAGCGAAAATAAGGCCGATAGGCGCCAAAGGCTTTGGATATCTGGGTGTAGAAGCCTGGCGTGTCGTAGGTGTGCAATAGGCCGATTGGCGCATGGCGAATAACCATGGCCTCGTTCAACCATTCGAACTTAGGGAGAATATAAACAGCGTGGGCCGCCATAATGGTCTCTCCGACTCGTGGTTCCCCGTTAGGAGAAAGCACGTCGCGATAGATGGAGAAGCCGGTCTGTAAGCCGCGCACAGCTTCGGGGCGAGCAAACAGGGCCAAGTTGAAGGCCTTGTGGTTCGAATCGTCGATGACGTTTTGCACCGCTTCCTCGGTGTACGGAGAACGCGAGGCGCGCCCGTTCCCGACTTCCGCCACATAATGCAATCCCAAGCTGCCGGAGGGTATCAGTCCTGACGCGGTCACGCCGACAGTGTGGATGGGAAGAATCCCTCCCTGGTCTTCAAACTCGAAAAGAAAAGGCCGCCCGGTCGTGGTCTGGAACCACGTGCTGTGATGGTAGGCGGTATTGTAGTAACCGATCGCAGTGTGGTATCGGCCCGCCGCAAGATTGAAGTAGTCGTTGCGGGAATACTGCAGGACCAGACGTTCGACATCGACGCTGAAGACATTCTTGTTCCCCTGGGAAACACCATAGGTGTAGTCCGGTCCCGCCTCGAAAACGATTTCACTTAAGAATTTGAACTTGTCGGAGACATCTGAGGTTACAAACAGGTTGAGTTCACCAAGCGAGAATGAGGTAGTGTCGCCCTTCTGGTTATCTCCATGAAAGTTAATATCGCCGAACCCGCGGATCCGCAGCAGCGTCTTGCTTACATCCATTCTTTCCGTCTCGGAATTTTGTCCCGCCTGCTGCTCGTTTACGGTTTCAGTCTGGAGACTGGCACTGTGTTGGGCAGGTTCGGTTGTCACGGCCGGCTTCTCGGCGATTACGGGCGCAGGGCCTGGCGCATTGGTCTGCTTGCCACTCTCTAACTGAGCCACGCGTGCCTCCAGTCGATCGATGCGTTGGAGGAGCATTTGCACCGTTTGTTGATCGGCGCCAGCGTCAGCGCTGGACTGCGCCCGGCCTAGTCCGGCGGTCAACAGAACCACCGGGACCATGAGGATGACTTGCCTCCATACCATCGAAAGGAAGGATTTCGTCGAGCATCCACGCGGCGAAAGAGTGGAAGGATTCATAATTGCCTCCTTGAGATTAAAGCGCGCCGGTCCCGTCCTCTCCGAATGAGCAATGAGCAGAAGGAAATCCCTCCGCATATCCTGGAAAGGTAGCGTCGCAACGCAGCGTGCGTTTACCGTACCGACTGAAAAAGCTTCGTACATCAGTGAGATCTAAACGACAGATGCTGCAGCCGACCGCGGCCAATTAATCCCGTGTTCACTCTACAATGCGCCTACCGGCGCAGTCACTGCGCTCGGGTATCTCAGGCCTCACCTCGAGTTTGTCAGATAGATGACCGTCCTGATCTTTACCATTTACTCACCACCTTTCAGAACTGCTGGTTTGAATCTGGGATCACTGAGAAGCTTGCCACGCAGTTGCTGGACCTACGCGCAGGGGAACATGCAGGGTCGGTGGCTATTCATCTCACCGATTCAAGAAGAGTGGGCACACCGGGGCTCCGTCCTTAACCGTAGGGTTAAAAAAAGCCCCTCCAGCAAGGGAAAATACGAAATGTCGTTTATGATGCCGGCGAAGAAATGAGGATGACCATATCCCAAAACGGTCAGCGGGAATCCCGCTTGTCGAATGGATTGCGATCACAAGTCAATTAATTCTTACTGCGCTGAAACTATCAGCACATGAAAACTGCCCGCCACAATCTTCGGTCTCGGATGCGGGTTGTCAGCGGTGGCGGCTGGCGGTGCGCCAAGTTGAGCAGCGGCTAAATAGAGGTTGTGCGTTTTATCGTCCAATGCCACAGTGCGTGCGCTCTTTTCCGTTGCGATGGTCTCTACTACTGAGTATTTGTCGGCGGCTTCTTCTTTGATGACGGTGATCGTGCCATCCTGTCCGTTGGAGGAGAACACCAGGTTTTTCCCCGCATCAAATACGACGGCATCTGGCCCTTTGCCAATGGAAGCCGTTGCCACTACTTTGCCTGACTCGGCATCTACCACGACCATCCTCTGGTTCGAGCAAACGGAAAACAGCCGGTTGCGCTCTGTATCCATAGCCAAACCTGAAGGTTCCTCGCACGGAGCCACTGACCAGCGCTGCACAACTCGCATAGCTTTAGGATCGATCTTCAGGATCTCGCTTTTATCCTCAATATTTACGAAGACATTCCCTTTTCCGTCGCTGACTGGAAACTCCGGCTTTCCGCCTACCGCAATGGTTCCTGCAACCTTGCCAGTCGACCCATCAATTACCGTGGCGTCCTGGCTGCCGCCATTGAAGGCGAAGACACGTTTGCTTGGCGCATCGTAAAGAATCCCGTCGGGGTTGGTACCGGCGCGCACCCGTTGGAGTTCGGCGTGAGATTTCGGGTCGAATATGACGACTACGTTGGCGCTTCC
>Ga0209006_10004363_pt1 | contig 12842 bp, 16 predicted proteins | sample JacPin_JW_Ref_O2_FD_188567 | JGI IMG/M metagenome (GOLD analysis project Ga0209006, IMG submission 188567) | Forest soil microbial communities from Algoma, Ontario, Canada - Jack Pine, Ontario site 1_JW_Ref_O2 (SPAdes) (version 2) | ecosystem: Environmental > Terrestrial > Soil > Boreal...
GTGATCATAGACTCTGTGGACACTCTCACTTCAGATTTGGGTTCCATCTCGCACACATACCAGTTTCTACGCGAACTAATCTCTCAAATCCGTGATCGGTCTGGTGCGTATCTAATTTTTTCTGACCCTTGAACTCCTAACTAGAAAAACACGTAGATTCATCCCGTTTAGTTCTCCACCTACTCTCGCCTTGCGAATTGATCGCTCTCCTAGTCCAGTCAACCTTTTCGGTGACTTTAACGCACGTAATCGCCCACCCGCCTGCTCTCCTCGCTCATCTCGCCAAAGCATACTTTATTCTGCCGCCTCCGGCATCACCTCCAGAAATTTTTTGGAAAGTCTTCCTGCCCTTCAGCGAGAGAGTTCATGAGAGCAACAGGCTTGTCTTCGGGCCAGAAGGAGAGGGGTGTGGTGGCGGTGGTGCAGCTGGAACGTGGGAAATCGTCGTTCAGGTTCTGGTGCGAGACGTGGGAGACAGGTCGGGACGACGGAGAGTGGCTGATCGCGCGATACAGGCGTGGTCCAATGTGCGTGGTGCATGCGAACCGACTGATTTAGAGTGTCTCAAGTGTTTGTTATCAAGCAACCTTGCGAAGGAGGCATGCAAATCCTTGTCTGTGTTCCTGGTTATCTTTCTTACTCGGATCTTTAGACTGTATCTGAACTCCCGCAAGATCTAACCTTTAACCTCAACCTCACATCCTCGCAACAGCAATCGAGGGCTCAGGTTCCGCTCCCTTACGCACACGAAGGTATGCACATTCCCTTCCATTTGTCGCAGTCTTGTAATTTGCATCATCACTTAGGGAAAGTTCCCGTAGATTTGGGTCAAAACGCTTCCCCTGCCATCTATTACGATCCGGATTCTGCAGACGACATGGATGACGAGGATCCTGACGAGGATCTAGACTTTTAATAATCCACTCGTCGAGTGCAACATCTCTATCGCTCGATAGGTATACGCGGACTTTATCTATATGCTATGTGTAATGTGGCAGGAGGTTACACAGTATGTACATATAGATAGAAACAATCTAAGACCGTATGTATTTAACAGAGGAAGTACGATTGAAAGTTGTCCGAACACCAGTTGGTTGTACGCAAAATAAGAACAATTTGAATCTGATTGGGGTGGCCGCGGAAAACTTGGTTTTGAGGAGAGGAAGAAATTACAAGTTCGAGAGAATCTGACTGTTCCATGCTTCAGAATCACCAGTGGCCTGAGGACTGCCGTCTTACATCTTATTTAATGCTCGTCTAAAACTTCGTTTGCTCATGGTGGAAATGGGACAAGTTCGGCGATTACCGACCAAAGCTCGAAAGTGCAGAGAGTGAGAATCGGTGGTTTTTTCTCTTGGCAACTTCAGTGGGAGTTGCCGAGGGCGATCCCGATCCACGCGGCGTTGTCGCAGATAGAGAGGATGATACAGAGAGCCCGGGAGGGCCATGAGTACCCCCAGCGTTTGGAACCCGACCCATTCGTGAATTAGGGAATCCTTTCAAAAATCCGTCAATCTCTACTGTCGTAGGTTTAAGGCCTGTTCTCGAATGAGTGTCGATGGGTGTAAGACGCGTCGTGGAGACAAGACTGGATCTCGGCCTCGCCCTTGCGGGAATAGGTTGGGTCGTGCTGTGCGAGAATGGAGAGAAGGAAAGACGGCGAAACGCGCCACTCTTGACTTGGGTTGGGACCGGGGGGTGAGTTTTACTTGGTGTCCGGATTTCTAGACCCTCCACCAGACGCGAAAGGTGATCTTTGCCCTTACCTTTGCTCGCGGAACGGAAAGGCAGGTGTCCAGTTACAACGGGAGCTACAGACTCTGGGTGGGGAATATGTGAAGATAAATGGGCTCCCTGAGGCGAGCGGGGCGCCTGGATCCTCCAGTCTCTTTGTGCAGGAGGCTGCGAACGGTTAGTTGCTGCGTTCGTGAGCAACGGGTTGACACTTACAAGTATTCCTGGAGAAAAGGAAAATGCAACACCACTGTGATCGCTATGTGCCTCGATCTCAGCATCCAAGGTCGCGCTAGCACTCCATGCTCCTCTCCGCTTCTCCGCTCGATGACCCTTCAGAAGTGTCTTCACCCGCGACCCAAAGCGTTTCAATTTCCCCACTACAGTCGTCTTTGTCGGTGCCTTCGACTGGCGTTCCACTTCCGCACCACACTGAGGGCATCCCTTGCCACCGAACTCATGAAAAGGGGCAGCAGCTGGGTCTCTCTCAAAGCAACCTACCGTGCTCACCAGTTGGTTATCAGATCGTGCACCCCATGCCGTCGACATGATGGCTGCGGCGTACTCGCGTGCACTCATATCCGAAGCATCTTCATTAAAGATGTCGAGTCCCGCAGCTGTGGAGGCTGGGAGAGACGATAGATGGGACGTAGGGGAAGAGAGACTAGTCGTAGGAACAATGGGCATGTGAATGATTGGTTCAGGTGCACGAAAGGACGTGTTGGGAGATATGACAGGAACTTGGAATAAGGACGAAAATTGCGCTTTTCCGGACGAGATATCAACGGAAAGTGACGAGGAAGGGGCGAGCGAGATTGGGGACAAGGTCCATGGTGTAGATAAAGGATCAGCACCTGCGCGGAGATCAACGTCATTCGTCTCAGCTTGCAGATTACTGAGGGTGAGAGGAGTCAACATGGTAACACCAGACATGGTTTCGAGCGCCACGGCCTCCGAGGAAGACCAATTGGGAACAATTTTTTCGTTTTTAATTCGAGGTCCGTGCCCACTCATCGTCTGTGATGATGTTGGGGGAGATGATGGAGACTCGTAGTCACCGTATGTGGCATCATACAATAGCGAGTGGGAGGAATGTTGGGATGACGCTGGAGTGGCGAAGATAATGGGAGATATAGGAGGGGCCACCCTGGACCTCACTGAAGCAGGTGAAGATGTTGTAGTCTGCGTTTGCCCACTGGGTACGATAGTGCGTGGACGCTCAGGACGGGAAGCCAGGACTGGAGAGACATCTTGGTCCGAAGAGGACGGAAATTGGATGGAAGAGAGATCTAATTGCATGTACCCGTTTAACCCAAAGAGATTGGAGTCAACGGCCGACGCAGTCTCGATGGGCTGTGCGATCTTTGAAGGGGAAACGCGGTCAGGATTATGGTCTACTATGTGCATAGTGCGAGCGGAGGTATCCTAGAGAACAGAACCGTGTCATCACAGCAGGCGAAAATGCCAATCGCGTCACTCACTGCGATTTCTGAGAGGGGTTCGCTAGCATCGTGCTATAGCTGGATCAGGCAAGGACTTGAGTGGACGAAAAGAAAGAAAACGCACTTTGGCGAACCGAGTCAAGCCTGGATCGTCGGAAATAAGAATGCTAGCTGGCATTGCGTGGGTCTGGGTAAAAACGCTAGGCTGGGATGAAGTCGGTGTCGGAGAACCCGGCGAGCTGGAAAGCGAGAGAGGTAGCTGTTGGTGGAAGGAAGAAACACGGTCGGCGTGAGGCTGTATCTCAGTGAAGGGACCAGCCGAAGTTGGACAAAAATTAGACCGCATTTGCAGAAGGGGTGGATATCCTGGTGTGCTTGGTCGCGTCGGAGGCCAAGCACCTGGAAATACTGGTGAAGGACTGCGAGTGTCCGCTTGGGCGGGCAGAAAGAGGTTCGTGGTCGCTATGGCCATCGACGCGTCGTAATGCAGAACCAAACTTTGAGCTTGAGCCTGAGTTTGCTACATTCAATATTCCAGTCATAAAAAAAAATCTATTTCAGTCGAGATTACAGTGTACCCCTGACGGACGCATCAACGCTGGAGGCAAAATAATCGATATTTGAATTATTGAGACCAGCCATCGAAATCCGTCCATCCGAGGTCATGTAAACGTGAGCTTTCTCCGCCAACGCTTTCGTCTGCGGAGTGGTTAAGCCAGTGAAGCTGCAAGTCACAACGTCTTGTCAATGATGCTGCTAACGTAGAGTACCACCACCACACACACACCTGAACATGCCAATCTGACGAAGAATATGAGTCCAGTCACCGGGCGTCTTGAGCTGGTGTGTCAATAATTGGTATAGCTTCTCCCGCATGCTGATAATCCTATCAGCCATTCCCTTCACCTCCCCTTCCCACTGCTCATACAACCTCTCATTCTTAAGTATCGTACTGGCGATTCTGGCCCCGTGCAACGGCGGATTCGAATACATTGGTCGTATCACGATTTTCAGCTGACTGTCGACACGCGCCTTTTCCTCAGAGTCCTTCGTCGTTAGCGAGAACGCACCAACACGTTCACCGTACAGACCCATGTTCTTCGCAAAAGACTGTGCGAGAGCGACCTGGTGACCTTGCTCTGCAAAATATCGCAAGGCGAATGCGTCACGCGTGGTTGAACCGGATGCAAATCCTTGGTATGCCATGTCAAAGAAGGGGAACAATTCCTTCTCTCTGACAATGTTTGAGATCTCAGCCCATTGTTTTTGTGATGGGTCCACACCGGTGGGATTGTGTGCACATGCGTGCAGCAACACAACGCTCCTCTCTGGGGCCGCCTGCACAAAGATTTATGAAATCCTATGCGGTCATTCTTAAGATAACCTCACCTGCAAATCGGCCTTGAGTCCATCAAAATCCAGTCCGAAGGTCTTTTTGTCGAAGTATCTGTACCCGCGTACTTCGAAGCCCGAATCGCGGAAGATGGGGGAATGATTGCCCCAAGACGGGGTAGGAAGATAGATTATCTTGGTATATGGGTAGTGACGTGCAAGAAAAGCGGCGCCAATACGCAAAGCTCCTGTGCCGGAGATTGATTGGCAAACGGAGATCTGAAATCGGAAAGTCAGACCCAACTATGGGACGATGAAGTTATGAGAAACCTACAGCATTTTGCACTACCTTCTCGCTGTCGGCACCATAGGCCAGCTTAGTAGCTGCCGTGGTAAATTCTGGAAGGCCAGTGATCGGTAGGTACTCTTTGTCAGGCTTTGAGGTCATTATTAGTGATTCGGCCTGCAATATTACTTAGATTTCAATCTAACGGTAATGTTGAGATGACGATCTACATACCTGCTTGACGCTATCGAGTACGTATGGCTTACCATGCTCGTCTCTGTATGCACCAACACCAAGGTTAACCTTGAGTGGGTGCTTATCAGCTTTGAAGGCCTCCGTTATGCCTGGAGTGATGTGAGCCCGAAAAGCATGATGAACATGTAGTAAACCCACCAAGGATAGGATCAGGAGGACCAGCGGGAACTTGAGACCAAGTGGAATATTTAGGGCGCAATAAACTGATTGCGACCCGGCCACTGGCCACTCTGCGATATATGGCACCTGCGAACATTTTGAAGTTAGGTCCAATAACGCGGGTTTTATTCACGTGTGGGGGTACCTGAACTAGGCCCGACGTCCCGTTCCATCAGCCATCAGTCACATTTCTGTCCTACACAACGCCATAATATATGAGAAATGTCGAACAGCAGCTATTGTCAGGTCAGAAAATAAATTCATTCCAGGATTGTTGCTCTTCGCTCATTTACTCACTCTAAGGCTCGTTGTCGGGATTGGCATCAACCATCTGCCTTCAGCCTCGTGTGTTTCTTTATTGTTGGTTCAACACGCCCCTGTACTAACAGGATACAGTCGACGTGCTTAAAACTAGAATGCAGCAAGGGGATGGCAGGCTGAAATCGTTGTCAACCAAATTGGTGTCGTCTCCGATATCTAGCAATACAGGTACGATCGTGCATACTGCGCGCGGTATTGTGGCTTCCAGTGGTCTAAATGGATTGTGGAGAGGGACTAGCGCAACTCTTGTCCGGTACGAAGCTTGAATTAGCCTCCACCATGGAACCTGGACCATTAAGCATCTCAGGAATGTCCCTGGAGTAGCATTGTACATGACCACCTTGACCCAGTTACGCACGGTCATGTCGACTTTTCCTTACTTTGGCAGATCACAGCCTGGGATAGGAAGTAAGTCTTCTGTTCTGCCGACTCTCTCAAGTCAAGGAAATGCAATAGCGGGAGCCGTAACACGTGTTGGCGTTGGCGTTCTCTTAAACCCGTTCTCCGTGCTAAAGGCACGCTTCGAGGTACGATACGTGGTATACCTCATTATCTTCCTAATATATCATCTGGCTACACAGAGCGACATTCATGCCTACAAAAGCCTCAGTGGGGCATTCATTTCCATTGTCCGCTCAGGCCCTTCAGAGCTTCTGCGGGGTGTTGTGGCTTCATCTCTTCGAGATGCCCCATATGCAGGATTATTTGTTGTCTTATACGAAGGTCTCAAACACCAAGCTTGTACTATATCTCTCCATGTACCTCGATCTAGACATCCTTTCTTACTCATGTCATAGGTTTGCTTGTACAGCCGACATCCAACGCGCACTCCTCAGCTATCCATGCTTTCTCTGCCGCAGCTGGAGGAACCGTAGCAACAATGGCTACTCACCCGTTTGACGTCATCAAGGTACCCCGCCCCTCATGTCGTTTACACAGATTAAAATTTAGTCCGCTAGACAAAGATCCAAGTTCGCCCTGAAGACAGATACCGCAACATGACAACGACTGTGAAGACCATTTGGAATGTGAGTATCCTATGTATGTCTCCACTTTTACAACCATCTAATCGCCTCCATCAAGCAACGAGGCCTCTCGGGTTTCTTTGATGGCGCTTCTTTGCGCATGTCTCGCAAAGTACTGAGCTCAGCAATTGGCTGGGTGGTCTATGAGGGGGTTCTCATGTACATGAAGTCTGAGACTCGCCGTGACATCTGACATACGGAATATTAGTTTACTTCACGGGATCTGGTATTCTAGTGATGCATTTTTTGCCAATGACAAGCTCTACCTTGGCTGGCGCAGCCAAGTACTAGCCACCAACAAAGAGAAACATGGCTATCAACGAACATGTCTGCTGTTCTTGAGGAATCCCTCACGACAAGAATCAAGTACGTTACCTCTGATGAGTTGGATAACACTGACTCAACCAAAACGCAGGAATTACCCTCTAATCGTGTATCAAGTCCATAAGGCAGATTTACTATCTACACATCGACTCGTAAATGCAAAAATTACTGAAAGACCATTCAGAATCTGATGCGATAAATCAATAGAAAACGGACCATCCATCATAATAGCAACACCCTAATACACCAGTTAACTGTGGCAGCGATACATCATCTTCTCCGACTTCTCCGTCTGTCTGAATTTGACGCATTCCCTTGTCCGATGGCATTGACAGGCGGCGTGTTCCCTTCTAAAGCAGCTGTGATAAATTCCGCGGGAAGGTCAATGTGTACACCTTCTGCATATGTGTATGCATCTAGAGGTGAATATGCAGGTGGTTCTTGTCTCGCAATTCGAGAAGGTCGCCTCTCGGAGGGGCTGTCACTGTCACTTCCAGAGCTCCCCATGCGACGGGAAGGAGCGCTCGGTCGCGAAAGCGCCTGCAAATGTATGTCACGGGCATGAGGTGTAGGTGGGTTGGGAGTTCTTGGTGAATCAGGAGGTGAATGTACCTGAATTGCCAATTCTGTGTCTGTATTGGAGAGCGACGCGGCGAGGTGAGTTAAAGAGCTTTCGCGGTTATGCCGAGGCGTAATAAACGGGTTTCTCGCACCTGCGATACCCTCAGGTGATGGCGATCTGGAGAGGGACACGGACGGGGAATTGGAGCGCTCAAAGCCGCTCGCACCGTCATCTTCGACTTGATCGCTAAGTCCCCCTCCAGGAGTCGGCGGCAAATTTGTATTGGGAGGTGCATGGAACGGTGAGTCTGTAGGTGATATATATCTCCGGGTCGTTGAAGGCCCAGCAGCAGCTTGTTCAGGCTCTTCATCTATGGGAGGTGGGGGATTTAGCGGTGTTGATGCCGATGAAGACGTCCTCAATGGCGAGGATGCGATTGGTACCGATGGAGTATTAGTTGGGCGGTGGTAACGATGAGAGCGTCTGGATGGAGTTGGTGATGCAACGCCAGGACCTCCTCGAGCGTCAGCACTTGGTCGCATGCCGCCACCAACGTCCAGCAATATACTACCTCGTTCACTCCCATAGGCTGGAGGTGGCGCAAGTGTACCGACACTGGGGGCTAAGCCCCATTTCTTGACGTTCGCCTCGACGAAAACGAAGCCTGACTGTCCGAAGTTAATATGAACGCTACACGGGCCATCGGCACCGATTGTTGGGAATAAGTTCCATCGAATGAGGCCAATAAATGCATCATCCATTTTTCGACCATTACGGGTGAAGAAAACCGTTCCTGAACGAGGACGGTATCCGAGGCCTAAAACGTCGCCTTCCTTCAATGTGGGACCAAATGGACTAGCAGTGAATGGATAGTTGTGGGATTTGTCGCCATTGGAATGATATGCAACCGAGTGTCGATTCAAACCCGGTAAGCGAAATGCAGGATAAGGTTTTGTAGCTAATCCGACGGCGACCGTTGTTGTTTCAGGAAGATCAAACATTTTGACCTCCCAGTAGTAAACTTCGTTCAATTTTGGTAGCGGAAGGTTGGATTGAACACAGGAGGATGACTCTGGATCGGGAAGGAATGTGATTTCTGTACGGGCGTGAACCAAAAGAGAATTGATGGTTTCGTAGTCTGGCTCAAACGACCATGCAGATACTCCTTTTTCCTGAATGGATAAAAATTGAGATAGTGTGATATCTGTCGGTAATGAATTTGGGGGGTACTGTAGTTGGTATTCTAGCCAGCTGGATCAGCAATGGTTGACATGCGCGCAGTCAGTATGACAAACCTTTTGCTCGAAGGTAAGCTCTTCTAACGACTTCTGTCACACCTTCGAGCCAGCGCGATTCGACACCGTCGAAGCCGCCATCACCGTTGATGATGTCTTCTCTGCTCATATCAACAGGGCCATCGTTGTCGCCTAAAGCAATACCCCGCCGCCTACGGATGAGGAGGACGCAAATGAGGAAGAGCAATAGAAGGAATAAGAAGGTCGAAAGAACGATGAGAAGAGGTAGGAGGAGAAGGAGTGCATCAGGTTGCGAAACGATTGGGGGATCAGGTCTTTCGCTTTCTTGGACTAGCATGCCTTGGACCATTTGCATTACACCTTGAATTCGTGCAGGGTCGCCGACCTTGTCAGCCATGGTATGGTTTATGAAGATGGTTTTCGTAGTGATATCGCAGTACTAGTCGTGAGGGTGCACCGCTGTGCTGTGATGAAGATGATGACAAATATTATAATTTATTCGGGACATTACGTAATATATCTATGGGAACTCAGATCCTTCCGTCAAAGTGCTCCGCTGCTCTACCAGGACCCAATACCCCTACTCATATCCCCTAAATTTCACCCATAAATGCATACCGCACTCGCACCTAGTTCACCTAAGCCTGCAAAACGAAAACCCTCCACTCGTCGTCGTGCGCCATCACATCTTCCCTCACCACAGACACCGGAATCGCATGATGCAGCCTTATACGCAATTCGATCTTTTCTCAAGGGACATACCTCCTACGATGCCTTGCCAATAAGCTTCAGGCTGATAGTTCTGGACACGAAGCTTAATGTTAAGAAGGCTTTGCAATGTCTTCTGCTGAACGGTTTGGGCATCAACAATCATTCCAAGATATGGGACTAACGTTTTCTAGGCGTCGTTTCTGCTCCCCTCTGGAATAGTGAAAGTTCACGTTTTGCCGGGATGCTAACGGTTCTAGACATCATCCATCTGATTCAGTACTACTACTACACCGCTTCTTATGATACTGCTGCCGCGGACGTAGAGACGTTTCGTCTAGAATCTTTGAGAGGTATCGCCTATTGTCTAAATGCTGCTTAAATTTTGTTGTCGAGCGTGTTATCAACAGACATCGAGAAGAATCTTGGAGTTGCTACACCTCCACTTCTCCGAGAACATCCATCCAGTACACTATACGACGCCGCAAAACTCCTTATACAAACTCATGCCCGCCGTCTACCATTGCTAGACAATGACACGGACACCGGGCACGAGGTAATAGTCTCGGTCTTAACACAGTATCGCTTGCTAAAGTTTATCGCTATAAATGTAAGCCCAATCACGACGATTGTGGTTTTCGTTGACACCTTACACGCTGTAGTGCACCAGAGAAGTGTCTCAACTCCATCTATCATTGCGTAAACTCAACATTGGGACATTTGTCTCAACATCTACCGCCGACAAGGAGAAACCGTTTTACCCGATCGCTACTGCAATGCTCACGACGCGTGTTTTCGATGTTGTTCATATGTTCTCTGAACGTTCTATATCTGCTGTTCCTATCATCGATGAGGAAGGGGTTGTCGTTAATCTGTATGAGACTGTTGATGTCATCGTGAGTTGCCTTCTATTATTCGTCATTGTGGTCAAGTCGTAATCATTCATGGATGTGTAGACGCTCGTGCGATTAGGCGCTTATCAGTCTCTTGATCTCACGATATCAGAGGCACTCAACCAGCGCTCACCAGACTTCCCTGGCGTTGTCATTTGTACTGCCTCTGATTCTCTTGGAACACTTTTGCAGCTCATAAAAAAGCGGCGGGTGCACAGGCTGGTAGTCGTAGAGGGCGAGGTGAGTTTATGTGCGTCATGTTTAATACTGTATTTTAACAGCAGGGAGCGTAGGAGGAAGAGAAGAAAGGTGGAAAGAAAGGCCGACTACTGGGCGTCATCACTCTTAGCGACGTCCTTCGGTATGTTATAGGCCAAGTAGACATTGGCGAGGCGTTCGAGCCGAAGGGCGATAGTGAAGAACCGAAAGCGGGGTCCGAGTCGCCCGTGCATTCGCGGTAGTGGTTTGGGTAGATTTTCTACGGTATAGATGGCTTGATTTTTGCTGATTTTATGTTTGTAAATGTAAATTGTAATATTACAGGAATGTAACGGGCTGCCTTAGCGTCCATCGCCGTCATCACCTGTCCCATTTACCGGTAAATTTAGGTCGCTAGGGTAAATCTCTCTGTTATAACCTGGGAACTCCGTGCCCAACCGTCATTTCCTGGCGATTGCATGCTGTCTCTCACATTACAGCGATCTGTGTCATTGTCGAAAACAACTCATATTCCCCTCACCGATGTTTTAAATACTCTCCACGACCCCGTCTTGCTCGTCAATCTGGGTCCCCTCGTCGTTGACCATACCGTGGACCCCTCCGAAACCGAGCTCCATCACGTTACTGACAAGATTTCAATACTCGGGCTTTTTCATACGAGGACTAAATTCACAGTGAAGTTTACTCTTGTGGAGGATGGAGTGATCTCGTCTGTAAACGCCGGATTTGGGACGGTCGTAAGAAGCCAATGGAGGGCAAGGACCATTACAGGAGGCGGGACTGAGATTCTAGAGGAATCATCAGTCAAGGTAAGTAATCGTACGCAAGATATTGTCTAGACAGTCTACTGCAAGTCTTCAAATCCACAGGGGTTTTTCCTCTTGATGCCGTACATCATCAACACGATCCGATCATCTCATGCGGAATTCTTAGACCGACTGACCGCGAATCTGGAGAAACGCGACGTCGACGGTCTGTCGATTATCTTGCTTTATAATAAGGACTTGATTACTCACTTCGATGCAGCTGAATAGCGAGTGGTAGTTTCATCGATTCCCAAATTCAGGATTTCATGGACCCTACCATCTGATCTCATAAGTAATCAGACCACGTCAACTTGATGCCGTCAAGATGAACGGTGTGAACATTCCGCACGTCCTGCTCGAAGCCTTGCACATACATACATCACGATCCTTCCAACCCCTTACATATAAATTTATGTGTATCTGACTGTTGGTCACTGACGTGGCTTAATCTTCAAGTGGTCAGTGAGAGAGAAACGGAGAAAAAGCGTTCCGCTCCGTGTGAATCCATATCAAGGCGAGCCGCGTACTTCCTTATTCAAAGTTGATGGCAGTGACGAGTCTAGACTTCAAGTTGATGCAATGGACATATTTGTGCTTGGCACTTGGCACTTGGGCAGAGCCAGCCAGGAATCGCCGGATACCTGCATGTTCCGATCTCAGGTATTCTCACCCCAACCCTTTTGCCCAGGCCCAGGTGAATGTAGAATGATTAATATTGGAATTTCGGTGTGTGTTCCTTCTAGATCTTTGATGCACACCGCTTTGAGCGCTGAACTGTAGTTTCTCAATATCACCTGTACCTCTCCTGCTTCTGTGACATCGGCGTTTCCTGATTCCGGGTCCTTGTTACAAAGCTCCTGCGCATGAGCGTCAAAGGTACCCAGCGGGCACAATTACTCCCGTAGCACTTGCTATAAAATGGACCTGCCATGAGCTCCACTTTCACCAAGATTATTAAACTCAACCAAGCCTCGTCCCTGCGTCCGCTCACCATGTCCTCCACCACCAAACTTCCCACCACGCCGTATCCATCGTTCGTGCCAATCACTCCAGCTAAGCGTCATGGGACCGTCAATGGCACAACTCTGGCCGTCACCGATAAGTGGAATCGCATATTACAAAGGTGCGGTATAATCACATCCAAGTCTCACGAGTGAATCCTTCCTGACTTCATCTGCAGATTTCGCTCGTACTTTGATATATCCAACTTTGAGTCTTCCGTGCCTCAAACCATAGACTTCTCGGTTAAAAAGCAAATGTTTCAGTACCAGAAACCTGGAAGCGACCTATTTCCCCCTCACCTTGCACACATCCCGACGAAACAAAATGTTCCCCTTTATGACATTTTCAACTTGGCGGCATTGGCAGACTCAACCGTTTTAATCGACAACCTCATCCCGTACAAATGGCTCGATTGGTCGGTCCACGATCTAAAGTCCAAAGTCACCGATGCCCTTAAAGATCCTGGTTCCACGTTCCGCGCTCTCGACGCCGATAGCTTTGATAATCCCAACATTGGT
>Ga0209006_10004364_pt1 | contig 12840 bp, 12 predicted proteins | sample JacPin_JW_Ref_O2_FD_188567 | JGI IMG/M metagenome (GOLD analysis project Ga0209006, IMG submission 188567) | Forest soil microbial communities from Algoma, Ontario, Canada - Jack Pine, Ontario site 1_JW_Ref_O2 (SPAdes) (version 2) | ecosystem: Environmental > Terrestrial > Soil > Boreal...
CGGCTGTCCTCGAGCACTACGCGGCCCTGGGGCGCTCGATTCCGGAGCGCTTCGCAACGGAGTTGAAGACAGAGGTTCGTAGTGCGTTTCTCACCTCGCTCTGCTCGATTGAAGGAGTGAGCTCCGTGCTGGCGGGCTTGCAGATCCCGCACTGTGTCGCCTCGTCCAGCGATGTCGATCGGGTATCCCTCTCTCTTTCCCTCACCGGTCTCGCGCCCTATTTCGACGAGCAACTCTTTACCTCGCAAATGGTGAAACGCGGCAAACCCGCGCCCGACCTCTTCCTCTATGCGGCCGAAAGAATGCATGCAGATCCGCGCCGCACCCTCGTGATCGAGGACAGCAGAATCGGGGTAACGGCGGGGAAGGCGGCCGGCATGATGGTTTGGGGATTTGTCGGAGGCAGTCACTATCAATCGCGCGACGGCGAAGCCATGCTCTATCAGGCCGGCGCCGACCGTGTCTTCGGGCGGATGGCGGATTTTTGGCGAACGGACCGGTCGAGCTAGATGGCAGCACCCGATAACGAGAAATCACGCCTGGACGAAGCCGCGCGCGCCGGCTGGCTGTATTTCATCGCTGGTCACACCCAGGACGAAATCGCCAAAATGCTGCAGGTCTCGCGTGCCTCCGCGCAGCGGCTTGTCTCGCTGTGTCTCGCCGAGCGCCTGATCACCTTCCGGCTGGAGCATCCGATTGCGGCGTGCATGGAATTAGCCGCGCGCCTGAAGGAGTTGTTTCAGCTGGTCTACTGCGAAGTAGTGCCGGCCGACCCCGCGGCGCCGCTTTCGGCGGCCGGAATTGCCGAGCGGGCCGCCAACATCCTGGAATCGACGCTGCGCACCGAGAAGCCCACCATCGTGGCGCTGGGCACCGGGCGAGCCGTGCGCGCCGCGGTCGAGCGGGTCTCGCCGATCGACTGCCCCAACCACCAGATCGTGTCGCTGGTCGGAAACATCTCGGCCGACGGCTCCGCGAGCTTCTTCGATACCGTCGGCCGCCTCGCCGACCGCACCAAGGCGCGCCACTATCCGATGCCGCTGCCGTTTCTGATGTCGTCGGCGGCCGAGCGCGACCAGATGCTCAAGATCGATCCGATCGCAAGGGTCCGGGCGGTCGCGGCCAAGGCCGACCTGCGGCTTGTCGGGATCGGGCAGATGGATCAGCGCGCACAGGTGTTCGTCGACGGCTTCGTCACGCGCGAGGAATTGCTGGAAATCATGCGGCTGGGCGCCGTTGGCGAACTGACCGGCTGGGCGTTCGATGCGAAGGGGCGCATCATCAAGGGCGGGACCAACGCCCGCCTGACCAGCATTCCGCCGCAGGTGCCAGCCCAGGCCCTGACCATCGGAGCCGCCGTCGGTGCTGCCAAGGTTGCAGCGATCAGGGCGGCGTTGAAGGGCCGTCTGATCAATGGCTTGATCACCGACGAGGCGACGGCAAGCGCGATCCTGAAGCCGTAGCGAACGGTCCACCCCAAAGCCTCTGCCGGCCGGAGCGACCCAGCGTCCCCGGCATCCCGCTTGCTGTGGCTTGCGGCTCGTCCCCGGGAACGAACGGCGTGCGGCCGCCTTATCTGATCTTGACAGGGGGACGCCGCGGTGTGAACATAATTGCAACGCGTGAGCATATGCTCAACGCCAAACAGGGAGGTTATCGTGAAACACGTCCTCAGCGCCCTGCTGGGCGCGGCTACGCTGTTGGTTTCGGCCCCCTCGATTGCCCAGACTACGCTGACGGTCGCTACCGTGAACAACAGCGACATGATCCGCATGCAGGGGCTGACGAACGAGTTCACCGCCAAAAACCCCGACATCACCGTTAAATGGGTGACGCTCGAAGAGAACGTCCTGCGCCAGCGCGTCACCACCGACATCGCAACCAAGGGCGGCCAGTTCGACGTGCTGACCATCGGCACCTACGAGGTCCCGATCTGGGCCAAGAAGAACTGGCTCATTCCGCTCGACAATCTCGGAGCCGACTATGATGTCGGCGATCTCTTGCCCAAGATCCGCGATGCCGTCTCGGTGTCGGGCAAGCTCTACGCCGCGCCGTTCTACGGCGAGAGCTCGATGGTGATGTATCGCACCGACCTGTTCCAGAAGGCCGGCCTGAAGATGCCGGAAAGCCCGACCTGGGACTTCGTGATCGACGCAGCCAAGAAGCTGACCGACAAGTCCGCCGGCGTCTACGGCATCTGCCTGCGGGGCAAGGCGGGCTGGGGCGAGAACATGGCATTCCTGACCGCGATGGCCAATTCCTACGGCGCGCGATGGTTCGACGAGAAATGGCAACCGCAATTCGACTCGCCGGAATGGAAGAAGACGCTGTCGACCTATGTCGACCTCATGAAGACAGCCGGTCCTCCCGGCGCAAGCTCGAACGGCTTCAATGAAAACCTGGCGCTGTTCGATTCCGGCAAATGCGCGATGTGGGTCGACGCCACGGTGGCCGCCTCCATGGTGACTAACCCGAAGGATTCCAAGGTTGCCGACAATGTCGGCTTCGCGCTTGCTCCGAATACGGGGCTCGGCAAGAACGCCAACTGGCTCTGGGCATGGAATCTCGCGATCCCAGCGGGGTCCAAGAAGGTCGACGCCGCGGAGAAATTTATCGCCTGGGCCACCAGCAAGGATTACACCAAGCTCGTCGCCTCGAAGGAGGGATGGGCCAATGTGCCGCCGGGCACGCGAACCTCGCTCTATCAAAACCCGGATTATCTGAAGGTCGCGCCGTTTGCCAAGCTGACGATCGCCTCGATCGACCTGGCCGATCCGAACAAGCCGACGGTAAAGCCGGTGCCCTATGTCGGGGTGCAATACGCGGCGATCCCCGAATTCCAGGGCATCGGCACCACCGTCGGTCAGCAATTCTCGGCGGCGCTGGCGGGTTCATCCACCGTCGAGGCGGCGCTCGCCGCCGCGCAATCGTCCACCGAACGCGAGATGAAGCGCGCCGGCTATATCAAATAGCGCGTCGCGCTGATCGCTCGCGGCGTTTCCTCCGACGAGCCGCAAGCAGGCTGCCGTCCAATCCGATCATGGCCGGACGGCAGCCCTCATCGAGTTTCTCCGGATGACAGGAGGCGGCGATGGCAACGCAACAAACCCAGGTGCTGGGACGGGCCCTGCTGACTCCGGCCGTCGTATTGTTGTTCATCTGGATGATCGTCCCCTTGGCGATGACGATCTATTTCTCGACGCTTCATTACAGCCTGCTGGACCCGGGGACCGAGAGTTTCGTCGGTCTTGAGAATTTCAGGTATTTCTTGACCGACCCCGCCTTTCTGACCTCGCTGCAGAATACGCTGGTGCTGGTCGGCTCGGTACTCGCCATCACGATCCTGCTGGGCACGCCTTTGGCGCTGTTGCTCGACCAGCCGGTAATCGGGCGCAGCCTGGTCCGGTTGATGGTGATCGCGCCGTTCTTCGTGATGCCGACGGTGAGCGCGCTGGTCTGGAAGAACCTTCTGATGCATCCGGTCTCCGGACTGTTCGCCTGGATCGCGACGAGTCTCGGCCTGACGCCAATCGACTGGTTCAACGATGCGCCCATGCTCGCGGTGATCCTGATCGTCGCCTGGCAATGGCTGCCGTTTGCGACCCTCATCCTGCTCACGGCGCTGCAATCCCAGGACGAGGAGCAGAAGGAGGCGGCCGAGATGGACGGCGCCGGCGCCCTTTCCAAATTCATCTACCTCACGCTGCCGCATCTTGCCCGGCCGATCACGGTCGTGATTCTGATCGAGACCATCTTCCTGCTCACCGTGTTCGCCGAGATCTTCGTCACCACCGGTGGCGGCCCCGGCCTACAGACCACCAACATCGCATTTTTGATCTACTCGCAGGCGCTGATCCAGTTCGACGTCGGCAATGCGTCCGCCGGCGGACTGGTCGCGGTCGTGATCGCCAATATCGTCGCCTTCTTCCTGGTGCGGATGATCGGCCGGAATCTGGAGGCATAGCGATGGCGCGCAACGTAACGACAAGACGTGTGGTGATTTCCACGGGAGCCGCGTGGTTCTTTGGCTTCCTGATCTTCCTGCCGATCCTGTGGATGTTCCTGACCAGCTTCAAAAGCGAGCTCGACGCCTTCTCGATGCCGCCAAAATTTCTGTTCTTTCACTGGACCACGGAAAACTACGTAACCGTGCAGAGCCGCAGCGACTACGTTCATCACGCGCTCAATTCGATCATGATCGCGGGCGGGTCGACGCTGATTGCGATGCTGATCGCGGTGCCGGCGGCCTGGTCGATGGCGTTCTCACCGACCAAGCGCACCAAGGACGTCCTGCTCTGGATGCTCTCGACCAAGATGATGCCGCCGGTCGGCGTGCTGGTTCCGATCTATCTGATCTATCGGGATTTCGGGATGCTCGACACCCGCGCCGGCTTGATCCTGATCCTGTGCCTCGGCAATCTGCCGATCGTGATCTGGATGCTGTTCACCTATTTCAAGGAAATCCCCAAGGACATCCTGGAAGCGGCGCGGATGGATGGGGCGACCATCGGTCGCGAGCTGGTCTATGTGCTGACGCCGATGGCCATTCCCGGCCTTGCCTCGACGCTGCTCTTGAACTTCATCTTGGCGTGGAACGAGGCGTTCTGGACGCTCAACCTTTCGACCCTCGATGCGGCGCCGCTCACGGTGTTCATCGCCTCCTATTCAAGTCCGGAGGGCCTGTTCTGGGCGAAGCTGTCGGCCGCTTCTACGCTCGCCATCGCCCCGATCATCATACTCGGCTGGTTCAGCCAGCGGCAGCTTGTCCGTGGCTTGACCTTCGGCGCCGTCAAATAGTTCAGCGAAAGGGTAAGGGATCATGGGCCAGATCACACTCCAGGGAGTTCGCAAGTCGTTCGGACCCGTCGACATCATCAAGGGTGCGGATCTGGATATCGAGGACGGCTCGTTCGTGGTGTTCGTCGGGCCGTCCGGCTGCGGCAAGACCACGCTGTTGCGCCTGATCGCGGGGCTGGAGGATGTCACCGGCGGCGAGATCCTGATCGACGGCCAGAATGTGGTGGATGTGCCGCCGGCCAAGCGCGGCCTGTCGATGGTGTTCCAGTCCTACGCGCTCTATCCGCATATGAGCGTTCGCGGCAATATCGCCTTCGGCCTGAAGATGGCCGGCTTGCCGCGGGCGGAGATCGACCGCAAGGTGGATGCCGCGGCCGCGACGCTCAATCTGACGTCCTATCTCGATCGCAAGCCGCGCGAACTCTCCGGCGGGCAGCGCCAGCGCGTTGCGATCGGACGCGCCATCGTGCGCGAGCCGAAGGCGTTTCTGTTCGACGAACCCTTATCCAATCTCGACGCGGCGCTGCGGGTCCAGATGCGGCTGGAAGTGACCAAACTGCAGAAGCAGCTTGGCACCACCGCGGTCTATGTGACGCACGACCAGGTCGAGGCCATGACGATGGCCGACAAGATCGTGGTGCTCAACGCCGGCCGCGTCGAGCAATATGGCTCGCCGCTCGAGCTCTACGAGCGCCCCGCCAACATTTTTGTTGCGGGCTTCATCGGCTCACCCAAGATGAACTTCATATCCGGCGAAGCGGCCGGCGAGCAGGGCGCCGCCACGCTTGGCGTCAGGCCGGAACACCTGAGGATCGGCAAGGAAGGCGACGGCTGGCCGGGCACCGTATCGGTCGCCGAGCATCTCGGCAGCGACACCTTCCTCTATGTCGATGCCGCGAAGCTGGGAATGCTGACCGCGCGCTATATCGGCGAACTCGATCTGAAAGCCGGCGACCGCGTCTGGCTGTCGCCGGATCCGGCGCGCCTGCATCGTTTCGACAAGGACGGCTTGACCATCGGGAGGTGAGCCACAGCCGACAAGCCCGTCAGCAGACAGGAACCAAGCGAAGATGTATCTGGAGAAATTTAGACTGGGCGGCCGGATCGCCGTCGTCACCGGTGCCGGGCAGGGGATCGGCCTTGCCTGCGCGGAAGCGCTCGGGGAAGCGGGGGCGAAAGTCATCATCGCCGACCTCGATCCGAAGGCGGCCGAGACCGGCTGCGCCGGCCTGAGGACGAAGGGCCTTGACGCGGAGGTCGCCGTCATGGACGTGACGGATTCGGCGCGTGTCGCCGCGGTCGCGGATCAACTCGCGGCAAAGCATGGCAAAATCGATATCCTCGTCAACAATGCGGGGATCGCGCGCAGCGAAACCGCCGCGGAGAAGGTCACCGATGAGCATTGGCTGAACGTGATCGACGTCAATCTCAATGGCACGTTCTGGTGCTGCCGCGCCTTCGGCAGGCACATGCTGGATGCCAGGTCGGGTGCAATCGTGAACATCGGTTCGATGTCCGGCTTCATCGTCAACAAGCCGCAGGAGCAGAGCTACTACAACGCCTCGAAGGCCGCGGTGCACCATCTCACCAAATCGCTCGCCGCCGAATGGGGCGCCCGCGGCGTCCGCGTCAATGCGGTGGCGCCAACCTACATCGCCACGCCGCTTAACGCCTTCGTCAAAAACAGCCCGCAGATGTATGATGCCTGGATCGGCGGGACGCCGATGGCCCGGATGGGAGAAGTCGACGAGGTCGCCTCCGTCGTGCTGTTTCTCGCCTCCGATGCGGCGAGCCTGATGACCGGAAGCGTCGTCCTCGTCGACGGCGGCTATACGTGCTGGTAGGCTGCAGCGAATCTCGAACGGGATTGGCATGAGGCAGGCCTTTATCGGTGTCGACGTCGGAACGTCGAGCGCGCGCGCCGGCGTGTTCGACGAAAAGGGAGCCCTGCTGGCGACCGCCCGGCATCCGATCAGGATTTGGCACGAAGCGGGCGCCGTCGTCGAACAGTCGTCGTCCGATATCTGGGCGGCATGCGCCGCCTCGGTCCGCGCCGCAATGGCGGAAGCAGCCCTTCCGCCGTCCGCCGTCAAGGGCCTGGGCTTCGATGCGACCTGCTCGTTGGTGGCGCTCGACGCCGCAGGTTCTCCGTTGACAGTCAGTGCGTCGGGCGACGACCAACGCAATGTCATTGTCTGGATGGATCATCGCGCGTTGGCCGAGGCGCGCCAGGTCAACGAAACGCAGGACGACGTGCTGCGCTATGTCGGCGGTTCGATTTCGCCGGAGATGGAGATTCCAAAGCTGCTTTGGCTGAAGCGGCATTTGCCGTCGACCTACCGGGCCGCCGGTCATTTCTTCGATCTCGCCGATTATCTTTCGTTCCGGGCGACCGGATCGACGCAGCGTTCGATCTGTACGCTGACCTGCAAATGGAATTTTCTCGCGCACGAACATCGCTGGAGCAAAAGCTATTTCGACCGGATCGGTCTTGGAGATCTCGCCTCGGATAATTACGCGAAAATCGGCAGTGAGATCGTCGCGCCCGGCACCCCGCTCGGCACCGGCATGACCGGAGCCGCGGCGCGGGATTTCGGGCTGCTGGAGCAAACGCCGGTCGGCGCATCGCTGATCGACGCCCATGCCGGGGGCGTCGGCACGATCGGCGGCCGCGTGCGATCGGGTGGTGAGGCTGTCGATGTGTGCCGTCGGCTGGCCTACATCATGGGGACCTCGGCCTGCATCATGGCGACAACACCGGAGCCGCGCTTCGTCCCGGGAGTCTGGGGTCCTTATTATTCGGGGATGGTTCCCGGATTCTGGCTCAACGAAGGCGGGCAGTCCGCGGCCGGCGCGGCAGTCGATCATCTCATCAGATCCCATCCGGCGTATAACGAGGCCCTCGCGGCTGCGCAGGCGGCCGGCATCGAGATTCTGGAATTTCTCGAACGCCGCATCGTCTCGCGCTCGAAAAACCCGGGCGCGTCGGCGCTGTTTGCCCGCGATATCCACATCCTGCCGGAATTTCTCGGCAACCGTTCGCCCTTCGCCGATCCGGATTCGCGTGCGATCGTCGCCGGGATGGATCTTGACGTCGACATCGGTTCGATGGAGCGGCTGTTCGTGGCCGGACTGTGCGGGCTCGCCTACGGCCTTGCCGATGTCGTTGACGCTTTCCGGTCGCATGGTGTCGACAGCGACTTGATGGTGATCAGCGGCGGCGCGGGACGAAGCGCGCTGGTTCGCCAGATCATGGCGGATACGACCGGCTTGACGGTCGCGGTTCCGGAAACCCAGGAACCGGTCCTGCTCGGCGCCGCCATGCTCGGTGCCGTCGCCGGCGGTTGCTACGGATCGATTGGCGAGGCAATGGCCTCGATGTCGGCAATCGGTTGTTTGAGCGAGCCGACGGCGCCCGGAATGGCCGACTTCCACCGGACCAAGCGGCGGGTCCATGAACTGATGCGAAGATTGGATCGCGAGAGCCGCGATACGATGCAGGGATCGCATTGATCGCCGGCGCTGGTTTGAAGAACGAGAGCGATGCTGCTGAGTTGCGGAGATGCCCTGATTGATTTCCTGCCCGTCAAATCCGTGGACGGGCGCGATGCGGCCGTGCCGGTTGCCGGAGGTTCCTGCCTCAACGTCGCCGTCGGTATGGCCCGTCTTGGTGCGCCGGCAGGGTTTGTGGGCGGTATCTCGACCGATCTGTTCGGCCGCATGATTGCAGATCATGCTTTGGCCTCGCAGGTTGAACTTCGGTATGCGACCCGGAGCGAGCACCAGACGACGCTCGCCTTCGTCCGCACCGTCGCGGGTGAGCCGCAATATGCCTTTTATGACGAGGCGACGGCGTCCCGAAACTGGTGCTACAGGCCCGGCTCCATCGCCTTCGATCGGATCGAAGCTATCCATGTCGGGTCGACGACGCTTGCCGACGACAAGGGGGCGGTCGAGGCGCTCGCCATGATCGAGGATGCGCGCGGATCGGTCACCATCTCGTTCGATCCGAATTGCAGGCCCAAGCTGGTCAAGCACAAGGCCAGTTATGTCGAGCGAATGAATGCATTTGCCGCCCTCGCGGACATCGTGCGGATGTCGGACGTCGACTTTGAATTTCTATACGGCGGTGGCGACCATGCGGGAAGGGCGAAATCATTCATCGAGGCGGGTGCCAGCCTCGTCGTCGTCACGCGCGGAATCCAGGGCGCCCAAGCATGGCATAAAACAGCGGGCGCGGTGGAGGTCGAGGCGCCCGCCGTGGAGGTGGTGGACACCATCGGGGCCGGTGACAGCTTTCAGGCAGCCTTGCTGTTCGCCTTGCGGGCGATCGGACGGATCGAGAGGGAATCGCTGGCGCGCGCCGATTCTGCCGAACTTCATCGCGCCCTGTCGTTCGCTTCGCACTGTGCGGCCTTTACATGCGGGCGCGCCGGGGCCGATCCGCCGCGCGGCGCCGATGTCGGCGCGGAATTGGCCGGTCTTGCTCCGACAGCGACGGGCAAGCTTCGTCCTTGATCGGCATGCGGCGGCTACTGCAGCCGGTCCAGACGTAGCCGCTGGCGCTCGTCGGTGAGGCGCCAGGCCGCCAGGTAGGACACCGCCAACGCCGACAGCCCGCTGCCGCCGGACAACAGGAACATCAGCAGGATCTGATATTTGACCGCCTCCAGCGGATCGAGGCCGGCGAGAATCTGTCCCGTCATGATGCCGGGCAATGTCACGATTCCCGCCGCCGACATTTGATTGATGATGGGCAACAGGCCGCGGCGGATGGCCTCGCGAACCAGCGGCGCGATCGCTTCGCGATAGCTGTCGCCGAGCGCGAGCCGCGCCTCGATTGCGGGCCGCTCGCGCCGGACCGATCCCAGCAGGGTGTCAAGCGACAGGCTGGCGGAGTTCAGGACATTGCCGAGAATGATGCCCGCCAGCGGGATCGCATAATGCGGATCGAACCAGGGCTGCGGCCGGATCGCCGTCGTCAATGCAAGGATCGCGGTCACGAAGGTGGCAAAGCCGACGCTGACAAACCCGATGAGGAGGTTCGAGTAACCCTTGAACCGGCGTTCCGGCCGGGCCGCCACCTCGCGCGCGGCCACCAGCACCATGACCAGAACGAGCAGCAGCGTGGCCGGCGGATTGTTCAGGGAAAAGATGAACTTCAGCACATAGCCGATGGCGACAAGCTGCAGAACCATTCTGGCTGCGGCTATCGTGAGTTGCCGGTGAAGGCGGATCTTCAGCAATATCGAGAGCACCGCATCGAGCACGATCAGCGAGGCGGCCATCGAGATGTCGAAGGGCGTCAACAGGATCGGGGTCATGCCGCCTCCAGATGCCCCGCCATCATGCGATAGCGCTGATGGCCGAGGCGTACCGCCTGGTTCGGATCATGCGTCACCAGCAGGATTGCCGTCCCGCCCGCCATTCGCTGTCGCAGCAGGGCCTCGACCTGGGTGACCGATACCTCATCCAATGGGCCGGTCGGCTCGTCCAGCAGCAAGACCGGCGGATTCGGCAACAACGCCCTGACCAGCGCCAATCGCTGCTTCTCGCCGGTGGACAGTTGCGCGACCGGCGCTTCCAGAAGATCGGCGCGGAGCCCGAGCAGGGTCGACAAGGGCCCCACCTCTTTTCGCCTTTGCGGCGGGAAATGTTCGATCACGGTGTCGGCCCACCAGCCGGATTCCGCTGATACGTAGGTCGCCCGCCTTCGCCATTCCGGCGCGGGCATCGAGGCGCGTTCCCGTCCGTTCAGCCAGACCTCGCCCTCGTTGGGATCGAGATCGGCAAGCATACGAAGGAAGAGACTTTTGCCGGATCCCGACGGGCCGGTAATGGAGGCGCACTCACCGCCGCCGAGGTTCAGTTCGAACGGCCCGGCGAACTGGCTGCGAAGCTGCTTGACGATGAGGGCAGGCGGCATCGGTCTTACGTCCTTGCGCAACCAGAGCCTTTTCCGTTTCGATTGAATCGAAACGGGGCTCTCGATTCTTGATTTGACGCGTTTTCTTGACGCGAACCGGTCTCCACTTCGCTTGAAAACGCTAGCCAATCGCGATGGCCACCTTGCCGAAATGTTTCCCGGAGGCCATGTGGGCGAATGCCGCCTTGGCTTCTGCAAACGGGAAAACACGATCGACCACCGGGTGCATCCTGTTCAGGGCGATTGCATCGACCATCGCCTGGAGATCCTCGACCGACCCAACGGTGACGCCCTGGATCCGCTGTTGCTGCATCACGATCAGCGGTAGGCGCGAATTGTCCTTCGCGGGGCCGGCGAGCACGCCGATCAGCGCAATCGAGCCTCCGATGGATGTCGCCCGGATCGATTCATTGAGCGTTCCGACGCCTCCCACCTCGACGACAAGGTCGACGCCGCGGGATCTGGTCATCTCGCGCGCAAGCTTTCCCCATTCCGGCACGGCCACGTAATTGATGGTTTGATCCGCGCCGAGTTTCTTCAATCTCTCGATCTTCTCGTCACTCGACGAAGTCGCAATCACCTGCGCGCCGCTCATCCTGGCAAACTGCAACGCGAACAGCGAAACGCCGCCGGTTCCCTGCGTCAGCACCACGTCACCCGGCCTTATGCCGCCGAGCTTGACCACGGCGCCCCAGGCCGTCAGCGCCGCGCACGGCAAGGAAGCCGCTTCCTCGTCCGTCAGATGCGGCGGCGTCAGCACCAGGGCCTCTTGCCGAAAAATCCGGTATTCGGCCAGCACGCCGTCGGCGGCGCCGCCCAGGGCGCCATCGAACTTTTCCTTGGTCGGTTTGCCACCGAGCCAGTTTTCGAAAAAGCTGCCGATGACCCGGTCGCCGGCCTTGAGGCGCTGCACGCCCGGCCCAACGGCCTCAATGACGCCGGCGCCGTCGGACAGCGGAATCAGCGGCAATTTCTGACGCGAACCGTATCCGCCTTTGACCGTGAGCAGGTCGCGATAGTTCAGGGTGACGGCGCGGATACGCACCAGCACCTGGCCGATATCCGGTTTCGGAACGGGCTTGTCGACGAGCTTCAGACCGGCGAGCCCCGTGGTGTCCTGAAGTTCGTAGGCTTTCATTTCCACGCTCTCAGGCGGCGGATTGTTGTTGGCTCCCATATGCCTGACAGCCCTGGATTGAGCAAGACGAGCGGCGGTCGGCAGCCGCGGTGCTTGACGTAATTCTATATTTAGCTAAATATAGAAACATGAACGCGGTATTTAAAGCACTCGCCGATCCCACGCGCCGGCGGATCCTGCAATTGCTGAGGGATCGGCCGATGACGGCGGGAGAGGTCGCCGCCCGCGTCACGGTTGCGAAGCCGACCCTGTCGGCCCATTTCGCGGTGCTGCGCGAGGCCGATCTGGTCGACTCCGTAAAATCCGGCACGACGATTACCTATCGCCTGAAGCTGTCGGTGCTCGAAGAGGCGCTGCTTGGGTTCTCGCATGCGGTCGGCATCGGCGCCGCTGCAAAGCCCAAATCCACCCGAAAGACGGCAAATGATCGACCGTAAAGCCAAACTGATCGTCTCGGCCCTGATCCTGGTGATGCTGGGCAGCGCCATCTGGCGGGTAGCGCACACGGCGCGCTGGTCGATGACGCCATTTGTCATTCCGGCGTGCGTGTTGATCCTTGTCGGACTGTGCGTTGTTCTGGAGCGCAAGATGATGGGTTCCGCGGATGCCCTCGCCGACTGGAGGAAATGGCACAGCTTTTTCCTGATCTGTTGTACGGTGATCCTCACGGCATTCCAGTTACTGCCGGTTTTCAGCAGATTGGGAATCCCGTTGCCATCTTCCGAACTGCCGTTTCGTCTGCTCGCTGCCGGTTATGGCCTCGTTATCGTCGTGACCGGAAATCGAAGACCAAAATTGCCGCCGCTCGACAGGCGGCCGGGTATGCCGTCCCTTGGAGGCGCGGAGCAAGGCGCGATGTTGCGCCTCGAAGGCTGGCTTCTGGTCTGTTTTGGACTGATCACAACAGCCAGCGCCTTGCTGCTCCCGATGCACCTGATCGCTCCCACAATGGGATCGCTGGGGCTTGCGATGCTCGCCG
>Ga0209006_10004365_pt1 | contig 12838 bp, 11 predicted proteins | sample JacPin_JW_Ref_O2_FD_188567 | JGI IMG/M metagenome (GOLD analysis project Ga0209006, IMG submission 188567) | Forest soil microbial communities from Algoma, Ontario, Canada - Jack Pine, Ontario site 1_JW_Ref_O2 (SPAdes) (version 2) | ecosystem: Environmental > Terrestrial > Soil > Boreal...
AAGACGTAGAGGGCATTCAATCCGTGAGATTCCAATGCGTCAGCCAACGCATCGACGAAGGTTGTATTCCCGCTTAACAGATGCGCCCGATAGAACAGAACAGCGGCGGTTGGCTTTTGCGGATCGGCCTGCCGCAGCCAGTCAGCGTATTCCGCATGTTCCATTTCCGCCATGTAGATGCCATGCTCCTCTTGAACCAAGGGCAGAGCATGACCATGCCCGGTCAACAGAAAACGATCGGACAGAAACTTGAAGCCCTCGATGAGATTTCCAGTGCCCCCATTGCCCAGGTAAGCAGTCACGGATGCGATCACATCCGGCTCGACGTTGCTTGCCTGCAGAAATTCCGGGATCAATTCGCCGGTACCGCTGGCCACAACCAAGAACTTGTCCCGTTTGAGACACATCGCCCGAAGAATTGGAAACCCGGCCACCGAGGTTACTGGTCCATGAAGACGCAAGACGATAATCCTTGAGCCTGACAGAGGACCGTCGATCAGCGCTTGCATTTGACCTTCGCTGCGGAGAGCGTTCAAGGAATAGCCGATGACTTCGAGCCCATCGGGAAAACTGGCACGCCCAGTTTGCAAAGTCAATAAATCCGTATCGGCGTGTGTGAGGAGCGCGATGCCTTGTGTGTTTTGAACCACATTTTCGGAGGGCGAAACAGCAGGAGCGGGGCGCGCCTCCCAATCGTAGAAATTGAATACATGTTCAATGAGTTCCTCAGGCGGTGGCAGGTAGCGATCAGCCTTGAGCATGGCATCGATGTACTCGAAGATTTGTCGAACCACCCACGGGCTGTTGACGGAATGGAACCAGATCGACTTGCCATCAAAAACCAGGCTTGCGACATTTGCCAGCACGCACGGACCCAGGCACCCGGCTTTGGTCAGATGCACGGTGTTCCGCATCTTTCGGCGCAGCCATTCTTCTTTGTAAACCTCAGCCGGAGCTTCGGCGTAACCACGATCGGTCCGACCGCAGCAGCAACTATTAAAGCAGTAGGAAAGGTGCGCTCGCCGCTGCACGATGTTGACCGCGCGTCCATCCGACCGAGTTACACGTTGACGATGCATAGCGGACAGTTCAAGCGCGGTTATTAAATGCGCTCTCTCACCAACCAGACAAGATACGGTCCACCCAAGAGGGCGAGAGTCACGCCTGCTGGGACCTCCGCGGGGGCGAGAACTACTCTCCCGAGCGCGTCGCACAATGCCAGCAGCGTTCCTCCCAGCAGAAAGGCGCAAGGCATGAGGATCCGATGGTCGGAACTGATTCGGGCACGGACAATATGCGGAACGATCAGTCCCACAAAGCCAATCGGGCCCGTCAGTGCTATTGCGGCCGCGGTCAGCACAGACCCCGAAACATATCCTTTGACCACTAGTGATTGCACATTCACACCGCGCGAGGCGGCCCATTGTTCATCGACGGAAAGCAGGTTCCATCCAGACGCCTGCGCGATGACAAAGTACGCCGTGACCGTAACCACCAAAACAAAAACGCCCAAGCAGGGGCAGCCGATGTCGATTGAGGATCCAGACGAACCGCAGTAGCTCGGAAGTCTCGCCGCCTTTAAACCATTCCCCTGCGCAGCTCTTCCAGTGAGTACTTCGTCCCCCGCCACACGATCCCGTCATCTCGAAGGGTCCGCCACATAGACCGCCATAGGGTGTACATAAACAGGCTGGTGCTGATCGGGTGCAGAACGAAGTAATAGGGCGGGATCGGCGACCGGAATGACATGCCGCAATAAATCGCGAACATCGATCCGAGGGCGATGGCGTAAGGAACCCGAGCCGAACCATGGGCCAGCAACACACCGACAAACGGTCCGAGATTCAGAAAGCCCAGGCCCACGATCGTAGCCACGGTTCGCCACCACTGGAAAGAAAGAACTGCGAAAAAGTTCTTGGTCAGATTATCGACCATTCCGAAAGCGCCCTTGGCCCAACGAAGAGAAATCAAATCTTCGCCATAAACATTGCGCTGCCGGAATCCAGCATTCTTCACCACTTTCCCCAACTTCATATCGTCGACGACTTCCATACGCAAGGCGCGATAGGTTCCAACCTTCTCATAAGTCGAGCGGCGAACCATGTTGAAGGCGCCCACGCCCATATGATCCCGCGCCTTGGGATCGGCAACCTTCCACGGCCGGTGTCCGAAAACGAAGAGTACCTGGAAGAAGGCCACCATCATCTTCTCGCCGGCACTCTTCATGATCATCCGCGGAAAGAGCACCAGGTGATCGGCCCGCTCGGCTTCCGCGTAAGCGACTGCACGCCGCAGCGAATCAGGCCGAAAAAGGACATCGGCATCCGTGAACAGCAGCCAATCTCCCGTCGCCAGCGTGGCCGCACTCCACATGGCGTGGGTCTTGCCCATCCAACCCGGCGGCAGTTCAGAAATCTGGATGATCCGCAGGACCCTGGGATTGCTCGAGGCAGCTACTTCGTCCATAATCTCGCCCGTACGGTCCGTCGAGCGATCATTGACGGCGATCACTTCGTAGTTTTGATAGTCCAACGCCAGAAGCCGCAACAAAGTCTGGCGAATATTTTCTTCCTCGTTGCGCGCTGGAACAATGATGCTCACTCGCGGCTCACGCGGAGGAGGCGTGGGCCTGAGATCCCATTCCGGCCGGGCAATATCGGCAACATAAGGCATACCGATCGCCGCCTCGACAATTCGTGAAAACCACGCCAGTGCGAGGATAGTGCCGGCAATGCAATGAATTGTTTGCCAATGCATGCTGCTAGGACGATGCTTTCGAGGCAGCTAGCGAAGCCGATTCTTCGGCGATCCGCAGTGGTGGTGCAAATCGCACGCCATAAAAGAGAATGACCGCTGAGACGGCCATCGCGATCACTGGCAAAATGAAAGCCGTCTGCAACGAACGGCGATCGGCGACCCATCCCATCATGGTTGGTGAAGGGACATCGCCCAGAAGATGAATGATGAAAATATTGACTGCAATTGCGGTAGCACGAATGTTCGCACCTACTGAATTAATAACGGCCGCGTTCAGTGGCGCTGTATTGAACAGCAAAAAGAACGCTGCCACCGCGATAGCGGGCACCATGATGCCGCCCTTCGAAAACAAAGCGACAATCATCACTGGAACCCCAAGTGCCATGCTGACGGCCGAAACCAGATAATAAGAACCTTTCATTCTGGGCAGCAGGTAATCGCCTAACCATCCTCCGGCAACGGCGGCAAGAATTCCATCGACGACCACGATAATGCCAAACATAAAATTGGCCTGGGCCAGCGAGAAATGACGTTCGCTATAGAGAAACTGCGGCATCCAGACTTGAATACCTCCGAGCGAAAACGTCATCGCTGCCATACCCAGGGTCGCACTCAGAAATGCGGGGTTACGCGCTAAACCAAGAACCGTCCCGCGCTCCGGAGTATCTTTCACCGAATCGAACTGCCCCCGCGGCGGCTCCTTCAAAAACATCACGGCAATTGCCAGCAGGAACCCCGGCGCCGCCGCAATATAAAACGGAAGTCGCCAACCATAATGCGGAGCCAGGTTTCCACCCAACAAGTAGCCCGCAGCCGATCCTACGGGAATCGCCAGATAAAATATGCCCAGGATGCGTCCGCGCACCTGCTCTGAAAACAGATCGGCCACAAATGTCGGCGCAATCGTGACGAACGTCGCTTCCCCGATTCCAACCAGCGTGTGCCGGATCAGCAACTCCGTGTAGGTGTGCGTAACCGCGGTGAGCAGCGTGAGGCCGCTCCAAAACACCGCACCCAGCACGATGATTAATTTCCGCGAATAGCGATCCGCGAGAGGGCCCACAAACGGAGCCGCGATCATGTAGAAACCCAGAAACGCGCTGGTCAGATATCCAATCTGGGTTTTTGTGAGATGAAATTCGTCTTGCACCAGAGGCTGAACCGCGAACAGCACATTGCGGTCCGCATAATTGAGCAGGTTGAGCGCAGTCAGCACCAGCAACGCGGAGCGAGCCTGAAGTTTCGTTTGCGTCACAGTTCGAGCGAATATAGCATGGCCAACATCGCAGACGCGGTTACCATCTCTGCAACGAGACCTCTCACCTCTGACCTCTCTTCTTCTCTCGCGGCCATTTTGCAATCACAACCGTAGAAATCCCTCCGCGAGGACGAAACTCACTCCTCACTTCCGCCCACACCGGCTTAGCCCAGCGCACGACATCCTCCAGCACCCGGTTCACAACGTTCTCCTGGAAGATGCCGAGATTGCGATACGCCTGAAGATATTCCTTCAGGGATTTCAGTTCGAGGCACAGGCGGTCGGGCTCATAGCGGATCAATATCTGCCCAAAGTCAGGCAACCCGGTCTTCGGACAAACCGAGGTAAATTCAGGATCATCCACCACAATCTCGTATCCCGATTGTCCGGAAGGAGGAAACTGGTTGGGCCAGGTTTCTATTTCAGGGAAATCGTGATCGAGACCAGCGCTCGCGTGCTCTTCAGTGTAGCGAGGCGAAGTGGTGCGAACTGTGACCGAGCGAGTAGACTTTGGCATTCGATTATTGTATCTATTTCGTCTTGCCGGGCCGCCGGATACCACGCAAATATCCCGCCGGAAAATCGCTTCTATATCTGAAGCAAATGGTGGCCGCCAGGCATCTAAACAGCCAAGTCCGGATCGTGCATTTTGCCAGCTTCCCGCTGTGCGCGGATGATACATTGAAGCTTGCGCTTTTCTCTGCATGCCATTGAATGGAAACAGTTCGACGGGCCGGCCGCGACGCTGGTGGTTAACCGTGCTCGTCCTTCTCGCGGCCGTCGGCATCCTAGCCGCATTCGTCTCTCGTCACGATGATCCGGTTCCGGTGCGAACCGCCGTGGTCGAGAAAACTTCCATCCGCAGCACGGTTTCCACTAACGGAAAAATTGAGCCCGTCAATAACTTCGAAGCCCATGCTCCCGCTCCTACCAGTGTGCGCCGGGTTTTCGTTAAAGAGGGTGAAAGCGTTAAGAAGGGCCAGCTACTCCTCGTTCTCGACGACGCCGAAGCTCGCGCCCAAGCCGCCCGCGCCCAGACGCAACTGCGAACCGCGCAAGCCGACCTGAGCGCTGCCGAGCGAGGCGGAACGCAAGAAGAGGTTCTAAGCCTCGATGCGCAACTCGCAAAGGCCTCTACCGACCGCGACTCCGCGCAACGCAATTTAGATGCGCTAAAAAAACTCGAACAAAAGGGTGCTGCTTCGGCAGGAGAAGTGCACGAAGCTGAAGATACGTTGACGCGCGCTGAAGCTCAACTTAAGTTTCTCCAGCAAAAACAGACGAAACGCTATTCGAATGCGGAGCTGGCACGCGTTGACGCCCAGCGAAGCGAAGCCCAGGCAACCTATGATGCCGCGCAAGACGTCCTGGCGAAATCAAATGTTCGCGCTCCGTTCGACGGTATCGTATATTCCCTCCCCGCGAAACAAGGCGGCTTTGTCAACGCCGGAGATCTCCTCTTGCAGGTCGCCGATCTGCGTAAGGTGCAAGTTCGAGCTTTTGTCGATGAACCTGATGTGGGACGACTGATCCCCGGAGATCCGATTGAAATCACGTGGGACGCCATTCCCGGCCGCATTTGGCAAGCGACGCTGAGCGCCGTTCCCTCAACAGTCAAGCTCCGCGGTTCGCGCAACGTCGGCGAGACCACCAGCATAGTGGATAACAAGGATTTAAAGCTGTTGCCCAACATCAACGTTGGAGTCACGATCGTCGCCTCCGAGCACAACAATGTGCTGGTCGTGCCGCGAGAGGCTGTGCGCGTGGACGACTCCAAGCCCTACGTCTTAAAAGTAGAAGGTCACGAACTCAAACGTCGCAATGTGGAGACTTCCCTCACCAATCTCACGCAGGTGGAACTGACCCACGGCCTCTCAGCAAAAGACGTGGTGGCGATCAGTTCGTCGAATGGCAAGCCGATCGGCGACGGAACCCAGGTCAGTTCCAGATGATCACGCAACCCTTCAAGATTGTGCTGGCGCTGCTGTGGGTTATTGCGTCGTCTAACGCCCTCCTGGCCGACTCCGCCGCCGACTCCGCCAAGCAGATGCTGGCCGCGGGACGAGTCGATGAAGCCATAACCGAGTTGAGCGGGCGCTTGTCATCCGCTGCAACCGCCGCCTCAGATGCGGAATCGTCCAACCTGCTCTGCCGTGCTTACTTCGCCCTTGAAAATTGGGATCGGGCGGAATCCTCTTGCAAAAAAGCGGTTGCGCTCGATCCGAACAACGGTCGCTATCATCTATGGCTCGGACGCGTCTATGGCGAAAAAGCCGACCGCGCGAACTTTTTGTCTGCCGCAGGCCTTGCTGGAAAGGTTCGTGGAGAATTCGAGCACGCCGTCCAGCTCAACCCGAACGACGTCGATGCCCGCCTCGATTTAGCGGAGTTCTATCTTGAAGCCCCAGGCATCGTCGGCGGCGGCCAAGATAAAGCGCGAGAACAAGCACAGTACGTTGCCGCAATAAACCCGGCTCGTGAACACTGGATCTACGCCCGTATGGCCGAGAAGAAGAAAGACTTTGTCACGGCTGAACGTGAATATCACCAATACATCGATCTCAGCAAGGGAGACAGCGAGGCGTGGCTCAATCTCGCTCTTTTTCTCCGCCGCCAAAAACGCTTTGACGAAATGGAGCATGCCATCGTCAAGCTCAGCCAGGGCCCGATGTCGAAACCCGAATCATTAGTAGAAGGAGCCGAGATGCTCTATCGGAACGGCCGCGACTATACCTTTGCGACCGAACTGCTGCACCGCTATCTAGCCTCGGGCCCGGTGGAGGCCGCTCCCGCCTTCAAAGCTCGATATCTGCTCGGTCTGCTGCTCGAAAAGCAAGGAGACAAAAAGGGTGCCGCACAGGAATACCGGGCTTCGTTATCCTTAGCCAGGAATTTCGGCAACGCCCAGCAAGCGCTCAACCGAGTCGCCCCCTGAGTATCATGAGCGACCCACGTAGCACAGCCGTCCCGGCGGAAGTCGAGGGGGCAATCCTAGGGCCACCGTTCCTTCGACGTGACCTGATGACGATCTATCCGCAGCCGTGGTCGCGCTTCGCGAAACTGCCCGCTTTATTTCTGGCCATAGTGCTGGGCATGTTAGCGCTTGCAACCACAAGCCAAGCCGAGCCTCTGCCTTTGGAGCGTGCCATCCGTCTCGCTCTTTCGCACAGCACAACTTCGGCAATCGCCAGCGCTGACGTGCAGCGCGCCTTCGCCTCTTACCGTGAACTTCGCAACAGCTACATACCGCAGGTCACAGTCGGTTCGGGTCTGGGCTATACCTTTGGATTTCCGCTGAGCATCGAAGGCTCCGCGCCGTCGTTGGTGAACGCCGTCGCGCAGAGTCCCGTCTTCAACGCGGCACAGCATCAGTTCTTGAACGCAGCCAAAGCGGATTGGCACGCTACCGAACTGCAAGACAAAGATCAGCGTAACGCCGTCATTCAAGATGTCGCGCTAACCTACGCCGAGTTAGCCAAATGGGAAGCGCGTCTTGTGCGCTTGCAACAGGACGATGCCCAAGCGCAGCAAATGGAGCAGGCCGTCGCCGACCGCGTGCAAGCAGGCGTCGACAGCAACGTAGACTTGAATAAAGCCAAGTTGACCGTGGCCCGCATGCGTCTCCACCGTGCTGAGGCGCGCGGGTCCGCCGACGTCCTCCGCCGTCATCTCTCTACCTTGACCGGCTTGCCGGTTTCTACTATCGAACTTGCACCCGACACCGTTCCCGCTCTGCCGCCCGTCGCCGAACATGAAGACCTTTCAGAAAAAGCGATTGCAACCAGCCCCACCATAAAGATCGCCGAGCAGCGTTCGCTCGCCGAGTCTATGCGAGCATCCGCGGAGCATCGATCCATGTGGCCGTCCATCGATTTTTCCGCCCAATATGCGCGGCTCTCCACTTTTAATAACTACGATCAGTACTACAAGGCTTTTCAGCCTGACAATGCCACCATCGGCTTTGGCATCAAGATTCCAATCTTCAATGCCAGCCAGCGATCCCGTGCCGACGCGGCAGATGCCGAAGCGCTCAAAGCCAAAAAACAAGCCGAAGCGGCCAAGAACCAGGTAGCCGAGGAAACGCTGAAACTACAGCGCGCCGCCGAACAACTCGAGGCCGCCCGCGAAGTGACCCTGCTGGAATATCAACTCGCCCAGTCGAGCCTGGAGGCTGCGCAAACCAAGATCGACGCGAAAACCGGCACCCTGCACGAACTCGCCGATGCGCGCACCCAGGCTGCCGAACGCTACCTGCTTTTTCAGGATGCGGACTTTGAATATCAGCGAGTCCGCCTCAATCTTCTGAGGGCCACCGGCGATCTGGAAAATTGGGCCTTACCAAACTCACCGCAAAAATAATCATCCGGCAGCCAGCCAAAAACGAGTCGCAGAGAAACCAGGATGCTATCCCCCCGGCCACCGCCCAATTCTCGCGACTCAATGCGCGAAAGCGACGTTCAGCCAGCTTCTTTTGCGATTTAACCCGCCCTAAGGCACACTTGCATAAAGGTTTCCACACTTTGTAGTGATCGTGGCCGGTACCAGAATGGTAGCGTCCTTGGCAGTATTTGCACGCCGCCGAATGCTAAAATAGAGACAGACATTATGCCCCTAAAAACACTGTTTTTGAATCCGCCTTCGTTTGAGAATTTTGATGGAGGCGCCGGTTCTCGTTGGCCCGCCACGCGCGAAATCGAGTCTTACTGGTATCCGGTTTGGTTAGCCTATCCCACCGGAATGCTGGAAGGCGCACGCCTGCTCGACGCTCCGCCCCATCACATCACAGCAGAAGAAACGATCCGCACCTGCAAAGATTACGAACTGCTCGTGCTCTTCACCAGCACCCCCGGATTCAAGGGCGACATTCGCATCGCAGAAGCGATCAAAGATGCCAATCCCCACATCAAGATTGCGTTCGTCGGCCCCCACGTCAGTGTGCTTCCTGAAAAGTCATTGATGGAAGCCAGCGTGATCGACGTCGTGTGCCGGAAAGAGTTTGATTACTCCATCGTTGAGTACGCGCAGGGCAAGCCGATCGAAGATATTCTCGGCATCTCGTATCGCAAAAACGGCAAGGTCGTGCACAATCCCGATCGTCCGACTATCGAGAATCTCGATGCGCTGCCGCACGTCACCGACGTTTACCGCCGCGACTTGGATGTTCGGCGTTACAACGTGCCGTTCCTGTTGAATCCCTTTGTGTCTCTCTACACCACCCGCGGATGCCCCGCGCAGTGCACCTTCTGCCTGTGGCCGCAGACGCTGAGTGGACATCCATGGCGCAAGCGTTCCACCGATGACGTGGCCCTCGAGATGGCCAAGGCGAAAGAATACTGGCCCTACGTAAAAGAATTTTTCTTCGACGACGACACTTTCAATTTGCAGAAAGCGCGCACCATCGAACTCTGCGGGAAGCTGAAGCCGATTGGCCTAACCTGGTCGTCGACCTCGCGCGTGACAACCGACTTCGATACCCTGAAGGCCATGAAAGACGCAGGCGCTCGCTTGCTGATCGTCGGTTATGAATCCGGTGATCCGCAGATTCTGAAGAACATCAAGAAGGGCGCAACCGTCGAACGCGCTCGTCAATTCACCAAAGACGCTCACAAACTGGGGCTTGTCATCCACGGTGACTTCATCCTCGGCCTCCCAGGGGAAACTCGCGAGACCATCAAGAACACGATCGCCTTCGCCAAGGAACTCGATGTCGAGACGATTCAGGTCTCCGTGGCCCATGCCTATCCTGGAACCGAACTTCACGAAGCCGCGCTCAAAAACGGCTTCATGACCACCGATACGAAGATGGTTGACGACGCCGGACACCAAATGGTGCAGATCGAATATCCGGGGCTGCCGGGAACGGAAATTCTGGAAGCGGTCCACGATTTCTACGACCAGTATTATTTCCGTCCCAAAGCCGCCTATCGCATTCTTCGCAAAGCTGTCTTCAATAACTCCGAGCGCAAGCGCCTTTACAAGGAAGCGCGAACCTTCTTAAAGTTGCGCTCCCAGCGTAATAAATGGGTGAAGGACACGCGCAAGGAAGAAGCGCCGACCCCAGCACCGGCCAAGGCCTAGCTTCTCGGAGCTTCGTACCAAGTGACGTATTAAGTGACGTTTAGAAAATACCTAGTCCTGGCGGGAATCACCGTTTTCAGTACGGCGGGCGATTCCCTGCTGGCTCGGGGTATGAAAGATCTGGGCACTGCATCCCTGCATAATCTGCCAGCGCTGCTCTTAGCCATCCTCAATCCATGGGTCGCTGCCGGAATCCTTTTACTGCTGGCATTTTTTTCCTGTTACATGGCCGCCCTCTCGTGGGCCGATCTGACCTACGTTCTTCCCGCCACGTCGCTGGGGTACGTCCTCGTCGCTCTAATCGCTCACTTCAATTTTCACGAAGAAATTTCCCCGACGCGCTGGTTAGGTATTGCGTTGATCGCCGCTGGAGTTGGCTTCGTCGCTGCCGGCCCGTCGTTCACGCCAACTCATCCACTCGCAGACGCTGACCATGTCGTACCCGACGTGCTATCGCCGGAGGTGAAATCGTGAAAGACGTTCACGCCTGGGCCGCGATCGGCGCCATTATTCTGGCCTCAACCGCGGGAGATGTGCTGCTTTCGTACTCCATGAAACGCGTTGGCGACGTCGGAGAACTCTGGAAGCAGCGCGGAATATTTGCGGTGATCGCCCGCGTGCTGGGAACACCAACTTTTGCCTTGGGAGTGGCCGCCATGGGAGCGGCGTTCTACAGTCTGCTTTTCGGCCTGTCGTGGGGAAACCTCAGCCTCGTGGTACCCGCCTCCGCCTCGCTCACCTTCGTGGCCAACGCAGTGGCCGCAAAAATATTTCTGCACGAGCGGGTTGGCCGCCGCCGCTGGATCGCCGCGTTGCTGGTCGCGGCCGGCGTGGTGCTCATGGCGATATAGACCTTTCTTCCCCCTACACGATTACATCAACCTCAATCACAATCGGTTGAACATCTTCGATGCGGCCGTTGCCCGTGAATGAAGCATGCGATGTCTGCTTCACATCCCGGCCGTCCTCCGCGCTCTCGGCGGCCACGATCGCAGCCGGAAACGAGAGTCTTCCCTTCAACATCGCAGTTCCCGCCATTCTGAAGACCGTTTCCTCCTGCATCTCCCGGAGGAGCGCTTCGGCACTCATCTCGCGCCGTCCGGATTTCATTTTATGAACCACCGCCTGCATCTTTGCCAGCCGCGCAATCGTCTCCGCCAGCATGTCTCTGCCGCCGGCACTCAAATGCACAAACTCCAAGCCCGCCCCGAAACCGTGGTGAAGGCGTTTCACCTCTCCCACCGCCCGGAACGAGGCAGCGTTGACGTATACGACAATTTCGGCGCGCACTCCAAGATCCATCGGCAGGTCGATTTCGACGCAGCATCCATTCAGACTCAAGTCCCGGATCGATCCGGCGAGAATGATTCCATCCGAGGGAAGGCGGTTCAGGCGCACCTGCCCCCCGCAACTGAACCGTGGACTGCGGCGTCGCTCTTCCTCCAGGTCAGTGAGCTTGGGCATTGCTAATAAGATCGGATTTACGACAGAGTTCTTGAGAAACCGACGAGGTAACCCGTGATTGAGGACCGAAGTAATCAACTAAACATGCGCATCAAGCCGCTCGCGGACAAATCACCCACCATAAACTTGGCCTTCGTTCCTCCAGTAAATCGGCCCCCAGCAAACCGTGCCACAGCCTCCGCTGCCAAATAGCCGCTGCGCACCGCGCCCTCCATGGTTGCAGGCCAACCCGTCGCGGTCCAATCGCCAGCTAGAAAGACGCGAGGCCAGTTCGTTTGTGGTTTCGGCCGGAAATGATCAATTCCAGGTCGCGGCGAATAAGTGGCATGCACTTCCTTGATCACCGTTGATTTCACTACCTTCGCTTCGCGCGCGCGCGGAAAGAATTCCTGGGCTTCCTGCACCGCCATATCGACAATTTCTGCCTTCGATCTTTCGACCAGGCTCCGCGAACAACTGACCACGAACTCCACATAGCTCCCGCCATTACTGCCAGCTTCTTGTTCACGCGCCTCAATCAGTCGCGATTTGTGAAACATCCACTGGATCGTTCGGTCGAGCAAGACAGCATGATCAAGATCGCTGATCTGGCGGTCAAACCAGAGATGAATACCCGTGATCGGAGAAGAAGAGAACTCGCCGATCGCAGCCCCCAACGCTGCTGCAGAACCATCTTTCGGCAACATACGCCCCGCCACGTCGAAGGGAACGGCCATCACCAGGTAGTCGAATTTCTGTTCCTGGCCGTTAGCCGTCACGTTCACGCCAAAGCTTTCTGAACGGAAAGATTCGACTCCCACCCGCAAATGAATCTCTCCATTACGAGCGCGAATATAGTCTCCGGACGAACTGTACAACTCCGTCAATGGTACGGTTGGAATCCCCATCCGACCAGCATCGGCTGACTTCAGAAACGATTCCCGCACCACCTGTGCCGCGTAGGGCACAGAGACCTGATCAAGATCCTCGTTCAGAGCACTGACCAGAATCGTTTTCCAGAAACGCTCGATGGCCTGCGGAGTTTGTCCGTGGTCTCGAAGCCATTCCAGAAAGGACTCCCCGCGATCCAATGGAGTGGATGGAGCCAGCACAGCCATGGCGCGGCTGATAGCCAGTTTGTCGCGAAAGTTCAGACAGTCGGCGCGGAGAAATGAAGGCGCAGTGTGCAAAGGAGCGGGAAGCGCCGACGGCGAGATCACAGACGCTCGCCCTCCGGGCTCCAAAAAAGTCAGATGGTCATACCAGCGAATCTTGTCCTGAACTCCAGCCCGCCTGTAAAAA
>Ga0209006_10004366_pt1 | contig 12838 bp, 7 predicted proteins | sample JacPin_JW_Ref_O2_FD_188567 | JGI IMG/M metagenome (GOLD analysis project Ga0209006, IMG submission 188567) | Forest soil microbial communities from Algoma, Ontario, Canada - Jack Pine, Ontario site 1_JW_Ref_O2 (SPAdes) (version 2) | ecosystem: Environmental > Terrestrial > Soil > Boreal...
TACCTTCGCAACGACGATTTCGATGCCAACGACTTCTTTAGTAATCTGTCGGGCCAGCCCAAAGGGGAGTACCGGCGCAATCAGTTTGGAGCTGCGGCGGGCGGGCCGGTCTTGCTGCCGAAGTACAACGGCCGCAACCGCACGTTTATCTACGGCGCCTTTGAGGACACGCAAATCGTGGCGGCCGTTACGCCGACACTCACCACTGTGCCAACCGCCAACCAACGCCAGGGCATATTCACGTCGGTGGTGGACGATCCGCTCACTGGCCTACCGTTTCCCAACAACCAAATTCCTGCCACTCGGATCAATTCGATCGCTAACACCCTTCTCCACAGATGGGTTCCGCTTCCGAACAACGGCACGGGAACGTTGAACTATTACTCGGATTATCCTTCCAGGACCAGCGGTCTTTATTCCAATTTGCGCATCGATCATCATATTTCGGATAAGGATCATATTTTCGGTCACTATCTGTTTAATGACACAAGCTACCATTACGCGAAGATATTTCCCACCGATGGCACGTCGGATAACACTCGGGGCCAGAACGTTCTGGGAGATTGGACTCATATTTTCGATCCCCGCACATTAAATGATTTCCACATCGGTTACATGCGCTTCTTCGAGAATGAATATGAGATTCGGGAATATAAGGAAAATGTCCTTCAAGAGTTAGGCATTACGGGTCTTTGTGAGAATCCTAACTGTTGGGGCATACCGCAGGAGCAGGTCACCGGGTTCCAAACTTTTGGCGAACACGGCGGTCAGCCCCAGTCCGGGCCTCGCGGATGGTCCAATCAGGTCTATCAGATACAGGACGTCTTCTCACACCAGGCTGGGTCACACAGCATAAGCTTCGGTCTCGCTGCCAACCAGAATTTTAACAATTATCCCGAGACTATCCAGCCCAGAGGCGTCTACAGCTACGATGGCAGGTTCAGTGGTGGGGCTGGTAACCTGAATAACTCGATGTCTGATTATCTGCTTGGATTGCCCTATTCGACCGCATTATCCACCAAGGAGTTTGATCCACACTTACGGTACAAGACTTGGGCACCCTTCATCCAGGACGATTGGCGCGTTTCGAGCGAGCTGACGGTGAATCTCGGTTTCCGGTACGAAATCAACGAACGGCCGCGAGCCAAACACAATGCCATCGTGAACATCCTCTTGGACCCGTCCAACGGCACGGCGCAAGTCGTGACGGGTCAGAACCCCGGAAACCTGCCCCCTGAGTTGATGTATATGGACTGGCACGATTTTGATCCGCGAGTCGGCTTCGCTTATAACCCCAAGGCGTTGGGCGGGAAAACGGTATTTCGCTCGGCTTACGGCATCTTCTCTCAAAGAGAAAGCCAGAACTCCTGGGTCTTCATGGCAGATAATCCGCCGTTCATCGAAACCGCCAGTGTCACCATCAACAAGATCCCAACCAGCCCGCTCTATTTCGGGAATTACAACCTGGCGAACCCATACGGTCTTGCGGCCGTAGCCCTCCCTAGCATAAATAGCATGGCTGTGAACTTCCTGGACGGGCGTGTGCAGATGTGGAACTTCGACATGCAGCAGAGTCTCACACCGACTATGTTATTGGATATCAATTACGTCGGCAATCACGGTTCACACCTGCCACTCTTAACTGTACAGAACCAGCGCCAGCCCGGACCCGGAGCGACGACCACCGACAAACCCTATCCAGCGTTCAATGGAATTAGCCTTGCCGAGCCCGTTGGCGACAGCAATTACAACGGCTTGCAGGTGAAGCTCGAAAAACGGTATTCCAGCGGGGTGCAGTTCATCAGTGCTTACACCTACTCGAAGTGCATCTCCAACGGCGATGCAACAGGCACGGGGGAGGGCGGCCCGGGCAGTCCGACCATCCAGGATCCCTACGATCTCGCAGCGAATCGCGGGCCGTGCGCCCAGGATGCCCGGCAGCGGTACTCGTTGAGCGCAATATATGCTCTACCCTTTGGAAAAGGCAGGGCCTTCCTCTCCCGCGCCTCGCGGGCGGAAGATGCCCTTTTCGGCGGATGGCAAATCAACGGAATTCTTACGCTGCGCACCGGACAACCGCTTACCGTCATCATGTCGAGTGACATCGCGAATGATGGTGGCACTACGTGGGCCAATGTCGTGGGGAATCCGAACGCCGGCGGGGCTCGTACGATCTACCAGTGGTTCAATACGGCTGCGTTTGTTTCGCCAGCTCATTACACCTATGGCGATGAGGGACGCAATATGGTGATCGGTCCCCCGGTGAATAACTTGGATTTGTCCCTATTCAAAGTTGTTAAGGTTACGGAGCGCGAAAGCTTTCAGTTTAGGGCTGAGTTTTTCAATGCTCTGAACCACGCCCAATTTGCGGCGCCCGCCGTCACTTTAGGGCTGCCGACTTTCGGGGAAATCAGCTCCAGCTTGCATCCGGCGCGTCAAGTGCAACTTGCCCTAAAGTTCTTGTTCTGATAACGGTATCCAAGGTTCGCTCCGCAACCTCAAGTGCTCGACTACGAAAATCACCTAAAGCCCAATTCTTTTCCAATGCCAAGTGGCCCTGAACATGAGTATACTCTGCGAAGTGCGCGTCAGACGTAAGCAGATTCGAAACTATGGCAACCACTGATCGTTCTTCTTTTTTGGAGATCCCAGGGTATGGACTAGCTGATCCACGATTTCCCCCTTTCTTCTCCCTTATCGCACCACGCACAACAGGCGGATTACCAATCCGCCGCAGGTTTCCAACCTGGCCCACGGTGAGGATTCTTACAGTGGATTGCACTTTTGATCCCATATTCATATCACAGGACTTATCTGGCCTTGAGTGACGACCAGATGCTTCGGGTGTCATGCGAGCGACGGGCCCATTAGGCGCATTCTACGCTCAAAACCCGCTCTCAAACCGATATAATTGTGCGCATGGTGCGACGGCCTGCCCGTGGAACACAGGCTAAAGCCTATGCTACTTTCATCCTGCTGGCTTGGTGCCGTTGTGCTTCCGCTTTAAACCCGTCTCTCGACATCGATCAATATGCGCACACCGCGTGGACGGCCCGCGACGGCTTTTTCAAAGGCAACATCAATAGAATTGCTCAGACGCCCGACGGTTATCTCTGGCTCGGTGCGGAATTCGGATTGCTTCGCTTCGATGGCGTTCGAGCCGTCCCATGGCAGCCGCCAACGGGCGAACATCTTCCCAGCAGCTCCATTAGTAGCCTGCTGGCCGCGCGCGATGGACGTCTTTGGATTGGCACACGAGAAGGCCTTGCTAGTTGGAAGGACGGCAAGCTGACTCATTACCAGGGGCTAGCGGGACAGTCTATCAACGCGCTTCTTGAGGATCATGAAGGAACGATATGGGTCGGCACGTTTGTAGCCCCAACCGGAAGACTTTGCGCGATTAAGAGTAGCGCGACCCGGTGCTATGGAGAGGATGGCCGTTTCGGAAGCCAGGTGCTCTGCTTATATGAGGATCGCCGAGGCAATCTCTGGGCCGGAGCGACGAGTGGGCTGTGGCGATGGAAGCCTGGCTCTCCGACGCGATATCCGATGCCGGCGCTGCCCCAAATCAGCGCCCTAACTGAAGGCGACAACGGCGCATTGCTGTTCATCCTGCAGCGCGAGCTCAAACAGCTTGTTGACGGGAAAACCGAAGCATATCCCCTTCCCGGTACCGCCCCGCAGTTCAAGCCCGATCGTCTACTCCGGGATCGCAATGGCGGTCTGTGGATTGGAACGAACAGCCAGGGCCTATTGCATGTTCACCAGGGAAGGACGGATGTGTTTGCGCATCCTGACGGTCTCTCCGGCGATGGCATCTATGGGCTCCTCGAGGATCGTGAAGGCAGCATTTGGGTCGCCACGAGTGACGGCCTCGACCGCTTTCGCGACTTCTCCGTTCCCACGATTTCTGTCAACCAAGGATTGTCCAATGCCACCGTTCAGTCGGTCCTGGCGGCCAGGGATGGCAGCGTTTGGCTTGGCACTCTCGATGGCTTGAACCGATGGAATGATGGACGGGTTACGGTTTATCGCAAGGGAAGCGGCGGATTGCTGGGTAATGTGGACTCCCTGTTTCAGGACGAAGGCGGGCGAATTTGGGTTTCTACCCGTAGCGGGGTTGCCTACTTGGAGAATGGCAGGTTTATTCCCGTGAGCGGTGTGCCCGGCGGAAACGTGCTTTCCTTCGCAGGGGACGGTGCCCGGAATCTCTGGATGAGCCACGATCAAGGCCTTTTTCATTTGCTTGAGGGGAGCGTGGTCGAACAGATTCCTTGGGCCCGAATGGGACCTGATGGCCACGCTTCTACCCTGCTCTCTGATCCCGCTCAGGGCGGTCTATGGCTTGGATTTTTTCAAGGTGGCGTGTCGTATTTCAAAGATGGTCAGGTCCGCGCATCGTACGCGGCCGCCGATGGGTTGGGCGGGGGCGCTGTGACCGGCCTTCAACTGGATCGAGACGGAACGCTCTGGGCCGCAACGGAGGGTGGGCTAAGCCGGGTAAAAAACGGCCATGTTGCCACGTTGACCAGCGAGAACGGATTGCCCTGCGATACGGTTCACTGGGTGATGGAAGACGACGACCACTTTTTTTGGCTGTACACGACCTGTGGCTTGGTGCGCATCGCACGGCCCGAGTTGGAGGCCTGGGCCACAAATCCAAAACGGACGATCTACGCTACGGTTTTCGACAACTCCGATGGCGTCAGGAGCCATTTGTACAGGGGCGGCTACAGCCCGCTAGTCGCCAAATCCGCGGATGGAAGGATCTGGTTCAAGCCTTTCGACGGCGTGAGCGTCATCGAACCGCGTCACCTTGCCTTCAACAAACTGCCGCCTCCGGTGCAGGTCGAGCAAATCACCGCCGATCACAAGACCTACGAAGCGTCTTCGAACTTACGCCTGCCCCCGTTGGTTCGCGATGTCGAGATCGACTATACTGCTCTAAGCCTCGTCGCGCCGGAGAAGAACCGTTTTCGCATCAAGCTGGAAGGCCGCGATCCGGACTGGAAGGACGTTGGCAATGCACGGAAGGCGTCCTATAACGATCTTCCTCCACGCAATTACCGCTTCCGCGTCGCCGCCAGCAATAACAGCGGTGTGTGGAACGAAGCCGGAGCATCGTTCGATTTCTCCATCGCCCCGGCCTATTATCAGACCTCGTGGTTCCGTGCGTCGTGCGTGGCCGCTTTTCTGGCGTTGCTGTGGGCGCTATACCGGTACCGCCTCCACCAGATCGCGCAACAATTCAACGCGCGCCTCGACGAGCGGGTCAACGAGCGGACGCGCATCGCCCGCGAACTGCACGACACACTCTTGCAGAGTTTTCAAGCGTTGATGTTCCATTTTCAAGCGGTAGACGATCTGCTTCCGCCCGGCAAAGGGAAGGAAGCTCTCGAAAAAGTTCTCGATCGGGCCGATCAGGCCATTGTCGAAGGCCGCAACGCGATTCAGAACATACGTTCCTCCACCACGGTTACCAACGAACTGTCTCACGCTATGACCGCGTTGGGGGAAGAGCTCGCCGGCGCCAACGATACCGAGAAGGGTCCGGCAACGTTTCGCGTTTCTGTAGAGGGTACACCGAGGGATCTCCGTCCAATCCTCCGCGACGACATTTACCGCATTGCGCGTGAGGCGCTGCGAAATGCGTTTCGCCACGCACAGGCGAGTCAAATCGAAGCGGATATCACGTACGGCGAAAGTCTTCTTCGGCTGCGCGTCCGGGATGATGGAAAGGGGATTGACCCGAAGCACCTGCAGTCGGGACGGGACGGACACTGGGGTTTGCCGGGCATGCGGGAGCGCGCACGAGAGATCGGGGCGCAACTCGAGATGTGGAGCGAAGCCGGAGCTGGCACGGAGGTCGAACTGCGTGTTCCGGGTTCCATTGCGTACGAGACGGCGGCCCGCCGCGGCGGTCTTCGCCTGTTCCGCAAAAAGAAGGGAGGATCGGATGAGCGCTCATCCAAACGCTAATCGGGACCCCATTCGCGTTCTCTCGGTCGACGACCATCCGCTCCTCCGCGAGGCCGTGGCCGCGCTCGTGGCTGGTCAATCGGACATGACACTGATTGCCGAGGCTTCGAACGGTCGTGAGGCTGTCGAACAATTCCGAATCCATCGTCCGGATGTCACCATGATGGATTTGCAGATGCCGGAAATGGATGGGCTCGATGCCATGATCGCGATTCGCGCGGAATTCCCCGGCGCGCGAATCATCGTTCTGACCACATACGCGGGAGACGTCCAGGTATTGCGCGCGATCAAAGCTGGGGCTCGAGCCTACCTGCTCAAAAGTCTGGTGCGGAAAGACCTGGTGGAGATCATCCGTCTGGTACATGCCGGGGAAAAGCGCATCCCGCCCGAGGTGGCCGCCGAGCTCGCCGAGCATGCCGCCGATGAAGCGTTGTCCTCGCGGGAAATCGAGGTTCTGAGCCTGATTTCCGGCGGGAATGCGAACAAAGAGATCGCCGCCAGGCTCTCCATCACGGAAGAGACCGTGAAGGGGCACATGAAGAGCATCTTCGCCAAACTTGGCGTTCACGACCGGGCTCACGCCGTTACGATCGGGGTGAAACGCGGGATCATCGATCTCTAACCCCCCGAAAGAGGGGTTTACGAAAGACGTGATCTTGGGTTTCGATCTTGTTCCCGATGCAGGTAACCTATGGACGGGCTTACTATTGCAACGGCTTTTTGCGACATTCCCGGAGGGTTGGCCGGGAACCGGACTCTTATTAGTCCGTGCGGTGGCAGCGATTCCTGTTGTTCTACAGGGAATTGAACGACTGCTCACCGCGCCTCTTCGGACCGAGGGCATCACCTTGGGCACCCTGGAACTGGCGGCGGCATGTTTCGCAGTGCTGTTGCTGGTTGGTTTCTGGACTCCGGTCTCGGGCGTGCTAATGGCTGTCGCCGAGCTATGTCTCGTCCTGTCGCATGTTAGCGATCCCCGGATGCACATCCAGCTCGGGGCTTTAGGCGCCGCTCTAGCAATGCTCGGACCTGGAGCATGGTCCGTGGACGCGCATCTATTCGGCCGGAAGCGAATTGAGATTTCGGGCCAGTAGAACCGCTTCGCGGTCCTTCATGATTCACCCAGCCATACCTGGAGGTTAGTGCCAGACACCCCAAAAGGGGTACCACCAGGAACCGTGATCTCGGTGTTTTGCGTAGCTTCCATCGTGGGATGTATAAAAACGCGGATCGATCCAGAATAAGGGGCAAGAAGAAGCTGTTCCAGGCTGGTAACAGCGAGCGTCGAGAGTGAAGCGGATATGGAAAGGAGTACAAAATGGCGACACAAACATGCTGGGCGGCCGAAGCGCCCGTAGTCAACCATAGCGCATCTTTCGATGCCGACGACTCGTTGTCGGCAAGAGTCGCGCTGGACAACAACAAAGTCGGCAGTAGCGGATTACCTCGGATTATGGGTAACAGCGCCGCTCTCCGGGACGTTCTCGAAATGGTACAGATTGTGGCGCCGACCGATGCCATGGTGTTGATCCAGGGCGAAACAGGAACCGGCAAGGAACTGATTGCGGAAGCCATTCATAAGTGCAGCAATCGATCGAACGGTCCGTTCGTGAAGGTGAATTGCGCCGCAATTCCCGCAGGTTTGCTCGAAAGCGAATTGTTCGGGCACGAACGTGGAGCCTACACAGGCGCTATCGCGCGCAGTCTTGGGCGGTTCGAGCGGGCCAACTGCGGCACCTTGTTTTTGGATGAAATCGGCGATCTTCCGCTGGAGTTGCAGCCCAAGATTCTTCGAGTCATACAGGAAAGACAATTCGAACGCTTAGGAAGTTCCGCCACGATTCGCACGGATGTTCGCGTGATCTGCGCCACACACCGGAATCTTAGTGAGATGGTCGACAAACGTGAATTTCGTGCCGACCTCTTTTATCGCTTGAGCGTGTTTCCTATTGAGCTACCGCCGCTGCGCGAGCGCCCCGAAGATATCCGTTTGCTGGTCCACCATTTCGCGATGCATTACGCTGCCCGCATGCGGAAACCGATCACGGCTGTCGCAGAGGAATTCATCGCGGCTTGTGCGCGTCATTCTTGGCCGGGCAACGTCCGGGAGTTGCAAAACTTCATAGAGCGTTCGGTAATCCTATCGAATGGTGCTGTGCTAAATGGTTCGCTGTCGAATCTCAGCTCCGGGTCGAAGGCATCGGCGCCTGTCACGCTGGAAGAGGCGGAGCGCTCACACATCCTGCAGACCCTCCAGCAAACAGAGGGCGTGGTCGGTGGCCCGAATGGTGCGGCCGTCCGCCTGGGCCTGTGCCGGACTACGTTGATCTCTAGAATGAAGCGCCTGAGTATATCACTCGAAAAGATCAGCGTTGCCGTGCCAGCAGTAGCGTCGGTCCTAACGTCAGAAGGCCCAACCTCCCGGACCCCTCCGCTGCGTGCAGTCGCCCGCTCGGGCGCGAATTCAGGAAACACCAATCCGCACTCTGAAGGAGGAAGAGCGTACGCGGTGGCCGAAGAAGCCTGAAGATACATATTCTGGCGCCACACAAGCCTTAGGAGCGTCGCCGTCAACGCTTCCAAACCGGATGAAGAAGCCTGAGATTAAATCATGAGCTTCATAAGCGTGGATCACCACCACATTCAGCAGCAGCAGTGGCAAGCGAATTGCTCTCTAGCGGTTGTGTATTCGTCTCATTGGTCAACTAATCCCTGACACACGGACCGATCATCAGGAGGTGCTAGTCGTGACCAAGGCGGCCACACGGAAGGGAGACTCTCCGTTAGTTGGGGAAGGTGAACGGCCGATGGCGAGCGAATCGCTACTGGACAAGGTCTACAAATGGTTGGCCAAACTTTTGTGGATAGCTATGCTGATCGGCCTACAGTCCATTTCCTTGCCGGGCCAGAGCCGCCACGTTTCAGAGCCGGCCGTGAACCTTGGCGATACCAGCTTTCTCGACGCACCGGGGGGGGCGGGATTCGTCACCGAGACGATTGGGGATGCGGCACATGACGGAACAATCACAGATTCAGCCGGAAACGCTGTGCCAGGCTCGGACGCGGCGAACAGCATCAGCAACTTGACGCACATTGCATGGCTTAGCCCTAAGCAATTTCTCGGAGGCTGGTACGGAGTGGAAGTTGTCCTCTCGGCAGCGCATGTGAATGCCGGTTCCAAGGGAGAGGCGGGAGGTTTGGGCACCACGACGGTAGCGCCGTTCATTCTGCAATGGCCCGAACATCGAGTTTTAGGTATGGCAATCGACCAGCGCTTCGTGGCGGATTTCGACCTGCCGACGGGGCAATATTCGCGCACGTCTAACGTTAATATCGGGGACAACACATTCACCGTTCATCCCTACTACTCGATCACCGCGTTTCCGGTAAAACGGCTTGAAACGAGTTGGCGGGTTCACTATCTCTGGAATTCGACAAACAATGATTCTCCAATAAGTACAGGCGCGCGATCCACTCAGGCCGGCCAGGCCATTCATTTCAACGCAACGGCTGCGTACAACATTTGGAAAGGCCTATGGATCGGCCCTAACGCCTACTACCTCAAGCAGATTACCGACGGAAAGATTGACGGTGTGGCGCTTCACAACTCGCCAGAACAGGTGGGTGCGATAGGGCCTGGAATGGTTTGGAACAGCGGAAGCTGGTTCTTTTACGCCAACGGGTATCAGGAGTTTGGAGCGGAAAATCGCGCTACGGGTCATAAGCTGGTGCTGCGAATCGAAAAGACCTTTTCGTGGCCGGCAGATAGATGAACTCACAGCGTACTTGGAGGCTCTCCGTTAGGTAGGGAGAAGGAGAACGGCCGTGTCGACGAGTATGCCAACCATGACAGAGCGCTCCGGATACTTACTGGAAGTCCTCCGGGACGGCGCGGACTTTGCGCTTCATCGCTGGCAGCACCACGGCAATCCGTTCGCCGGTCCTTTCGGCGGCGCTAACTGCCGAACAGCCGCCGCTTGAGAGCCTCCGGCCTACGTCGAATCTGATGGCCTCGGGCCAGATTCACCGTGGCGATCGAATCCGCGTAACCCGCAGCGAGATCTCACGTTTCCTAAAAGTTTATCCGCGCGGTGGAAGCCTTGGAAGCGTGAGAAGTGTGTAGACGAAAGCGCCGACTAATTTGCACTATACTAACGAGGTTCGTCCTTACGCCCCGCTGTGGTGATTGTTGGAGGAACATGTCTTTGTACGCGTCCCGCACTTTGCTCTGGATCTCGGTGCTCGCGCTCTGCTTTCTGCCGATCCACGGCCAGACAGCCGATACCGGAGCGATCGCCGGCGCCGTGAGCGACCCCAGTGGAGCGCTGGTACCACGTGCTGTAGTGGTCATCAACAGCCAGGGCACCAGAGAAAAGCGCGATCTCGCTACGGATGCCGAGGGGAATTTTTCGGCCCAACTCCTGCCTCCCGGCAGGTATGACCTAACGGTGCGCGCGGCAGGATTCGAGCCATTCATCTTGAATGGTGTTCAAGTTCAAATCACCGAGGTGAGCAAGGTGAAGATTCAGCTCGCGCTCAGCGGCGCAAAGGAACAGGTCGCGGTTCGCGCCCCACCTCCTCTCCTTCAAACGGAGAACGCAACTCTCGGACGAGTCATCGATCGAAACACGATCGAAGAACTGCCGCTGGTCAATCGCAACTTTACCGAGATCCTCGGCCTCACCGCTGGAACAAATACCGATATCGAGGATGCTACCCAACTGGGGGCCGGAAGCCAGGAGATCCGCGCGAACGGTGCACGGGGCGGCGACAACAATTTCATGCTCAACGGCGTGGATGGGAATAGTTACAGCTCCAATATCGCCGAGGTCACCCCTTTTGGAGGCGCCGGGATCGCGATCCCCGCTCCGGACACTATTCAGGAGTTCAAGGTCCAGACGTCGCTCTACGACGCGCAGTATGGGCGTGGAGCAGGTGCGAACGTAAACGTCGAAACCAGGTCGGGTACCGCGGAGGTTCACGGGAATGCATATTATTTCGGCCGCAATGAGGTGCTGGACGCGAACAATTTCTTTGCGAACGCAACCGGGGTGCCAAGAGGAGAATTTCGGCGCTCACAACCCGGCGGTACTTTGGGGGGGCCGATACCGTGGTCAAAGAAACGCGCATTCTTCTTTGCTTCCTATCAGGCCACAAGGGATGTGAATGCGGCGTCCCTGAGCAGCAGTGTCAGCTCTCTAAGCCTACCTCCTATACCGCAGGTCCGCACACCGGCCTCGCTTGGAGCCGTATTCGGCGGCCAAACTGGGGCACTCGGAGGTGTGGCGGTGGCTCGCGACGGTTCGAACATCAGCCCGGTGGCGTTCAGTCTTCTAAACGCGAAGAACCCCAATGGAACCTATGTAATTCCGAGCCCTCAAACGTCGAGCAGCGGTGTCAACTACACCGCAGTGGTGCCTGGACATTACAACGAAGACCAGTTCAATACAAACTTCGACTTCAATTTGCGCACGGCGGATCGCCTGTCGGCGAAATTCTTTTTCTTAGACTCGAACCAAGACGTTCCTTTCTTCGGCGCCAGTGTGCCTGGCTTTCCGCCGCTCCGTTCCTTTGAGAACCGGAACCTCGCAATCGCCGAGACTCACATTTTCTCGCCGCGAACAATCAACCAATTCCGCTTTGGCTTCTCTCGCAACGTGGGTCAAAGCGTCGCCGGCGGGACGCTAACCGATCAGGACGTGGGGATAAACACCCCGAACGGCACCCAAGGGGGACTACCCCAAATTGACGTTCTCGGCGCTTTTGAACTTGGGAACTCCAGTAACGACCGAGGTAAGACCGCCGGTAATAACTTTTACATTTCCGACGTCATATCGCAGTCACGGGGCAAGCACAATCTTCGCGTGGGCACAGAAATCTTCCGAAATCAGTTCAACCATCTAACCGATGAGACGGCCGGTTTCATGACACTTCTGTCATTCCCTGATTTCCTGCTTGGGTTGCCCGCCGGGCCAGCCGGTGCAGGAGGGAACGGTACATCGTTCTCAAACATTTTCTTCTCAAGCGTGGTTATTGGAATTCCCGATGTGGGGCAACGTGCAAGCGCTGCGGATCTGTTTGCATTAGATGACTGGAAAGTTACGCGAACATTCACAATAAACCTCGGGGTTCGAGTCGAGGTCAACGGCCAACCCAGCGAAGTCGACGGTCGTGAGTCGAATTTCTTTCCTCAGTTCTATGTTGCACCTCCGGTTGGCGGCTTTACAAGCCCGGCCACCTCTGGATTTGCTCTGCCCGACAACTTTTCCGGCTCTGCCCCCGCGGGATTTCCGCGTGTCGATTCAACCCTGCTGAATCACTCCGTCCAAACGCACCCGGAACCCCGCGTTGGCTTCGCGTGGCAGCCATTTTCTTCCAGCGATCTAGTTCTTCGAGGAGGATATGGCATCTACGCGAACCGCACCAGCTTCGCGGGGAATGGCTTACAGCTAGCTCTTAACCCGCCGTTCGCATTGAGTGCTTCGCTAAACGGCGCCGCTAACGCGACCGCAAGCCTGGAGAAGCCCTTTCCAAATTTGCCTCCGAATTCTTCATTCCCAAATTTCGTAGGCAACATGCTACCGGGTCCCCCGTTTACCGGGAGCAGCTTTCTCCGAACCCCATTCATTACCGATCCTGATTTTAAGGAATCGACCGTCCAGCATTATGACTTCGATCTGCAGTATCAACACAAGAGCTACGTTTTTTCAATCGGGTATGCCGGCGCAAAGGGTACCCACCTAGCTGTGGGGCGGGACAACAATCAGCCTCTCCTCGCCAGTCCTTCCGACCCTGTGAACGCACTCACGACCAACTCCGCGGCCAATGCCGCTGAGCGGGTTCCTTTCGTCGGGTTGTC
>Ga0209006_10004367_pt1 | contig 12835 bp, 10 predicted proteins | sample JacPin_JW_Ref_O2_FD_188567 | JGI IMG/M metagenome (GOLD analysis project Ga0209006, IMG submission 188567) | Forest soil microbial communities from Algoma, Ontario, Canada - Jack Pine, Ontario site 1_JW_Ref_O2 (SPAdes) (version 2) | ecosystem: Environmental > Terrestrial > Soil > Boreal...
AATCCGATTGCGTTCGGCTTAGCCGTTGGTCCGGATACCGGTCACAAAGCACCCGCGCCCGTAAAGATCACACCGATCGCGGTCCGCAATCTCCGCGAGTTTCTCGACGCGTGCGGGTGGAAGATGATTTACGGCTTAAACATGGGCACCGGCACAGCTGAAGATGCTGCCGCCGAGGCAGCCTACGTGACGGACGCTCTCGGGTCGAAGCTGATTGCATTCCAACTTTGCAACGAGCCCGATCTTTTCGACCGCAACGGAATTCGCAAGGCGGGATATGATTTCAAGCAATTTGCCGGCGAATGGTTAGGCTTCTACCAGGCCATCCGGGCGCGTGCTCCTACCGCGTCGTTCGCCGGACCTGACACGGCGTACAACAACGAGTGGCTCGTACCTTTCGCGAGGCGATTCAAGCGTGAAACGGTGTTTCTTTCCCAGCATTACTATGCGGAGGGTCCACCGACCGATCCGTCGATGACAATCGAACGGCTTCTCCGGCCAAATCCCAGGCTGCAAGCCGAGTTCGAAGGGATGCACGAAACTACGCAGGAGTCGGGTTTGCCCTTTCGACTGGCGGAAACCAATTCCTGCTATCAGGGAGGCAAGGCTGGAGTCAGCGATACGTTTGCTTCGGCGCTCTGGAGCGCGGATCTCATGTATCAACTGGCGTCGGCGGGAGGCATGGGCATCAACTTTCACGGAGGTGGCTACGGTTGGTACACGCCAATCGCGGGAACGCGCGAAGATGGCTTCGTGGCGCGGCCGATATATTACGGCATGTTGCTGTTCGCGCATGCCGGAGCGGGGCAACTCGTGGAGAGCACACTCGAACCGCGCGACGAAACTCCATTAGTGACGGCTTTCGGACTGCGCAACAGGTCCGGAGCCATCCAAGTGGCCGCTTTCAATAAGTATCTCGACCGCAGAGTTCACCTGAGCATTGATGTCGGCCAGCACGCTCAACGCATCAGTGCTCTTAGGCTGCATGCGCCGCGAGTCGACGACACTACGGACGCAACCTTCGGCGGAGCCCCGGTGGGCGCGTCCGGCGCCTGGTCAGCCACACGGGAAGAAACGCTGAATTTAGAAAGCGGAGCTGCCGTGATCCAATTGCCGGCGGCCAGCGCAGCTTTGATCAGTTTCGAATCGTAGTCGTCTGGTCCGCGGCGCGAAATTAATTCTGTTCGGGCTGTGCCGTGCCGTTCTTGATCGCTTCATCGAGAAGCTGCTTCATCTGGTGAGAAGCTTGGCGCGCCAGTTCGCCCTGCTGGCGGCCCAATTCGCCCTGTTGTTCACCAAGTTTCCCCTGCTTTTCGCCCAGCGCGCCCATCTGTTCCCCAATTTTCGATTGCTGTTCGCCGGCCTGGGACTGCAACTCGCCGATCTTGCTTTGTAACTCTCCAATTTCCGACTGGATCCGTCCCACTTGTTCCACGGTAGCGCCGGAATTGAGTTGCTTCAGTTCAGCCTTGAGTTTGTCGAGTTCGGCCGTCATGTCCGGAACTTTCACCTGAACCTGCTCCATTTTTCCGCCGATCTCTTCCTGCTGTTTTCCCAGGGCTTCCTGCTGCTTGCCGAGTTCTTCCTGTTTCTTACCAAGTTCTTCTTGCGGCTCCCAGAATTTTCTGGCGCGATCGATGGTGGCCTGGTCGCGAATAAGATAGGACTTTTCGTCACGCTCGAACCAGATGAAGTCGCCCTGGATTTGCTTTCTGAGCTTCTCCACGTGGTGGGCATCGTCCATCGAACCCGACATGGTGAGAGAATCGCTCTTTCCCGAAGCGATCACAAACCGCTGTTCGTCGTCGTAGCCGTAGTGATAAGAAGACCTGCTGCTATAGGACGAGACCGGGCTGCTCGACTGTCCACTCCATCGGGCGGGTGGCGGCGCCATTGGCGCGCCAGGAGCGACAGGAGCGACAGGAGCGATCCCGGCGACCGGTGGATAAACATGTGCGGCCCTCGGAGCGATGGCCGCGATCGCAGCTGGGACCGGCATTCCTGAAGATCCGATGCGGATTGTTCCCGCGATCTTTCCGCTGATTGCTGCAGGCACAGGAACTGGTTTCGCTTGAGGAGCCGGCTCGGGAGGAGGACTTGCCTCCGACCCTGGAACTGTCGCAGCCTCGGGCGCAACGTCCGGCTGAGCCGAGGGCACCTGCGCTGCGGGCGGCGCCGCCGACCGTGTTTGATTTTGGGCGAAGTGTATATGTTGCGGCACTGCGGCAAAACTCGCCGCGTGTACCGAAGCAGTCAGATAGACTACCGGGGCCGCAAGCGCGACGACTGCGACGGCTAGCGATTTCTTGAGATTCATGGCAACCGATCCTTTCCAAGCCAAAATTCTTTCCAGTCTTTGTTCCGCCTGACCTGCCTTGGCCATCGAAACACCCTGCCACCACACTCGGCCCGGCGCGGCCCGCAAGGCTTCGAAGAATTCCAGCAGGGTTCTGGCGTAGGCCTTGCGGTCGGCGCCGCAGGACAATGCCGCCTCGTCGCTAGCCTGCTCCGCGAGATCAGCGAGATGGCGGTCGAGCCACCAGGCGAGCGGACTGAACCAGAAAATTACGCGATGCATGAGAGAAAGGCGCTGTGTCAAGGCGTCACGCCGCGCTACGTGCGATACCTCATGCGCGACAACGGCGTCGAGTTTGGCATCGTCCCACTCCCGCCAGCCTGAGGGAAACAGAATCATGGGGCGGAGCACACCCATCGTGACCGGCACAGAGATCAATTCGGACTCAGCAGCTTGCGGAACGGATGCAATCCCGGAAGCGTACGCACGCGAGGCGAGCCTCAGGGTCACGCGGGATTCATCAATACTCTGCGACGCGTTGGTCAGGCGACGACTGAATGCGAGCCCCACTAGGAAGCGTACGAAGAGAATTAGAGTGACAATGGGATAAATCGCGGCAGCAATCGCACCCCACGAGACCGAGGACCACAGAGATGGCGACGAACCTGCGTGTCTCGCTGCGGCTAAGATCACTCCTTCGCTTGGTGGAGAGTTGCGGCCTGCATGAATCGAGGCGCCATCCCGTCCGATCGTCTCCGCGGATGATTCAACGACCGCTGGTTTGCCGGCGATCGAGCTGGTGCTGGTTGCGTCAGGATCTAACGTACTGAAAGCCTGCGAAACTTGGGACTCCTGAGAGACAGGTTGTGCTGCTGCGAATTGGAGATGCGAGTACTCGGGGAACGGCATTGGAACCGGCAATGGTGGGAGCATCTGTTCCAGCAAAGGCATGGCGAGTGCGCCACAGAGCACCATCGTCCAGGTAAAGAGGCGCATCGAAGTGCTGCGCACGCGGAAGATAGCGAGTCCGAGCCCGGCTGCTCCGGCGAGTGCGAGAGCGCGGGCAGCAGGGCTTGCGAGTAGTGCGAGAAGACTTGCAGACGCTGGAAACCCAGGTATAGGGGTCATAGCTCTTCGTCCTTTTTTTCAGGGAACTTTCTCTCGGCAAGTCTTTTTTCTGCTGTTGGTTTGTCGGCGATTTTGCGAGCCAGGCGTTCCAACTGCTTGCGGTCGAGCACAGCATTGTCGACCATCCCCAGCAACAGTTGCTCTGCCGATCCACCACAAAAGCGGTCGATGATGCTCTTCACGGCCCGTACCGCGACGTTCTGGCGTGCGTCCGAGGCCTTATAGATGAAGGTTCGGCCCTGAATCTCATGAGTGACGTAGCCTTTTTCTTCCAGACGGCGAAGTACCGTGCGGATGGTGGAGTCCTTCATCGGACGAGAAGAGACCAGCGCCTCCCGGCACTCTTCGGAGGAGGACGGCCCGCGAGCCCAGATATAGTCCATGACGAGCTGCTCGACGTCCCCTAGGTTCCTTAGACGGGCTTTAGGTGTGTTAGTCATTGTAGCGTTACCATTTGTAACGTTTAACTGCCGCCCTGTCAATGGGAAAAATGCCCGGTAAGTGCGGATTCGTTTTCCGCTGCGCACCGTAGGTCGAGTGGCTGGCGACGAAATGAGCCGGCCACCGCTGGCATTACGGGGTCTGATCGTTGCCAATGGTGGCATACCCACTGTCAGGAATGGACTGCGCGGTTGTGCTCGCCGCTGGCGTAGATTCTCCAAGGAGCGACACCATCTGCACCAGAGAGATTCCGATCAAGTCGGCGCAATTGCTCCCAAGTCGTTCCTGGGCTTTTGCCATTCCTCCGGGAAATTCCCAAAGGCCCAACACGATTCTCACGTCAGGAAATCGCCGGCGCACCTGCTTGCATAACGATCTAGCATGCCCAGCTGCAAAAGGCGGCAGCGCCGAAAGGCACACAACGCTTGCCTCTAGTTCCTCAATCTGTTGCAACATCGTTGACACCCCGCCGATAGCCAGCGGATACGCGTCGTGTCCGGCTTGTTGGAGCAACTGCGCGAGCATTGTGCCGACGATTGCGTCCGCCTCGTCTCTGGCTGGAACGCAGACAATCCTCGGTGCTGATATTGGCGAAAGAGCAGCGGCCGGCGGAGGCCCCACTTCAGTAACGGCAGACTTGTCCATCGCCGCTTCGTGCATTTCATCGATCAAGTCCCTGATGCTCCGATGAATAAAACTCGTTCTGCTCTCGTCAACAACGTTCATGTGGCGGTCCTGTTCGGCCATGCGAAGGGCCGACACGAGAACCGATTCGTAAACGCTGCCGACCGGATTCTCCTTGAGATGTTTGTCAGCGATATCTCTCGCCTCGTCCTCGTCGAAAGCCAGGAGCCGCTGATAAAAGTGTGCGGGGGTAGACAGAACAGGTTCGTCTCCCAGGAGAATCTCGAGAAAGCGCAGTTGCGGAACGTACCGGCCAACGAGGATCAGACACAGCGTCAATGGCGTGGAGAGAATCAAGCCAGCTGAGCCCCACAACATTCCCCAGAAAATCGCCGCCACGAGAATGGCGAGTGGTGACACGCCGGTGCGTGAGCCGATCAGCCAAGGTTCGACCAGGTTCGCGATTAAGAGTTCCAAGGCCACAAACAAAATGAAGACCAGACCCGCCTGGGTCCATCCAGGAAATACAGCCACGGCCATCGCAATCGGGAAGGCGGCAGCAGCGAGCGTTCCGATGTAGGGGACAAAACGAAGGATGCTCGCGAACACGCCCCAGAGCAGGGCGTTCGGTATTCCGATGAAATACACTCCGAGCCCGAATAGCAGCCCATAGCCTGCATTTATGGCGAGCTGCAGCAACAAGTAGCGACCCAGACGGGTTGACGCCTCGTCGAGGGCTTCGGTCATGAGGTTCAATTGACTTCGTCCGGCGAGACGAAGCAGGCGATTTCGTAAGTCTTCTCTGCGCACCAGGATAAACAGGGTGAAGATCACTACGATCGCGGAGGTCTCCAATATCCCAGTGAGCGGACCAGCGATGTCGCGCAAGTACTCGGCGGCCGTGCGGGGTGGCGTTGCGACTTGTACGGAGATCGGTTGTTTGCCCTGATTCCGTCCCAGTCTTTGATTTCCCGCCGTCTCCGACGCTGTGGTCAGTTCCTTGCTGACTTCATTGACCGTCGCGGTTACTTTTCCTAGCCCACTTTCTGACGGGGCGTGAAGCGTTTCTATTTTGCGGTGAATGTTCGCGCTATAGTCGGGGAGTTGGCCCATAATTTGCATGAGTTGGGTGCTGACTCCCCAACCCACGAAACCTACCAACGCCAAAGCCACTGCCAAGGCCGCCAATACGGACGGAACGCGCCCCATCCGGCACTTCTCGAGCACCATGACTACTGGAGTGAGCAAGAAGGCAAAGACGACCCCAAGCGCGAGCGGAATCAATACCTGGCGGCCGAGATAGAGTGCGGCTACGACTACGACAAACCCGACGAGGGTCGAAAGCCTCGAGGCGGCCGGCATGTCGTTCGCAGGAGTAACCGGATCAGAGGTGTTCATAGTGGCCTGAGCACATCACTTCGATGCAAGGATCGTGAAACCGTTGTCAGAGAACGATGATGCTCCGACGAATTTTTCGCCAACATAGCAGGGATTTGTCTGTGTTTCAGGTGCGTGCAGACTTCCAAGGCTCTCATCTTCTACTGGATCCTCGCACTCGGTCCTCGGCAGAGCCCGCGCTGACTCCGGTATGCTTGGGCTCATGCTTCCGCCCGAGGCCAGTGCTGCAATCGAGTTCCGGGACGTCTCTTATTCTGCCGGAGGCACACAAATACTCTCGGGGCTAACTTTGAAGGTCGAGCGCGGCGAGACCCTCGTACTCCTCGGTCGCAGCGGCTCGGGCAAGACCACCTCTCTGAAGCTGGTAAATCGGCTGCTCTCGCCAACTTCCGGCGAAGTACGAGTCAACGGCCTGCCCAATACGGCTTTTGATGTAATTCGTCTGCGGCGCAGTATCGGCTACGTTATCCAGGACGGAGGTCTGTTTCCTCATTTCACCGTCGAGCGAAACATCGGGCTGGTTCCCAAAATTGAAGGATGGCCGGAGGAGCGAATTCGCACGCGAGTGACGGAACTCCTGCGGATCGTCGGATTGCCGACAGAGATGGCAGTGCGGTACCCGCGTCAACTCTCGGGCGGGCAGCGACAGCGGGTCGGCGTGGCGCGTGCGCTGGCGGCCGATCCCGAAATCCTGCTCATGGACGAGCCCTTCGGCGCGCTCGATCCTCTGACTCGCGATGAACTTCAGCGCGAGTTTCTCTCGCTGCAGCAGCGGCTGCACAAGACGGTGATGTTTGTGACGCACGATCTCCGCGAGGCGCTGCGGCTCGGGTCACGGATTGCTCTGATGGAGGCTGGGCGCCTGGTTACGGTTCTTGCGCCACGGGAATTCCTGCGCTCTGCCGATCCCTGGGCTGCGGCTTACGTCCGGGCATTCGGAGACGGATTGGAGTCGTCTATGAACCGGGGGACGCTATGAATGTATTTCGATTCATCCTGCAGAATCGATCGCAGGTGCTCGAGCTCACCGGAGAACACCTCTGGCTGGTTGGGCTATCTACGTTATTTGCGATGCTGATCGGTATTCCGCTGGGGATCGTGATCGCGCATCGGCCACGGCTGAATAAGCCAGTGCTGGCCGGCGCCAACATCATTCAAACGATTCCAAGTCTCGCGTTGTTCGGATTCTTGCTGCCCCTGCCGTGGCTGGGGGAACGCGCGGACCGGCTGGCGATTCTGGCGCTCACCCTGTACGCACTGCTGCCTATCATTCGAAACACCTACACCGGAATTCGCGGCGTCGATCCCGCTGTCGTCGAGGCGGGGCGAGGCATGGGCCTTACGGAAGGCCAGCTTTTGTTTCAGGTAGAGCTTCCGCTGGCCGTGAGTGTGATTCTTTCTGGCGTGCGGGTCGCGGTCGTCATATCAATTGGGCTGGCCACGATCGCGGCGGCGATTGGCGCGGGAGGACTGGGAGAGTTCATTTTTCGTGGGTTGGCCATGGTCGACAACTCGGTGATTTTAGCGGGCGCAATTCCGGCGGCCGTGTTAGCGCTCTCGGCGGATACGGGTGTGGGATGGCTGGAAAGGCGCCTCCGCGCGCGATGAATCGACTGAGCACAAGAATTGGCCTCAGCGTTTTTCTTGCTGCGATTCTGTGGCTGCCTTCCTGTTCATCCACTTCTGATCGCGTAGTAATTGGCTCCAAGAATTTCACCGAGTCCTACATTCTGGGCGAGATTATGGCGCAGCAAATCGAGGCTCATACCAATCTGAAAGTAGAACGGCGTTTTTATCTGGCGGGATCTTATATTTGCCATCAGGCCGTGCTCTCCGGGCGCATCGATATGTATCCGGAATACACCGGCACGGCGTTGACAGCGATTCTCAAGCAGCAAGGGGACAACGACCGCACCGGGGTGTATCAAAGGGTCAAGAACGAATACGAACGCCGTTTTGATCTGACGCTGGGACCTTCGTTCGGCTTTAATGATACGTTTGCCATGGAAATTCGCGGCGCGGACGCCCGCCGGCTAAATATCAAGACTTTGTCGCAAGCGGCGACATTTGCTCCGCAGTGGCGCGCTGGATTCGGCTACGAATTCATGGAGAGGCCCGATGGATACCGGGGATTGGCCTCAACCTATGGGTTGCACTTTGCTGAACAACCGCGAGTGATGGATCTGGGATTGTTGGCGCGTGCGCTGACAGGTCATCAGATTGATATGGCCGGGGGCAACGCCACCGACGGGTTGATCCCGGCCCTCGATCTTTTTGTTCTGGAGGATGATCGCCATTATTTTCCGCCGTATGAAGCGGTACCAGTAATCCGCGAAGAAACACTACGCCGGCATCCGGAGATCGCCGGCGTCCTCGCCGAAATGACGGGCAAGATCTCTGACCAGGAAATGCAGCGGTTGAATTACGCCGTCGATGGCCAGCATCGCGACGCGAAGGACGTCGCCCGCGAATTTCTAAAGAACAGCGGCTTGTTGAATAAATCCGGCTCAATAAATCTGATTCAATAAATTTTGTTGGAGCGACAAACCTGGCGGGTTCAGAAAGATTATTTTTCTGCTGCGACCTTCCTCAGGATATCGTCATCCAACCTTCTGGCTAGAGAGTAGACGAGCCGCGGATTGCGTGCAAATGGCCGGTTTCAGTGCGAAATCGGCGGAATGTGCGTACACTTGATCGCGCGGTCCTGATTACAGTCGTGCCGCCTCGTCCAAACTGTATCCCAGGAGACCGGAATGCTCGCTGCGGGGGATATTTCTGTCCGGCACCAACTGCTGGAGCGCGTCTTCGATGCCCGGCAGCGAAGTGACTCTTTATTCCAGATCGTCCGTGCGGATTCGTTGTACGAACGCCCGATCCCCGAGCGTCACCGGATCATCTTCTATATCGGCCACCTCGAGGCTTTTGACTGGAATTTGTTGCACGAAAACGTCCTCGGCGTGAAGAGCTTTCATTCCGAATTTGACCGGCTCTTTGCGTTTGGCATCGATCCGGTTGGTGGCGGAATACCGTCCGACCAGCCGTCGGATTGGCCATCATTGGATGCGGTTCAGGATTACGTGGTGAAAATTCGTGCCACGCTCGATGAGAAGTTAGGCGACGCGGTTCTGGATTCTGGGGTTCATAGCCGCGACGGTTTTTCTCTTGATACCCTGCTTAACGTTGCCATCGAACATCGATTGATGCATGCCGAGACGTTAGCCTACATGCTGCATCGGCTGGCGCCGCAACAGAAGATCGCGCAACAGGGTCCGGCGGCTCCGGTCACGACGCCAGTGGGCCCAAAGTTGATTGCCATTCCTGCAGGCGCGGCAACGCTGGGACTATCGCGTCGCGACGAAACATTTGGCTGGGACAACGAATACGAAGCCAATGTCGTGCAGGTTCCTGCATTTGCGATTGATCAATACAAAATTACCAATCAGCAATTTCTGGATTTCATCTCCAACGGTGGCTACGAGAATCACCTTCTCTGGAGCGACAACGACTGGGACTGGAAGACCGATCGTTGTATTTCGCACCCCGCGTTCTGGGAAAAATCCGGCGACCAATGGTTGTATCGTGCGATGTTCGAAGAAATCCCTCTACCTCTTGACTGGCCGGTTTACGTGAGCCATGCCGAGGCCGCGGCTTATGCGCGTTGGGCGGGAAAGTCACTTCCCAGTGAAGCCGAGTGGCACAGAGCCGCGTATGGCACCGCGGATGACGGTGAGAGAACTTATCCGTGGGGCAACGAAGCACCGAAATCGAATCTTGGCAACTTCAATTTCGACCGATGGGATCCGGTGCCGGTCAATGCGTTTCCGGCGGGGCGCAGTGCTTTCGGGGTAGACGGCATGTTGGGTAATGGATGGGAGTGGACGTCTTCTGCCTTTGCTGCATTCCCCGGGTTTCAGCCTTTTCCTTTCTACCGCGGGTACTCAGCCGATTTTTTCGACGGAAAACACTTCGTCATGAAGGGCGGATCGGCCCGCACATCCGCGTGCATGTTGCGCCGCACGTTTCGCAATTGGTTTCAGGCCCATTACCAGTACGTATACGCCGGATTCCGCTGTGTAAGCCACTGACCGCAAGATTTTGACCGCAAGAGATCGACCGAAGGAGTTTTGCAATGCTGGTTCACGCGATCCCCACGAACGCCATATATGAATTTGCCGCCGATGTGCGCACCGGCCTTAGCCGCTCCGGACAAAAGGAGCTTCTGTCCAAGTATCTCTATGACGATATTGGCTCCGCCTTGTTTGAAGTAATCTGCCGTCTGCCCGAGTATGGGCTAACCCGCGCCGATGAGCGGTTGCTGCGCCGGCATGGGCATGAGATCGTCGATCGCCTGGCAGGGCCGATCGCGGTGGCGGAACTGGGTAGCGGAAGCGGCAAGAAGACGCGTTGGGTACTCGAAGCCCTTTGCCGGCGCCAGCGGACCTCTTATTATCCTGTAGAGATATCTCATTCCGCTCTGGTGATGTGCGAACGCGAGCTGCGCGATATTGATGCCATCAGCATCGTCGGGTTCGAGCGGGAATACCTCGACGGGCTTCTGGAGGTCGCTGCTTATCGTAAGAGCGGCCAGCACCTGTTGGTGTTGTTTCTAGGCAGCACGATCGGAAACTTTGATCGTCCAGCGGGAGCAAAATTCCTGTCAGATGTCCGGCATATTCTTGAGCCCGGCGACTCGCTTTTGTTGGGAACGGATCTGGAAAAATCAGCCGTCCAGTTAGTACGAGCCTACGACGACGAACTCGGAGTCACTGCGGCATTTAACCTCAACCTGCTCGCGCGCATTAACCGCGAACTCGACGCCGACTTCGCGTTGGACCAATTCGCACACGTGGCGAAGATCAATCAGGAAGCGCGGAGTGTTGAAATGCATCTGCAATCGAAGCAGCAGCAAGTGGTGAGCATTCCAGCCGCTGAAGTGGCGATCGCCTTCGAGGAAGGTGAAACCATCTGGACAGAGAGCAGCCATAAATACTCAGCCGAGGAGATTTCCGAAATGGCGCGCACTGCCGGCTTCCGCTGTGAAGCGCAGTGGATCGACCAACAATGGCCTTTTGCTGAGAATCTGCTGGTTGCGGAGTAAAGTATTCATTCGCAGATCCAGGTATTCCAGGAGAAGCCAATGGCGAAGAAATGTACCCACCTCGATCAAATCAAGGTTCGACAGACCAGCACGCACGTGTGTGAGGAGTGCGTCAAGATGGGAGATACATGGGTCCATCTGCGTTTGTGTCTGATATGCGGACACGTTGGCTGCTGCGACTCGTCGAAGAACAAGCATGCCACCAAGCATTTCCACAAAACACAACATCCTCTCATTCGTTCGATTGAGCCCGGGGAGTCCTGGGTCTGGTGCTATGTCGACGAAATGGAGCCGGGCGAACTTGTGGCTTAAGGCAGGGTTCCGGCGACACGAGCCGATTCCGTCTGGAGGGCGCCTGTGAGCGATCCGCGACAGTACGAAGCCATTGTCATTGGCGCCGGACAGGCAGGTTATCCGCTCTCCATGGCGTTGGCTGGAGCGCGAATGCGCACTGCTCTGGTCGAATCCAAACATGTCGGCGGCACTTGCGTGAACGAGGGATGCACACCCACGAAAACCATGGTGGCTAGTGGACGCGTCGCATATCTGGCGCGGCGGGCCGCAGACTACGGAGTACAGACCGGTCCTGTTCGGATTGATCTACAGAAGGTTCGCCAGCGTAAACGCGATATCGTGAATAGCTTCCGCAACGGAAGTCAGGCGCGCATCGAGAGAACTCCGAATCTCGAATTGATTTTCGGCGAAGCTAGTTTCAGCGGACCTAAAACCATCGCAGTCCGCACGCTACACGGCGATTCACTCACTCTTTCCGCTCCATACATCTTTATCAATGCGGGCGCCCGTGCGTCACGACCCGCTCTCGCGGGACTGAAGGATGTCCCGGCTCTCGACAACGCCTCAGTCATGGAACTCGACACGGTTCCCGATCATTTGCTGATTCTTGGCGGCGGCTACATCGCCCTGGAATTTGGGCAACTGTTTCGGCGCTTCGGGAGTCGAGTCACCATCGTTCAATCCGCACGCCAGGTTCTAGCGCGCGAAGACCCGGACGTGGCCGAGGAAGTTGCAACCATCCTGCGCGAGGATGGAATTGACATCGTGCTCAGCGCGAAAGCAACTCGCGTTGACCAGTCAGGCGGCAGTATTCAGTTGGAGATCGCTGCCTCGGGCGGATCGACCATCCTGGTTGGCTCTCACCTTTTGCTCGCTACCGGGCGCGTGCCGAATTCAGATACTCTCAATCTCGCGGCGGCTGGAGTTCAGACCAACGATCATGGCTTCATACAGGTGAATGACCGGCTGGAAACTACTGCGGAAGATGTTTTCGCGCTCGGCGACATCAAGGGCGGCCCCGCCTTCACGCATATTTCTTACGACGATTTCCGGATTATTCGCTCCAATCTGCTGGACAAGAAGGCTGCATCCACCAAAGACCGGATGGTTCCTTACACTTTGTTCATCGACCCCGAGTTAGGTCGGATTGGCCTGACCGAAACGGAAGCGCGCGCGCAAGGCCGCAACATCCGCGTCGCGAAAATGCCGATGTCCCGTGTGGCGCGGGCTCTTGAAGTAGACGAGACGCGCGGGTTCATGAAGGCCATTGTTGACACCGAGACCAACCAGATTCTCGGTGCCGCAGTACTCGGCATTGAGGGAGGAGAAGTAATGTCAGCGATTGAGATCGCCATGATGGGCAAGCTTCCTTACATGGCATTGCGCGACGCCACATTTGCGCATCCCACTTTGGCGGAGTCTCTCAATAATCTCTTTACTGCCATGGACGCGAGCCAATAAATCCCACGACCCAGGCCACCGTTAGACATTCACAGCTTTGCCGAACAGTTCTGCGGCCTCTTTTACCAGGAAGCCCATCTTTGGATGCGTCGGTT
>Ga0209006_10004368_pt1 | contig 12833 bp, 9 predicted proteins | sample JacPin_JW_Ref_O2_FD_188567 | JGI IMG/M metagenome (GOLD analysis project Ga0209006, IMG submission 188567) | Forest soil microbial communities from Algoma, Ontario, Canada - Jack Pine, Ontario site 1_JW_Ref_O2 (SPAdes) (version 2) | ecosystem: Environmental > Terrestrial > Soil > Boreal...
CGGATTTTTCGGTGGTGGACGGGCTTATTTTTTTGCAGCAGCCCTCTTCTTTGCAAGATCCCGAAGTGCTCCTTCGGATGTTTCACTTCATGGCGCATCATGGGCTGAAGTTGAGTGCGACCACGGAGTATCGCATTGAGCAGGCGCTTCCGGCACTGGCGTCAATGCCACCGCGGGGGGCCGAGTTGTGGCTTTATCTGCAGGAAACTTTGTTGCAGCCGTATGCGGCGGACGCACTGCGGGCGATGCATTCACTGCGCCTGCTGACCTTGTTGTTGCCTGAGCTGAAACTCATTGATTCGCTGGTAGTGCGTGATTTTTATCATCGGTTCACGGTGGATGAGCATTCGTTCCTGGCGATTGAGAGTTTGCATCGGTTGAAGCAGTCGAAGTCGGAGTGGGACAAGCGCTATTCGGAACTGCTGGGAGAGTTGGAAGATCCGGAGTTGTTGTACCTGGCGTTGTTGCTGCATGACACGGGCAAGGGCATGCCGGGGACGAATCATGTCGAGGCCAGCATGGAGGTTGCGAATCACGCGATGGACCGGCTGGATGTGGATCCGGGGGAGCGGGCTGAGGTGCTCTTTCTGATTGAGAACCATCTGGAGTTGTCAGCAGCGTTGCGGCGAGACATTTTCAATCCCGAGACGGTGGCCGCGTTTGCGGAAAAAATGGGGACGCCGGAGCGGTTGAAGATGCTTTCGCTGATGACATATGCCGACATCAAAGCGGTAAACCCGGAGGCTTTGACGCCTTGGAAAGCGGAGAACGTCTGGCAACTGTACATGGGCGCGGAGAATTATCTGAATCGGAGCGCCGACCAGCGCGTACATGCCGACGTGAACGATGAAAAGCTGGCGCGGCTACGATCGCTGGCGCCGGTGACCAGCGGCAAATTCAAGGAATTTCTGGAAGGATTTCCGCAGAGATACTTACTGGTGCATTCCGCCGAAGAAGTGATGCGGCACATAGCGATGGCGGACGAACTGGGAACCGATCCAGTGCAGGTTGAGCTTAAGCGCGGGCGGCACTGGTATGAGTTGACGCTGGTGACGCGGGATCGGCCGTTTCTGTTCGCGAAATTATCGGGCGTGCTGGCGGCCTGGGGGATGAACATTGTAAAAGCGAACGCGTTCTCGAACCAGGTCGGTACTGTGGTGGACACGCTTTATTTTACGGATCGCTTTCGCACGCTGGAGTTGAATCTTTCGGAGTGGGAGCGATTCAAACGCAGCGTCACTGAGGTTTTGCTGGGCGAGGCCGATCTGGAGAAGATGTTGCGCGACCGGCAGCGGGCGGAGAAGGGCGCGATCGCGAAGGTGAAAGTTGAGACGAAGATTGAGTTTGACGAAGCGTCGTCTTCGACCAGCACGCTGGTGCAGGTGATTGCGCAGGACCGACCGCGACTGCTGCACCGGATTGCATCGTGCTTATCGGATCAGCGGTGCAACATTGAGATCGCGTTGATTGATACCGAAGGGCAGATGGCGATTGATACGTTTTATCTGACTTCGGGCGGAGAGAAGCTGGTGACCGAACATTGCCGAAGGGTGGAGAAGGCGCTGGTGGAGGAGTTGCGGGGGGAGTGAAGGGTCCCGGATGGACCGCCGATCATAGCCCGCCGCATTCAGCGGCGGGTGAGTAGACCCAGAATCGAAACCCGTGCCGTCAGGTAGGGTTGAGACCCATCTGCAGTCCACGCGTCGTTTCAATCGTCCCCATCGGGACGGACTGCCGAACTCGTTACGCATACCGGCGTTGGAAACGCCGGGCTATTGTCGGGCATCCCTACGGGATGCTTGTTTTCTCCAGATCGCAGCTCTCGTTTCTTATTTCGTCGAAAATTTGAAGACGGTTCTCTGGTGGAACGTTTCGCCCGGCTTTAGGATTGTTGTCGGGAAATCTGGATGATTCGGGGAATCCGGGAAGTGCTGCGTTTCCAGGCATAGGCCGTAGCGATGTTTGTAGACGTGGCCTTGTTTGCCGGTGACGGTGCCGTCGAGGAAATTTCCGGTATAGAACTGGACACCTGGCTGCGTGGTGGAGACTTCCAGGACGCGGCCGCTGGTGGGTTCGTAGACGCGGGCGGCCAACACGAGGCCCATATCGCCAGCCTTGCGGTTGATGACCCAGTTGTGGTCGTAGCCGTGACCTAATGCCAGTTGCTCGTAATTGTCGTCGATGCGGGCTCCGACTCTGGTTGACGTGGTGAAATCCATTGGCGTACCTTTCACCGGGCGAAGTTCGCCGGTGGGGATCAGATTCTTGTCGACGGGGGTGAAGCGGTCGGCGTTGAGCATGACTTCGTGGTTCAGAATGTCACTGGTACCTTCGCCCGCGAGGTTGAAATAACTGTGCTGGCTGAGGTTGATGGGCGTCGCTTTGTCGGCGGTAGCTTCGTAGTCGATAACTAGTTCGTTGCTGTCGGTGAGAGTATAAGTGACTTTGATTTTCGCGTTGCCGGGGAAGCCATCGTCGCCATCTTTGCTGAGATAGGTGAACGCGACGCCGGGCTTGCCTTTCAGAGGCTCGCCATCCCAAACAACTTTATTGAAAGTCTTGTCGGTGCCACCGTGGAGAGTGTTGGGGCCGTCATTCTTAGGCAAGGTGTAAGTTTTGCCGTCCAGGGAAAAGGTGCCGTTGGCGATGCGGTTGGCGTAGCGGCCGACGATGGCGCCGATGTAGGGCGGATTCGGGACGTAGCCGTCGAGGGTTTCGTGGCCGAGAACGATGTCGGCGATCTGCCCCTTGCGGTCGGGGACCTTGATGGAAACGATGATGCCGCCGTAGTTCATGGCCTTGATTTCGACGCCGTGAGAATTGCTGAGTGTGTACAAGGTGACGGGCCTCCCGCCCTGCGTTCCAAAAGGTTGTGATTGGACTCCGGGTTTGGTAGCGGACATTTGCGCGATGGCGAGTGAGGTCGCGAGCGGGAGTAGGAGCAGCGTGAGGACCTTCTTGAGGCGTCTTGGCATCATGCGGGAAAGTGTACTACGAGGGATGGGTTGGCGGCATGACAAGAATCCCCACTCTTAGACAAGCTCAGGGCAAGCGTTCTCGCTCAAAGAGCGCGTGAGAAATGGGGCATCCAGCTTTCCCGTAGCGCCCGCGGAGCTGTCGAGCTTTGCTCGACCGGACAGCCGGGGGCGGCTGTCCCCACATAAACCTTTTTCACATAAACTTTTCCATGAATCTTGCCAGATGGTTACTTCTTGTAGGGCCATTGGGCTTGGGTGAACAAGGCGCCGTCGATGCCGATGGTTTGACCGCTGATGAAGTTGGCGCCTTTGCTGGCCAGGAACAGGACGACGGGCGCGATGTCGGCGGCTATGCCTACGCGGCCCAGAGGAGTCAGCTTGGACCAGGTTCCGGCGTAGTCGGGGTCTTCGGCGCGAGTGCGTTCGGATTCGATGGAGCCGGGGGCGACGCAGTTGACCCGGATGTTGTAGCGACCGAGTTCCACGGCGGCTTCCTTGGTGAACATCTCGATTCCTCCCTTGCTCGCGGTGTAAGCCACCAAGGAGGGGAACGCGAGTTTGTTGCAGCCGGAGCCAAGATTCACGATGGCGCCGCCGCCGTGATCCTTCATATATTTCGCGGCTTGTTGGGTGCAGAGGAAGCAGCCTTTCAAGTTGGTGTCGATTACGAGGTCCCATTCTTCTTCGGTGACCTCGAGAAGCGGCTTCCAGGTTTGGACTCCAGCATTGTTGACCAGAAGATCGAGGCGGCCGAAGGCGGCGATTACGCGGTCAAACATGGCGGTGACTTGAGCGCTGGAGCGGATGTCGGCGTCGATGGCGATGACGTCATTGGGGCGATCGGGCCGCAGGGCGCGGATTTCAGCCAGGGTCGCGTCAACCGTCGACGAAAGATCGTTGTAGTAGTTCAGTGCTACGCGGTAGCCATTGCGCGCCAACTCCAGGGCAATTTCTTTTCCGATGCCACGGCTAGCTCCGGTTACCAGTGCAGTTTGGGCTTGCTGCATAGTCTCCTCGGATGTGCTGAATGAGACGAAGAGATCATAGCGAAACGCGGGCCAAAGTGTCCGCCGTCTTTAGAATGCCAGGTGAACAGGTTCTTAACCTAGCGGCCTTAAGGATTGCGGCTCCATTCGCTTTACGCGCTCAAGTTCGGGCGAAGACGACGAAGCCGTTGGCCGGAATAACTATGTTGGCCGAGGCCGGAAAGCCGTGCAGGGGTGCGCCGGAGGCAATGATGCCGCCACCGTTGCCGGCGACGATGGGGTTCACCCAGTGGTCATAGACGTCGCTGTTGAATACTTCCCGCCAGGAGCCGGCGAAGGGGAAACCGATGCCGTAGTTGTACCAGGTATTTTCGGCGAGCGTCGAAACCACGATTACGTCCTGGCCGCTGCCCTCTAACCAGCGATGAAACGCGAGCACTCGATTCTGGTCGTGGACGTGAAACGGATTTACATTGTCTCCACGCAGGGCAGGATAATTCCACCGGAGACGAATTAAATCCTGAGTGAACCGCAGATGATTGGCCCTGGCAGCGTCGGTTCCCGGATTCAATCCAGCCCACCAGATCAAATTTGATGACGTGGGATCCCAACTCCATTGCTTGTCCTCGAGAAACTCCTGGCCCATGAAAATCTGAGGGATGCCGGGAGCGGTGAGCAGCAGGCCGGTGGCGAAGCGGGAACGGCTGCGGGCGTACCACGTTTCGTGGTTGCCGGAACCGTCAGCCAAGGCGGGAATGCGCAGATCGGTGCCCACCTTTACGATGTCGTGATTCTCGACGCAAGTCACAGTCTGCCAACCGTGAGCAAATTCCTGCGGATAGAGATTGCCGGCGATGGCATCGAAGTCGATGGCGGCGCTCTGGCCATAGGAGGCCGACTGCACTGCGTTGCGAACGTCGCCGCGCAGGCCGTCGTGCTGGACCACGTCGAATCCGGCGCCACCATTGGCGGGGGGCGAGACAACCGACGGCCATGGTTTGGGATAGTTGCCGACCTCGCCGGGCCAGAATTCGGCGTTCTGCAACAAGCGTGGTTTTATGTAACGAAGCGTGTTGGTCAAATTACAGCAAAAAGCCCAGCCGGAGTCGCAATTCATGGAAACCAAGTCGCTGATTTCGTCATAGCGAAATCCGTCGACGTGAAATTCATTGATGTAGTAGGCGGCGTTGTTGATGAGAAATTGACAGACATCGTTCTTCCAAAGAGCGAAGGAGAGGCCGCCGGTTCCGCGGTCCTGATCGGTGAAGTAAAGGCTATCGTTATTGTTGCCGACATTGAAGGCGCGGTCCCAGTAGTAGATGCAGTTATCGTCCAGCAGTCCGTTCACGGTGAATCCGCCGGCATGGTTGTAGACCACGTCGAATGTCACGGCGATTCCGTAGACGTGGCACAGATCAACCAACGCCTTTAGTTGAGCGGGGCCGGAAGTTATGTCCCGGAGAGTAAGTGCCGCCAGACCCTTAGCTGCGAGGAGAGAATTTATCGTGGCCAAGTAGCCGTTCAGAGCGGGGAGAGACGTGACTACATAGGGGAAGTCGGGTGAAAAAAGATCGGCGCCGTTATAACCCATGGATGGGTCCGTCTCCATTTCGTCGATGGGCAGAGGTTGGAGGACGTTGATCCCGAGCGTCACCAGATAGGGAACCTTGCCGATCACATCGAGAAACGTGGAAGCGACGCCAGGTGCACTGGGGGCATAGGTACCGATGTGCAACTGGTAGATGATCATATCGCTGAAGTCGGGCGTCACGAATGCGGCGTCGTGCCAGGGATACGCGGCAGGATAACGAATCAGACTGTCGCAGTTGGGGAATTCGGCGGCGGGCGCCAGTTCACGCGCATAGGGGTCGCGTTTGTACCCGGTGCCACTTGGCCCTACAACCCAAAAACGGTAGGGATCGCCTTCCTGGGCTGCGGCGACGAAGCCAGTCCAGTATCCGTTCGCATCTTTCGCCAGCAAGAGGTTTGCAGTCTGTCCTGTCATTAACGAACTGCCGGGTGAACCGCCGAAGGTGCCGTTTATATAGACCGCTGTTGCCAATGGCGCCCAGGCCCGAAACGTCGCGCCGCCTCCGTTGATCAAGGTGGCGCCCATAGGGGTATTCGGTGAAATGTTTAGCTGAGAAATCATGCGAGGCCTCCTCTGGGAGTTAGTGCGAGATGCGAGGATTGTCAGTCGTTGTTATCGTGTGTCGTTAGCGTCGGTTGTTAGCATCGGCTGTTAGCGTCGGCCAAGACCAGCTCCTGGCGAAGTTATTCCGAGTTGTTGCAGAGGGAAGGAATGAAGTCTAGCAGAAGTTAGTGGGTGGTCCAGTAAGAATGTTAGTCTGCCTTGCTTTTCGAAAAATGAACAAGACGAACCCGCTTAAGCCGTGGGGAGACGGCTTTTGCCGCAGAAACGTAAAGTCAATCCACGGGGCTGAAGACTCTTATTTCGTGGCACACGCACGCGACGCTGGAGTGTCGCGCTTCCGGGCCTTCTCAGGTGCCGCTCGCTCAGGACTAGATGCGAATCGCCCCACTTGCGGATAACCTGACCAACCAGCGGACTAGGCGGATTTTTTCTGTTCTGCCTTGCGAGCTGCCCAACGCGCCCTCTGAGCGCTTGCAATCTTGCGACGCGCTGCCAGTGACATGGTGCGTTTGGGTTTGGTTACGCGGCTCTTGGCTTTCGCGGATTGCTTTACTTTTTGCGCCGCGACCGGCGCTTGATGCTTCGCCGCCGAAGATTTCTTGCCTCGCCTACGTGCCGGTTGGATTCCGCGGTAAACGCCAACAAAGGCAGCGAGGGCTGCGTTTAGCCCCGATAGCTGTTTTTCTACGCGGTCCCGTTCCTGCTTTAACTGCTGCACTACTCCCGATAGGTTCGCCATAAGTTACCCCTTGATTTGGAAATCATACCAAAGTCGGCGTTTGTATTAAGAAGGAACGACGGCGAATCTAGCCCATGAACGACTAACGCCATCACAATCTTCCCTGGGCTGCCAGCTTTCCTTCCAGAGTCTGAATGGGGCTGCCGTAATCGGCAGGTTTGACGATGTAGTCATCGACGTTTCTCCGGGTCCCGTTCGCCGGCAGCGAATCGAGCCAGCGTTTGCCAGTCTCTCTCTGGAATGTCGAGCACTTCTGTGTCCTCTATAACTCGCCTAGGTGCGGGTAGCCGCGAGTGTGAAGTAAAATCTGGCACCCTTCTCGACCTCGCCCTCCGCCCATACCTCGCCGCCATGTTTTTGAACAATCCTTCGCACGGTCGCAAGTCCAATCCCGTTACCGGGAAATTCTGCTGCAGAATGGAGACGCTGAAAGGGCTGAAATAGACGATCGGCGGAGCGCTGATCGAAACCGCTGCCATCATCTTTGACAAAAAATATAGTCCGGCCATTTTCCCGGTTGAGACCAAATTCAATGCGAGCGTTCTCGTGCTGCGAGGTGTATTTCCAGGCGTTGCGTAATAGATTCTCCATCATAATGCGCAGCAAACGAGCATCACCGAACAGTTCTGCAGCTGGCGGCGCCACGAATTCCACCTTCCGGTCAGGGTCGGTGCGGCCCAACTCCTCCATGATCGAACGGGCGTACGAACTGAGATCAATCTTCTCGCGCCGCAAGGTGCTGGTCGTTACCCGGGACAGATTGAGCAGGTCATCGATTAACTCCGCCATCCGCCGGGCGGCGCCGCGAATGTTTTGCAGAGACTGCCGGCCATTGGCATCAAGCTGGTCGGCATAAGTCTTCATGAGAATGTAGCTGTATCCGTTCATCGTCTCCAGGGGAGCACGCAGGTCGTGCGATACGGAGTAGGAAAACGCTTCGAGTTCCCGGTTCGACGATTCCAGATCGCGGGTGCGCTCGGAAACGCGCTGCTCAAGTTCATCGTGAGCCTGTTGCAGTGCAGTGTCACGATGTTGAATCTCGCGCAACATCTCGTTGAAAGAGTCGATGAGAACAGCCAACTCATTCTGCTCTCGAGAAGCAGGGACGCGAAGGCTGTAATCCCGTTCGCGGCTTACTTTGCGGGCCGCTTCCGCCAACTGGACAATCGGCTGAGCCACGGATTTGCGGAATGCCGAAGAAATAAGCATGGCCGCCAGAAGCGATATCAACAAGACCGCCAGTGCGATCAGCCCGTAGCGTTTGAGCCTTTGGTCGATCTCACCCAGGTCAGCTCGCAGATAAACGAAGCCAATGGGCTTGCCTTCGGAAAGAATTTTGCGAATCAGCACGACATGCTTGCTGCCGAAGCGATAGGTTTCGATCTGGTTATCGCTCAACGAGGGCAAGGTGAGGGCCTCATCCCCGGCATCCCGGTTGTACTCGGCGAAGAGGCGACCGTCGCGGGACAGGATGCCCACCGAAGCGATATTGGTGGAACTCTTCAAAGCTGAAAGGGTCTGGGTAGCGGCTTGCGGGTCGCCGAAAAGAAGAGCTGAAATGCTGTTGGAGCCGATGATTTGAGCCTGCGCGGAAAGAGTGCGAACCAGACTGGCGCGAACGGAGATCTGGTCATAGGCAAAGAATCCGGCGCATGCCAGGAGCAAAGCGACGCCGCTCACCAGCATGTTCATCATGGTGAGACGAGTTGAAATCGATCGCATCTGAATCTGCGTCATGGCTGACTCACCGGAATCGGTTTGTCAATCACCCTGGTAGCGATTTTCAGTAACTCGGAACTGAGCACCAGGTTGGATTGCTCGGCGACGGTGCGATTCACTTCGAACCGGATCTTGTTTTGTTGCGCAACCAGACCGATGATTCCGCCGCGCTCGGCGAAGTGCGGTATGTCGCTGACGGTGAGAAGGCTCAGGCGCTGAGCGGAGGCCAGGATTGGGCCCAGGCGGCCTTCTTCAGACGGACTTATATACAAGACGCTGCAGTCGGAAGCTTCCTGCACTCTCGAAAGCTTGCCGACAGTAACGTGTTTGCCGCCGATGTGTTCACCGGCGACGGTTGAATCAAGGACAGTGCCGAAGGGATCTTTACCCAAGACGCAGATTCCGAATGAATCAGAGGGTGCGGTTCCCTCCGTCTGACGTCGAACGAATTTTCCAAAGTTGAAAAGGTAAGCGGCTTTGACTTGCGTTGGAGTGGGGCGTGCGTCCTGGGCGTGCAGATGGGTTGCCGGGGACAGCAAGGTAATCAGAACAAGAGCGCATGGCACAAGAGAACGGCAGCGCCAGAAAGGACGGCGGATTGAGGGACGAAGGATTGAGCTACGAACCATCAATAGCGGCGCCCGTGACGAAAACCGCGGATCGGTGTTTACCTTGTCCACGTAATCTGTCCGTATACGTTTCTTTTGATTCCAACCAGTGGCCCCGGATCGCCAGCGGATTCGTAGTGATGAGGTTGCAAAAGATTCTGCCCAGTCACCGAGAGCTGAATCTGGTGAGTAACTTGCCAACGAAAGCGAGCGTCGGCAGTGGAGTATGCCGAGACCGATTCCTTAGTCAGAGCGCTGACGAAGCGATAACTCAGGTCGAAGTTGAACACTTTCGAAAAATCGTAGCCGGACTGTGCACTGACCTGGTGGCGAGGACTTGAACCTTCAATGCTGGGCGCGGTACCGACATCCAGCGAGCCGGGACTCTTCTCGATGTTCATCTGCAGGAACGAATACGAAGCCCGAAGCCGCCAGGACTTGGTTGGTCTCCACTCTGGGGCGATCTCCACGCCTCTCGTCGTGCCCAAGAGTCCGTTGCCAAAATTGGCAGGCAGAAGAATGTGGGTGGGCGCTGGATTGGTCTCTATGAATTCTGGTCCGGTAATGTCTTCGCTGAACAAGTCGCTGTAATGGTTGTAAAAGCCAGCGATGTCGAGGTAGACACTTTGACTAAGGAGTTGCCGGTAGCCGATTTCATAGCCATTGAGTTGTTCCGACCGAAAATCGGGATTGGCGTTAAAGCGAGCGAAAATCGGCATTCCAGTCGTGGTATCGATTCCGCCGAAACCGGAAAGGTAGAAAGCTCTCTCGGCGTCGGAAGGAGTGCGTACGGCATGGGTGAAGGCTGCCCACAGGGTTTGCTTGTCGGTGGGGGTCCAAAGCAGGCGGGCGCTGGGCTGTAATTGGAGTCCGGTGTAGTTAGTGCGAAGGAATTTCGTTCCGATGGAAAGCGACAGCCGATCCGGGATGATTCCGACTTCGTCCTGTAAAAAAGCGGTAAAGAGGCGATCGGTTCTCTCGGTGGGTTGGAATGTAAGTCCGGAGAACACGGTGGGATTGTCGCCCTGACTCCAGCGCGCACCTAGTCCCCAGGAAATTTGCTGGCGCCCGGGCAAAACGAAGCGATCCAGGAAATCGACATCAAACGTGTTGCGAAGATCAATGAAATTGGGTTCGCGGCGGTTGGCGCGGTCGTAATACGCCTGTAACTGGAAATCAGTTCCGTCTCCAAGTTTTCTTTCCCAGCGTCCGAGAATATTTCCGCCCGAGAGGCGGGCGGTGCCGTCGATGATTTGAGAATACGGAGGCGTGTAACTGGTGGCGGACACACTCTCGCCGGCGCCTTCGTCGTAGATATCGCCTTGCAAGGTGAAGCTGTCGCGAGTTTCATGGGTGAAGTCCATGCGAAAGCCGCCCTGAGCAGTGCGCCAGCGATCATAGTTGGCACCGTCTGAGTGGTATTCCGGACCGCGGTCGAACCCCAGGGCGTAAATGCGGTAATCGAAGGTGCTCCCGTTGCCGCCGCCATAGCGCGCGTTGAAGAAGCCCTGATCAACGTTTCCTCCACCCGTACTGACTAATTCGCCGTGAGTTTCTTTGCTGGCCTTGGTGATGATGTTGATGACGCCGTTAACCGCATTGGGGCCCCAGATTGTTCCGCCCGGACCGCGGATGACTTCGATGCGATCGACGTCGTCCAGCAGGACGTTTTGCACCTCCCAGTAGGTGCCGGCAAGCAGCGTGGTGTAGACGGTGCGGCCGTCAATCAAGACCAGGACGTCGCGCGTGAGCCGGCTTCCGAATCCGCGAATGCCGATGGACCACTTGCTGCTGTCGATCTGCGCGACTTCGACTCCGGGCGCGAGTCTTAAAACGTCCGGGATGCTGGTGGCCCCGGACCGCTGAATATCTTCCTGCGTGATGACGAAGATCGCGGCGGAGGTTTTCCAGACCTGTGCGGGTTCCTTGGTGGCAGTGGTGACTTCGACATTCCCCAGTTGCTCCAGGGATAGCTGTTTGACGGGATTGCCGGCCTGATCCGGGCCGGCGGTTTCGGCGTGAGCCCCCGAGCCCATAAGACTCAAGGAAAGGAAGAGAGCGAGGTGCAGGATTGCAGAACGGCTGGCGGACGTGGGCATGGTTACGTGAACGGCTTCCCAGAACGACTTAACTCACACTACTCGACGGCGTGAGCCGCCTTCCGTTTGATCAATTCGGTAACCCGCTCAATCAATTCTTCGGGTTCAATGGTTGCTTTCTGAAACCACGCATCCACTAAACCCGCGCCCTCGCCGGGAAGAGCCGCGAATCCCGACAAGATGATGACAGGAACGGAGGGGCGCTGACGTTTCATCTCCGTCGCCACAGCCAAGCCATTCATGCTCGACATCCAATAGTCGAGTACTACTGCGCTGATCTCTCTGTCTCGAAACAACTCGAGCGCTTCGGCGCCGGTTCTGGCCCCGACAAATTCGAAGCCAGCCGATTCGAAGAGCTGCCTGCGAAGCTCCAGTTGGGGGTCTTCGTCTTCCACGCAAAGGACACTCGCTCGGGCTGGCATGATCGTTCACACTTTTCCTGCCGCGCTGAACTCAAAATTTGCAACGATGCCGACGAAACAGAGGAGGGCTACTTGTAAGGCGATCCAACAGTCTAGGCGGCACCGAGGGGCCCCTCAATACAGGGTTCCCTGTAGGCGCTCTCGGGCCGCAGATTGAAACTCTAGATCGAAACTATTGACCTTTGGAGGCGAGCACGTTGGTTATGGCTCCGATCACCAACTCCGGGTCCTGCCCCTTGCGCACGTAGCCGTCGACGATGGTCAAAAGGGCCTCAGGCACGTCAGGGAAGCCGGACATAACTACGATCGGAAGGCGTGGGTAGAGACGTTTCACCTCGACGGCAATCCGGTCTCCGCTCATTTCTGGCATGATGTAGTCCAGCAGGACAAGGTCAACAGAGTGTCCTTCAGAGAGCAGTCGTAAACCATCGCGGCCTGACCGAGCAACGAGCACTTTGAATCCGTATGTCTCCAGGAGTTCCTTCCGCAACGACAGTATCTGGGCCTCATCATCGATGCAGAGGATCGTTGAAGGGCGGGACATCGGGATCCTTCTCGGAACCTTGCGCCACGCGCCATCATCCGCGCGAGTGCGTTTCGCGAACACGAAAACTCTAACTCAGGTGCGGAACAAAGTTTTAACGGTAGCTATGGCGTGCAGTAGTGGTGTACGGCCACTCCAGATTCCAGCCTGATACGGCCCATGCGGTGCCTGAATCTGGCTATTGGAACTTCTTGCGGCGATTTTAGCGTATCGAGGGAAGAAGCTCAACCCTTAACCAAGACGGAACGGGGACTTAGGGGAGATCAAGAATCTTGTGCAGTTGTATGGCATATGGCGTCTAGGCCGCATTCAGAGCGGCCAGGAGGAATACCAGAGGGGCATTCCAGTTGATGGCGATCTCATTGGAGGCATAGGCGCCTTGTTGATCGGTGTAAGATGTTTCGGGTTCCCCGTATTCATACTGCTGGTGGTCCTGTTGGCCGGGGTTGGGTCCGCCTGCCATCAGGCCGGGTACGGGCGGGACGATGCCATCAGCAATGGAAGGGCGATGATGGGGATGAAGGGTGGAGCATGTTCCAAGGCCTGTTACAAAACAATAGCCGGTGGCATTTCTGCCCAGGAT
>Ga0209006_10004369_pt1 | contig 12833 bp, 13 predicted proteins | sample JacPin_JW_Ref_O2_FD_188567 | JGI IMG/M metagenome (GOLD analysis project Ga0209006, IMG submission 188567) | Forest soil microbial communities from Algoma, Ontario, Canada - Jack Pine, Ontario site 1_JW_Ref_O2 (SPAdes) (version 2) | ecosystem: Environmental > Terrestrial > Soil > Boreal...
AAGAAACCCCTGCCGCAACGACGAGGCCACGATCCGATTCATCATCGAAGAGGCCCGCGGCGCAGATTCGGGTGGCGGCAGAACGGCGCTCATTGGCTCTGCATGAACTGCACAAAGATGCCGCCCTCAACCACAATTTTATCGCCCGCCTGGAGCCCGTCGGCGATATCGACCTGGTCCCCGGCGCGATAACCCAAGGTCACATGCTGGCGCGCGAAGCTGCCATCGGGCTTTACAACATAGACAAATGACAGGTTCTCGTTATCGCGTAACAGCGCCGAAACCGGGACCAGAAGCCCGGAGCTTTCCTCGCGCGCCTGAATGAGCACACGCACGTACATCTGCTTCTTCAAAAGATTTCCCGGGTTTTCGGCGACGACGCGCACTTGCACCGCACGCGTGTCGGGGTCCACTAGGGCCGCGATGTTGTCAACCGTTCCGGAAACGTTATTGGCGGAGATACCCGTCACCACTTCGGCCGGATCCCCGAGGCTGACCGAAGCGACTTCCGAACCAAACACCTGAGCCATGACCCAGACCCGCGATAGATCGGCAACCGTGAAGCACGCCGTGGTACCGGCCTGCAGAAGTTCTCCGGGAGTGATGAGCTTTTCTACGACGGTTCCCGCGATCGGCGCACGAATCATTGCACCCGGGTGCGAAATCGGCCGGCCATCCTGAATGTCCTTGATCGTCTGCGGATCGACCTGGAGGGAGACAAGTGCCTGCAGCGCGGCATCGCGGTCCGCTTCAGCGCTGATGGCGTCGGTCTGTGCCTGATCCTCTTCGCGCTGCGAAACGCCGTGATGCTCGAGAAGATCCTTGTCGAGGTCGGCGAGGCGGCGATTGGTCCGCGCAGTCGCAAGCGACTTGCGATAAGCACTGACGGCCGCCGCGTAGTCAGGCGAATCGACGGACGCCAGCGGTGCTCCCTTTTTGACCTGATCACCCGGCGAGACGAGGAGCCGCGACACGGGTCCGGAGAAGGGTGCAAGCACGCTCGTGGCCTGATCGTTGTCGAAATCCACCACCCCCGCCGCCTCAATCGTCTTACGGAATTTGGACGACTCGACGACAAAAAGGTGAATGTTCTGCCGCTGCGCCGACGTCAGTGTCACATCGCTGGCCGTCGTAGAGGATGCAGGTGGGTCGTTGTTAGTCGCGGAGGAACAGCCGATGAGTATTATGAGTGAAGCCGCCGCCATGACGGCAAGAACGCACGGGGATCTTCCCCGAAGCTGCGCAGCCGATATTCCATCGAACGATTGCTTATTCATTTTTATCCTTGCTCAGATCCGCGCGGTGCCACCACCCTCCGCCAAGCGCTTGAAAGAGCGCAGCCGTATCGGCATACCGATTGGCCTGCGCCTGCACCAGGCTGATCACGGCTTGCTGATAGGCTTGCTCTGCGCTTAGCAGCGCAAGATAGCCGGCATATCCGTCCTGCAATTGACGTCGGGCCAGATCCAACGTGACTTTGGCAGCCGCGGCGGCGGCGGCAGCCGCCTTTAGTGCCTCGGCATCCTGTTCAAGCGCCGTCAATGTGTCAGCCACATTCTGAAAGGCGGTGAGAACAGTGCTGCGATATTGCTCGGCGGCCTGAACATACGCTGCCTTCGCGGCACGCTCCTGGTGCAGCAGCGTCCCGCCTTGGAACAGCGGTGCCGTCGCCGCCGCGCCGATGCCCCAAAATCCCGTTCCGGTGGTGAACAACTGATTCATCTGCAGCGCCGTGCTGCCGGCATTTGCCGTGAGTGTGATACTGGGCAGTCGGTTCGCTATCGCTACCCCGATTTTGGCGCTGGCTGCGTGCAGGTTTTCCTCAGCCTGCAGGACGTCCGGACGCTGTGCCACGAGTTCCGATGGAACACTCACCGGCAGTTCCTCTGGCAACTTCAAACTCGCAAGCTCGAATTTCTCCGCTCCTGCCTGACTTGGAAACCGGCCGGTGAGAACTGCCAGAAGATCGCGTTGTTGCGCTAATTGCTTCAGGAGCGGCGGCAGCGTGGCGGCGATTTGCGCGACTTGTGCTTCCTGCGCAGCAACATCGAGTCCGTTGGCATAACCTTTGGAGAATTGGTATTGCAGGACCTTGAGCATGTTGGAATTGATATCGATGAGTTGACGGGTCGCGTCAATCTGCATCTGCAACGAGCCCTCCTGAATTGCGGCGACCACTACATTGGAGGTCAGCGTGGTATAGGTCGCAATCATCTGGAAACGAACCCCCTGCTCCTGCGCTTGCAACGACTCCATGTTGCGTCGATTCAAACCGAAGACATCGGGCACATACGCAACGCTGACTTCCGGAGTGAAAAGGTTGTACAGAAATGCGTTTGAGTCCGGCGTGGGTGCGATTTGCCCCGATTGCCGCTGACGGCTCGCCGAGAAGTCGCCCGTGATGCTTGGAAAATAAGCACCCCGTTGAGCCAGCACATTCTCCCGGGCCACTGACAAGGCCGCCTGCGCCGCCTTGAGGTCGGGATTGCTGGCGAGCGAATGTGCAATCAACTCATTGAGCGGCGCGGAACGGAACAAGGTCCACCAGTCCCCGGCAATGTCGGATCCCGCCGCAAACCGTTGAGCTTCTCCGCCGGAGACGTTGACACTGCTGACGGTGGCGGAGAGCGGGTGGTCGGTATAATCACTGACATCCGGGGGCGCAGGCTTTTTGAAATTGGGGCCAACCGCGCAACCCACGGCGAGCAGCGCAATGACGAACGCGGCAACGGACAGCGCAAGCGATCTGCAAGGCAGGCTCATAGAGGTCCGCCGGGCGCTGCGATCAGCCCTTGGGCAGCGCCAAGAGTGCCGCGCGATACCAGGATGGCACCTGGGGTCGCGAGCCGACCGCGCACGCGGGATGGGCCCGCCACGGCAGTCGCCGTGACTCGAATCCGAGTGCCGAACATGGGAAACTCCTCACAAACTGAACGTCAATCTGCAGCAGCGCCTGATCGTTCAGGGTCGCCGCCTGCCCAATACAACGAAGTCAGAGGAGAATGGGTGGTCCGCGGCTGCGTGGCGCAGGCGCGCCAGTGGCAATAATTGAGTACTGAGGTTCCGGGCTGACATAGCGGATCGCTGCGACGACAGGCGGCATGACCGGTGTGCCGCTCGCAGGGTTGGCCGCCTGCGCGAAAGCGAGACAGGTTTCACACTGCTTGCCGTCGAGGAGAGTTGCATCGTTCTTAAGCTCAGTCGCACCCGTGCGATAGACGTGGCTCAGCTCATGCAGCATCGCCCCCTGCTGGGCGAAAACCAGCAGCAAGGCAAGCGTTAGAACGAAGCGAATCCGGCTCATGTACACGCGGCGTCCAGATGCAATCCGGCCTGAGGCTACCACAGCGGCCGCACCGCAGAGAAATGCTGTTCGCATTATTAGAAATCCTTAATATATCGCCCCATGAACACCTCCCAACGCTCAATCACCTGCCGCGCCATTGGCGCGGCGTTCAGCCTCGTGTTTGCTGCCAGCACGGGTTCCGCGCCCAAGTCGACTGCCGCAGTCGCGCATGGGATCGATCTTGCCGGCATCGACCATTCAATTCAGCCGGGCGCGGACTTCTTTAAGTATGCGAACGGAAGCTGGTTGAAGACGGCCGAGATTCCGCCCGATCGCAGCTCCTACGGCGTCGGTGAGATGCTGGTCGAGATCACGAACAAGCGCACTGCCGCACTCATCCAGGAAGCCGAAGCGCACGCGGCTTCGCAATCCACCGAGAGTCGTCAGGTCGGAGACTATTACGCGAGCTTCATGGATGAGCCAGGAATTGAATCGCGGGGTCTCAAACCGCTCGCCCCCGCATTGCAGCGCATTTCCGCGGTAGCGGATCGTGCCGCGCTGTCGCGAGTGCTGGGGAGCTCGATCCGCGCCGACGTGGACATTCTGAACAGCACAAATTTGCACACCGACGACATCTTTGGTGTGTGGATCGCTGCCGATCTGAACGAACCCACGCGCTATATCCCATTCCTCGTGCAGGGGGGCTTGGATATGCCGGACCGTGACTATTACCTCACCCCGTCTGCGTCCATGGCAGCCATCCGCGATCAATACAAGGCTCACATCGAGCGCGTGCTAGGCCTTGCCCATATCGCCGATGCCCATGCAAAGGCCGCGCGAATTTTCGATCTCGAGCATCGGATCGCGGCAGTACATGGAAGCCGAGAGGATGCGGAGGATGTCCTGAAGGGCAACAATCACTGGGCACGACGCGACTTTGCGACCCGCGCGCCGGGCCTCGACTGGGACGCGTTCTTCCATGCTGCGAAGCTTGACGGGCAGAACGATTTCACGGTCTGGCAGCCCGCCGCCGTCACTGGGATTTCCGCTCTTGTTGCCAGCCAGCCGCTCGAAGCGTGGAAAGACTACCTCGCTTTTCATGCCATCGAGCATGCGGCGGGCTACTTGCCCAAGGCTTTTGTCGCAGAGCGTTTCGCTTTCCACGGGCATGTACTGACCGGCACACCAGCGCTGCGCGAGCGCTGGAAGCGCGGCGTTGACGCGACCAACGCTGCGCTCGGCGAAGCCGTAGGCAAGCTTTACGTGCAGCGCTATTTCTCTCCTGCGGAGAAAGCCCGCGCCGAAGCGATGGTGAAGAATCTGGTGACCGCGTTCGGGCGGCGCATCGACAATCTGGATTGGATGGCGCCGCAGACCAAGATCAAGGCCAAAGAGAAGCTCGCGACTTTGAAAGTCGCCGTAGGCTACCCCGACAAATGGCGCGATTACTCGGGGCTTAAGGTCGTACGCGACGATGCGCTCGGCAACTTCGAACGATCCGAGGAGTTCGAATATCAGCGCAATCTTGCCAAGCTCGGTAAACCGGTCGATCGTTCCGAATGGGCGATGACGCCGCACCTCGTCAATGCCGTCAATTTGCCGGTGTTGAACGCGCTCAATTTTCCGGCGGCAATCCTGCAGCCGCCGTTCTTCGACCCTGATCGGCCAGCGGTCATGGACTATGGCGCCACCGGTGCGACGATCGGCCACGAAATCAGCCACAGCTTCGATGATGAGGGCGCGTTGTTCGACGCAAGCGGCCGTCTACATAATTGGTGGACTAAAGAGGACCTGGCTCACTTCCACGCCTCCTCCGCCCGCCTGGTCGCTCAATATAACGCCTATCACCCGTTTCCCGATCTTGCCGTCAATGGTAAGCAGACGCTGAGCGAAAACATCGCTGATGTTGCAGGCCTGACGGTAACCTACGACGCCTATCGGATTTCCCTCAATGGCAAGAGCGCGCCAGTCGTTCAGGGACTCGCGCCAGATCAGCAGTTCTTCCTGAGCTTTGCGCAGAGCTGGCGCGAGAAGATACGCGAACCCGCGCTGCGCCAACGCATCATTGCCGATGGTCATGCGCCAGATGAATATCGCGCCGATACCGTCCGCAATCTGGATGCCTGGTATCCCGCGTTCGACGTGAAGCCCGGCCAGGCGCTGTACTTAGCGCCCCAGGATCGGGTTCACATGTGGTGAGCGCGGCGCACGGCGGTCTCCACCGCTTTGTGCAGCTCGAGCATCCCAAATGAGATGTCCTGCACTACGCCGTTGACAAAAAAAGTGGGTGTGGCGCGGATATGGCTGCGACGTCCACTGTCAATGTGCTCGCGCACCCTTTGCAGGTAGATGTGATCGTCCATCTCAGCGGTGTAGCGCGCCATGTCAAGACCAACCTCCGCGGCGTAACGATATAGGTCCTTGTCCTTCAGGTGCGTCTGATTGCGGAACAGAAGGTCGTGCACCGGCCAGAATCTGCCCTGCGCCGCTGCGCTTTCCGACGCTTCCGCCGCGAGCAACGCATGCGGGTGCGCCTCTTCCAGAGGAAAATGCCGATAGGCAAAGCGTATTTGATTGGGAAATTGATCCAACAGCATTTTGACCGTCGGCGCGGCAACCTTGCAGGTCGGACACTCGAAGTCGCCGTACTCTATGAGCGTTACGCGCGCATGTTCGGGTCCTTGGATGTGATCAGTCGGCTGTAGCGGCAATGCCAACGTCACGACGGGCGAATTTGTACTCACAGTTCGGCTCTCCTTCTAAAGGTTGACTCCAGCTTCGGAGTCCGCCGCAGCGGCAACGGCGGCGGCGACTGCTTCGTGCACAGACCCGTTGAGTGGATCGGGCACCAGCTGCCCCTCAGGAACGGCGGCAGCGATGGCCCGCGCGGCGGCGAGCAGCATGGCGTCGCTGAACGTCGCCGCACGGGCGCGCAGCGCGCCGGCAAAGAGGCCCGGAAAAGCTAGAATGTTATTGATGCTCTTGCCGTCGGCCGCGACGGCCGCCCCGGCTGCGAGCGCGTCCGCAGGTTCAATTTCGGGGTCGGGGTTCGACAGCGCAAGAATGATCTGCCCACGTTGGATAAGTCGCGCCGGTATAAGACCTTTGGCTCCGGTCTGCGCGATCACGACCTGCGAGCGGCGCAGTGTCTCCTCGAGCGACAGGCCCTGGCCGCCGAGCTGCGCAAGCCTTCCTGTCGCTTCCGGCCGCAAATCGGTGCCGACGAGCCGCTGCACTCCGAAGCCTCGCAAGAGTTGTGCAATGCCAAGGCCCGCGGCGCCCAATCCAACGAGCCCCACCACGAGGCCGTCGAGTGACTGGCCCGTCATGCGAGTCGCATTGAGGAGCGCCGCCAGCGTGACGACTGCGGTGGCATGCTGGTCGTCGTGCAGGACTGGAATAGAGAGCCGCGCACGCAGCTTATGCTCGATCTCGAAGCAACGCGGTGCGGCGATGTCCTCGAGCAGGATAGCGCCGAATGAGGGCGCGATGGAGCGCACGACATCTACGAACTGATCGATGGAGGTGTTCTCGATGAGAATCGGGATGCCGCTTAAGCCAACCAGAGCGGCGAACAGCGCGGCTTTGCCTTCGATGACGGGCATTCCGGCGCGCGGACCAATGTTACCGAGTCCGAGGATCGCTGAGCCATCGGTGATCACTGCCACGCAGCGCGCAAGATAGGTGTAATCGAGGGCCTTTGCCGGATCGTTTTTAATAGCCAGACAGACGCGTGCTACGCCCGGCGTGTAAATGTCACGCAGGATCTGCTGAGTTGAAATCGCGATACGCGAGCGCATTTCTATTTTTCCGCCACGATGGCGCTCAAAGACTCGATCCGACCAGCCAACGAAGCGCGCCTGCGGCAGCGAGCTTAAGCGGCGCAGCAGATCATCCTGCGCACCCTCCTCGATCTCGACGGTGATTTCCCACAGCGTACGTCCCTGCTCACGACGCAATGTTGTGACGTGCTCAAGCACGAGGCCCGCTTCGGCAATGACGTTGAGGACACTCGCTAGACTGCCCGGGACCTGCGGGGTCTCGACCTGGAGAATTTCGGGGATCTTCAACTCGCAGAACTCCCTGCCACACACCGATCGGCGCACGCACCTTGCGCCGTAACGGCCGTGGCGGCACATGAACCGCTCCGGGAGGTGAATTGTAGCGCGCCGTTAAAATCCGGCGCGCTGGGTTTTTCGCGGTAGATTCCCGACCGCAGGAGCAAGCACTACGCTGCGTATCGATCAGAGGCCAATGGGATGTCTACTGGCCTGGGAAAACGTGTGAAATCCCCTTCGCGCACGCCGGCAGCTCTTCTCCGTGCCGCAGACCCCAGCTGATGCGGCCTGGAGCAAACGGACGCTGAGCTTGAGCGCGCCTAAGCGCGGCGAAGAAAACTCAACACCGCGAGGATGAGGAATACGACGAATAGTACTTTAGCAATGCCCGCCGCTCCCGCAGCAAGGCCGCCAAACCCCAGGACCGCTGCAATAATGGCAATGATGAAAAAAACTATTGCGTAGTGGAGCATGACCGCCGACCTCAGTATTTATTTAATTTAGGGCTCACCGAAGTTGAGTCTCGTGCAAGTCGCTCGAGCGCACCATAGGTCACTCACGCACTGTGGCGTCAGACGTCTCCGACAGCGCTAGTTGCGCGGCATCCCGGAATTCAGTGACGATCGCCCTTTGCCGGATCGGTTCAGGTGGCTTTTGGTAAAAAATAAAGATGAGCGCGTGAGTTCCAAAAAGCTTCGCATTGTGGGAGCACGCTCGAGCCTCGCCTGCATTGCCACCCTCGCTGCGCTCGGCCTCCTATCGACGGTCGCAATTGGAAGCATCATTGGACTTACGCAGACAGGTCAACAGAAAATCCAGTGGTGGCATGCGGCGAAATTATTGGCATCGATCGTGACGTGGCCGCAATGGCTGGAATTCCTAGCGTGGGGCGTCGTGACAGGAGCTCTTGTCGCGGCGGGCATGTACCGTCATCGGTTCGGAGCGCTGCTTGCGCTCGGCGCACTGATCGCCGGCGCGCTCGTGCCGGTGGGACTTGTGTTCTTGGCCACGGCGCTGGTTCGCATATGGCCGGGGACGACCGGGCCTATGGATCAGCCGGTTTTGACGCTACTTCTTCTTGCTTATTCGCTCGCAGTTCCGTGGGCACTCGGCAGGATCGTCACATTTGTGTCTTTTCCACACGGTGCCGGACTACCGTTTTGGCGGAGAGGGTGAGATTCGAACTCACGAGGGCCGTGAAGCCCTGCCGGTTTTCAAGACCGGTGCATTCAACCGCTCTGCCACCTCTCCTTATGTATCAATAACTTAATAGCTCAGTCTAATGTAATCTCTCGACACTGATCTGACGCTTGCTCGAATCGAAATCCAAGAATAAATGGCTTCCAGTCATCATCTGGCGCTGCCCGCAATGTCGCGCATTATGGCGCATCCAATCGCTGTCGGCGCCCGTATGAATTGGCACTGATCACAACCGCGGTCGCGCAATGTTGTCCGAGTCTTGCCAAGTCAATCACACGGCGCGCCCCGCTTCCACACAGCGCTGGTTCCTCCCTGTCGAATGGCTGCGCCTCGGCGGTTTCTATGGGTTCGTCGGCCTATTGCACGCGCTCGGCTGGGGATTGTATCTGCACTATGCTGATCATTTTCCCGCGGTCATTGGGCTCGGCTTCGTCGCTTATATGTTCGGCCTGCGTCACGCCTTCGATGCAGATCACATCGCCGCCGTCGACGATACGGTCCGCTACATGCTGCAGAAGGGCAAGCGTCCACTGGGCGTGGGCTTTTTTTTCTCTCTCGGTCACTCGACGATCGTGTTTGTTCTCGCTATCGCCATCGCGTTCGCTGCAACAGCCGTCAAGCAGCAGCTCCCCGCGCTGCAGAATATAGGCGGGATCGTGGGAGCCGGTGTTTCCGGCATTTTCCTGTGGATCATCGGCATCCTCAATCTAGTGGTGCTGCTGGACGTTTTTAAAGTCTGGCAGAGCGCCAAGACCGGGACTCACAGCCATGCGCATCTGGAGGCGCTACTGCAGCAACGCGGGTTTTTGAACCGCCTCTTTGGAGGGCGGCTGCAGAAATTGATGAACCACAGCTGGCAGATGTATCCGTTGGGACTCCTGTTCGGGCTCGGCTTTGATACGGCCTCTGAAATCGGACTGCTCGCGATGACGGCGGGCGCGTCCGCCGGCAATCTACCGCTGCCCGCGATTTTATCGATGCCGATCCTGTTTGCCGCCGGTATGTTACTCATGGATACGACCGATGGCGTGCTGATGTCGAAGGCCTACAATTGGGCGTTCTTAAATCCGCTGCGCAAGATCTTCTACAATCTCACGACGACCGGTCTGTCGGTGGCCGTAGCGCTTCTCATCGGCTCAATCGAACTGCTGCAAGTATTCATCAGCATGTTGAACCTGCACGGCGGCATCTACAGCTTCATCGCAGAGCTGGATTTCGGGGTTTTAGGCTACGTCATCGTCGCTCTATTCCTGCTTGCCTGGGCGTGCTCCGTCGGGTTCTGGAAATTCGGCCGCCTCGAGGAGCGCTTTGGCAGTCAGGCGCCACCGCACAGCCACGCGCACACTCATGCCGATGGCCGCCCACACACGCACCAGCATCTCCACGCATCCGCGCGCGGCTCGATTGGATTAAAGTAGCGGCTGCTCATGCGCAGCACTCTGCAGCACTATTTTCGATCTGCCGTCCGTGCGTGGCTGCTCGCTGTGCTTGCACTCGCGCCGCTCGGTGTCCGTGCAGATACGGTCGCGAGCCTCCTCGGCAACTTCACTGTAAATCAATACTGCGGTGTTAAGCTCGCCGCGGATGCCGTGGACGTGCACTATGCCGTGGTCTTCGGCCAGCTGCCGGCTCTGCGCGAGCTGCATCTGGCGGACGCCAATGGCGATGGAGTCACGACGCAAGCGGAGCGCGACGCGTACGTGGAACGCCTGGCGCCGAGCTTCGCCCATGAACTCACATTGGCCGTGGATGGTTCGCAGGTGCCGTTGCGTGCAACGCATTGGAGCAGCAGTTTGCCCACCGAGCAGGGGGGATTTTCCCTGCGACTGGACATTGATTTTTCAGGTGTGCTGCCGCACGCCGCGGGAAATGCCAGACACACCCTGACATTCAGCAACCAGAACTACCCCGGCCAAATCGGCTGGAACGAAATCACGGTGCAGGCGCCGCCGTCGATTGCCGTGTTCGATACGGACGCATTCAGCTCATCTTTGACGGCCGGCCTTACGGCCGCCGTCCGGGCCCTTCCTCCTGACGGCCCGTTAGCCGAACGCAGCGTGCATTTGAGCTTTGTGCACGGTGCAGCTCCGGCCGGCGCCAAGGCTCTGCGGGCGCGCGCGGGGGCGCCGCCCAACGCTTCCCCCCTGCCGGCGCAAGACTCTGGCAACGGCGAGGCTCTGTGGCTGCAACGGCAAACGAGAACCCTGGTGGGCTTGATCTCCGCTCCCCACGTGTCAGCCCAGGTGACACTTCTCGCGTTGCTTTTTGCGCTCGTGCTGGGCGCCATGCACGCCCTATCGCCGGGCCATGGCAAGACCATCGTCGGCGCGTATTTGATCGGCTCGCGTGGGACGCCCCGGCATGCGCTGTTTCTCGGAGTGACCGTCACGATCACGCATACTTTGGGCGTTTTCCTCCTCGGCTTTGCCACTCTGGTCGCCTCCCGCTTCATCGTCCCGGAGAGGCTGTTTCCGATTCTCAGTCTCGTTTCCGGGCTAATCGTCTTGGGGATGGGAATTTTCCTGCTGGTGCAGCGCTGGCGCGCGGCCCAGGTTCGCACTCACGGCGCGGCATCCCGCAATAGCGCGCACGATACTCACGACCATCACAGCCACCACCATCACGACGATCACGATCATCACCGCCACGACCATCACACGCATGCGCATGATGGCGACGCGGCGCACGCTCATGTTCATGACCATGACCATCCCCATGTCCACGACGTCGATCACGACAGTCATGGTGCCGCCCAGACCGATGGCGCTGCGCTCATGCACTCGCATGGCGGCAGCGTACATTCCCACCTGCCGCCGGCCGCGCTAGCTGACAAGATCAGCTGGCGCAGTCTGCTCGCGCTGGGCATATCCGGCGGCCTTGTCCCCTGCCCTTCGGCAATGGTGTTGCTCTTAGCTGCCGTGGCGCTCAACAAGACGGGCTACGGCCTGCTCCTCGTAGTGGCATTCAGCGTGGGTCTTGCGACGACTCTGACGGTCGTCGGCCTTATGTTTCTCTACGCGCGAAATCGGTTTCGCAGGCCTGCCGCCTCCTCGCGCTGGCCGCAGTTGCTGCCGGTGGCCAGCGCCGCCGCCATTACACTCATTGGCGCCGCATTGTCCGTCGGGGCCGTGCAGAGCATCTTCACGCTGCGCTAAACCTCTGTCCGCCGATTTCTGCTCGCGGCCTTGAGCCACGCGCCGCTGCTAGGAACAGGGCGTGCGGAACAATCCGCACTGTTGCGCTTTTATTGGGTAAGCCACGCCTCGCGACATCCGTGGGTGCTGTCGCTCTCTTTGCAGGAGAAGACGAATGAGCAGTCCTCTGATCGCCGCACTTTTCAAGAACCATGAGGCAGCCGACCGCGTCCGAGTACGCCTCAGCAGCGGTGACACCGCATTTCCAACCGATCGGGTGCAGCTCACATCGGACATCGAGCCGGGGAACGCCGGTCTCGTCCCCGCCGACTCCTTCGCACTGAAGCTGCAGGCTTATTTCAAGACGTTTTTTGACCGCGAAGAGGAAGCGAACGCGGTCCGCTCCTTGAGCGTCGCCGTGCAAAACGGCAACGCCGCGGTGGTCGTGTTCCCGCGCGGCGATATTGAGACGCGACGCGCCCTCGAAGTTTTGCACCAAGGCAATCCTTTGCAGCTCTTCGAGCACGATCTGGACAAGCAAACACTCGAGCACGCCGCATCGGAAGACAAGGCGCCGGTCGCCGCAAACGTCGTCGAGGCCGTCACTGGCTCAAAAACCGGCGCGCCCTCCCGATCCAGATAACAGCGAGCGCTCGGCGGCATGGGACTCGGATATGTGACATATCGAAGATCGCGCCGCCGTATGGGCCCTCAGCAAGGCGAGTAGTTCCCAGATTGATTGTGGCGCGTCGCGACGGCTACAATTTGCCGTACGCAGTCCGCGGCATTTGCCGGAACAATAACAATGAAAGATCTGCGCGCATACCTAGCCAAACCTCTGCAGCCAAAGAGGCTTAGCAATTCCACTGCCGCCATGGCAGGGCTCGCCAGCGCCATTTCGGTTTTCGTCGGAGTGCTGGCGGCGCGCGCCGCGCCGCACGGATGGCATCGCATCTCGACCGCCTTGCACCTGGCGAAGCAGCCGTTGCTGATCAAACTCGCGCCGGTTGTCGCCGGTGTGGCCATCACGATCGCGACCGCCGCGGGGCTCATGAAGTTCTACACCTGGTGCATGGAGAAAGAGGAAGAGGAGGCTGAGGAGGCGGCGGAAGGCCAGGTCGACTGACGGCTTGCCTCACAGCGCGTCGCTTTGGC
>Ga0209006_10004370_pt1 | contig 12833 bp, 10 predicted proteins | sample JacPin_JW_Ref_O2_FD_188567 | JGI IMG/M metagenome (GOLD analysis project Ga0209006, IMG submission 188567) | Forest soil microbial communities from Algoma, Ontario, Canada - Jack Pine, Ontario site 1_JW_Ref_O2 (SPAdes) (version 2) | ecosystem: Environmental > Terrestrial > Soil > Boreal...
GCGCCCGTTCCCCAATTTACTGAACGGTCCCACCTGGGATCTGGTCTTCTCCTTGTTTCCAGGGATCGCTTTCCTGCTGCTAGCTTTGATGTGTTTCTATAACACAGCGCGCATGCCGAAGCATCCGCTGTTCCGCGTGCAGACCATCGGCCTTGCCGGCTTCGGTGTAGTCCTCGGCCTGATCGGCCTGGTTCTTTTCATTCCTGCGGTTCGCGTGCGCGTCACCGACATTTTCTGGTTCGCCGCTAAAGTTGCCGCGTTCATGTACCTCTATATCTGGTATCGTGGCACGTTCCCGCGATATCGCTTTGACCAACTCATGAAAGTAGGATGGAAAGTTTTGCTCCCAACGGGCCTGGCGCTCTTGATTCTGACGGCCGTCGTCGGAATGCGCACCGAACTTTGGGCGGAACTGCAGGGAGCGGGGCGGCCATGAATCCCGTAGGCGCGAATCCGCCCGTCGCAACTCCGTTCTTCTTCTACTTGCTGGCCGCGATGATGATCATCGGCGGAGTCCTGGTCATTACGCGCAGGAACGCCGTCCATTCGGCGATGGCGCTCATCACTACGCTGCTATCCCAAGCTGCGCTTTACCTGATGCTGTATGCCCCATTCGTAGCCGGCGTGCAAATCATCCTCTATGCCGGCGGCATCATGGTCCTGTTCCTTTTCGTAATCATGCTGATCTCCATCGAGCGCGCCGAAAAAGAGCGCCAGTTCAACAAGCAATGGCTGGTCGGGATTGTGGCCGCCGCAGCCCTGGGAGGCCTTTTCATTGCCGTCTACACCACAACCACAAAAGGCAAAGCGTTGTTCCCCGAAGGCCGCATGACCTACGGCGAAACGCAGAACACACAACAGATCGCGGCCCTGCTCTTCGATCGCAACGCTGGACAATACATGTTCGCCTTCGAAATCGCCTCACTGCTGCTACTCGTGGCGATCATCGGAGCCGTAGTCATGGCGAAAAAAAGAATTTAAACGTAAGGGCTTAGCTGTGGATGAGCGGCCCTTCAGGGCCGCGTTAAAGCGATTTGAAGTCGCGGCTTTAGCTGCGAAGGTTTGGGAAGAGCACGGCTTCAATCGTGCCGTTCGAACGCAAAACTCAACGGGCTTTAGCCCTGGAAGGAACCTTAAAGCCAGAAGCTTAAATGGATTCCATGCTCCACATCACGACGTTGCACTACCTGGTTCTCGGCGCAGCCTTGTTTCTGCTGGGCGTTATCGGTGTACTCACCCGCCGCAACGTCGTCATCGTACTGATGTCGATTGAATTAATTCTGAATGCCGTCAACCTGAACCTGGTCGCTTTCTCGCGCTACTGGCAGGGGATCCACGGCCCCGGCGCCCTGCACGGCCAGGTCTTCGCAATTTTCGTAATCACCGACGCCGCCGCCGAAGCCGCCGTGGGCCTCGGCATCCTGATCGCATTCTTCCGTAATAAGGAAACGGTCAATGTAGATGAAGTGAATTTGCTGAAATGGTAAATACTTAGGAAGTCAGCGCAGGCCTTGTCATCCTGAGCGAAGCGAAGGACCTATGTACTTTGCCGGCAGCGAGAGACTGCACAGGCTTTGCTCAGAATGAAAATGACAAGTAACCACCGACGAATGACATGCTCTTTCTAGACAACATCTACCTCATCCCGCTCATTCCCGCCATCGGCGCGGCACTCATGTTCTTTTTCGGCCGCAAGCTGCAGAAGGCTACGGTGAGCGCAGTCTGCGTGGGTTCGGTCGTTCTTGCCTTCTTAATGTCCTGCGGCGCAGTCTTGCAATACACGGACTGGGCTCCCGCGCATGATCATCAGCCCTACGAAAAAATTCTGTACACCTGGCTCGGGAGCGACACCGGCCATCTCACCTACGTGAAATCCGACGGCACTCAGGCTCCGTTCCAAGCCGACGCTGGATTCCTGCTCGACCCGCTCTCCAGCATCTGGCTGCTGTTTGTCACCGGCGTCGGCATGCTGATTCACATCTATTCCACCGGCTACATGGCGCATGAAGGCGGGTACTATCGCTTCTTCGGATATCTCAACCTCTTCATGTTCTCCATGCTGACGCTGATTCTCGCCAACAACTACGTGCTGATGTTCGTCGGGTGGGAAGGCGTCGGCTTGTGCTCGTATCTGCTGATCGGTTTCTATTTCCATCGCAAGTCGGCCAGCGATGCCGCCAACAAAGCCTTTATCGTGAACCGGATCGGGGACGCTGGATTCCTGCTGGGAATGTTTTTTATCGCCTGGTATTTCGGATCGCTGCGCTACGTCGATGTGAATCACCTGGCCCGCGGCGGCCACTTCCAGATCGGCGATCCCATCATCACCGCCGCCACGTTGCTATTATTTGTCGGAGCCTGCGGCAAGTCCGCGCAGCTACCTCTTTATATATGGCTCCCTGACGCAATGGAGGGGCCGACGCCGGTTTCAGCGCTGATTCACGCGGCGACCATGGTCACGGCTGGCGTTTATATGGTCGCGCGCTCGAATGCCTTGTTCGTGCTCGCGCCCACTTCGATGAAGACGGTCGCCATCGTGGGCGCCCTCACCGCCATCTTCGCGGCCTCCATCGGCCTCGTCCAAAACGATATCAAGCGCGTGCTCGCCTACTCGACCGTCTCGCAACTCGGCTACATGTTCCTGGCGCTCGGAGTGGGAGCCTTCTCCGCCGCAGTCTTCCACGTCTTCACTCACGCTTTCTTCAAAGCGCTACTGTTCCTGGGCGCAGGCTCGGTAATTCATGCCATGTCCGGCGAGCAAGACATGCGCAACATGGGCGACCTCCGCACGCGCATTCCCACAACCTACTGGACGATGTTCATCGCGACTCTGGCGATCACCGGCATCCCGCCCTTCGCCGGATTCTTCTCGAAAGATGAGATTCTTTGGCAGACCTGGACCTCGGAGGGTGGCGCCTATCGCGTCCTGTGGTTCGTCGGCTACATCACTGCGTTGATGACGGCTTTCTACATGTTCCGCCTCATCTTTATGACCTTCAGGGGCCGGCCGCGCATGAGCCACGAAGTCGAACATCACATCCACGAGTCGCCTGCCTCGATGACTATGCCGCTAGTCCTGCTTGCAGTCTGCTCGCTGTTCGCGGGATTCCTAGGCTGGCCGCGCAGTCTGGGCGGATCCGACCGTTTCGCGAGTTTCCTCGATCCCGTCTTTTCTCGGGGGGAGGCACAAGTCCTGAGCGAAGAAGGCAAAGCCGGGCAACTCGCCGCCGGAGAAAAAGAAGAAGAGCATACCAGCTTCACTGAATATCTTTTGATGTTCCTATCGGTCGCCGCAGCCGGAGCCGGGTATCTCATGGCCGGACGTGCGTACAAGAACGCCGGCAAAGACTACACAGAGCCCATCGCCAACATCTCTGCCCCGGTCTATAACACGCTGCTAAACAAGTATTACGTCGACGAAGGCTACGACTATGTCTTCACCGGCCGCCGCAAAGTGGGAGATGTGCGGCTCGGTGTGCTGGGCGCGGGCGAAGCCAGTTCGTGGTTCGATTCTCACATCATTGACGGCGCCGTCAACGCGGCTGGCGCCGTCACCCGCGGAACCGCAACATTCTCCAGTTGGTGGGATAAATGGATCATCGACGGCATCGGCGTCAACGGCCCCGCGATCATGGCGCGCATGCTAAGTTATCCCGCGCGCCTCTTCGAATGGGGTTTAGTGCAATGGTATGCCCTGGTGATGACCGCAGGCTTGGTAGGTTTCGCTTTTTACTATGTGTATCACTGAGGAACACGCTTTCGGCCATTGGCTCTTAGCTCTTAGCTAAAGGCCAAGCGCCCAAGGCAAAAGCTTCTTATGCATATCCTATCCATCATCCTCTTCACGCCGCTCGTGGGCGCACTCGTTCTCCTGTTTGTTCCCAAGGAGAACAAGCCCGCCGTCCGCTGGATCGCGAATTTTTTTGCGCTCGCCGGACTCTTGGTCTCGATCCCGCTGGTGCCCATGTTCTGGGAGCAGCGCTTTGAGCCCGGCTTCAAATTCATCGAGGGCTCTCCCGGCAACTGGATCCCTTCGATCGGCGCCGGCTACGTTCTGGGCATTGACGGGATTTCGTTCCTGCTGATCATGCTCACCACTCTGCTCGGATGGATTTCCATCCTCTCCTCCTGGACCGCCATCGAGAATCGCGTTAAAGAGTACTACATTTGGTTTCTAGTCCTCCAGACCGGCATGCTCGGCGTCTTCATGGCGCTGGATTTCTTCCTCTTCTTCGTTTTCTGGGAAGCCATGCTGGTTCCGATGTATTTGCTGATCGGCATATGGGGAGGTCCCCGCAAACTCTACGCCGCCATCAAATTTTTCTTGTACACGCTCGCCGGTTCCGTGCTGATGCTGCTAGGGATTCTGTTTCTTTACTTCCATCACCAGCACGTGACCGGCCTCTACACGTTCAGCCTGCAAGCCCTCTACGACACCGCGCCTCGCATTTATTCCGACTACGGCCCGCACGTGGCCACTCTGCTTTTCCTGAGTTTCTTCTTTGCCTTCGCGATTAAAGTGCCCATGTTCCCCTTCCACACCTGGCTGCCCGACGCCCACGTCGAGGCCCCGACCGCCGGCTCGGTAATCCTGGCTGGCGTGCTGTTGAAGATGGGAACATACGGGTTCATTCGGTTCTCGCTTCCCTTCTTCCCCAACGTTCTGTCGAATCCAGCAACATTTCTTGGCATGACCGTGCGCGGCTGGATGATATTTCTTTCCATCGTCGGCATCATTTATGGCGCGCTGGTCTCGCTGATGCAGAAAGACATGAAGAAGCTGGTGGCCTACTCCTCCGTCAGCCACCTGGGGTTCTGCACGCTAGGAATCTTCGCGCTCACACCGCTTGGGCTGAGCGGCTCGGTTTTGCAGCAGATCAATCACGGCATCTCGACCGGCGCGCTGTTCTTGATTGTGGGCATCCTTTATGAGCGACGGCACACGCGCGAGATCGCCGAATACGGCGGCATCTCGAACGTCATGCCCGTTTATGCCACGATCACCATGATCATGTTTCTCTCCTCGATGGGCCTGCCCCTGCTCAACGGCTTCGTCGGAGAATTCACCATCCTGCAGGGCACGTTCATGGAAAACTGGAAGTGGGGCGCCTGGGCCGTGCCCGGAGTCGTGCTCGCCGCAGCATATCTGCTTTGGCTTTACCAGCGGGTCTTCTTTGGCACCGTCACCAATCCGAAGAATGAAAAGCTTCACGACCTCACGCCGCGCGAAGTCGCTACCTTCGTCCCGCTCCTGATCATGGCCTTCTGGATCGGCCTTTATCCCAAACCGTTTTTCCAGATTCTTGAGCAGCCGGTGAACCACACCATTGCCGTCGTACGGCCTGACTATCCCCAGCCCGCGGTGAATGCGGCCGCGCAACCGGGCACGACCGTCGCTCCGCCCACGAACATGACGTACACTACAAATTCGCCGGCTCCGGTCGCATCCGGGCCAGCGAAACCCAAGGGGAAGAAATAGTGGTCTGGACCGACTATCTTCTCGCGCTGCCGATCACACTGCTGACTTTGTTCGCTCTCGGCATCTTACTCATCGACCTAATGCTTCCGCGCGAGATGAAGTGGGCTAACGCCGTTACCGCGATGATCGGCGTTCTGTTCTCCGCTGCCGGCGTCTATAAAATTCAGCTCTGGATGGGCGCTTCGCCCGGTTCGATAGGCATGATGCGCACTCTGCTGGTCGACCGCTTCGCGATCTATTTCTGGTACTTGTTTCTCGCTGGCACGGCTATCGCCATCCTCATGTCGGTCCGCTATCTCGAAACCGAACACGAAAATCACGGCGAATATTACGCGCTGATGCTGCTATCTGTCGCCGGCATGATGTGCATGGCCGCCGGCTTCGATATCGTCCTGATCTTCATTGGCCTGGAATTGATGGCGATCTCCACCTACGTCTTAGTGGGGTTCCTGCGCCGCGACCGCCGCTCCAATGAAGCCGCATTAAAATATCTGCTGCTCGGCGCATTCTCGTCGGGCATTTTCGCCTATGGATTGTCTTTACTCTATGGTTTGACCGGCAGCACCAATCTCGCAGTCATCCAACAGGCACTGACGCGGACCATTCTTCACAGCGAATACAAACCGGTTGCGGTCGTTGCTTTACTGACGACCATCACGGGCTTGCTCTTCAAGATCGCCGCCATCCCATTCCATCAATGGGCGCCTGACGCTTACGAAGGCGCACCCACCTCGATCACCGGATTCATGTCCGTCGCGGTCAAAGCCGCGGGATGGGCCATGCTTCTCCGCGTCCTCGTGATCGGCCTGATGCCTATGCGCCCCATCTGGGTGCCCCTGCTGGTCTTCGTTTCCATCGCGACGATGACCGGCGCCAACTTCGCCGCACTCACCCAGACCAACACCAAGCGCCTGCTGGCGTATTCTTCGATCGCACACGTCGGGTACATGCTGCTGGGCCTGATCGCCGGCACCCCCACGCAACTCAGCCCCGACGGCATCAAGGGCATCCTCATTTATTTGCTCGTTTACACTTTCATGAATCTCGGCGCATTCGCAGTGATCACGTCGCTGCGCCACCGCAACGTAGTCGGAGACGAACTCGACGATCTCAATGGGCTCTACTCCCGCGCCCCTGTCGAAGCCGTCATGATGCTGATCTTCATGCTTTCGCTGGCCGGCATCCCGCCGCTGGCCGGATTCTGGGGGAAATATTTCATCTTCCTCAGCCTGATCGAAACCGGCCACTACGCGCTGGCATCGCTCGGAGTCCTCTACTCCGTCTTCGGGCTGTATTACTATTTGAAAATCGCCAACGCAATGTTTATGGGCAAGGTAGAGCAAGGCGAGGAGAGACTACCAATCAGCCTGACCATGCGCGCGGCGCTCGCTATGACGGCGTTGGCGACGCTCTACATCGGCATTCTACCCAACCGCTTCATCGAGCTAGTAAATTGGGCGTTAGGCATAGCCCAAAATCCGGCCATAGCAAAACTGCTGCGGTAACTTTCGCCCCTGTCATCTGGAGCGCAGATGTTGCTTCGCAGAGCCAAGCAACATCTCAGTCGAAAGATCCTTGCACCCGTCGTCACTCACGAGTTGGGGGGCGTTTCCGCCACGGCATAGCGTAGAATTTATCCCGATCGATCCGAAACCCATGTCGCCAACTCCCGACAACCGCACTCCCGACGAGAAAAAGAGCGCATGGGTCCAAGTCGGCCGCTATAGCCAACTTGCTTTGATGCTCCCCGCGGGCACAGTAGCCGGATGGCTCATCGGCTCTGCGCTCGACCGCTGGCTGCATACCACGTGGATCAGCGTCGTCGGACTTCTCCTCGGAATCGCCGCCGGCATGATCGAACTGATTCGTGGCGTGCTGCGCGACACGAAAGAATGAAGTGACGTCTCACTTCGCATGAATCAAAACGACGAACGGTCAAGCATTTCCGCCCACACCATCGCTTCCGCCGACGCGTTTTACTCCGGCGCGCTGGACCGCATCCGCAACGTGATGCTGGTGCTGACACCAGTCCTGTTCACGGCGGCCTGGTGGAAGTTCGGCCGCCAACCCGCTATCGGATTGTTTTGCGGCTGCATCATCGCCTACCTTAATTTTCACTGGCTCAAGAGCGGTGTTTCCGGCCTGGCCGACCGCGTCACCAATAGCGGCAAATCACAATCCGGCGCCGGGACCATCGCCCGCTTCCTGCTTCGCTATGTGTTGTTGGCAGGCGCTGCGTATGCTATATTAACCAGTTTTCCCGCGAGCCTTCGTGGCCTCTTTGCGGGCTTATTCCTGCCGGTAGCAGCCATAGCCTGCGAGGCGGTTTACGAATTGTATGTAGCCGTAAATCGCGAGGTCTAGCCCGCACCGGTCGCAGAAAGGCTATAAGCTAAAAGCTGCACCATGGAACAACTCTGGTTTACCAAAATCCTGAACCACCTGTTCGCCGGCCCGGTTACGGCATTTCTGCGTGCGCTTCACATCGAACCCCACCGCCCTCAGGCCCCCATCTCGAACTCCTTTGCGATGGAGTTGCTGGTTTTCGCTTTCCTGCTGGCTCTATTCTTAATTGTCCGCTCGCGCCTCTCAGTCGAGTCCCCCGGAGGCTTGCAGCACTCCTTTGAAGCGGTTGAAGGTTTCGTGCTGAGCCAGAGCCGCGAAATCATCGGCCATCATAGCGAGCCCTACACGCCTTTTTTCGCCATCGTCTTCATCTTCATTCTGGTCTGTAACCTGATCGGACTGATTCCCGGCTTCGAATCGCCGACCGGGGTTCCCATCGTGCCCTTGGGCTGTGCCATCTGCGCATTCATCTATTACCACACACAAGGCTTCAAGCACGCCGGACCGAAGTACCTTCTGCATTTTTTTGGACCGCCCATGGAAGGCATGCCGCTCATTGCGCGGATTTTCCTGGCCGCGCTAATGCTCCCCATAGAGTTGGTTAGCCACTTCGCCCGGCTGCTTTCCCTCACCGTTCGTCTCTGGGCCAACATTTTTGCCGGTGATCTCATCACCCTGGTTTTCTTTTCGATGATCCCGATTGGGATCCCGATTATCTTCAGCGGCCTGCACATTGTTGTGGCTGTTTTGCAGGCCTACGTATTCATGCTGTTGTCGATCATTTATGTATCCGGCGCCGTCGCCGACGAGCACTAAATGCGGTTGCCAGCTGCCAGATGTCAGTTGCCAGTTTGTGAAGAAGCGTGGCGTGAAAAACTGGGAACGGACAACTGGGAACTAGCAACTGCGCTACCAGCGTGAGGGCGTCTGCACGGTATGGCGTCAACCACCCACTGGCGGCAATTTGATACCAGGAGAAAATAAAATATGCGCAAATTAAGTCGTCTGTTCATGACGTTATCTGCCCTGTGCTTCGCCATGCCTGCCTTCGCGCAGGTCGGCGCAGGCACCGGAGACACACACTGGATCGCCATTACCGCGGGATTCTCAATGGCAATCGCCTCCGCGGTCTGCGGCTTGGCCCAGGGCAAAGCCGTGGCCGCCGCGACTGAGTCCCTGGCCCGCAATCCCGCGGCACGACCGGGCATCCAGTTCGCGCTCATCTTGGGCTTGGTCCTGATCGAGTCCCTGGCCCTCTATACCCTGGCGATTATCTTCCTGAAGGTGAAGTAACATTGGCCTAAACGCGCGAAAGCCTCTGCCTAAGCAGAGGCTTTCTGTTTTTTTGAGGCCACAAGCGACCCCAGGATAATCAGGAGGTAGCCCGCGAAATCCCTCACGGGCTCTTCCACAAGAAACTGAGTGCCTAACAGCTGATAGCTGGACAGCTTCCTAGATCTTCCGCTCCCCGCTCCACTCCTGCGCCTTGCCCTGCGGAGCGTGGTTCAGCGCCTCCACCAGCAGACGGCGCAGCCGGTAGCGGCTCTCCAGGTCGGTGCTCACAATCTCGAATCCTACTTCATTGACCCGCGCGCGCCGCAAAAGCACATGGGCGCGAATTTTCGACCGCAGTCCGATTGAAATCTCCAGATCCGCTTCGCTGCCGATGCGCAGATTATCTTCCTTCGTGCCCATCCCACCGCCCAGGCTCAATTCGCGAATCTGAATCCGGGATTTACCCCACGAACTGCCCAGCAGCCCATACACAGTTCTCGCCAGCACCAGACGCTCGTAGCGCCGTTGCCGCACCCAGGGACATGCCGGAGCCATATCCAGGGGCGCAATCGCCATTTCCGCGGGTTCCAGGCCGCTGTCCGACAACACCTGCGAACTGTAACGTGGATCGGTCTTGGCCAGCGCCTGCGCTGCCGCGATCCGCAACTCCCGGTGATGCACAAATCCAAACGTTTTCTTGGTTTCCAGAATCTCCCGGAGAATTGCCACCGCTTCCCCGTCTTTCAATCGTCCCAGCGACTCGATCGCCTTCAGCTGCACGTAAGGCGAACGGGAGGCCGCTTCGCCGGGACGCGCCATCGCAATCAGCGGAGGTGTCGCTGTCATGTCGCCGCTCATGCCAATTTCGTCCACTGCTTCCGGCAACACTAGCGGATCCAAAATCTCGGTAAGTTCTAGCAACGTGCGTCCGCGATCCGCAGCCGCGCCATATGCAATCTGCCGCACCACGATGTCGTGATAGAACCGGTTCCACTCCGGCAATCGCGACGGCAGCAATTCCAACAGCGTACCCACGTCCAGCCGGCTTACCAAGCCCACCGCCCCTGAGGCCTGCCGCGGCTGCCCGGTGCGTAGAATTTCCCGCAACTGCAGCAGCACCGGCGATCCCAACTGCTTCACCAGTTCAATCATCCGATCGCATTCGTCGCGCCGCATGCAGCGGAAGAATCGGTCTGCCAGGTGCTCCGCCCCGGTATGGCTTGTCCGCCGCAAAACCGCTAACAGGTCGGCGGGGATCGGATCCACGTGAATCGCTTCCTCAATAAACTCCGGCAAACGATTTTCCACTCCCACTCGCGGACGCAAATCGCTCATCAACACCGGCCGCTCGATGCTGATCATTTCCATGCCGGCGCACACTTCGTTCACCGCTCCATAATTCTTCGCCGAACTGGCTTCCTGGCTCAGCCGCACGAAGGCGGCGCTGAACAGGCTCTGCAATTCCGCGTCTTTCTCGTGGATCAAATACTCGCTCAGCCGCCGGATGGCCAGCCCCATCGGCTCTCCGCCTACCCGCGTGTACAAGTCGGCCAATTGGCTCAACCCAATCGCGGTTCTGCGCCGTGGTTCCAGTTCCTTGGCACTGAGGCAACTCGAATAGTTGTTCAGAATCTCCGCCGCTCCCTGCTTGTCGTCGCGATCGAGCAGCACTTCCACAAACTGCCGCAAGTTTCGCGGCGGTACGCACGGCGCTTCGTGCGATAGTAAGACGCTCTTCTTGCCCGACTCCGGCACTTCGGCCCAGAACATGCGGTCCAGGATGTCAGCGTGTGACTCCACCAGAATCCCGGCCTTGCTCATCTTATCTTCCTGCAATTTTAGAATCTGGCGGAGCGAGTCCATCTGGCGGCTCATGTGCTCCATCATCTGGTGGACCGCGTTAACTTTGACCTCGCCCTTCGAATAACGCTCCAGGGCAAAGCGAATCGCCATGTGTTCGGCCGCCTTCATCAACAGCGGCGTATCTTCCTCTCCCGCCGTTGAAGCCTTTGCCGCCAGGCTTCCCAACAATTGCTGCAGGTTCAACCGCGTATTCGGATCGGTCTCCGTCAGTTCCTTCTGCAGATCTTCTTCTTTCACCGCGGGATCGGTTTGCACCTGCCCAAAGCGCGTCAGCAGCCGGATCGCTTGAATCACTTCCTGTTCCTGCAGAGGAACCATTCCGCCGGTCCACGCTGGCGCCGCCCCGGTTGCCGTTGCGCCGGCAGCGTCGTCTGCAACCCATCTTCCCTTTCCTGTCCCTTTCGGACCGTTGGGCACGCTGCCTAGCGGCACCATCGGAACCCCGCCCGACGTCGTCGCCCCGCCGCCAGCGTTCGCGCCTTCGGCGGCAGCAATCAACTGCAACAACTTCTGCGGATCGTTCAGCCACTGCTTGAACTCTGGTCCCAGCGTCTGCGCCGCGATCTGCGCCGCGATGCTCACATCCCCGGTCAGCGGATCGGCCGCTACGAACTTCACTTCATTGATGCGGATGCTGCTCCCCGGTTTATTCGCGCCCAAAGCTTCTTTAATCTGCTTGGATACATCCTGCCCCTTCGATCCCGCTACCGTAAACGCTCGCACCAGCCGGACAAAATCTTCCTCCGTCACATCTTTGGAAAAATGCAGGCTGGCCAGTCCGCCTGTATTCAGCAGCGTTGCGAAACTCCGTTCCGCGTTCCCTGTCTCCAGCGGTATGCCATCCAGCAGCAACTTGTTGTCGGACACCCCCAACAGAAAGCCCGCGTCCCCGGTTGTCGGCAGACCCTGCTGCAACTCGTTCCAAGTAATTTCGAACTGCGCCTCCGTGCGCTTATGCCCATAGCCATACATCCGCGCATACTTAATGAGGATGTTCAGACTGTGCACAAACGCCCGCGCCGATGCGGCACGCGAAGCTTGCGATGTATTGGTCACGGAGATAGCCGGCTCCTCGAAGATCCAGGTTTGAAAATCCAGGTTTGAACCTCAAGGTTAAAGCGAAATGGTAAGCCCCGAAACGTTACGGAGGTAATAGCCAGGGCACCGAAAGTCCGACGAGCATCCCCAAATCGGCGAATCCCCCCACAGCATCTAAAACCCTCGGATGCAATCAATCTGTGTTCAGGCAATACTGATTTCCCACCCCAATAGCGCGGCTCATCACATTCGCTTCCGCCGTCTCGGGTGTTCCTGTATAAATGTGTGTCTTGCAGCAATCGAATCCAGCGTTTTTCCGGCATTTCGAATCGTACTTAGACCTGGTTTTCATCCATCAAGATAGCAAGGCCGCATTTAACATTACGCGTGAGTCCGAATGCGAATTGAACTATCCTCCCCGCCCCGAAAGGTTGCATTCGCAACCGCCTGCTGCCTGCTCGTTGCGTTGTACTGCGGATTGTCTCTGCGAATGTACTTTGCGGCCCGGGTGGCCGCCGTTCCAGACGTTCCGAATCTTCAAAGGGCCATTCGCCTGGAACCGGCGAACGCCGAATATCGCGAATTGCTTGGCCGAAATCTTGCCCTGTCTACCGCGAATTTGGACGAAGCGATCGCAAACTATCGAAGCGCGGTTCATTTAAATCCTTATAATGCCCGAAGCTGGTTGGATTTGGCGGGCGCCTATCAGATCGCAGGCCGCACCACCGAGCAGGCGGAGAGTGTGGAACGCGCGGTGGAAGCAGACCCCAATACTCCGCACGTCGCGTGGGAGGCGGCCAACTTTTTTCTGATTCAGGGTGATCAAGAAAAG
>Ga0209006_10004371_pt1 | contig 12832 bp, 11 predicted proteins | sample JacPin_JW_Ref_O2_FD_188567 | JGI IMG/M metagenome (GOLD analysis project Ga0209006, IMG submission 188567) | Forest soil microbial communities from Algoma, Ontario, Canada - Jack Pine, Ontario site 1_JW_Ref_O2 (SPAdes) (version 2) | ecosystem: Environmental > Terrestrial > Soil > Boreal...
CTTCTTCCTGTCCGGTCCTCACATCGAACCGATACGGCTCTCAGGAGATCGCCGGCGGCGCCGCGCAATTGGTTGATCCGGAGTCAGTTGACGCCATCGCCGGCGGTCTCGAGGCGATTCTCTCGGATGGCGCGTTGCGAGCACAGCTGATCGAGCGGGGACAGGTGCGTTCCGAACACTTCACCTGGGCCAAGTGCGGAGAAGCCACGCTACGTGTGCTGGAAAGTCTTGGGCCGCGAAATTGATGCCCGTTCACGGCGCACGATTGCTTACAGTCGAAACGCCTTAACATAAATCGCGCGAGTTTTTGCTGCGCTGTGGCAGACATTCGCGACTAGGCTATACTCTGAGCGTACGCAATCCCGGGACTTGTCGAAACATTAAATAAGAGTCCCGGGCGGTCGCGGCGATCTATAGAACTCCAATTGACGCCGCAGCCGCTGAGGTACCGAGCCGCAACGCGAGATCGATGGGTAACTGTCTCGCAGTTGGATTCGCTTCCGAGGTTTTGGAAAAAGTACAACTAAGGTGAGAACCATGGACTCCCACAAATTCCTGCGCGGTCTCTTCGTTGCTTTTTGTGCGTCAGTTGCGTTGACCGCCTGCGGCGGCGGCGGCGGCTCTGGCACATCAAACGTAACTGTGCCAAGCGTCGTTGGCGCGACGCAGGCGGCGGCAGACTCCGCGATTACCGCGGCAGGCCTGACCGTTGGTTCGACAGGCATGGTGGCCAGCTCAAGCGTCGCCAAGGGAAATGTTATTAGCGAGTCTCCCGCGGCGGGCTCGAGCGTGGCCTCGGGTAGTGCCGTAAATCTCAGCGTGAGCAGCGGCCCCAGCACGGTGAACGTGCCCAACGTGGTTGGTGCGACGCAGGCGGCCGCTACCACCACACTCACTGGAGCAGGGCTGACAGTCGGGACCGTAACGAAGGCGGGCAGTAGCAGTGTGGCTGCTGGCGACGTCATCAGCGAGGTTCCGAGCGCCGGCACGAGCGTCGCCTCCGGTACCGCAGTGAATCTCACCGTGAGCAGCGGCTCCGGCAACGTGAGCGTACCGAACGTAGTTGGTGCGACGCAGGCGACCGCGAGCACCACAATCGTAGGCGCGGGCCTCAAGGTCGGCACCGTGACCACCGCCAGCAGCTCAACGGTCGCCGCCGGAGATGTCATCAGCGAGCTGCCCGCGTCCGGTACGCTGGTGGCGCCTGGTTCGAGCGTGAATCTAACGGTGAGCACCGGCCCGGCGCTCGCTCTTACGTTCGCCTATGCGGCCAACAATGGCCTCGACGCCTCAAGCAACGGAGTCCTGTCGGGCTATTCGGAGCCTTCCACCGGCGCACTTACCGCGCTCGCGCCGACGCTGGTCCCGGGAGTCACCGGATTTGGGGCGGTCAAGATTGATCCCTCGCACAAGTTCCTGTACGTCGTGAACTCAGGTACGGACACCACGGTTGGGCGCGGAGTCTACGGTTTTGTAATCGGTGCGGATGGGTCGCTGACGGCCACTCCCAACTCCCCCTACCAGACCGACCACCTGCCGGTATCGCTCGCTTTCGACACGGCCGGCACACACATGTATGTGGCCAACCAACAGGACAACAGCATCTCGGCCTTTACCCTCAATACGGCGACGGGCGAGCTCACTGAACTGCTGGCTTCGCCCTACGGCATAGTGCACGGCAACCACCCGGCCGAAATCGCAACGGCTGGCGGCTTCCTCTATGTCTCGGAAACCGGCTCCAGTTCGGTTGAAGTATTCGCCATCGATCCGGGCACCGGGGCCCTCACGGAAGGGCTGACCGGATCTCCGTTTGGCACGGACCAACATCCGTTCGCGCTCGCAGTCAATCCGGCCGGCACCATTCTGTATACCGTGGCGCTGCCGAGCGGGACCAGCACGCGCGTGATTTCCGCGTTTACGATCAATGCGGACGGCACCCTGACCGGTAACGTCAACAACCCGCAGCCGATCCCGGCCAAGAACTACATTGCCTTCGACCCATCCGGGAAATTCCTGCTGGTTACCGAAGGGGCCGGTATCGACGTCTATCAGTACGATCCCGCGACCGGTGACACTGGCACTGCGATAACTGGCTCGCCGTTTGCGGCCGGCTCCAATCCTGAGTCCTTCGCGATTGACGCGGCCGGTCACGTCTATGTTGGTAATGACTCGTCCAACAACGTGTCGGAATTCACGCTCAATGGCACGACCGGAGTCCTGAGTCCAATCACCGGAACGCCGGTGGCTGCAGGCACCAATCCGGACTATCTGGCGGTCCAGTAACGCTGCGACGGGAGCGTGACGCCGCAACGGCGCCACGCTCCCGTTACACCCGCAGCTCCCGACATAGCTGCTCGTAACGCATCACGATGCTATCGAGCTCGTACGGTTGAATCGCCTCTCGGGCACGCCGCCCGATCTCGGACCAGACGCTGCGCGCCGCGAGCGCGGCTTCTACGGCGCCCACCAGGGCAGCCGCATTCCGTGTGGGAAATAAGAAGCCAGTTTCGCCGTTTCTCAACAACTCACGTGCGATTCCGACAGGCGTGCTGATTACCGGTGTGCCAGTCGCCAATGCCTCTATAAGCCCGACGCCAAAGCCTTCGTAGTCGCTCGGGAATACGCACAAATCCGCGGCCTGTAGGTAATCCGGAACCTGGTCGGTAGCCGGGTACATGAGCACATCGCTCTCGAGTCGTTGCGCGCTGACGTAATCGATGATCTCCGTCTCGCAGTCATCGAATGAGCCTTTCCCGCTGCCGACGATGACCAGGCATAGTTGCGGGTCGTGCGCCAGGAGCTGGGGTGCCGCTTGCACCAGCATGGCGACCCCCTTGGCGCGGGACAGGCGGCCGATGTAAAGCAGCAGGGTGCGGTCGTGTGGCAGCCCAAGCCGCCGCCGCAGCTCATGCTTGCGCTCCGGGATCGCCGGTGAGAAGCGCAGCGCGTCGACCGCGTTGGGGATGGTCACGATACGCGCCCTCGGTACTGTGGCGCGCAACAACTGTTCAACCTCTGGCGAAATGGCGATGACCCGGTCCGCAGCCCGTAACGCAGCGCGCTGCAGGCGAGCCAGCGAGTGTTGCAGCCATGCGCCCAGCAACCGCATCTCGCCGCGACTCTTCGCCGATAGCGGTTCCTGGAGCTCGAAGGTTGACTCAACGCGTACGACGCAGCGTTTGCCGATGAGCCTACACACTGGCACCGCCACCAGTGGAATGATCTTCATGCCTGAGACTATGACCAGGTCGTACTGGCTTCGCTCGCTCACAAGAAGCCGGGTTAGCCTCGACAGATATCCCAGCATGCGGACGATCGCTTGCCAGCCGGCGCCCTTGATCTGGCCTGATGGCGGAATGCGTCGCACGCTCACCGTGCCAATGGTTTCAGCCGCCGGGCTGGGAGGTACGGTCTGGCGAGTAATTACGCGGGTGCCGAGCCCGCGCTTAGCCAGACCCTGCGACAAGAGGGAGACCATGATCTCCACGCCACCGATTTGAGGGGGAAAGAATTCTTCCGTAAGCCAGTAGATTTGCGGCGCGCTGGCGATCACTTGCGATAGAAATCGTAGGTGTGCCGATACGGGGTATCGGTGAGGTATCGCCACGAGCCAAGCGGCGGAACGGTATGTCTTTGGAAACGATCGAAGGCCGCAATCTGCGCAAGCGGCACGGGATCGCGTGCGGGGATATCGTTCCAGCCAAACGCGAAATAGCCTCCGCTTGCCAGGCGCAGATAGCACTGCTGGAAGGCGGCTTCACACTGCTCAGGTGCATCGAGACCGAAGCCATACACACCGTTGCAGATGATCAGATCGAAGTAGGCTTCTGGAAAGTACTGGGCGAGCTGCTCGAGGGGCGCGTGGACGTGCTGGGGGGCGCCGAATTTTTGAGCCTTGGCGCTGAAGTCGATGGTCCAGTAGTTCTTAGATTTGAAAAAAGTTCGTCCGTAGTGCTTGGTATACCAGTCGCAGCCGACGAACAGCACGTTGTGGATTTTCGGGAGAGCTGCGAGGTATGGAAAGATCACGCTCTCCAGGACGCGGCGGTCCTCGGTTTGCATTCGCACCGGCATGCCGCACGCGTAACGCAGGGCGCGCCAGGCGAAGCTCGGATCGGTGAACAGTCGAGCGAATTTACTCCGCGTGGCAGCCGCAGTCGGCAGGCGGGCATTGCCGAGGTACACCTCATCCTCGCGCAGGTGCGGACGGTCCTTATCCATCGCGCGTCACTTCCACGGGGCTGAGTGCAGTCGCGGATTTCGCGTGCACCTGGCTCAGTAACGGGCTGGTGCGTCGTCTGGGCACCAGCCCCAGCACCGCGCAGCAGACCGGAGCGATGCCGCACGCCAGCGTCGCGTTCAACCAGGGCGATGCGCCCAGTCGTCCGGCATAGTCAAACACCAGGGCGGTGATGGCGAGTGCCAGTGCCGTACGCAGCGCTGCTCCTACAAACAGCGAGGAGCGCAGCCGAGAGCGCAGCGCGTATACGCACAGGACGTCGACCACCAGTGAACTGGCGACTGCCGCGAGCACCGCGCCGAGGATCCCGAGGCGCGGAATCAGGAGGATATTGAGGACGGCGATTACGATGGTCCCAATAAACAGACACCGTACATAGAGCGTCTGACCGTGCAGGCTGTAAAGTAATCGATAGAGCGCAATCTCACCACCCTTCGCCAGCGCCAGTGCGGCGAACCATGGCAGCAATGGCACCGCCGGCTGGAAACCCTCACCGAACACGAGCGGCACGAGAAGTGGCACCAGGCATGCGATTCCCACAGCAAGCCACACCGCGAGCAGGCAGATGAGATGCATCACATCCCGAGCAGCGCGCTCGAATTGAATGGGATCTTCAGCCGCTAGCCGACTCAGTAACGGGTAGGCGGCGGTTCCGAACAACAGCAGTGGGATCACTCCGACTTCGACGAACTTTGCGCCCACGGCATACAGACCGACCTGAGTCGTGCTCAGCAGGTAGGCGATGAGCAGCAGATCGGTCCGGGCATATAACTGATTCAGCAGGTCCGATCCCACAAAGGGTGCTGTGCCGCGTGAGATGGCGAGCGTGGCGCGCCACGAGGATCCAGCGCGGGGCGGCGCCCCGTGTTGGGCCGCGTTGCGCGCGGCGACAAGCACCATGGCCGCGCCCGCCAGCGGGAAGCCGACCAGCACCACTGGCAATGATGCATGCAGGTGCAGCAGACACAGCGCCACCACGACCGCCCCGAGACGCGACGCCAGATCCGTGAGGGAGGGGGCGATCATGGCCTGAGCGGCCATTGCGGGAATGAAAAGTGTGTGTGCCACGCCCCAGCCGACAAGGAACAGCGACAGTTCGGTGATCATCACCTCACGGCTGCCGGACTGCGCAGCGAGTGCCAGGCACAGGGAGAATAGCAGCGCTGCTACGACCAACCGCCGCCCCTGTGTCGAGAGGATGTCGCGCCACAGTACCTCCCGGGATGCAGGTGCCAGCAGAACGTACTGACGAATGCCGTATTCCTCGAATCCCGCGGTGGCGACGAGTGCCGCCAGGTTGCCCAGAGCGAACGCGTACGCGTACTCGCCGGTGCCGGTCGGGCCAAAGACATGCGCGATGTCTGCAAAGAGCACAAAGCTCAGCAGGTCCGCCGCGACTCTGCACAGCAGCATCCAGAAAGCGTTACTGATTACCCTCATGAATTTCGCGGGCTTCGTTGTGGTTCTTTTGTGACGACTATGAACTCTGCCCGCCCCGGGAATAGTAGCCCACTACGGCACGAGGTCTGCCCCGAATAGGCATCAATTATGTCAAAGTATGGGGGTACGGAAACTCGTCCCCGCGGAGGACGCGGCCGCGGCTACCGCGTGGCTGCGATTGCTGCGGCTATACTCGCGTTTCGCAGGCCGGAGCCAGTCCAATCAATAACCAAGCGGCGAACCGTCATGTGACCAGAGCCGAGGCAGCCAGACGCCAAATTGAGGCCCGCATTCATCGGAGTGCAATCGGCGCCCCTCCCGAGAGCAAGTGGAAGATGCTCTTGCCACTGCTCGTCGAGCCTGGCTTTGCCCGTCGCGTAGTGCGCAAGCGGCTTGGGCTGCACACTCCACTCAACACGACCGACCGGCAAGTTCTGGAACAGGTGATCTTCCCGCACTTCGGCTCGCTGGCCGGGGTCAGGAGGGTCTTGTTCGTCGGCTGCGACACCTATACGGCTCATTATCAACGCTGCTTTTTTGCTGCAGCGAACTACTGGACGCTGGAGCCTGATCCCTCGCTGCGACGCTTCGGAGCCACGCAGCACGTCGTAGCCCCGTGCGAAGAACTGGCGCGGCATTTCGACCAGGACTATTTCGACTTGATCATCTGCAATGGCGTATACGGTTGGGGTCTGGATCGAGCGGCGCAGTGCGAAGCGGCGTTCTCCCAATCCTATGCGTGCCTTCGAGATGGCGGCTTCCTGCTATTTGGTTGGGACGATGTGCCACGGCGCACTCCGGTGCCACTGGAGACCATCCCAAGCCTGAGTCGCTTTCGCAGATACCAGCTGCCGGCGCTGGCCACCTGGCGCTATGTGACCAGTACCCCTTACCGTCACACGTACGATTTCTACCAGAAGTAGCGGGTCCCGCGTCACGCATCGACGCGTGGCCGAATGACGGGAACCTAAGCTCCTCGAACGGCTGCCTGGCATGCCCCTCAGCCCGAGGCACGTACGAGCGTTGCCTCAGCACGTGATGGGCCGGTGCCAAACGGCAGCGGCGGCATCGGCGCCGCGATTCCGGGCTCCTGAGCTGGCGCCGGGGATCAAATCGGCGCGAGGCGATCGGGTGTTCCCGGGTGGCTCCTGATGCCACGCCGCACGTTTCGAGCGTGCGAGGACGCGAGGGTTGCTCAAGTGCCCACGGATTTACCTTATGTCTGATCAAAGCGTGGTTTGGGCGGTGTGGGGCGATGCCGCACGCGCTATCATTCTGACAAAACCATAAGCGGTTAAGGGGCGCGCGCCGCCCCAGCCGCCTACGCCGATACGGGGACTTCAAGGACCACAACGAGCTTATGCTAAGCCTTCTCGTGCTGAGATCGCGCGTCGTGCAATTGTTTGCGGCGCCGTTGATCCTGACTGCAGCGCTATGCGGCTGCGGGGGTGGGGGTGGTGATTCCGGCGGCGGCCCATCGCCCGTCGCTATTTCCACGACTGCACTACCGGATGCCCAGGTTGGTATCGCTTACGATGCGACTTTGGCGGCGCGCGGCGGAACGGCGCCGTATGTTTGGTCGCTCACAGCCGGCACTCTGCCAGCGGGTCTCACCTTGAGTGCTGCGGGCATACTGGCGGGATCCCCGTCGGCGAGCGCATCCAACGTAGCGCTTACCTTCAAGGTCGTCGACTCCGGCGCGCCCCAGCAGAGCGTCACCGCCAGCCTTTCCTTAACGGTGCGAGCCGCCGCGCAACTGAGCATCACGAGCTCCACGCTGCCGAACGCGCAGGTTGGAAAGGCCTACTCGACTGCGCTGAGCGCCATCGGAGGCACCACGCCCTACGCCTGGTCGCTGGCCAGCGGCGCTCTGCCGGCCGGTCTTGCCCTCAATACCGCCACGGGCGTCATCTCCGGCACACCGTCGGTAACCGCTGCCGGCATGCCGCTGACCTTCACTGTTCGCGACGCGAGTACTCCCGCACAGTCCAAGAGCGTCGGTCTTGCCCTCAACGTGAGTCCCGCCGCTATTACCGTTTCCCTGTCACCGCGGCGCGCCGCACTCGCTGTCACGCAGACGCTCAACCTTGTGGCGAACACCAACGACTATGCGGGTGTGGTGTGGAGCACAAGTTCGGCGGCCGCCGGCCTCAGCACGCATAACAGTGCCAGTGGCACTCCGGTTGTCCTGACTGCGCCATCGGACGCGGGAGTCTACACAGTCACGGCGACGAGTGTCACCGATGCAACGCAGAGTGCCGTCATCACAATCGGGGTCAGTGACCTCGCGGGTGTCTACACGTATCACAACGACCTCGCTCGTGATGGCGCCAACACGCACGAGTACGCGCTGACGCCCGGGAATGTGAACACTGCATCGTTTGGAAAATTGTTCTCCTGTAGCGTGGACGGCGCGGTCTACGCGCAGCCGCTTTGGGCGGCAAACATCAATATCGGTGGCATGCAGCGCAACGTGCTGCTGATCGCTACCGCGCACGACAGCTTGTACGCGTTCGACGCCGATGCCATTCCATGCAACACCCTATGGCACGCAAACCTTATCGATGCAGGACACGGAGCCTCGGCAGGCGAAACCAGCGTTCCGTCCGGGACCGGGACCTCCTACATCGGCCAGGGGTATGCGGACATAACTCCCGAGGTGGGTGTAATCGGCACGCCTGTCGTCGACCCGGTCGCCGGCATCGTTTACGTCGTCTCCAAGTCGATGAGTGCAGCCGGTACGACGTTCTATCAGCGACTGCACGCGATAGACATCATCACGGGTATGGAGAAATCCGGCTCCCCCATGATCGTTTCAGGGACGTTTCCGGGTACCGGCAGCGGGGGTTCGAGCGTGGCCTTCAGTGCGCGCCAACAGAACCAGCGTACGGGTCTTGCGCTGGCCGGCGGTGTGGTCTATGTCGCATGGGCGTCGCACGAAGACGCCGCGCCGTGGTACGGCTGGATGATGGGATATCACTACACAGGGCTCACGTTCACTCCGGAGGGGATCTTCAATGCCGCGCCGAACCACGCACCGCCACACGGTGGCGCGGGCATCTGGATGAGCGGAGGTGCGCCAGCGGTCGACGGTAACGGAAATCTTTACGTAACCACCGGCAACGGCTTGTTCGATGCAACAAACACCGCTGGCTCCCATAACGACTACGGCGATAGTTTTCTGCAGCTCAGTGCGACACTCGGCGTGTCGTCGTGGTTCACACCTTCAGACCAGGCCGCCGATGACGCCAATGACGACGACTTCGGCGCCGGCGGCGCGGCCCTCGTCATCAACCTTACCAGTGGCCCGCTGCGCCACTTGGTGGTGGGTGGTGGTAAGGACGGGACGCTCTATCTGCTGAACGGCGACAGCATGGGCGGTCTGGGGGACGGCAACGCGCTGCAGACCTTCAGCGTGGGCTTCCCCATCTATGCAACGAGCGCGTTCTGGAACAATAGCTTGTACCTCGCGCCCGCCGGCGGGGCTCTACGGGCCTACGCGTTCGATCCGGGCAGCGATCGGCTCAATGCCGTGCCGAGCTCGCAGTCACCGAGTGTTTTCGCGTGGCCGGGTTCCACGCCGGCGGTATCGGCATCCGGAAGCAGCAACGCCATCGTATGGGGTCTGGACACATCTCGGTTCTGCGCCCCGTCAGCCAAGTGCGGCCCTGCTGTGCTCCATGCCTACAACGCCACGGCCCTCGGCGTCGAGCTTTGGAACAGCTCAACGAATGCGGCGGACGCCGCAGGAAACGCCGTAAAATTCACCCTGCCGACTGTGGCCAACGGCAAGGTGTACGTGGGAACCCGCGGCAACAATACCGGCGGTCCATTTGGCTCGACCTCCACCAATGGTGAAGTCGACGTATATGGCCTCAAACCGAACTGAGGAGGCTGCTCGCTCCGAGCGGTTCGCCGGCCTGCGCTCTGCTGATTTCTTTGGCGTGATTCATATTCAGAAGAGCGCCGCGAGCAGCATCAGGATCCCCCAAAAGGACACGCCCCACACGACGGAGCGCAGGTAGGGGATGCCGATGAGGTACACCGGCAGGTAGACGAGCCGCGCCCAGAAATACAGTTCCGCGCCGAGGGCGGTGCGTGCCGAGGTCGCCTTCACCGCAACCACCGCCAGCACCGCGGCGGCGAAGAACGCAAAGGTCTCGAGGAAATTGCGGCTGGCACGGTGGGCGCGCCCCGCGGCCCTGCCGAGGCGCGGCGTCTCCCCGTCGCGGTTGCCGACATTCCAGTTCAAGCCGCGCGCCTGGGTGGTCAGGGCTGCGGCGATCAGCACGTAGGCGAGCCCGAGACAGATCGACCAGGCGAGCATCTTGATTTCGACCGTCATGCGCAACATTCACTCCGTGTATGAGCTCCGGGGCCGGTTGGCCCCGGAGCCGCAGCTGCAGAGCTTACAGTTCGCGGTACAGGCTGTCGGAGGTGATGGTACGGACCTTGTCGAGGCCGGCAAGCCACGCCGAGAACTCCGGATCCGCGGCGGTCTTGGCCTGTCCGTCCGCAAAGGCCGCCCAGTTCGGGTACTCCTGGCTCACGATCACGGTGCCGGTGTTGGGGCCTGCGTAGGTGGCGCGCCACACGCGCAGCGTGGTCGCGACGCCGAGGCGCTTGAGCATCGCCCGGCCCTTATCCAGCTGCTGCAGGTAGGCGCTGACGTTGTCCGTCTTGACGGAGATGACGCGCAGCCAGGTAGTGCTGGCGGCGACGGCGTTGCCCGAGAGGGCGAGCGCGAGAGCGGCGCTGGCGATGAGTGCGGTTATTCTCTTGGACATGATCTGATCCCCCGATGTTAGTTTGATGTTGTATTGGAGCCGACCTCCTGTCGGGACATGCACCCGAGGATGTAACGCACAATCGCCACGCTGCGCAACTCACAGCAGCTGGCGCACTGCAGCAACCTCGCCTGCGCGCGGTGCACCAAAGAAAAAGCCCCCGGGGATCCAGGGGCTTTGTTGGACTCAGCGGCCGCGTGCGGCGCTGTCAGGCCTTCTTGACCCACACCTTGCACCAGCCGTTCTCGGCCACGAGCTTGCCGGCGAAGATGTTGCAGGTACGCCAGGGCCCGGTACCGCCCGACTGCGCGCAGGTGCTGCACATCTGGCCGGCGGCGAAGCTGGAGAATTCCTTGACGTCGACCGCCTTTGCGCTCTCGTGGTAACCGAGAGCCTGCGCGGTTGGATCCGTCGGGCTCAGGTGCGGCGCATCGGCGCGCGCCACGCGCACGCCACCCGCAGCGCCCGCGGCGCCCACCACGATGGCGATTCCCTTCAGTGCGTCACGACGTGAAAACGACTGACTCATCTGTCATCCCCTGGTTGTTGATGAATGCCGCGGGCAATTCTCAACGACTCGCGCGCGCGCGTCCATCGGCGCGCGCCGCTCACCGCAGTCCTGACCCTGCGTAAGCGTTCCAGATGAGATCAATTATCATTTCCGATTGTGTTCGCATGGACGTCCGGCAGGTCAGCGACTGCCAAGCATGTCGGGACAGCGGCGACGATCGAGTTGTCGGTGGATGAGGCCCTGCGCGCCATGACTCTGCGACCCGATGGCAAGGGCAGGCCAGCACGCCGGGCAGCGCCGGGTGACTCCCTGGGGCTGTGGAGAGCAGCGCAGATCGGGGTGCGGCGCCGGAAAGCGCCGGGAGGCTACTTGCGTCCCAACTTCGAGGGCTTGGTCGCTTGGTTGTAGGGATCGTAGCCGGAGCCGCTGCCGGGCTCGGGCATGATGCGCAGCTCCTCGTCCTTGGAGTCCTCGATCTTGAGCTCCGGCGCCTCGAGCTTTTTCAGCAGCCGCGAGGTCGCCTCCAGCGCGATGCGGCTGGTCGTGGCGAGAAAGTCCCACACCGCGTTGCCACGCTCATCGTGCACGACCCGGCCGCTGCCTCGTGGCGCGCCCGGCTTGCCGGCGGGGCTCGCGGCTGCCCCGGAATGGGCAACCGGTTTCGCGGCCGGGACGGCGCCCGGGCGCGGGTGAGGTTTCGGGGACTTAGGATCGTTCATGGCAGCAAAGGCTCAGATTTTCCGGACCAGGGACCGCACTCATGGTGCACTCAGGCATTTAACGATGCAGTGTTCCAGTCGGCGCTGGCGGTTTGTGGATTTGTGAGGGGTCTCACATTTCCCGGCTGCGCATCCGCTGCAGGGCATGCCCGTCCGGAGCCTCGTCCCGGGGCACCCGGGGCCCTGGGGAGGGGCCCCCCGGGCGCGCTAAGCCTCAAATGTTGAAGGGTTTTTTTGCGTTTATTGCTCAGCTTGCATGAGTTGCGCCGCGGGCAGACACTGACGTGCGGGGGCGAACTTAAGTATTCACAAGAAACACCTCGCGGGGGAGGCGGGACGTGCACGTCCAAGCGTATAAGCACGTACGGCTCATGGAGGAGTCCGAGTGGCGTGTGGAGTTAGCGGCGGGTTCGGACTCGCCTGAGGACCTGCTCGTGCGCCGCGTTCTTGAGAGTCCCGCGGTGTATCGCCGCTGGACCTGCGAACACGGCTGGCTTCTGCGCAGCGTGTCCTCGCGGCCACGGGTCGAGGCCCAGGTCGTGGCCCTGCGCTCGGCGGCTATGAACCTTGTGCACCGCAAGGCGCTGTTCGAATACCTGCGCGAGCGAAAGCTCTCCGGGCGCAAGCGCCGCCGGCTGTTCCAGCTTTTTTATGGCAACCGCGATTACTCCAACGCCGTCTTGACCGAGCACGGGAACTACGTGCGTTGCAGCTCAAGCTACGTCTGCACGCAGCACCTGTCCGAACATCTGATGCACGATGCGGCCGCGGCTGAACCGATGCAGCTCTACGAGGAGCGCTTCGGGGAGTTCTTCCGCGCTTTCTGCGACGGCGAGCTCGCCGAGACCGAGACCGAGCGGCTCGCGGTCGGGCCCGTCGATGCCCTGCGGCCGCTGCTGAAGTTGCAGCTGGCCGAGGCGCGCCAGGCGATTCTCGCCATGCCGCTGGCGCCGGCGCGCGAATGGCGCGAGGTCGCGATCCGCAGGCCCACCGGGAATACCCAGCGACTGCGGGCACTATCCGAGAGCGACTTGCCGCCCGGTTGCGCGTCGTGATCGTCGACGAATATCAGGACGTGAACCCGATTCAGGAGCAGCTTATTAGCGCGCTCCATGCACTTGGCGCCGCAGTCCGG
>Ga0209006_10004372_pt1 | contig 12831 bp, 14 predicted proteins | sample JacPin_JW_Ref_O2_FD_188567 | JGI IMG/M metagenome (GOLD analysis project Ga0209006, IMG submission 188567) | Forest soil microbial communities from Algoma, Ontario, Canada - Jack Pine, Ontario site 1_JW_Ref_O2 (SPAdes) (version 2) | ecosystem: Environmental > Terrestrial > Soil > Boreal...
GGATTCCCCGGGCAGCGGCGTCCCCGCGATGTGCCCGATTCCCAGCCGCAGGATTCGCGAACTGGTGCCTTGCAAAACTGCGACGGACATTCCCAGCCGCGGGATATCCATGCGGCCGAGAACGTCACCCTTCTTGACTGGTGGTTTGGGTTGGGATTGCGGGCGCTCTTTTTCGGCCTGGATTTCGTTTTCCAAAGAGCGTTTTGCGGAGACCTGGTAGAGCCGGGCTTCGAGCAGAATGAAACCTCCGTAGCCAAGCAGGAGAATGCCGGTGATAAACAAAAGGCGCTGAGCCCAGCGAAGAAGCCTTGGTTTGCGGGCAGGAGGGTGATTCCATTTAATTGTGAGCTTCACGGCCGGTCGCCGGTTGCCTTCGCGGCCTGGGGTGATGGTGAAGGTGCGACGTAACCAGTGCGAGTGCGCACCGACAAGCGTCTGTGGTCCGGTGCGCTGGCTTTTACGAGTATGGTGCGATAAGTGCCGTCACGCTTCTTATTCGTGGGAGCGTAGGCGAGGGTGTACTGGTTGCGGATATCGCGAGCGATCCGTTCGCAGATGGGTGTAACGTCCGTCAGAGATTCCGGCAGGAACGCTTCGCCGCCCGTTTCCTTCGCCAGGCGCTTGAGCACGCCGGGGTTGCGATCGGGATCCTGGTCATCGAAAATGCCGATGGTGTAGATGATTGCGTTCGATTGCGCCACCAGGGCCGTGATGTCCGCCAACTTATGATGGCTGGTGTTGTCCCCTCCATCGCTGACTATGATCAGCACTTTCTTGAAGCGATCTCCCGTCTTCAGGTGTTCGAGCGCGGCGGCAACGGCATCGTAGAGGGCCGTTTCGCCATTGGCCGCGACTCTCGACAGAGCAACCTGCAACTGAGCCGGCTGGTCGGTGAACGCGATGTTGCTCGGCAATCCGAACGAAACTTTTTCGTTGAAGTTGACTACGAACATCTGGTCCTGTGGGTTGCTGGAGCGGGCAAACGCCATGGCCGCGGCGATCACATCATGGCGCTTCGGCGTCATGCTTCCACTGTTATCCACCACCAGTCCGACCGTCACCGGGACATCGTCGTGGCTGAAATATTTGATGGTCTGCAGCACGCCGTCTTCGTAAACTTGGAAATCTTCTTTCTTGAGTCCGGAGACGAGAATGTTTTTGCGGTCTTGTGTGGTGGCGCGCAAGACCACGACGTCCACATCTACTTTGATGGCGTATTCGTCCCGCGGGCGGCTCGGCGCTGCGGCTGGTTCCTGTGCTTGGGTCCAACTCGACAATGCAAGCGGCAGCGTGATCAGAACGAAAACTGCGGCGACCGAAAGAAAAAGCTGACGGCGCGGCGCGGATAGGGAACGTTCAGGCATTCCTGTTTCTCTCAGTGTATTTGGTGACAAGTCCGGAGTAACCCGGACGAGCGCGATGCTCTGCGCCGTCCGGTATCCGGTCGACTTAGCAGGCGAATTCTGCGAACGGATCCGCCCGCGTGTTCAGTTCAGACAGCTCGCTTCGAAAATGCCGAAATCGCGAAGCCAGCGCCAATTGCCAGCAGCCCAAAGAGTGCAATCAGGGGCAGCGAGCTAGCTGTCTTCGGCAGGGGATCGGCGGCAGCCACCATCACCGGGTCAGCCGGGGGCGGTTCGACGACCTGCGCCAACTCGACCGGTTCCCCGGTAGGGGCAACGGCCTGGATGGGCTGTGTCTTCCAGGTTTCGGCGGGTGCGGCGGCCAACTCGTCCGGCGAATAGATCACGGGCTCGTTAGTTTCTTTTGCGATCTCGAGAGCTCTCGACTTGCCGTAGACAAATTCTTCGCCCCACGCACGTCCGGGGTAGAACCATGCTCGCAGAGCTTCGGGCTGTCCGGCGGGGCGCTCGCGAAACGTGATGGTCGTCTTGTCCGTCGTTTTCAAGCGATAGTTTGGCATCGCCAGAACGGTGGTGAGGACCTGGGTTTCGTCCTGATTGAAGATCTGGACAATGTGTCGGTCGGATTGTGAATCGAGAACCTTGAAAACGTACGTACCGGCCGGCAAGACGTGAAGGCCAACTCCCGGAACTTCAACGGGCCCGCTGAAGGTGATGGTCGTCTTCCGGTTCCAGTCATCCGCAGATGCTCTAGGCACTACGAGTGCGCAGAGCACAGCCAGGCTCAGTCCGATTATTAACCCTTTAAACAATTTCATGGTATCTCCTGAATTTTCTCCGACTAACTCGCACGGCGGTGGTGGTGGAGCGAGAACTCTATGTGTTGTCGGGTTCACAAGAGATCTTAAGATCTACAGCCGGAAAGTCCGGCAGTTTCAAAAACCGTGGAAAGCTGTTCGAGGTTGAGTATCCGGTACAGGAGTTTTGATAGCTGGTCAAAATTGATCGAAGTGCTTTTATGGGACAGTTCTCATCTTTCTGGTAACTAAGGCGCTAGTGTGTGAGACGAGCGGCTGCTGCCGGCTGTGACTCTGTGGTGAGTCCTGAGCCGTTGATTCTGTGTGGCTTCTAATTACGGCATCCCGAAAAGTGAGTCATAGTGCACAGACTTGAAACCGGATCGGTGGAATCCTTATGTGGACACACGCCGCACTTCAATCCACGCAGCCCGCAGCAGCTAGGTAGGACCGGGCAATCGAAGGATGATCTGGCAAGGTGGTTCAAAATGCGTAACATCCGTTTGCTGTTGCTGGCAGTTCTGATAATGGCCGTACTGGCCATACCGGCCGTCTCGTTCGCGCAAGTCGGCGTCTCGATCACGATCGCTCCTCCGGGGCTGCCTGTATATGCCCAGCCCATGTGCCCCGCCGACGGTTATATCTGGACGCCGGGCTACTGGTCTTATGGAGATGAAGGCTACTTCTGGGTTCCGGGCACCTGGGTGCAAGCTCCCGAAGAGGGCTTGCTCTGGACTCCCGGCTATTGGGGCTGGGGGGACAACGCGTACGCCTGGAATGAAGGCTATTGGGGCGGGAGTGTCGGCTTTTACGGCGGCGTCAACTACGGCTTCGGCTACGGTGGTCTCGGCTACCAGGGCGGATATTGGAATGGCGGAGCTTTCTATTACAACCGTTCCGTAAATAACGTGAACGTCACAAACTTTCACAACGTTTACAGCAAGACCGTCATCAACAACACGACGTTCAACCACGTCAGCTACAACGGTGGACGAGGTGGAGTGAGCGCACGGCCGACGGCGGCGGAAGAAACAGCGTCCCACGAGCAACACCGGGCGCCGACGGCACTGCAAACCCAGCATGTGCACGCTGCCAGCACCAACCACGCGCTTTTGGCGTCGGTGAACCATGGGCGTCCGGCAGTAGCAGCGACAGCCAAGCCAGGAGAGTTCAGCGGTCATGGCGTGGTAGCTGCCAAGAGCGCGGGAACGCCTTACAGGGCCACCGCGAACAAGGCACCCGCGAATCACGCAGCCACGACGCGTTCGAACGCAAACAAAGCAGCGGCGAACAAGACAGCTGCGAACAAAGAAGCTGCAACGCGCTCGAGCGAGAACAAGGCAGCTGCGAATAAGGCAGCTGCAACTCGGTCAAGTGAGAACAAAGCGGCTGCGAATAAGGAAGCCGCGACTCGCTCCACTGAGAACCGGACAGCTGCGAATAAGGCAGCCACAACGCGCTCGAATGAAAACAAGGTAACGGCGAATAAAGAGGCTGCGACGCGCTCGAGCGAGAATAAGGCAGCCGCGAATAAGGAAGCCGCGACTCGGTCAAGTGAGAACAAAGCAGCGGCAAATAAAGAAGCTACGACCCGGTCGAATGAGAACAAAGCGGCTGCGAAGAAAGAGGCCACGACTCGCTCCAACGAAAACAAGGCGGCTGCGAACAAGGAAGCCACGACACGCTCGAACGAGAACAAAGCGGCGGCGAATAAGGCGGCCACAACTCGCTCGAACGAAAACAAAGCGGCTGCGAATAAAGAGGCTGCAACGCGCTCGAACGAAAACAAGGAAGCCGCGAACAAGGAAGCCGCAACGCGTTCGAATGAGAAGGCGGCGGCGCCCAAGACGAGTCGTCAGCCCTCTGAGTCCGAGAAGCCGACGGCAACTCATGCGCAGTCTGCGCCGCATCAGGCTGCACCTAAGCCTGCTAAGGCCGAAGCTGCTCCTCATGCGCAGCCCGCGCCGCGCCAGCCAACTGTAGCTCATGCGCAGCCGGCGCCCGCGAAGGCAGCTCCGAAAGCCGAAGAGCACCCTCGTCAGTAGTGAATGAAAAAGATGAACCTGGAAAAGGAGAATCCTGATGATGACAACTGCACCAACCAAGTGTGCGCACCTGCCATGCAAGTGCACAACGCAGTCGGGCGAGAAATACTGCGGTCAAGTCTGTAAGGAAGCGGGCTCGAAAGAAGTAGAAATTGCGTGCCAGTGTGACCACGGACCGTGTCCGCTGACCGTGTGAGAACGGGGGCTTTTTGGTGTGCGAGCGGGGACTTTCCAAAAAGAGTACTCACATGGGCATGCGCCGCGTGGTACTCGTGCTGTTGGCGGTGCCGGCGCTGTCGTTGCTGGCGGGCGCGCAGTCGCTGACCGATTCGGCAGACTCGCCGGCCACGGTTGCGATTACAAGCTCTGCACAGCCAGACCTGACCTACGTCCGTCCTACAGAGAAGACGCGGCTGCACAACTACGTCTTTGATGCATTTGGGCCGTATCCGACGGTCGGAGCTGCCATCGCGGCCGGCATCAACCAGCTGTCTAACAGTCCGCCCGAGTGGGGGCAGGGTGCTGCCGGTTACGCCAGGCGATTCGGATCCGACTTCGGCATCGCGGCCGTGACAACGACGACGCGCTATACGCTCGCCCATGTTTTCCATGAGGACACGTTGTACTACCGCTGCGAATGCAAGGGAGTATTGCCGCGGCTACGGTACGCCCTGATATCGACTTTTACCGGACGCCGTGGCGAGGATGGTCACCGCGTCTTTTCTTTCCCGGCCCTGATCGCGCCTTATGCGGGCACCATGACCGCCGTCTACGCTTGGTATCCCAATCGCTACGATGCCGAGGATGCATTCCGCATGGGCAACTACAGCTTGCTGGCGTACGCAGCGCAAAACGTGGGGCTGGAGTTCATTTATAGCGGTCCTCACTCCCTGCTTTCGCGCATGCACCTGAATAATGGCCGCCGCGCACCGGAGCCGGGGGCAAATCCGTGATCGAGCAGACATCCATGAGGGTCGCGAGCATGGACCCTGCGCTTCCGGAGCAAACAGACTTTCTCACTGCTCCGCTCACGCTAACCTCTTCGAAGCGTGTGATCAACGACTTTCTGACATGGTTCGGGGATCTGGCGATTTTTTTCTGGCAAGTGGCGCGCGCGGCGGTGACACCCCCATTTGAATTTCACGAATTATTTCTCCAGCTCGACGACATCGGATCAAAGTCTCTTCCGCTGGTCGCTTTAGCGGGCGCCGCCACCGGGGTTGTGCTTTCTTTGGAAGCGCGTTACAGCCTGACTCGATTCGGAGCGAAATCGCTGCTTCCCGCCGCCATTGTGTTTTCCGTGATCCACGAGACCGGACCCATCATCACGGGACTGGTGGTGAGCGGTCGCGTCGGCGCGGGCATTGGCGCGGAGTTGGCGTCGATGAAAGTGACTGAGCAGATCGACGCCATCGAGGCCTCTGCAGTAAACCCTTACCGGCTGCTGGCGGCCACCCGCATCCTGGCTTGCGTCTTGATGCTGCCACTGCTGACCCTGGCTGCGGATATGTCCGGACTGCTGATGGGCTGGGTTACGCAGGCCCTGGTTGAGCCGCTTTCGTTGCATCAGTTCATCAGCAGTGGTTTCAAGAGCGCCACTTTCAACGATTTCCTGCCTCCCACGTTCAAGACCGCGGTGTTCGGTCTGATCATTGGACTGATCGCGTGTTTTCAGGGAATGCGGACCGAGGGAGGCGCGGCTGGAGTAGGACGCGCGGCCACCAGTTCTGTGGTGTTGTCGTCGCTGTTCGTCATTCTGGCGGATGTGGTGCTGGTGAAGCTGATCCTTATATTTTTCCCGTGAACATCTTTTGGTGACATGTTTTCGTGACACGGATTGAACCAGACGCGAAACAATTATGGACACTGCCACCATCGATCAGGCTGCGATGAATCAAGCCGAGACGAAGCAAGAGCAAGCCGAGAAAGACGGCAACGCACCGGTCATCGCTGTCGTGGACTTGCATAAGTCTTTCGGAACTCAGAAAGTTCTGAACGGGATCAGCCTGGCCGTGAAGCGCGGCGAAACCCTGGCAGTGCTGGGGCGCAGCGGGACCGGCAAGAGCGTCCTGCTGCGGCTCATCATCGGCCTCGAGAAACCTGACTCGGGATCGATTCTGCTGCATGGGCACGACATCTCCGGCCTGGCTCTCGACCAGATGGGCGAAATCCGAAAGAAAATGGGTTTTCTGTTTCAGCATGCCGCGCTTTACGATTCGCTCACCGTTGAGCAGAACGTGGCATTTCCATTGCTGCATCACAAGAGAGAGATGACGAAGTCCGAACGCGGCGATCGAGTCAGAGAACTGCTGACAGAAGTAGGCATGGAAGACGCGATGGCGAAGATGCCTTCAGATATCTCTGGCGGTATGCAGAAACGGGTAGGGCTGGCGCGGGCACTGGCTTTAGAGCCGGATATTCTGCTACTCGACGAACCTACCGCTGGTCTGGATCCCATCAGTTCCGGCGAGATCGACGATTTGGTTCTGAAGCTGCAGCAGGAGCATCACATGGCATCCGTTGTAGTGACGCACGATCTGCACAGCGCGAAGACGATTGCGGACCGGCTGGCGTTGCTCAACCAGGGAAATGTGGTAATCGAAGGCAGCTTTGAAGAATTGCAGAAAAGTGACATCGAGTTTGTCAGGGAATTTTTGAAGCATTCGTAGGAGGACTATGTCGAGAGCGGCGCGGCTCGGAGCTTTCATCGTTGCGACACTGGCAATTCTGGTGGCCGGTATCTTCATCATCGGAGGCAAGCAGTATCTGTTCCGTTCCACATACCAGCTGAGAGCGCAATTCGATAACGTGGTAGGACTGGATGCGGGCGGGGATGTGCAGGTGGGCGGAGTTCATAGCGGGACGGTGCACAGCATCGTGTTGCCGCATAAGCCGGGCGAAAAAGTTACGGTCTTTATGGATCTCGATAAGACGACGCACGAGATTGTCAAACAAGACTCCGTGGCTACGATCGAAACCGAGGGATTGTTGGGCAACCAGTTTCTGGCGATCTCGTTTGGATCGACGGGATCGGGCGAGGTGCGGGACGGCGATCTCATTGCCAGCCAGCCGCCACTCGAGATGGCGGAGCTGCTGCAAAAGGCGAGCGGCCTGTTGGATGGCACCCAGCAAGCCATCCAGAACGCGACCCAGGCAACCGCGAATCTGGATTCGATCAGCGCGAAAATCGATAAGGGGCAGGGAACCGCGGGAGCGCTGGTGAACGACAAGCAACTTTACACCAATCTGGAAAAGACATCGAGTTCCATGCGCGACACCATGGTCCAGGCACAAGCCGGGGTTACCGATTTCCAGGAAAATATGGAAGCCATGAAGCACAACTTCCTGATCAGGGGATATTTCAAGAGCCGCGGCTACGAAGACTCCGCCGAACTGGCAAAAAATGAAATTGACAAACTCCCGGAAGGCGCGCCCACCAAGGAGTTCACCTACTCGGCGAAGCAGCTGTTCGACAAGCAGGATTCGGCCAAGCTGAAGAACCAGAAATCTCTTAACGCCGGCGGCGAGTTCCTGGCCAATAACCAATTCGGTTTTGCCGTGGTCGTGGTCTCGGAGGGCATGGAAGGCGACACCCAGAAAGACCTGGTACTAACTCAGGCCCGGGCCATGGTGGTGCGCCAGTATCTGGTGGAAAACTTCGGATTTGACGACAGCCAGCTTAGGACTCTCGGGATGGGCAAGCAGGCGGAGGCGAATTCGGATGCCGGCTGGGGCAGAGTGCAGATTTTCATCTATCCTGCCGGGACCGAAATTCCGCCCGGCAAGCAAGCGCAGGCGACCGCGTCTTCTGGTGCAGCTTCTTCTCAATCAGCTCAGACCGCTTCGACGCCTGCAACCGCGAAGCCACAGTAGGCTGGCGTTTGCCGCATCCCTACGATCGTTCGTCACCTGCGGAAATGTATAAAAAGGGACAGTCATTCCAGTCGTTAACACGTACTGTTGCCTTAGGCTCGCGCAGGATCATCCGGTAAAGATCGCGTAAATAAAGGTCGGGCAAAGAAGGAAACATAATGCGTATTCCCTCCTCCATTCGTTCATTGTTTTTTGCGCCGTTATTTGCGCTCGTCGTGCTGGCGATGTCGGCATCGTCGTTTGCGCAAATTGGTGTGGCCATCACCATCGGGCCTCCTGCGCTGCCTGCTTACGAACAGCCTCTTTGCCCGGGCGATGGTTATCTCTGGACGCCGGGCTACTGGGCTTACGATTACGACGCCAGCGATTACTACTGGGTGCCCGGCACATGGGTCACGGCGCCGGAAGTGGGCTTCCTGTGGACTCCTGCCTATTGGGGTTGGGGCGGCGATGGATTTGTCTTTTACGACGGCTATTGGGGCCAGCAGGTGGGCTTCTACGGCGGAATCAATTACGGCTTCGGTTACGGCGGGGAGGGTTACGAAGGCGGGCGTTGGGATAACGGACACTTTTTCTATAACCGTTCTGTGAACAACGTGAACGGCATTGAAATTCACAATGTTTACGACAGGGCCGTCACGAACACCACGATGAACCACGTCAGCTATAACGGTGGCAACGGAGGAATTGTCGCGCGCCCCAGCGCGCAGGACGAGGCGGCCGGGCGGCAGAGACACATTCCGCCGGTAGCGGCGCAAACGCAACATGCGCAGGCGGCCCGCGCCAATCCGCAGCAACGCGCGTCGGCGAATATGGGCAAGCCCGGCGTCGCAGCAACCCCCCGGCCTGGAGATTTCAACGACCGCAGCGCCGTGCCAGCCAGGGAGGCAGGAGCGCCTTATACTCCGGGCAATCGCGCAGCGAATCAGGTGCGTACGCCGAGAAACGCTACTCAACCCGTCGCTGCCGTGCATCCTCGCGACCTTCCGGCCTACACTCCCGCCGCTCCAAATACCGGCAAGCCGAAGCTGGACAAAAAGTATCAGCAGCAGCAGGACAAGCAAGTTGCGAATCAGCAAGTAGAACGAGACAAACTCCAGCAGAAGCAGGACGAGGAGCACCAGCAGCTCGCGAACCAGCACGCCAGCGAACCGCAAAAGCAGCAGGTGGAGCAGCAACACCAGCAACAGACGCAGCAATTACAGCAGAAACACCAGCAGCAGCAACAGCAATTGCAGCAGAAACAGCCGGAAAACCGGGAGCAGCCCAAGAAGTAAGACTAGACTTCGACCGCACTGTTACGTAGTAGCGAGCACCGGTAATGAGCACAGGAAAATTACGAAGGAGCATTTCATGACGCAAACTGTATTGGAAAGAACTGCCGATCACATCACCGAATCGGCTCACCAGGCTTCTCGCGCATCCAGCGCGGTTGCCGATGCCATCGCGGATGGCGCAGGGGCAGTGCGGCGTGCCGCAAAACAGAGCGGCGATGCTGCGGAAGAATTCCTGAACGACACAAGTCAGCGCATCCAGCGTCACCCCATGCTGATTGTAGCGACGACATTTGCGGCAGGCTTCACCGCGGGAGCGCTGATCTCCTGGATGGTCAAACGAAGATAGCGCACGCCGTCGATACAGGATCGTTTTCCGCGATCGCCGCGGCGCGCCGTTCACTGCCTGGCGTGCCTTTTTCCGCACTGACGACCGTGGCGTGAGGCACAACGGTCGAGGTGTTTCCCCCTGCTAGTCGCGGATGTCGCTAGGTTCTACTCAGAGTCCACGCCTCGGCTCTGCCATCTTCACGGGCTACATCTCAGGGACGGCTCGTCTGCCGTTTTTGCATCCGCCGCTAAGCATCGTAGGAGGGCAGTTCGATTCGCGCTCTTCCGTACAGGTGTACGATCGTAGGCAGCAACTGGCTGGCTAGACGGTCCTTGGCGACGAGCGCGTCTACCAGGTGCAACGCCTGTTCCGGAACGCCCAGTCCTTCGGTGAGCAGAATGATCGGCGCTTCCGGCCTGAGCCGCCTCAGTTCGATGGCGACCTCTTGTCCGTTCATGGCTGGCATGAAGTAGTCCAAAATTACGACGTCAACCGAATGGGTGGAAGCCAGCTCCAGTCCCTCGCTACCGCTGGGAGCTGTAAGAACGGTGTATCCAAAGCTTTCGAGGAACGCCCGCTCGCATTCGAGCACATCCCGGTTATGGTCGATGCAGAGAACTACGGCGCTTAAGGACTCCGAAGAAACTAATTGAGGCATGTTGCACCTTCAAAGACCCATCTTCAACAATTAGGATCCTGAAAGCTGATCAAAACTGCTCAAGCTCCGTAGTTAATCTGCCACGCCATTCGCTGGGTTGGGAACGAAAGCAGTTCACTCCATGAGCCCTTCTGCTCAGTATTTCCGGCGTAGATGAGCGAGTGTTAATGATGGTCTGAACAGGGTCGCTCGCCTGGCCGACCACGGAGACGAAATGCTTTATGCCGGCAAAGTGGGATGCGCTGGGATCGTCTTTCTATCACTGACGACCTGGATTTCAGGACCACGCCCGACGCCGCGTGTTTCGGGAGAGAATCTGACGAAAGAGGAGCCGGGGGACAAGCACTGGAACGATGTGCATGGGAACGATGCCAAGGACGTCAACGCGGTCAAGCAGATGCAGCAAACTCTGCAGGACGAAGGCCAGTATCGCGGCAAGATCGATGGTGCGCTCGGTCTGCGGACCCGGGCCAGCATCCGCGGATTTCAGCGGGCGGAGAATCTTCCGGTGACTGGACGGCTTGATATCGAAACGGCGGGCGAACTCGGAATCACGCCCGAGCCTCGCACCGAGATGATCGACGAGACTCCGAAAGATAAACCTTCAGCAGGCATAATGTGGAACAAAGATTCGAGGCGGCCCAGCAAGGCGCGGCGATCGGCAGCCAAAAGAGTTGCTGTTCTTTCAATCGATAGGGCAGAGAAGGATGGCGAACAAGCGGCAGACGCTTCAAGCGGAGCACGACTAGCCGCAAAACAATGAGCCCCGACTCGATAGGCCACGCCACGGCGCGCTTCGGTTCGACTAAGTACTGGGTTCGCTTACGCCAAGCCAGCCAGGATTCCTCGCATATATGCAAAGCTGCTGATGACGCCCGGCATCGGATCGTCGGGATGAATTTCATACTCCAGGTCTAGAAAGCCCGCATACTTCATCCCGATCAGGGCTTCAAACATTTTCCGCACCGGCATCATTCCGTCTCCCACTGCGACCTGACTCTCTTTGTCCTGGAAACTCGTGAGGTCCTTCATGTGTAGATTGAAAAGGCGCGGGCCTGCTTCACGGATCGCCTGAACCACATCAGAGCCGGCGCGAACGGTGTGCCCCACGTCGATGCAGCAGCCGATGCGCGGATCCAGACCCTTCACCGCTTTCAACACATCCAGCGGCGAATGCCACAACTTATCCTCCGGCCCATGATTGTGGATGGCGATACGGATGTCGTATTCCTTTACGAACTTTTCTATTCGCGGCAGAGTTTCTGGAGCGGGATCGCCGGCGACGATCACGCCAATTCCTGCGCGCTTGCAATATTCGAACTTGGCGCGGATGTCCGCATCTTCATCTTTGGGAAAATAGATGGCTCCGGCAGCGTGGAGTTTTATTCCCGCCGCGGCATAGTCCCCGAGCGCAGCCGCCTCCTGCTGCGGATCCATCGGAAGATGATCCTTGACGTCCTTCGCGTTCAGGTCAGACACGTTTAGCTGCTTCATGAAGGCGATCAGCTGCGCGCGACTGAAATTACGAAATGTGTAGCTGGCCAGGCCCAGACGAAGAGGAGAGGAATGGTCAGAGGATAGCTGCGCTGCAGCAAATGACGTGAGACCGCTTGGCGCAGCGAACGCGGCCGCAGCAAGCGCGCCGGAGCGCAGGAGATCGCGGCGAGTGAGGGGGCGCTTCATACGCTATCGATCCTGTTGCAAATCTGCATGCGATCATTCGGTACGCCCCTAGACATGCGGTTCCCAGCCCTTCTCATATTCGCGCGTCCACCTCTTCATAGCTTCGGGGTCGTTCTGGATCTTTCCATCGCTGGTATCGACACGCAGTTCCCGATTCACTTCCCACGCAATGTTGGAAAGCTGCAACATCGTCACCGCGACGTTGCCGACCTCGATAGGCGCGTTGAGCTTTTCGCCTTTGCGGATTCCTGCGATGAAGTTGGCGAAGTGAGCATCGGTCATGGAATCGCGGCCGATCAGATCGGAAGACTCAGTCTTGCCGCCCACCTTGAATTCACTCTTTTTATTCCCCTTGAGGTCGTAAATCTCGTAGCCATCGCGATCCACCAGCACCGAGCCGGTGGTTCCCATGATCGTCGCGCCACGATCGCGGCCGTAAAACTTCATTCCCTGGCAGCATTTGCCCTCCCAGGAAATAATTTTGTCTTCATATTCGAAGCTGGTCACGAGCGTGTCATAAAACTGCCAATCGTCTTTGAAATGATATCGGCCGCCCGACGAAGAAACTCGCTGCGGATAGTCAACGCCCAGCGCCCACCGGCAGACATCGACCTCATGCGTGCCGTTGTTGAGAGCTTCCCCGGTGCCGTAGATTCTGAACCAGTGCCAGTTGTAAGGCTGCACATTGTCTTTGTATGGACGGCGCGGCGCCGGGCCCTGCCACAGGTCCCAATCCAGTTGCGCAGGCACGGGCGCTTCTTTGCCGGTGCCAATCGACTTCCTCTCATTGCTGTACCAGGCCTTCG
>Ga0209006_10004373_pt1 | contig 12830 bp, 11 predicted proteins | sample JacPin_JW_Ref_O2_FD_188567 | JGI IMG/M metagenome (GOLD analysis project Ga0209006, IMG submission 188567) | Forest soil microbial communities from Algoma, Ontario, Canada - Jack Pine, Ontario site 1_JW_Ref_O2 (SPAdes) (version 2) | ecosystem: Environmental > Terrestrial > Soil > Boreal...
CGACGAACGTTCGTGTAGGATGGGTTGAGCTCTTGCGAAACCCATCATGGGGAGCCGCAAGGTGATGGGTTTCGCAAGAGCTCAACCCATCCTACCGGCTCGTCCAGTGCAGGAAATATCAGTCGAGGCTCACGCCGCTGGCCTTGATGATCTCGGCCCATAGCGCGATCTCGCCGGCGAGAAACTTCCTGAGATACTCCGGCGAGCGGCGATCAGCCGGGACGACCGTGACGCCCGCGCTTCTGAGCCGCTCCTGCGTCAGCGGCGTGTCAAGCGTGTCTGCGGTGGCCTGGAGCAGGCGCTGCGTGATCTCTGCCGGGGTGCCCTTCGGCAGGAAAAAGCCACTCCAGAAATAGCTGTCGAAATTGGTCAGGCCTTGCTCGTGGGCGCTCGCAAGGCTTGGGAACAGCGGTGAACGCTCGCGCGACAGGATCGCGATGGCCTTTGCCGTCTTGCCTTCGAGCGGCGCCATCGCAGCTGCTCCGAGCGCGCAGAAATAGTCGATCCGCCCCGCCAGGAGGTCCTGCATGGCCTGCGCCGACCCGCGATAGGGAATGTGCGTCGCGTCGAAGCCCATGGCAGCGTTCATGCGCGCGCAGGTGAGGTGCGACCCGGACCCGACGCCCGCTGATCCGTATTGCATCTTGGCCTGATTAGCTTTGGCGTAGCTGATGAATTGGGGCACCGTGCTCGCCGGCAGATCGTTGCGCGCAATCAGCAGGATCGGCTGTTCGATGACGAGGCCGACCGGAACGAAGTCGGTGGCGGCCTGGTACGGCAGTTTCTTGTAGAGCGACTGATTCATTGCGAAGGTGTCGACGCTCCCGAGCACGAACTGGTAGCCGTCGGGCGGGGCATTGGCGACGCGCGCCGTTCCGGTCATGCCGCCGGCGCCACCGACGTTTTCGACCACGACCTGCTGGCCGAGCACTTCCGAGAGGCGCGCGGCCAGGATGCGCCCGACCGTGTCGGAGGCGCTGCCGGCGGCGAACGGCACGACCATGGTCACCGGCCGGGTCGGCCAATTTTGCGCAAACGCTGACGAGGCCGCGAGCGTCACCGCGGCGATCGCGACATATCGTCTGAGCCAGTGTCCGGGCATGTTCGGTTCCTCGCGGGCTTGGGCCGGTTTACGCTTGGGCCGCTTTAACGGGCAATAAAGGTGCCAAGCCGCCGCCAGAAGATGCAAGGCGAATTCCAGCGGGCGATCAACCGCCGTCACCCTTGGGCCGGCCGACATAGCGCTGCAATCCGAGCGGTACCTTCCATGCTGCGCGATTGGCGTCGAGCAGCGGCGCCGTCAGGTCAGCGATCCGGGCAGCGAGATCAGCTGCGTCTCGACGGAAGGCCGGCGCGAGCTCGGCCGCTTCGGCGGCCAGCTTTGTCTCGTCGAGCGTGACGAGCTTGCCTTCGCGCACGACAGGACGCCCGTTGACGAACACCGTCTCGACCGCGCGACCTGATTCGGCATAGACGATCTGGCGCGCCGCACTGTTGAACGGCAGGAACGCGGGTTCGTTGAGATTGAGGATGACGAGGTCCGCCGCCATGCCGGGCTTGAGCGCGCCCACCGTGTCGCCGAGCCCCAAAGCGCGCGCACCCGATACCGTGGCAGCCTTGAGCGCATAGCCGGCATTGATGGGGCCCGGATCAGGGTCGGTCACCGCCGGCAGCAGACAGAGCATCCGCATGGCAGTGAAGATATTCTGGCTCTCGGCGCAGCTGCAGTTGTCGCAACCGAGCGCGACATCGACCCCTGCACGATGAAGGTCGAGGATCGGAGCAACGCCGCTCTTGAGCTTGAGATTGCTGATCGGGTTATGGACGACGCGCGCACCGGCGTCGGCGATCTGCGCGATGTGGCGCGGCGACAGCCAGACGCCATGCACGATGCCGAGCCGGTCGTTCATCAGGCCAGCGCGCGCGAGCTTGTCGATGAGCGAGCCGGATGTGTCCATCTGCGCCGCGGCGGCCTGCGGGCGGGTCTCGTAGACATGGGTCAGGACCGGCAGGCTGTGCTCGCGCGACAGGGCGGCGATCCCTTCGAGTAGCTCGGCTGAGCAGCGCTGAGGGCCCGAGGGGGCGAGCGCCCATGTTTGAACCGCCGTCGGGGCCTTGCCCAACCGCTTGATCTGGCCGGCCACGAAGTCGAGCTCATCGCGGGCACTGCGGTCCGCTCCCGCGAGGCGCCTTTGGATCGGCTCCGGAAGGTTTTTCGCAATGAACGGCGCGATGTCGAGGGCGCCGCGATCCCGCGCGGCGATCGCGAACACGACGCGGATGCCCGCCTCGGCATACGCCGACAGCACGGTGTCGACATACGCCTCTTCCTGCGGCTCGACGGTCAAGAAGTCCTGGATCGTGGTGATGCCGTTGCGCAGGGATTCCGCGGCGCCGATGAGGGTGCGCAGGCGCACCTCCTCATGGGATCGCCGTCCGAAGCCTTTCGGATTCGAATGCATCATCCAGACGTCGAAGGGCAGTTCTTCGAACAGGCCTTTCGCCATCACGTCATGCGAATGGTAGTGGGCGTTCACGAACCCAGGGATGACGAGCTTCCGAGTAGCGTCGAGGACTTCGACGCCGGGTTCCGGCGCAATGTGCGGCGCGATCCGTTCAATGGTTGCGCCATGGACCAGGACATCGGCGATCGCCGGCTGATGGATGTCGCCGTCATGGTCATAGATCCGGCCGCCACGAATGAGGTGGCGCGATGCCCCGGTTTCTCCCGTCATGAATAGCCCCTGTTCGACGATCCGCGCGCGCGAGCGAGGGCTCGTGACACGCGTGTATCTGCCCGATGTTTCTCAGTCGAGGCGGTAAAGCAGGCCTCGCTCAGAACGAGGCGCCGAACATCTTGTGCGCCAGCGAGCCATCGTTGTCGACGAATTGGGCGGGTGGCAGTTGCGGCAGGTAAGACGCAGCCGGAAACGCTCTCGCGAACGATATGACCTTGTCCGGGAACCGCGGGTGAAAAGTCTCGTTCATCCCGCCATCGAGTCCGGTGTAGACAGGCGCGACCGGCATGTCCTCTTCGACCAGCCGTGCATATTCGGCCTCGTCCGCGCGTTCCTTCTCCGCCGCCGCCTTGGCCACTTTCGGACTGACGACGAAGGCGGGGCATGGAGCGGTCGGATTGAACACCGTGGGGTTCGGCGAGTTCGGCGGAGCGTGCGCATCGAAAACATACTGGCGGTTGCACACGTCCACCTTGGGTTCGAGATGCGTCGTCTCGAAGTGATCGTAGCCGATCTTGATCATCTTCCAGAAGGCCATGTGCGGGTTCGTCCGGTGCCGCGCAAGATTCTCCGGCGTCATGCGGAACGGATAGGCCTGGATCTGGAACGACGTGCGGCCGCCGGTGAACGCATCGCGGGCCAGTGAGTAGATCTCGCCGACCTGTTGGTCGGTCATGGCGTAGCAACCGCTCGAGGAGCAGTCGCCGTGGATCATGAGAAAGCTGCCGTCGCGGCCGTTCGCTTTATCGAAGGTGTTCGGGAAGCCGGTGTTGATCGCGAGATAGTAGCTCGAGTTCGGATTCATCAGCTCGGGCGTGATCGCATAGAAGCCTTCCGGCGTCTGGCGGTCGCCTTCACGCTCCTTCGGCCCGATATCACCCGACCACCGGCAGACCGGATAGGTCTTGAGCAGCTGGAAGTGGCCGGTGGCGTCCTGCTTCCAGACCTCGAGCTCGGCTTCCTCCTTGAAGATCCGCATGAGGACTGGCGAAAGTTTCGGCATTTTCTTCTGCTTGATCAGCGCGAGCAGGTCCCGCGGCAGCTCTTTCGTCGCCTTGGCCGGCAATGGAGGGGTGGTGGGAGTGGCCGGAGCGGCGGTCTGGCACTGGACCGGTGTCAATGCCGCCGCAAAAGCCGTCGTCAGCACGAGCGCGCTGACCACCGTGGCGCGGATCATTGCGATACCCCCCGAATCCCCGAAACGTGGAATCTGTTCCTATCTCGCTATCCGAAACAGGTGGCTTTCGTATGGCAAAACGGGGATTGCTACTCGCCGTCCTCGACCACCGTAACCCCGTAAGGATCGATCCCGACGCCGGTCACCTGCGCGGCGACGCGGCGGGTGCGCAGGTCGATGACATAGACCATGCCGGTCGCCTTCGTGGTGGATGATGCGAGCGTGTCATCTCCCCCCGTCACGACCGCGAACCTGCCGTCCCGCGTCACTGCGACGATCTTCGGCCGCGCCGGCGTGCCGTCCGGACGATCGAGGCCGATCCGCGCGACCTCGCCCCCCGCTTGCCCTGCCATTGCCGCTCGCACATCGACCACGGACACCGTGTTGGTGCGAAAGTTCGCGACCACCACGTTGCCCTCGGGAGTCCAGGCGACCGAGAACGGCCGCGATGCCTGGTCCGGCCGGTCGGCCCCGACCGTGATCCGCGCGGCCTCGGCACCCGGCAGACCCTGGCGTGCGCGGTCGACATCGATGAGCGAGATGGTGTTGCCCTCGATGCCCGCGATGTTGTTCTGCCGCGACGTCACCGCAACGAGCTTGCCGTCGGGGCTCGCCGCGATGCCGAATGGCCCGGCCTGGATCGGGACGCGTGGCGCGACCTCGACGACGGGCACGCCGGCGAGCGCCTTGTCGAGGTCCATGATGGAAACGTCATGAGTGCCGCCGTTGCCGGACACGAGGTAGCGTTTGCCGTCGCTGCCGCGGCCGATAGCGATGAACTGCGGGTTCGGCCAACAGCCGAAGTTGCGCGACGGCCCTTGGAACGCATAGGTCGTCGCCGGCGGTGTCGGCGATTTGAACGGCACCGGGTAGGCCGCGCAATCCGGGTTGAGCTGGCGGGTGCCGGGGCCGGTGAGCGCCATTTCGATCTGGCCGATGAGGCCGCCGCTCGCGATGTCGATGATGCTGATGCGGTTCGAGCCGTCGACCGCGAGCCAGCTCTCGGAGCTGCTGGCGATGAGCCGATCGCCGAGCGCAATGAGGCCGACGCCGCCGAACCAGCCGGCATCGACGATCTTCTCCACCGCCTTGTCGGTGTCGTCGAACTCGCGGCGCAGCATCTTGCCGACGGTCATGATCGAGATGCTGGCGCGTCCGCCATGCTGCAGGAACTCGGCATTCACGACCAAGCCGTGATGGTTCATTACATAGGCGGTGCGCTGATCGGCCGAGAGGACGATGTTGGCGGGATCGCCGAGGAGAGCACCGTCGAGCCGCCGCGGACCGACCAGGGAGCGGTTGACGATCGCATTCGGTGTGTTGTTGTTTTCAGGCCGCAGCGCCGCCTCGAAGTCGATCGCATAAATCCGCGGATCGCGCCGCCCCGCCACCAGGATGTAGGATTTGGCGAACGCTGCCTCCGCAGTCATCAGCGCCAGCGCGATGGCGCCGCACCGCAGCGCCGCGAACCACCTTTGCCGCGCCGCAGTCATCACTCGGCCAACGCCACGGGCTTGCTGAACTCCGAGGTGCCGCCGTCGCTCGACGTCGCCGTCGCGGTGAAGGACGCCGGCGCGGCGGAGTGCAGCGTCACCGGGATCTTCAGCGAGAAGGGCGCACGGCCGCTTGCATCGGAAGCAACCGAGATATCGGCGAGGAAAATCTCGCCCTCCGAACTGCCGGCCTGGCGATTGGCGAACACCTCGATGGTAACGCGCGCGTTCGGCGCGCCTTCCAAGCGCCCCTCGACGACGACGGCGCTGCCGCGCCGTTGCACACGCTCGATGCTCGGTGGCGCGATGCCCCCGTTCGGCGGTGGCTGGCAGTCAGGCGCGCCGTCGGGGCAAATCCTGGCAAGGCTTTCGGGCTTGACGACGACACCGATGCCGCGCGGGCCGACATAGCGGGCGTGCTCGGGGCCGGGCGTGCCGAGCACGATGCCGCCGCGGCGCAGATCGGGATCGCAGCTGCCGCCGGTAAAGCAGCGCATGACGTCGCGGCCATTGTCGTAAATCGAGTTGCGCGACAGCCGCACCATCGTTCCGCTCGCCGTCGGCCGCACCGCGATGCCGACCTTGTTTCGGAAGATGGTGTTGCCGTCGATGATGTTGCCGTGGCCGGTGAGCGAGAGGCCGAGCGTGTTGTCGGTGAACACGTTGTGGCCGAGATAGTTGCGATCGCCGCGGTTGATCTGCACGCCGTCGGAATAGCCTTCGAAACGGTTGCCAGTGAGCACGTTGTCGTGGCCTTCCAGGATCTCGATGCCTTGCGAAGGCTCCGCGTTTGCGGGCGTCGAGCGGAAGACATTGTCGGCGATGAGATTGAAGGCGGCGCCACGGGTGAGCTCCGCCCCGTCGCCATTGTCGACAAGCTCGTTGCGCAGCACCTTGTTGTGCATGGTCGTGGTGGCGGTCGAGCCGCCGCCGCCGTCGTCGCCGGTGATGAGCACGCCGGCGCCGCCGCGGTTGGCGACGATGCGGCTGTCGTGAACGAAGTTGTCGCTCGAACGATGGATGAGGATGCCGATGCAGAAATTGCGGATGTCGAGCCCGGACACGTCGACGCCGCCGGTATCCACCAACGCGAGCCCCGGATAGGTGAGGGTGCGCACATTGGCGCCGAACTGCCCCGGCACCGCGCCCGGACAGGTCTGCGGCCCCTTGTCCTCGATGTAACCTGTGCCGTCGAGGACGATGAACTCGCCAGTTCGTTTCCACGCCGCGCCCTCTATAAGCGCAGGGCCCTTGATGGGCGGCAGCGGCGCATTGGGCTTGATCACATAGGGCGGGTTGCCGACCGCTTCGATCTCGATGCGATAGCGTCCCGGCGTGCGATTGTTCGTTTCGATTGCAAAGCGCAGCGAGCCTTCGTTGGCATCGTCGGCGTAACGGGTGACGCGCAGCACTTCGGATGGCACCGGCGCTGCGTTCTGTGCCCATGCTTCGCAGGGCAGGGCGGCGAGCAGCACGGCGTGGACGAAGTGTGCGTACGTCAATCGATCCTCCCGGGCGTTTCTCCCCGACAGCATATCGGACTCTGGGGGTTACATCGAGTTGGCAATGCTGGACGAAGAACTATTCAACGGGGCGCCCGCTCGAAGCCGTGCGCCTCGTTTACTCTGTCTCGATACCACGCCGCGCCCGAATGAATCGGCGCGTCTCGTCGATGACGGTTCGCGCCCAGGCGGCATCCGTCATCGTTGCGCCGGCTGGCCGCGGGACCTCGATACTCAGCGGCAGATCGTCAGGCACGACCTCCAACAGATCGGCGAGCGGAAGCATCCCCTGTCCGGGCAAGCGGCGCTCGCCGAGGCCGATGCGTTTCGCGAGCTCGAGATCGGGTTCGCCTGCGGCCAGCACGCCGTCCGAAAATTGAATGTAGGGGAGGAGACGAGGATCGAGATGGCGCAGGTCGGCCGGTGTTCCGCCGCCGCGCGCGAGGTGCAGGGGATCGACGCATATCGCGGCGTTCGGCTGGCCGCTTTCGGCGATCAGCCGGAGGGCTTGGGCAAGCGTCGCGAGATCGCGTTGCGGTACGAATTCGAGGCTCGGTGTGAGGCCGAACCGCCGCGCGCGTTCGCAGAATCCGGCGAAATTATCGACGAGGCGCGACCAATCGGGATCGGCGCCCTGCACCAGCACATAGCTGGCGCCGAACTCCGCGCCGAGCGCAAGCGCCGGCATGAAGTCATCGAGCCCGGTCGTGGGCTCCAGATAGAACGTGTAGATATCGAGCACCTGGAGCGTCGCGTCCGAAAGCACATGTTTCATTTGCCGGATCAGCGGCGCGTCGCCGACCACCGGGTGGTAGGGAAGTTTTGGCGAGGGATGAAGGCGCAGGCCCAGGCCGTCATAGCCGGCGTCGCGCGCAGCTCCGATGAGATCGAGCGGAGACGCGTCCATCAGTGTCGTGGGAGCGAGAAAAAGCGGGTGCAATCCAGGCCTCGAAGCCAGCTGCGCGTCGGGTACTGCGAGCTCGCCGGCGGTGCGCCCCGTCGATCCTCGCGTCGTTTCCCGCGATCCTATAGAGTGGCGACGTCGCTGACCACTCCGGCACCGCTCGCACCCAAGCCCCGCAAAGCACTTGCAGCATGGACTATCGCACCCTCGGCACATCCGGGCTTCGAGTTTCGGCAGTCGGGCTCGGGTGCAACAATTTCGGCATCCGCTGTGATCTCGGAGAGACACGCGCCGTCGTCGACAAGGCGCTCGATCTCGGCATCACGCTGTTCGACACGGCTGACAGCTATGGGCGCCGCGGCGGATCGGAGACGCTGCTCGGCCAAATCCTCGGCTCCCGACGAAAGGAGATCATCCTTGCCACCAAGTTCGGGATGGCGATGGATGACGAGGGTACCCTCAAGGGCGCGTCCCGCTGGTACATCATGACGGCAGTGGAGGCGAGCCTGCGCCGGCTGCAGACCGATTGGATCGACCTCTATCAGCTGCATCGTCCCGATCCGGCGACGCCGATCGAAGAGACACTGCGCGCGCTCGACGACCTGGTCCAGCAGGGCAAGGTCCGCTACATCGGCAGCTCCAATTTCTCGGGCCCGCAGCTCATAGAAGCCGATGAGGCGGCGCGCCGCGCCAAACTGCATGGATTCGTCTCGGCGCAGAACGAATACAGCATCCTTCGCCGTGCCGTGGAGCAGGATGCGATCCCGGCCATGGTCGCTTGCGGGGTAAGCCTGCTGCCCTATTTCCCGCTCGCCAGCGGATTGCTCACCGGCAAATACCGGCGTGAGGATATTCCGCCGGGAACCCGCCTTGCTACGCCACGGCCGCATGAATCGGCTGTCCTGGCCGGCGCCAATTGGCAGCTGATCGACGCGCTCGACCGTTATTGCAGGGAGCGCGACCGCTCGCTCCTCGAACTCGCGATCTCATGGCTGCTGGCGAAGTCGGTGGTCGCCAGCGTCATTGCGGGTGCCACCAAACCGGAGCAACTGGAGCGGAACGTATCGGCAGCGCGCTGGAGCCTCACCAAGGACGAGCTTGCCGACATCGACCGCCTCTGCGCTCTTGCCGGGGCGCCCGCATGACCACGCAGTGATCGCCGCGTATCACTCCGGCTTGGCGCCGGAGAATTTGACGACCTTGCCCCACTTTTCCGTCTCCTCGGCGATGAGCCGTCCGAAGTCGGCCGGCGAGCCGATCAGCGCGGTGCCCCCAAGATCGGCGATCCGCGCCTTGAGCGCGGGATCAGCGAGCGCGGCGTTGATGTCGCCGTTGAGCCGTTCGATGACGTCGGCTGGCGTCCCCTTCGGTGCGCCGATGCCCCACCACCCGGTCGCTTCATAGCCGGGGACGACGCCGCTTACGGTCGGGAGATCGGGCAGGAGGTCGAGCCGCGCCGCCGTCGTGACCGCGATGGCGCGCAGCCTGCCCGCCCTGACGTGCTCGATCGAAGCGGGTGTCGTGCCGAAATAGACCTGCACCTGGCCGCCCAGGAGATCGGCGAGGGCCGGCGCTGCACCGCGATAGGTCACCGTGACCATCTCGGTACCGGTCATCATCTTGAACAACTCGCCGGCCACGTGGGGCAGGGTGCCGTTGCCGGCAGAGGCCATGTTGATCTTGCCGGGATTGGCCTTCGCGTAGGCGATGAGCTCGGAAATCGTTTTTGCCGGAACCAATGGATGCACCAGGACGACGAACGGCAGCCTGACGATGCTCGCCACCGGGGCGATGTCGCGGATGAAGTTGAAATTCAGCCGATCGTAGAGCGTCGTGTTGACCGCCGACGTGGTGTCGAACGCGAGCAGCGTGTAGCCGTCCGGCGGCGCGCGGACCACGGCCTCGGTGCCGATGTTGCCGCCGGCGCCGGGGCGATTGTCGATGATGAAAGGCTGGCCGGTGTGCTCCGTCAGCCATTGGCCGACGAGGCGTGCCAGCAGGTCGGTCGCGCCGCCCGCAGGGAACGGCACGACAAGACGCACCGGGCGCGTGGGATACGGCTCCGCGCCGGCGCCCCAAGGGAGGAGCGCCACCGCAACGGCACCCGTTGTCGCGTGCAGAAAGTCCCGTCGGGAAAGTCTGTGGGACGGATTCATGGCGCGCTCCGGACGCACCTCAAGGTGCGCCTACGGTCGACCCCGCAGCTATTTCCCGGTCACGGCCCGGTAGGCCGCCTCGATGTTGGTCGGGAAACGTTCCTGGCTGCCGAAGCTCGCATACTCCGGCATCTTCACTTCCTTCTTGATATCGTCGAGCGATTTTCCCGCCTTCACCGCGGCGCCGACGCGATCGAGCAGCAGCGCATAGTATTTCTCGCCGTCCTCGAAGATTTTCACCGTGCCGGGCGTGCCGTGCCCGGGAACCACGTGCTCGGGGTTGAGCGCCTTCATCATCTTGCCGGCCGCGAGGATGTCCGGAATGCTGACGAAGGGACGCAAAATATTGATCTGGTCGACCACGAAAGCGGACGCCGAGAACAGCACGCGCTCATTGGGCAGCCACACGGCGGTGTCGGCTTCGCTGTGCACGCCCTTGAGATAATAGAGCTCGAGGGTCTTGCCGCCGAGATTGATGGTCATCCTGTTCTGGTACTCGATGTGCGGCGGGACGAACCGGTAGCCTTCGAGCGCCGCCCGGAACTCCGGAGACGTGGCAGCGAGCTTTTGGATACGATCCGGCGCGTTTTTCTCGGCAGCGCGCATCGAATCGCCTTCCCCCGCCGCGCCAACGACGATGGCGGGCGGCGAGAACATGAAGTTGCCGGTGGTGTGATCGGCATGCGGCTCGGTATTGATCACGAGACGCACCGGCAGCGAGGTGAGGTTTTTGACCGTCGCCCAAATGTTGTGGGACTCGTACGGGTTCTGCCCGGTATCGATCACGATGACACCCTCCGAGGTGACGATGATGCCGGCGTTCGACTCGAAGCCCCGTCCGGTGTGGACGTAGACGCCATCAGCGAGCTTCTTGACCTGCGGACCGAGATCCTGTGCGTTCGCGGTCCCGATGAACGCAAACGAAGCGATCATCGCCAATGCGCCGGCGGTTGTTCTCATGACTTCCTCCCTTGAAAACGGCATCCGTTTCGGTTGCCGCAGCGTAGGCCTTTGGGACCGCGCGACGCAATGCTGCGTCCCGCGTTCCCGAAAAGCAGCCGGTAGGTCGCTTGGGCTGGGCCAGCCTTCTGCTGCAGCGCACGATGTATCCTCGCTGCATTCCCATTTTCCGAAGTCGAGACATACTATCTCTCGGCGACCCGCTGGCGATTTCACTGAAAACAGGGTAAGTTGGTGAAGAATTTCGGGCCAGCCAAAGCTCGAATCGAAAATTCGGGAAATCGGGAGGCAGACATGGATTCCAGTGGATCTGGCCGGAGGCGGTTTCTGAAGCAGGCAGCGGCCCTCGCCGGTGTGGCGGCAGGAGCGGGGGCAGTCGCGACCAAGGCCGAGGCACCGGCCCAAGACGCCCACGTCCACATCAACCCCTCGCGCCGCGGCGCGCGGATGAGCGTCGATCACATCACCTATTACACGCCGCTCCAGGATTACGTGGGGATCATCACGCCGGCGCCGCTGCACTTCGTGCAGTACCACGCGTCCCACTTCCCGGAGATCGATGCGGCGAAACATCGGCTCACGTTCCACGGCCTGGTGGACCGTCCGTTGAGCTTTTCCATGGATGATCTCAAAAGCCTGCCGTCGGTGTCGCGGATTCATTTCGTGGAGTGCCACGGCAACAGCTCCCCCATGATCCATAACCAGGGCAACCAGAACATGGGGTTGCCGGTCCAGTTCATTCACGGGATGACGAGTTGCAGCGAGTGGACCGGCGTGCCGTTGTCGGTGCTGCTCAACCAAGTCGGCCTCAAGCCGGAGGGGACCTGGCTGGTCTACGAGGGTGACGACCCCGGCAAATTCTCCCATACGATGCCGATCGGAAAGGCGATGGAGGACGTGCTCGTCGCCTATGGTCAGAACGGCGAGGATCTCCGCGTCGAGGCGGTCTCTCGCGCCCAGGCCGCTCGCGAGGATCACCGCGAGCCTCTGTCCGATGCGGTCGTACGCGCCGTAATGCAAGAGATATTGGAGCACGAAGGCTATGTCGTTTTGGCTGTTGGTGAGTTAGGGGCATATATTGCCAGGATGTTTAGCTTTTCTTCCTGGTGCCATGGAAGTGTCACCAGAAGTGTCCTTGCTTGGACAATGACGGTAGCCTCTACATTGCTTGTGTTTGTAATTTATTTATTTATTTAGGACTATTGCTACTCCCCTGACATTTGGCTCATCTTCATCTATTGTGTTTATGATATGCAGCCTCTTGCCAAAGAGCCAGTGTAGCTGGTCAGTGTGGGTGTTGGTGAGATGAGTCTCCTGAATGGCCATCACTCCTATTTTTCTGTCTCTCATCATTTGATTTATGTGGTTCCACTTATCTGTCTCCCTTCCCCTCATGTTTAGTGTGGCTATCTTTATTGATGCCTTTGTTTTCTTTTTGCTTCCCACATTTGGTGAGGATGGGGGATCATGGGCAGGCTGGGACGACATCTTCCTTTGGTGTACATTTTCTGGGTTGGTACCCTCTCGCATTGGCTGCAGGTGGACATGGCTTCCATTGGTGTAGGAGCTATCTGAGTGGGCTGGTGTGTCTGTTGCTAGTGTGTCTATGACTGGTGTGTCTGATGCACCTGGTATGTTGGCTTGTGTGTTATGAGTTGGAGTGTTTACACTTTGAGCTGATATGCTCTGGGCTGGGGTGCCATCTAAGCAGGCTGGTATGCCTGGGGCTGGTGTGTCTTCCATTTGAGCCTGCATCCCTGCTGCAAGCATGTATCTGGTTCTGCCACCGTACTCTCCAGAGCTGTCACAGCAGAAGTTTCAAAATTTAGATGCATCTAAATTTGATTACAAATAAAATGCTAAATTTTAAATTTAGATTTAGATTTAGCTTTACTTCAAA
>Ga0209006_10004374_pt1 | contig 12829 bp, 8 predicted proteins | sample JacPin_JW_Ref_O2_FD_188567 | JGI IMG/M metagenome (GOLD analysis project Ga0209006, IMG submission 188567) | Forest soil microbial communities from Algoma, Ontario, Canada - Jack Pine, Ontario site 1_JW_Ref_O2 (SPAdes) (version 2) | ecosystem: Environmental > Terrestrial > Soil > Boreal...
GAGCAGCTCAAACAGTTCTTCGCGGAATTTCAGTTCGATCGCGGCAATCGAGAAATGGCAGCCGTCGGCGCATTCGTAGGTATCGTAGATCGCCGATCCGGAATCGAGCAGATTGGTGCCGCGTTCGAGGCGATGCAGCCCGGCCGCATGCAAGCCGTAGAACATGGTCATCAGCGATGCCGCGCCTTCGGTCATCGCCGCGTCCACGACTTGTCCTTTGCCCGAGCGCTGCGCCTCGATCAGCGCGCAGGCCATGCCGAACGCGAGATAAAGCGCGCCGCCACCGAAATCCGCGGCGAGGTTGAGCGGCGGCGTCGGCTTCTCGCCTTTGCGCCCGATGGCGTGGAGCGCGCCGGCGAGCGCCAGATAGTTGAGGTCGTGGCCGGCGGCATCCGCGAGCGGTCCGGTTTGTCCCCATCCGGTCATCCGCCCATAGACGAGGCGCGGATTGCGCTTGAGTGCAATGTCCGGGCCAAGTCCCAGCCGCTCCATGGTGCCGGGACGGAATCCCTCGATCAGGCCGTCGGCCTTTTCGATGAGGTCAAAGGCAAGCGCTATCCCCTCGGCCTGTTTCAGATCGACTGCGATCGACGGCCGCGATCGCCCCAACAAACCGAAGCGCTTCGGCATGGCGATGCCGAGGCCGCTTGGGGTCACGCGGTCCAAACGGATGACGTCGGCGCCGAGATCGGCAAACAGCATCGCAGCCATTGGGCCTGGGCCGATGCCTACGAATTCAATAATGCGGAGGCCAGCAAGCGGTCCCATAAGCGATTCTTCAACCTTTCCAGTGGCCTTATGCTATCCAGAGCATGCCCCGGAAAAGTGGAAACCGGTTTTCCGAAAAGGACATGCGCTTCAAATGAAGCTAGAACATATCCCGATTCAACCAAATCGGGATATGTTCTAGCCTGGCTAGGGATGGCGCAGAGAGGAGTGCGCGCCCATTTTCTTGTCAACAGGAAAAGCTTGGTTCCTCGCCGTGCCGGAGATCGCGCATGACATCGGCCAACGATGTTCCCGACAACGAGCCGCACCCGCAGTCCGAGCGAGAGTGAGTCGTGGCGGCGCTGGGAAAGCTGCTGCGCACGACAGCGTTCCAGCTAACGCTGGTCTATCTTTTCATTTTCGTCGTGTTCGCGGCGTCGCTGCTCGGCTACTTCGCGCTCAACACCAGACGGCTGATCAACGAGCAGATTACGCGCACCGTTACCGGCGAGACCACGCGGCTGCGCGACCAGTTCAACCAGGCCGGCATCCGCGGACTGGTGCTGTTCATCGATCTGCGCTCGCGCCGTCCGGGATCGAGCCTCTATCTCGTCACCACGCCGACCGGCGAAGGGCTTGCCGGCAATGTCGGCTCGCTCGAGCCCGGCGTGCTCGATCATCCGGGCTGGATGGAAACGTCCTATCGCCGCATCGAGGCGACCGACGATGTCGATCACCGCGCCCTGGTAGAGGTCGTGGAATTGCCCGGCGGCTTCCGTTTGTTGGTCGGACGCGATCTGGAAGAGCGCGAACGCATCTACGGCATCATCGCCAATGCGGGCCGCTGGTCGTTCGCGCTGGTGGTGATTCTGGGGCTTGCCGGCGGCTTCTTCGTCAGCAGCCGCGTGCTCAAGCGCATCGACGCGATGACCGGCACCGCCAACACCATCATGGCCGGCGATCTCTCCGGACGGCTGCCGATCTCCGGCACCGGCGACGAGCTCGACCGGCTTGCCGACAATCTCAATGCCATGCTCGAGCGCATCGAAGCGCTGATGCACGGGCTCAAGGAAGTGACCGACAATATTGCGCATGATCTGAAGACGCCGCTCACCCGCATGCGCAATCGCAGCGAACAGGCGCTGCGTACCGCCAAGAGCGAGAGCGATTATCGCGCCGCGCTTGAATCCACCATCGCCGAATCCGACGATTTGATCCGCACGTTTGACGCGCTGTTGATGATCGCGCGTGCCGAGTCCGGCCAGGCGCGCGACAACATGATCGAATTCGACGCCGCCGAGATCGCGCGCGATGTGTGCGAGTTGTATGAGCCGCTGGCGGAAGAGAAGGGGCTTTCCATCAAAGTACAGGCGCCGCTCTCCGCGCCGGTGCGCGGCAATCGCGAATTGGTGAGTCAGGCGCTGGCGAATTTGGTCGACAACGCCATCAAATATGCAGGGCCGGAGGTAAGCAAGATCAACGGCGGCGCTGCCGAAATCGTGCTCGGCGCGGACGCGGATACCGACCGCATTTCCCTGTCCGTCGCCGATCGCGGCCCAGGGATACCGGATGCCGACCGCGGCCGCGTGGTCGAGCGTTTTGTCCGTCTCGAGCAGAGCCGTTCGCAGCCGGGTTCGGGCCTGGGTTTAAGTCTTGCGGCTGCGGTGGCGCGGCTGCATGGCGGCGAGCTGAAGCTGGAAGACAACCATCCGGGGCTGCGGACCGTGCTGGCATTGCCACGCGCCGGGCCGGCGACTGCGTGATGCGCCGGCTTCTCACCGGCGGACGAAAAAAACAAGCTCCCGAGCACGCCTCCCTGGCGGTGCGCATGACAGGCGCGCTGCCGCGCGCGTCGCGGCCCGGCCGTGCGCGGGTTACGGAATGGTTGTCGGGTATCGACCGCACGGTGTCGGGCAAGGGGCTTGCCGCGCTGCTCGCCGCGCATCCGGCGTTGGCCAAGACGCTCGACGGCATCGCCGTTTCCGCTCCCTATCTGTGGGATCTGGCGCGCGCCGATCCGGCCCGCCTGCTGCGGCTCCTTGGCAATGACCCGGAAGCCGAATTGGCGGCGCTTCTCGCCGGCATGCGCGAGGGTGCCGGCGCCGCCAAGGGCGCGGCCGCGCTCATGCGCGCGCTTCGCCGCCTCAAGGCGGAGGCGGCGCTTCTTATCGCGCTGGCCGACATCGGCGGCGTCTGGCCGGTCGCCCGGGTGACTGCGGCATTGACCGAAGTCGCTGACGCCGCGCTGGCCGCTGCGGTCCGCCACCTTCTCGGCGAGGCCGCCAGGCAACGCAAGCTGTCGCCGCGCGACAGCGACGATCCCGTGGCGGTGTCCGGCTACTTCGTCCTTGCCATGGGCAAGATGGGCGGCCATGAGCTGAATTTCTCCAGCGATATCGATCTCATCGTATTGTTCGATTCCGCGGCCGCCACGCGTTTGGTCGACGTCGAACCCATGCCGTTTTTCGTGCGCATCACGCGCGAGCTGGTGAAGCTTCTGCAGGAACGCACTGCAGACGGCTATGTGTTCCGCATAGATTTGCGGCTGCGTCCCGATCCGGCCTCGACGCAGATTGCAATCGCGACCGAAGCGGCGCTCGATTATTACGAAAGCCGCGGCCAGAGCTGGGAGCGTGCCGCGCTGATCAAGGCGCGGCCTTGCGCGGGCGACCTTGCTGCGGGGAGCCGCTTCCTGCAGGAACTGTCGCCGTTCATCTGGCGCAAATATCTCGACTACGCCGCTGTCGCCGACGTGCACGCGATGAAGCAGCAGATCCACGCCTATCGGGGTCACGGCGAGATTGCGGTCGAGGGTCATAACATCAAGCTTGGCCGCGGCGGCATCCGCGAGATCGAGTTCTTTGTTCAGACCCAGCAGCTCATTGCCGGAGGACGTCATCCCGATCTGCGCGGCCGCCAGACGGTCGCTATGCTGGCTGCTCTTGCGGGAGGCGGTTGGATCGACGCTGCCGTGCGCGACGATCTGACCGCCGCGTACGATTTCCTCCGCCGCGTCGAGCATCGCCTCCAGATGATGGCGGACGAGCAGACCCACACCTTGCCTGCGGAACGCGAAGCGCTGGAGGCGTTTGCCCGTTTTCTCGGTTTCAGAAGCCGCGACGCCTTTACGTCTGTTCTGCTGACGCACCTGCGCGCGGTCGAGCGGCACTATGTCAAATTGTTCGAGGGCGCCTCGACCTTGTTGGCGCAGCAGCAGAACCTGTCGTTCGCGCCGGTCGATGGCGAGGTGCCGCGCGAGACGCTCGACCGGCTGGCGGAATTGGGCTTTCGCCAGCCGCGCGAGCTAGCAGCCGCGGTGCTGCGCTGGCAGCAAGGCACTTATAGCGCGCTACGCAGCGAGCAGGTGCGGGCGCTTCTGATCGAACTCGTCGCGGTCATTGTCGATCAGTTCGCCCAATCGGACAATCCGGACGCCGCCTTTGCGGCGTTCGACCACTTTCTCGCCGGCTTGCGTCCGGGCAGCCGCTTGCTGCCGCTGCTGCGGCAAAATCCGGAGCTCATTCGTTTTGTCGCGCTCATCCTCGGGGTGGCGCCGCGCCTTGCCGATATTCTGGCGCAGCATCCGCACGTGATCGATCCGCTGATCGATCCGAGCTTCTTCGGCGCGCTGCCCGACGCCGCGCGCCTGCAGAAGGAACTGGCGCACGCGCTCGACGCCGCGCGCGGCTATGAAGACATGCTCGATGCCGTCCGCCTGTTCGGGCAGGAGCATATGTTTCTGATCGGTGCGCGCATTCTCTCCGGCTCGCTGTCGGCCGAGCGGGCAGGCGAGGTGTTCGCGACGCTGGCTGACGTTCTCATCCGCGCCTTGCATGCGCGCGTCGAAGCCGATTTCACCCTCGTCCATGGCAGCATCCGCGGCCAACAAACGGCGATTGTCGCGCTCGGCCGGCTCGGCGCGCGCGAGATGACGGCGAGCTCCGACCTCGATCTCATCGTCGTCTATGATTTCGATGCGGAACATCCGAACTCGGACGGCAAGCGTCCGCTCTACGGCGCGCAGTATTTTGCGCGGCTGACGCAGCGGCTGATCAGCGCGCTGACCGCGCGGACCAATTACGGGGTGTTGTACGAAGTCGATATGCGCTTGCGTCCGTCGGGCCGCTCCGGTCCGCTTGCCACGCATATCGACAGCTTTGTCGACTATCAGCAGAGCCACGCTTGGACCTGGGAGCACATGGCCTTGACCCGCGCGCGCGTTGTTTCAGCGCCACCCGCTTTCGGGGCGCGCATCGAAGCGGCGATCTCCGAGGTGCTGCGACGTCCGCGCGACGCCCGCGCCGTCGCTGGCGATGTGTCGGAGATGCGCACCGCGATCGCCGATGAAAAAGGCGAAGCCGACCCCTGGGATTTCAAATATGCCGCCGGTGGGCTGATCGATATCGAGTTTGTCGCCCAATATCTGCAGCTCGTTTACGCCAATACACATCCGGAAATCATCGATACGTCGACGTCGCGGACGCTGGAGAAGGCGGCGCGCGCCGGCGTTCTCAAAGCGGAAGATGCCGATGTGCTGCGCCCGGCGGAGGCGCTTTTTCGCAATCTGACGCAAATCCTGCGGCTATGCCTGCCGGGGGCGTTCGACCCAAAAACCGCCAACGCCGGTGTGCTCGCGCAACTGGCGCGCGCCGCCGACTTGCCGGATTTTCCGGCGTTGCAGGCGGACATCGTTGAAACGGAGCGGCAAGTTCGTGCGTGTTTTAAAAGGATTCTTGAGAACGTTTGATCGCTTCGACTTGCGACTTATTTTGATTTGGGCGTTTCCGCTTCGACTGGGCCGCCGGCTTTGCGCCAGGCGCCGAAACCACCGGCGATGTGCGCGACTGGACGAAGCCCCATGCGTTGCGCGGTTTGCGCGGCGAGCGCCGAGCGCCAGCCGCCACCGCAAAAGAACAGGAAGCGTTTGTCTTCGGCGAAGGCTGCTTTGTGATAGGGGCTTTCCGGGTCGATCCAGAATTCGAGCATGCCGCGCGGACAGTGAAACGCTCCGGGGATGCGGCCTTCGCGCTCCAGCTCGCGGGGATCGCGCAGATCGACAAACGTCACGTCATCGCGGCCGTGCTGCGCGATTGCTTCTTCGACCGTCAGCGTCTCGATTTCGCGTTCGGCGGCGTCGACCAGCGCCCGAAATCCCGTGGTGATCTTTTGCGGCATCGACCGGCCTCGGTTGTCGTCATGCCCGTCGCGGGGCGGATGTTTCATCGTAGCACGTCGGTCCGCCGCCTTGAACAGATCATTCTCCAACAAATGTCAGCGCGCCATCGATTCAATCCGACGCAATTGCTGAAGCAATTGCCGGCTAAGCCGCAGCGACGGTCGCTAACGACATCGGCGGCATTCCGCTGCCGCGGGAGCCTTGCCAAGACGCGGTGCGCGTGTGCCCAGTCCGGTCACGACGGTTGTCCGGGCCGGCATCGTCGGACCGCATTGCCGGCGAGCGCAGCGGTAAGCGCACCACCACCATGGTTCCATTGCCCAAAGCCGAGCAAATGCGCATGGCGCCGCCATGCATTTCGATCAGCGACTTGGCGATGGCCAGGCCGAGCCCCGATCCCTGATAGCGCTTGGTCAACTGGCTCTCCACTTGCTCGAACGGACGACCGAGCTTGTGCAGGGCTTCCCGCGGGATGCCGATGCCGTTGTCGGCGATGGCGATCGTGACCATGCCGCGGCGGGCGCGGCCGCGCACGTTGACGGCGCCGCCTTCGGGCGTGAATTTGACCGCGTTCGACAACAGATTGAGCGCGATCTGTTTGAGTGCGCGGCGATCGGCATGCAGCGCGATGCCCGGCGCAATGTCGGAGTTGAGTGTCAGCCGCTTTTCACCGGCGCGGCCGCTGACCACGCGCAGGCTATCAGCAAGGATCTCGTCGAGCCGCACCGTCTCGGGATCGAAATGCAGGCTGCCGGCCTCGATCTTCGACATGTCGAGAATGTCGTTGATGACATCGAGCAGATATTGGCCGCTGGCGCGGATGTCGCGCGAGTATTCGGTATATTTCGGCGCGCCGAGCGGGCCGAACATCGCCGATTCCATGATTTCCGAAAAGCCGATGATGGCATTGAGCGGGGTGCGCAACTCGTGGCTCATGTTGGCGAGGAATTTCGACTTGGCCTGGTTGGCGTCTTCGGCGCGGGTCTTCTCCTCGGCGTATTTTTCCGCGAGATCGGCGAGTTCGTCGGTCTGCCGCTCGAGCGCTTGCTGCGAATGCCGCAGATCGTTGATGGTCGCGATCCGGCGCTTCTCGCCATCGATCAGTTTTTGCTCGTGCTGCTTGATCTTGGTGATGTCGGTGCCGACGGACACGTAGCCGCCGTCCTTGGTCCGCCGCTCGCTGATGTGCATCCAGCGTCCGTCGGTGAGCTGCGCCTCGAAGGTACGCGCGCCCTGCGGTTGCCCGTCCTCGTTGACATTGGTGGTGCGCACGATCGGTGCCGTGCCGGCCGCCACCACCGTCTCATAGGGTGTGCTGGTAAGGACGGCGGTATCGGGGAGCCGGTGCAGTTCCTGAAAGATCGTATTGCAGAGCACCAGGCGATTATCGGCGTCCCACAGCACGAAAGCCTCTGGAATAGTCTCGATGGCGTCGCGCAGCCGAAGATCGGCAGCGGTGGTGCGCTCCACCAGATGCTTCTGCTCGGAGACGTCGACAGCGATGCCGATCAGGTGCGGCCCGGTTTCGTTTTCCTGGCGCGCCAGTTCGCAACGCACCCGCAGCCAGAGCCAGTGACCGTCCGCGTGCCGCATCCGAAACGCATGATCGATCGACTGCACTTCGGCGTCGGCAAGCCGCCGGGCGAGGCCGTAAAGATCGATATCCTCAGGATGGACCAGCGCATTGAGCTCGCCGAAGCTGAGAAGATCGTTGCGCGCCGGCAGACCGAGCAGATCGAACATCGAGCGCGACCAGAACACCCGGCCGCGCGCCAGGTCCCAGTCCCACAGGCCGCAGCGGCCGCGGTTGAGCGCGGTGTCGATGCGGCCGCGCACGGTGTCGTGAATGACGTCGGCTTCGCGCGCGCGGGTGGCCTGCCAGTGAAACGCAAAGCCGAGGATGAGCACCACAAAGCTCGTCGTCGCCGACAGCGTGATGGTGAGTGCCGTGCTCGAGCGCCAGGCTGCGAGCGCGTCGCTTGTCGTCTGCACGACGGCCACGGTGCCGAGCGGGTTACGTAAGCCGCGGACGGTCGCGAGCGCGTTCGCTCCGTCGGGCAGCGTGATCTCAAGCGTGCCGGCCGCGGCGCCGAATGTGGTCAAAGGCTGGGTCGGGCCGAGCAGATCAAGAATGGGCCGGCCGAGCTTTTGCGCATCGTTGGGATAGCTCCCGATCACCGTGCCGTCGGCGTCGGCGACCAGGACGAGGCGATCGGCTGCGGCCGCCCATGCCGGCATGATGCGCGCCAGCGCGGCGGCGTTGCGGTTGGGATTTCCACGCAGGTCGCGCCCGGTGTATTCGAGTGCGAGCGTTATCTGATCGGCCAGTGCTTCGATCGCCTGACGTGCGTCGTGCACGGCTTGCCGACGTTGTTCAAGCACCTCGACCGCCGCGCCGACGCAGATTGTCAGAAGGAAGGCGATGATCAGCGCCGGTACCGCGCGCCGCAACAGCGGCTCTGCGTGAAGGAGACGGCGGTAAGCGGGCTTGGCGATTGACTTCGCCAGACCCTGGATGGAATCCGAACGCAAAGACGCACTCGCCATCTCGGCGCGCGCCATGCCTGCCTCCTTTTGGACTTTTCCCCGTAACCCGCGACCGGAAGGAGGTGTCCCATCACTCCCGAATCATGAACATAAGAATCGATGCGAATTGATTTGTCGAGAGTCCAGAGTCAATATTTCTTTAACCTTTATCCAAAGGCGCGCGAGCATGTCTCGGAAAAGCATGCCCTCGGGCCGTGACCCGACGGGTGGAAGCCGGTCTTCCGGAAAAGACATGCGACACACGAATCTAGGGTCCATCCTGATCGGAATGGATCCTAATGCAGCGCCTGATAGCCGGTCTGATAGCCGGCGACGAGCAGCTCGACCGCGATCAGAACAACAATGACGATCTCGAGCCGCAGCGAGCGCCGCGTGTCGATGATGTCGGTGAGTACCTCCGCGGTGTCGGCAATCACCGCAAGTTTGCGCGTCAACGTCTCGGTGCGCTCGCGGAGCTCGTATTCGTCCTCGAGCCGCGCGTAGAGCCGGTCGAGGTCGGGGCGGTCCCAGACCACGTCCGGCTTCTCGGTCACCGCCACGCGACCGGAGACGCGATGCTGCACGATCAGCGCATTGCCGATGATCTTGAGAATGGCGCTCCGCCCGGCGACCACCCGGCCGTGATCGGCGAGCTGTCGGGCGAACGGCTCGACCAGATCGAACACGCTTGCCACTTCGCGCTCGTCGCGCGCCAGCACGACGCTCTTCGACAATGCGTCGGCAATGACGATGAGATGCTCGGGCGTGAGTGCCTTCAGGGTGATCGGACCGCCCGGAAGAATTTGATCGTCCTTGTCGGGCATGATCTCGATCAGCGCCGACTCCTCCTCGGACGGCGCAACCGGCCGCACCAGGCGAAGCCGCAAGCTGCGCACGAACTGCTCTTCCTCGGCCGCTGTCAGTCCCATGAGCACGGCGACGCCATAGCGGAACAGCGTGATGAAACCGCCGTTGCCGTATTTGAAGGTCAGCGGAGCGTTCGATACGACACCGTCGAGCTCGAGGTTGGCGGTATCGATGCGGTCGCTGAGAAGGAGCGCGCGTATGCGCCTCCGCGGCGGTCTGCTGGCGGCAACGACTGGGGGACTGGCGAGTGTGACATCCGTCATGCCCCCTATATGTGGCGCCGGCGCTGCCTGACATCAATGTTGCAAAGCAGCATCGTTCGTTAATTGCCTCAAAAGTGAATGAATTATGCTGCGGACGCCATTCAATTGCGTCGGCCTTAGGCCCGGGCATTCCAAATCGGTGGGCGACCGATCAGCAACCGGCCAAAGAAGACCGCAAAGCCCCCGAAGGTGAGGATCCAGGACGCTGCCGCAATATCAAGTAGCGCACGCGACGGTTCGAATGCCGCAACGACGCGGCTCAGTGCTGCGATGAAGGCGCATAGATAAATCAATTGTGTCGGCAGCGATGCGACTAAGTCCTGGCCGGTATGGCCGAGGCTTGCGCGGGTCATGACGGCGAGCGTCATCAGACCGGCGGCCCCCGCCATCCAGGCGTGGATGCCGGCACTCGCCGGCACGATGGCCGGCCAAATAATAGCAGCGCCCACCAAAACAAAGCCCAGGGGAACGAAGGCGTAGGCGACATGCAGCACCAACACCAGGCGATCGGCGAGCGTGCGGTCGCCCGCCCAGCGCAAATAGCGAGCGGTTTGCAGAAGTCCGGCGGCAATCAGCAAGATGCCGGAGACCAAAAATTGCGGAAGGGCGATCCAGCAGATTAGCGCCAGCGCGCCCCCGCCGATGCTGCCAGCGTCAAAGCGCGAGAACGGTTGAGGCAATCGTCCGGGGTTGTTTCTGACGAGCCAGTTGCGCGTAAAGCTCGGCACGATCCGTCCGCCGACCAGCATGATCAGTCCGATCAGCGCCGCAATGCCGATGCGGATTCCATAATCGGCGCTGCCGCTGCGGAGGACTTCTGCGTGAAAAACAATATTGCCGAGGATCAGCACGCCGAGCACGACGAGAACGCGCAAATTGCGCCAGTTACGGCCGGCAACGATTTCGCCGCAGGCGATGCCCGCGAAGACCAAAAGAAAAGCGACATCGACCATCGCCGCCGGCAGAGCGCCGCAGATGGCAGAGCCGGCGATGGCGATGCGTCCGAGCAGCCAAAGCCCAAAAAGTGCTGCCAGCGGATAGCCGTTGACCGGAAGCCGCCCGGTCCAGTTCGGAATGGCCGTCAGCATAAAGCCCGCGACCGCGGCAGCGACATAGCCGTAGATCATTTCATGTGCCAGTCGAGCGGCGCGAATGCCGTCGGCAGCGTCAAATGGCCGAAATATTGCGGCAGCCACAACGCGATGGAGAGCGCTGCCCACACGGCTGCGCCGAGAAAGAACGGCCGGAAGCCGTAAGAAAGCAGGGCAGGGCCGGTATAGTCGAGCCGGCGCTGCAATGCGGCGGGAGCGTTCGCGGGGGCATTCATCGTCACGGCTAGCTAATGTCCCATGCCTGGCATGACTTGGCCGTTATAGATGTCGGGGTTCGGCGCTCCTTCGACATGCAGGATGCCGAGAAGGCCGCGTTCCGCGCGCGGAGCGCGTGATCAACCAAGGTGTAGTTGCCCGGCACCTTGGTCCTGAACTCGGTAATCACCGCTCCGCCGGGCGCGACGCTGACGGTCTGAATGCCCTCAATAGGCTTCGAGAGTACGCCGCCGAGCGCATAGACCTTGTCGAAGATCTCGCCGATCACGTGGAACGACGAGGTGAAGTTCGGGCCGCCGACACCGAAGAAGATGCGCACGGTGTCGCCCACCTTGGCCTGCAGCGGATGCAGTTTCGACAGCGCGCCGACCGAACCGTTGAACACGAAATATTCGGGGTGTTCGTTCAGAAGCTTTTCGACACTGAACTCGGCGCTGCCATGCTGACCGTAGGGTACGTCGGTATAGATCTCGCCTTGCATGACATAGAACTCGTGATCGACCGGAGGCAGACCTTCCTCGGGTTCGACGAGGATGAGTCCATACATGCCGTTGGCAATGTGCTCGGCCACCATCGGGGTTGCGCAATGATAGACGTAGAGTCCAGGCACGAGCGCCTTCCAGGTCATCGATTTTTCCTGGCCCGGATCGACCTGCAGCGCGGCGGCGCCACCCCCCGGCCCGGTCGCGGCGTGAAAGTCGACCGAGTGAATCATCGCGCTGTCGGCCGAGTTCTTCAGATGGATGTCGACGGTGTCGCCGACGCGGACGCGGACGAACGGTCCAGGCACCTTGCCGTTGAACGTCCAGTAGCCGAAGGTCGTTCCCTCCGCCAGGCGCCCTTCAACTTCGACGCTGACGAGATCGACCCGCACCGTTTGCGGTTCGCGTTTGCCGACCGGCGGCGGCAGGTCGTTTGGTTCGCGCGAGATGTCGGCTTCCACGAGCGTCTGCGGTGCCGGCCGCGTGGTGACGATGAATTGTCCCTGCATGCCGGCAAGCTGGTGGCCGGGAACGCTGCAGAGATAAATGAAATCGCCGGCCTTGCTCGCCCTGAAGGCGATGGTGGTGCTGGCGCCTTTGCCGGTAACGCGTGGCGATTTGGCGTTCTGATCGGGAAATACGATGTCGTGCTCGGCGCCCTCGCCATTGATCAGCGTGAGCTGGACGACCTGACCTTCAGATGCGGTCAGGATCGGATTGACCTTTCCGTCGATCGCGCCGCCGACTCCGATATAGACCATGCGGCCCTCGGCGATGCCGGAGCGCAAGGTGAAGTTGGCGTCCGGCACATAAGTGACGCCGGAACTGGGCGCGGCTTGTGGCGCCTGATTGGCTTGTGATGGCGGTGCTGTTTGGCTCGCGGCCGCAGGCGCCTCGCGCGCCGGCGTCGCCCCCGGAGCGTTGCCGCTTGCACCGGCGAAAAAGGCGATGATGTCGGCGCGGGCCTGCGCGGTCTTGAGTCCGGGAAAGGGCATTTTGTTGCCGGGAACGACCTTTTGCGGGTCGGCCAGATAGGCGTCGAGCGATTTCGCATCCCAAACGACATTCGCCTGCTTCATCGCCGGCGAGTAGCTGTAATTGATTTCGGCTCCAGCTTTCCGGCCCATGACGCCGGCGAGCGAAGGACCAAGCAGCGCCTTGCCCGGCTCCGTCGAATGGCAGGCCTGGCACTTCCTGAATACGAGCCGCCCAGCAGCCGCATCGCCACCGGGCGGCGTCGCCGTCGCACTGCCTGCGGTCGGTGCTTGCGGCTGCGGCTCCGCGGCGGCCATCGTGTGCATGGCCGCACGTTCATCGTTTGAAGATGGCAGTGCGGGCGGATGCGACGCTTTCGAAGCCGCGGCTGGCGTGGGAACTGGAGGGCTAGAGGCCGCCCTGGAGGGGGCAGCCAGCACCGCTGCGGTCATTGGGTGCTGTGGCTGCGGTAGTGCTGCTGCGGATACCGCCGGCGAGGGCGCG
>Ga0209006_10004375_pt1 | contig 12829 bp, 13 predicted proteins | sample JacPin_JW_Ref_O2_FD_188567 | JGI IMG/M metagenome (GOLD analysis project Ga0209006, IMG submission 188567) | Forest soil microbial communities from Algoma, Ontario, Canada - Jack Pine, Ontario site 1_JW_Ref_O2 (SPAdes) (version 2) | ecosystem: Environmental > Terrestrial > Soil > Boreal...
GGCACGCCGCCAGCGTTGATTCTGAGCCAGGATCAAACTCTCGTTTGAAACCTGATGTCTGCCGACGGGTAGTTGGCAGACTGCCATCGCCGCACATCCAGAGCCTGCTTGCAAAAGCTACTCTGGTTTCAACAGCGCGGGATGGCGCCACCATTCAGCTTCTTCTCCTGGAGAACCGAAGTTCCGCAAGAGTCGAAGACCATGGTGGTCTATCTTGTGAGATCGCTCGGACTTATGCCCGAATCGACTTCTCACGACTGGCACGTTCAACCTAGTTGTCAAAGACCGAATCGCGATCCGCCGGAGCGGCGCGAATTCAGTCCAGGCGAATCTGCCCGAAAGCAAATCCGACTGTCCTCGAAACTTGTTAACCATACAGTGCGGCGAAAATCCCGTCAATCAACGCTTCCCACAGAATTTCCAGATGATTTCCACATCGGGAAAGACTGCAAAGCGGGGCAGGAGAGCTGCCAGCGAAAACCAAAAGCAGGTTCCTCACGATAAAACCGTTCGGAATGACAAAGTCTCCTGAATTCCTCACAGGACTTTTGGCCCGATTCGGAACTACAAGCGCTTTCAGCTTCGCGACGCTCGAAAACAGCGCGCAACCGTATGATCTTCCGATCGGAAACGGACGCCACTTTCGGGCGCGTGCCGATACGGAAGACAGAAATTGAGAAAAGATCCCTTTGGAGGTTCCTTACTTTGAAGGTACCCTTCGGACTTGAATTGCTTTCCGAATGAAGTCCCGTGGCCGGGACAATTGAGAACTTGCCTAACGCTCTCTTGAACTTAGATGCCGGACGAGACCAAGAGTTTCACAAAAACGCCGGCGTAGCCACACATCTGCTCTCGGTTCAATGTTTATAGCAGATGAATAGAAGGAAGTGCAAGGGGGAATTTAAAAAATGTGTGGGGTTAGTGATTTGGTCCCTCAGTCGCGAAAGTTCAAATGCCGGACGACGCTCTGGCGCCCTGAGGTTCGATCGCGATTTTCTGGTTCCCAATTTCCAGTGTCGCCGGAGTCTATCACCTCACAATGATACGTCCTTTGCAGTCGGCGCGGATGCGACGCGGCGGGTTTCTTTCGCCCGTCCGGGGCTTGTGGTATTTCACCTCGTTCACCCACGGCTTGCGCCCCTTCGACAGGCTCAGGACAGGCTGTGGGCTGCGTTCTGTCGCCGCTTCGCGGCTGGGCCCCCTTCCACGCGGGCAAGAAGGCCGCGCTTCCACACAATACCTAACTTCTTTTTGTGGACGGATGCGGAGGATGTCAGGCTGGGATGCCGGAGCGTTGCGTTGGTCGTTTCTTTCGCCCCTTCGGGGCTGGTTGCTTTTTGTGGTTTCAATTCCCACGGCTTGCGCCGTGGGCTGCATTCTTTCGCCGCTTCGCGGCTGGCGGCATTTCCGCGGCGACATTTCACATCGTCAGGTTCAGGATTCTCTCAAAGGCATTTCTCGGCCTGCCTCGGATGGGTTGCGCGGCCTGGCTCTGACGGCTGGCTGGGAATGCGAGGGGAACGGGTCGTTCGGTTTCAATGTGGGTTGCGATTTACGATTTCGTCGTTTTAAGTGACGGATATCACCTGCGGACAGAGCGTGCGATGCGAGGATGACGGAGCGGGAGGTACAGTCCGGGAGGGACGAAGAAGGTTGTCTCATACATTGAGCAACGTGCTGCTGCATTTCATCTTCTCGACGTACGGGCGCCGATCGCTCATTAAGGCCGACTTTCGCGAAGATTTGTTTTCTTATCTTGGCGGGATTGTTCGTGAGATGAACGGGGTCGCTTTGATTGTCAATGGGACTACTGATCACGTTCATATGTTGGTGCGCATTCGTCCCGTGCATTCCTCCGCGGAAATCGCGCGCGTGGTGAAGGCGAATTCGTCCAAATGGGTGCGCGAGAAATGGTTGCGTGAATTTGCATGGCAGACCGGGTATGGGGTGTTCAGCGTTAGCGAGTCGAGCGTGGCGGCGGTTACCAAGTATATTGGCGGGCAGGAAGAGCATCATCGGACGCATTCGTTCCAGGAGGAATATTTGGCGTTTCTCAAGAAGAATCATGTGGAGTATGACGAGAGATGGATTTGGAAGTGAGTAAAACACGTTGACGGGTTCTTCCCGAGAGGATGCGCGAGGTTCGGATCGTTATCTTTCGCCCCTTCGGGGCTGGCTGCTCTTGTGGTTTCGGGACCCACGGCTTGCGCCGTGGGCTGCATTCTGTCGCCGCTTCGCGGCTTGGCGCCATACCACGTAGCAGCGGAAGATGTAGGCGAGAGTCCCCGCTTCTCGGCAAAGGACGCGAGAAACGGGGCCTCCGGCATTTTCCGTGGCGCGGCAACGGGCAGAGGTGACGGCGGCGAAAAGCAGGTTCCTCACTTCGTTCGGAATGACAAGGGCTAAGTCAGGGGGTCACCCAATCCCTGGGTGGTCCGCTTTCTTTCGCCCCTCCGGGGCTGGTTAGGATTCGTGCCGTCTAAACCCACGGCTTGCGCCGTGGGCTGCATTCTTTCGCCGCTTCGCGGCTGGGCCGACTTCCACGCGGCCAAGGTGCAGGATTCGCATCAGCCACGCTTCTTTGTATGCGGACTAAGCGAAAATCCCCGCTTCTCGCAAAGGACGCGAGAAACGGGGCACCCCAGGTTTTCTGTGGCGCGGCAACGGGCAGAGGCGAGGCCGGCGAAGAGCAGGTTCCTCACTTCGTTCGGAATGACAAGGACTAAACAGTAATGACAGGCAAAACAGTCGGAATGACAAAGGCTAAAACAGTAATGACTAAAACAGTAATGACAAAAGGCTAAGTCAGGGTAGCAACTCATTCGTTAGGGCATCAATTTTATTCGGGGCTCATGCGCGCTTGGTCTCGTCGAGCATCCGCTGGCGCAAGATGCTGTTGGCGCGGGTCTGGTATCCCTTGCCGCGCTTCTTGAGCCAGGCGACGACATCGGCGTCCAGGCGCATGGAGACGGCCTGCTTTATGGGTCGATAAAACCGGCCGCGGACCGCGTCTTTCCATGCATTTGGCGGGAGCTCGGGGATATCGGAGGTATCGATCTTTTCGTCGGGCATGGCGGCGAGGCGGGCAAGCTCGCGCTTTTGCCGGGAAGTGAACGCTGGTCTCTTCGTTCGCACTGGAGTCGCTTGTCTTCTAGTCCCCATTTTTGATTTTCTGGTGGCTTTCGGCATAAATTCTCCGTTCTGTCCGAGTTGCTTTTCGCGCGGAAATAATCCGTATTGCGTCCACCTCATCGTCTGTTTCTGCCGTGTGCGCGACGAGGAGCACGTTGGCTTCGACCATGCCCATGGTTTGCCAGCGCGGTTCGCCATCGACTTCGCGATCTTGCGTGGACAGATGATGCGGGTCGTCGAACACGCGCCGTGCGGTATCGAAGCTGATGCCATGCTTCCGCCTGTTGAGCCGAGCTTTTCGCGCATCCCAGGTGAATTCCACTGCGAGTCCCGTATTTACGGTATTGTATATACAATAGGCTGTCCTGGTGCGGAAGCGCAAGAGAAAGTTCGAGCGGTGGTTTCCTGCGTCGGCGGAAGTCCCCCGCTTCTCGCAAAGGACGCGAGAAACGGGGCACCCCGCGGTCTGCGTGCCAAACAGGAGATCAAATTCCCTGCCCTGTCCCTGCAAAGAGCGCAGGGACAAGGACGGGGCACCCCGGCGGGTCTGCGGACAAAGGTGAAGCAGTAGCGCAGGCTCTATCGGTCAGCGCATCAGGAGGTGCCAGGCTTCTTTGTAGGGGGAGTATTTGGAGTTTTGGCGGTGGGGGCTGAGGAGGATATCGGGTTGGGAATGGGTGGCGGCGAGGGGGAGGATGTACCAGACGTCGGCGGGGATGACGTAGGCGGCGAAGAAGTCGATTTGCGCGGAGGTGTAGGGGGAGCCGTTGTGGTCGAGGCAGCAGCGGTAGGACTGTTTCTCGCGGCGCTGCAGGGTGCACTTGACCTGGATGCGGAGGAAGTGGCCGAGGTGGTCGACGGCGAAGTCGTAGGGAGCGGAGTCTCCCCAGGGCTTGGTGAGAATGAGGCCGAGCTGGGTGACGCGCTGCATGAAACAGAGTTCGGCCCACTCTCCGCGGAGTTTGGGGAGCTGGATGTTGGTGCCTTCGAGCATGGGGTGATTCGCCTTTGGAGATCGGGTTGTGGTCGGAAAAAGCAGGTTCCTCGCGATGAAGCCGCTCGGAATGACAAAAATCTTTTAAGCAAAATGACAAAGAGTCTTGAAAGCAGCTCGGAATAACGACAGCGTGTTTAAAAGCAGGTTCCTCGCGATGAAGCCGCTCGGAATGACAAAAATTTCAAGCAAAATGACAAAGAGTCTTGAAAGCGACTCGAAATAACGACAGCCCGTTTAAAAGCAGATTCCTCGCGATGGAGCCGCTCGGAATGACAAAAATATTTCAGGCAAAATCACAAAGAATCTTGAGAGTGCTCGGAATAACAGCGTGTTGGACAATAAAAAACGCGGCTCCGGTTGGGGCCGCGTTTGGAATTTCTGCTACTGTTCTAATTATATCAATTTGCAATGGGTGATTGGGACATGATAGCTGAAATTATATTTGGTTTGGAATCAGGGAGATGAGGTCGATCGTGTAATTTCTGCCTATTGACAAGAAAATCTCCAAGATTTTTGGGAATGGGAATTCGAAAGAGATTCCTCGCGATGAGGTTGCTCGGAATGACAACGGGGAGCGAAGCTTTCAGGGCTGGAATGACCCCGCTCATACGAGGAGGTGTTGATCGAGCTGCGCTCGAATGGACAGCCCCTTCGGATAGGCTCAGGGCAGGCTTGGGGGCTGTCCCCACATGAGTATCGTGGGTGTAAGCTGGAAGTTATGAAAAAACAGGCGAGTGACCAGTCGTTCCATGATCGTCGGTATCAGGAGCGGAAGCGAGCGGAGGCGGCGAAGAAGAGCGTGCCGAAGAAAGTGGTCAGAGAAGCGGTGCGCGAAGGTTCTCCTGCAAAATAACGTTAGGAATGGCTGCGGCATAAGGCCATTCGAGCTTTGCTCGAAATGGACGGCCGAGGGCGGCCGTCCCCACATGGCTGTCCCACATGGCTGTCCCCACATCGACCTTTTATTCAATTTTTTCTATCTTCTATTTATTCTTGTCCGTTGACTCCTATAATAACGTTCTGTAGATTCTGATTGAACTGAAAGATTCGATATGGCTGAGCTGACTGGAGTGCAGAAAGCTTACATCCTGCACTGGGGCGAGATGGGGACGCGGTGGGGGATCAACCGGACGGTGGCGCAGATTCATGCGTTGCTGTATCTGTCGCCGCGGGCGCTGCCGGCGGAGGAGATTGCGGAGACGCTGAGCGTGGCGCGGTCGAATGTGAGCACGTCGATACGGGAGTTGGAGACCTGGGGGATTGTGCGGGCGGTGCATGTGCTGGGCGACCGGCGGGAGCACTACGAGTCGATGAAAGACGTGTGGGAGATGTTCCGGCTGGTGATTGAGCAGAGGAAGCGGAGGGAGATCGATCCGACGCGGGAGATGTTGAAAAGGAGTCTGGAGGAGATCGATCCGAAGGAAGCGGGCGCGGAGTTTACGCGGGAGCGGCTGGCGGCGATGGCGGGATTCTTTGATGCGGTGACGGAATTGCACGATCAGATGAAGAGCTTGCCGACGGGGACGGTGCGGAAGTTGTTAAGGATGGGCGCGAAGGTGAGTGGGAGGAAGAAGTAGCAGGCTGTCCTTGGAAGATCCCACTTCTCGCAAAGGAAGCGAGAAATGGGGCACCCCGGCCTCCAGGTCTCAGCCGCCGATAGGGATGCTTCGACTGCGCTCAGCATGACAGGTAGAATTTTCGATCGAGGTGTTTAGGAGATGGCGTTGGACGAGGCGAAAAAGATTTGGATGACGTTGACGGGGCTGCCGTTGACGATTGCGTTGGAGTGGCCGTTTCACCGGTCGACGTCGGGGGCGGATTTCTGGGTGTTGCATGGGGACGTGCGGCTGGAGGGGTCGGATGGGCTGCACGCGCCGATGGCGGTGAATCTGTCGGCGACGGTGCGGGAGGTGATGCCGTCGATGGAGCCGAAGGATGCGGAGGCTCCGGTGATCAATGCGTTGCGTAAAGAAGTGGACAAGAGACAGATTGAGTTCTTGAAGTCGGGGAAGTTGAAGCCGGTGGCGTTTTCCAGCCGACATTATGACTTCAAGCGGCAGAAGTGGGTGTTTGGGAAAGCGGCGGACGATGCGATTGCGACGTTTGTGGAGAGGAAGGTTTATTGGGAGACGAAGTTGAAGTCAAAGTCCCCACCCTCTCGCACAGAACGCGAGAAGGATGGGGCACCCGCACGAGTTTGGATTGGGGATCCGACGGACGCGCAGTATCTGGAGACGACGCCGGCGCACATGATGGAGATTGCGGGGCGACTGGTGGCGGGAGATGGATTGGTGCGGATGGAAGGCGAGTGGGCGGAAGCTACTGCGGGATTGATGGGGCAAGCGGAGCGATTTGAGGCGGCCATGCGGACGGCGGTGGAGGACTTGGAGAAGAAGCATGCGTTCGAGAGAGGGTAGGAAGTCGTAACTGCTGCCGTTGAAGAGCATTGTTCTTTTCTCCACATTCGAATGAATATCTTCCGTCCAGTTGCGACGGGGCGAGTTGGCGTAAGCGGCGAGGAGACCTCAGCGGCTGAAGCCTGTTCTTTTTCCTGTTCCTGTGTGGCACGACTGAAGACGTGCCCTTCCCGGTCGTTTCGGACTGCAACAGCATCGTGGAGGAAGTGCATCCTATTGCGTCCGGCTTGGGCAGCGGGGAAGTCGAAACCTTTTTAACGCACAGAGAAAGGCCGCGGAGTTTGCGGAGGGTACGCTGGGGAATGCGAACCTGTAGCAGGACGAGCGGATGGGGCGGCGCGGGACGCGTGCTGTTGCTGGTTTGCGCGGTGTTTATGATTTCGCGCGCACGGTGCGCGGCACAGGGGAACGAGCCGGCGCAGAGTCCCGCGCAAAGCTCGGGTCAGACGCAGGGCAAAGATCTGCCGGAGGCGCCGGGAGAAAGCAAGAAGGATGAAAGCGCGAATCCGGTACAGCAGGTGCAGGACAAGACGAAGGAGGCGGTGAACCTGACGAAGGACGCGGCGGTGAGCGGCGTGATGAAGGCGCGCGATTGGGAGTCTGGCGTGATCGCGGGGGTGTATGTGGGAAAGAACCGCAAGCTGGTAACGCTGACGGCGGAGCAGCGCCGGGAGATTTATTTCCGGCAGACTCTGGCAACGCCGGGAGCGTACGGGAAGCGGGCGTTTGGCGCGCTGATCGACCAGGCGCGGGGCGTACCACCGCAGTGGGACGACGGGTGGGGCGGATACTTTGAGCGGTGGGCGTCGCGGGAGGGGCAGTTTATAACGGCGAATACGCTGGCGGCGATCGGAAATGCGAAGTTGGGATATGAAGTCCGCTACGACAAGTGCAAGTGCGAGGGATTTGGTGCGCGGACACGGCATGCGATCCTGCGGAATTTTTTGACTTATGACCGGAGCGAGACACAGTTGCGCCCGCAGTGGGCGTTGTATGGAGGAGCGCTTGCGGGAGGGCTGGTGGCGACAACGTGGAAGCCGAGTTCGCAAAGCTACCTGGTGAATGCGGGGTGGGGAGTGATCGGGCAGGCGGCATATGGGACGTTGTTGAATTTTGTGACGGAGTTTGGGACGGAGATTAATAGGAAGCAGGGAGTGAAGTAGGGGCGGCAGTGCCGTCACTGAAATGCGGGGCACCGGATGGAAAAGACGCGCTCGAATTCGCGCTGGCCAACGTGAGTCAGGCGTAAGGCGCGGGTGCCGCGCATCCGGGCCAACCACTTCCTGTGAATCAATGCGCCGAGCAAAGCGGCGCCCAACGCGCCGCCGATATGAGGGTGACGTTCGGTCCAATCGAGGCACTTGCGGGAAAAAGACCGGCGCAAGGCAAGAAGCGAATCGACATCGATATCAAAGTTGTGCAGGAGTCGTTTGCCCGCCGGGGTGACGATGAAATCGCCGTTGTGGGGGCGTAGCGCGCCGTTCTTCAGCAACTGATTCCGCAGAGAAATCGCCAGCACGCCGGCAAGATGGTCATAGCAACTCCTGGCGAATCGCAGTTCGGGCACGGTGCAGGTTTTCGAGGGTTGGGCGAGTGCGCCGAGGGCCTCGATGGCTTCGGCAACATCGGAGTTTTTGAGGCGGAAGAGCCGCTGGCGTCCGCGACGTTCGGAAACGATGAGGCCACCGGCATGGAGTTTCGACAGATGCGAACTTGCGGTTTGCGGGGAGACCGAGGCCACGAGGGCAAGCTCGGAGGCGGAATGGCTGTTTCCATCCAGCAAGGCGGTGAGCATCTGAATTCGGCCGGCCTCGCCGATCAGGGCGGCGACGCGCGTAATTGAGCGAACGTTCACAGCGTTTGCATCCATAGTTCGATATCCATTTAAACATGGGAGTAAAGCGGGCGTCTAGATTAAATGTTGAGGAGACGCTAACGTGAAAGATCTGACGATCGAGCTGGAGAACCGTCCCGGAGCGTTAGCCGACATGGGCGATGCCCTGGGCCGGGCGGGAGTAAGCATCGAAGGCGGAGGGGCGTGGGTGGTCGAGGGGCGAGGCGTAGCTCACTTTCTCTTCGAAGACGGGGGTGCGGCTCGGGACGCACTGGAGGCGGCGGGTATTCGAGTTTTGGCGGAGCGAGAGGTGCTGGTGCAGCAGCTCAGGCAGAGCGAACCGGGCCAGCTCGGCAAGCTCTGCCGGCGAATGGCGGAGAGCGGAGTCAACATTGAAGTGCTTTACAGCGACCACGATCATCGACTGGTGCTGGTGGTGGATGAGTTGGATAAGGCGCGGGCGGTTTCAGAGGAGTGGACGCGCGAGCGGGCCGCGGGTGACGATGATGCGGAGAGTGGTGTCGACATGGGAGAGAGATCATGAAACAACACACCTACGAAGTCAGAATCGATTGGACCGGCAACGACGGAGAGGGCACGAAGACGTACAAGAGCTACCGGCGCGACCACACCATCACGGTGCAGGGCAAGCCTGAAATCAAGGGCTCGAGCGATCCGAGCTTCCGCGGCGATCCGGCGCGGCATAATCCAGAAGAGCTGTTGGTGGCCAGCCTTTCAGCCTGCCACATGCTCGGGTATTTGCATCTATGCGCCGTGAACCAGATAACTGTTGTCGGGTACCGTGATAGCGCCTTAGGAGTGATGGAGGAAAATAAAGACGGTTTGGGCGAATTCGTACGGGTGACGTTAAGGCCGTTGGTGAAGGTTGCGGCGGGCAGCGATCAGGCGAAGGCCATGGCGCTTCATCATGATGCCCATCGCATTTGTTTTATTGCGAGGTCGGTGAAGTTTCCAGTGGAGGTGGAGGGGGAGATTGGGATTTTGCAGCAATGAATCCAAAGGTCAAGTGAGTTTGTAGATGGCGAGGTGTTGCTAGTTCCGAGAGGTTCGCTTCTTAGGGCCCCCGCTCTGGGTCTGACTATGCGAAATATGGAGGGTCGGCTGTCAGAGTTTTCTGAATGTCACGGCTGAAGAGAAAGCATCCCAAAGCACCCACGGGGGCTAAAACCCGCTTGAAAGTGGACCGCTTCATCGCAGCGCTGAAAAGCGCTGCGCCACCCAAAGGCGGGCGGGCAATGGCTTTGAGCGTCATAGGCTCGGGGGTTGAATTCCACCAAGATTTGCGGAATCAACAGGAATAAAAACGCCCTGACACGGTTAGAGACTGTGAATGCTGAGCTTGCTCAAAGAAGGATTTCCTGGAACGGAGGCTCCGCCGTGTGCCAATCTCATTTTGCTTCTGGAAGTCGTGATGGGATTGGCACTCATCGTCGGTGCAGTACTAGCCCGACAGCGAAGATTCCTGTTACACGCATGGTGCCAGTCCACCGTGATTCTTCTGAACGGTGCCATCATCGTCCTTCTGATGGGACCCTCATTTGTCCATCACGTCAGTCCGAGGATACCGGCCAAGCTCGGCAAGCCTTACTATGCCGTTGCAACGGCACACGCCGCGTTGGGAATGGTCGCCGAAGTCGGCGGGTTGTACATTCTACTCGCGGCCGGGACTACTATTTTGCCTCAACGGTTCCGACTGACAAGGTACAGGCTCTGGATGCGCGGCGAGCTCGTGCTTTGGTGGATCGTGCTGCTGTTGGGGATGATGACCTACGCTCGGTGGTACGTGCCCAGGTAGGTAGATAGGGAGGATAACTGTTGCCGGCCGAACAGGTTCGACGAGTGATAAGACGGTTTTGCAACAGTTACAGCTTCCATTCATATTGCAACAGTTACAGCTTCCATTCATATAATGAGCCGTGATGCCAGGGGAGGTGAATGATGCCGGTCGAAACCATGACGAGGGCAAACGTAAAGCAGGCGGTGCCGTTTTTCGGGGTGACCAACATGGAAGCGTCGCTGCGATTCTATAAGGACGGGCTTGGTTTCAAAATGAAGCGCTGGTGGATTCCAGATCAGGCTGATGGTCAAGAAGATTACAAGCCCGACGGGAGGATACGCTGGTGCTGGCTGGAGCTTGGCGAGGCTGCGATTATGCTGCAGGAGTTTTTGCCGGAACGCCAGCCGAAAGAGACGCTGGGAGCTGGAGTCAACGTCTGTTTTCAGTGCGAAGACGCGCTGGCGCTCTATCGCGAGTTCAAAGCGCGCGGAATCCAGACACTGAAACGTCCGTCGGTGGGAAACCGCTTGTGGGTTGTGGCGGTGACGGATCCTGACGGCTATCGCATGGAGTTTTCGAGCCCGACTGACGCGCCAGAAGATACCGAACTGGAAGAGTAGAAGAGTAGGCGACGGTTACACCGCATGGTAATAGCGCTCATGGCTGTTTTTGAGTTTTCGCCTCGATCCGGTCGTATTGCGCTTTCAGAGCGAAGTACTGTGCCAGCGCTTGGTCATATTGAGTCTTCATGGCGGAATACTGGGCGTAATCGCGTTCGTAATCAGTCTTCAAAGCCGAGTATTGCGCTCTTAGTTCAGCGTACTCGCCTGAACTTTTCTCGGCTCTGCCGTGGCTGAGACCCGCTTCATAGGAGATCACCGCTAAGAGCACAAAACCAATGACAGTGCGAACTTTCTGACCAGGGCGAGAGTCTGAAATGTTGCCATCGTTTGTCATGTCGACCTCACTTCACAGCAGAGGCGATTGTAACGCGCGCCCTTCGTCCCCAATCAGGGAGGGCAAACCCGGCAGTGTTTCTTTCGCCCCTCCGGGGCTTTTTCTTTTATCAGTTTTGTGCATGCTTTCGCCGCTTTGCGGCTGGCAATTCCGGGCTCGCTTTCTGCGGCATCGTCTCCATACGACAGATCTCAGAGATCCGGCTGATGCAGATGCCTCACTTCTTTTGCAGGCGGAGTATTTGGATTTTTGGCGGTGGGGAGGATGTCGGCGAAATCCCCGCTTCTCGCAAAGGACGCGAGAACCGGGGCACAAGGCTTCCTTTTGCAGTCCGCATATGGCACGACTGAATGTCGTGCTTGCCCGGTCAAAATCAAAGGCAAGGGCAAAGGCAAAGGCTAAAGGCAAGGTCAAAGGGCAAGGTCAAAGGCTAAGGTCAAAGGCAAAGGCTAAGGGCAAAGGCAAAGGCAAAGGCTAAGGGCAAAGGCAAAGGGCAAGGTCAAAGGCTAAGGGCAAGCGGGCGAGGGCGCCCGCTCCACATTCAGCTTCACATTCAGCTTCACATCCAGCTTCACACAGGCAATGCTTTCTACTGAAGTAGCGAGCCTCCGTTGGTGGGGGGCTCTTCTTCCGGGGCGAGGACGACGGCGGCGGCGACTTTGTCGCCGGGTTCCATGTGGAGAAGGCGGACGCCCTGGGCGTTGCGGCCGGATTCGCGGATGGTTTTCGAATCCATGCGAATGATTTTGCCGTAGTGGCTGATCAGCATGACCTGCGAATTTTCGTCGACCAGAGCGATGGCAACGACTTTGCCGACACGCTCGGTGGTTTTGACGTTGATGACGCCTTTGCCGGCGCGGTTAGTGAGGCGGTATTCGTCGGCGGGAGTGCGCTTGCCGTAGCCGTTTTCAGTGACGGAGAGGATCAACGTGCCTTTTTGAGTGAGATCCACAACTTCGGTTGTGGCGCTGGGGGCCGATGCGGCCTGGTCGACGGGATCTTCTCCGGGTGCGGGAGCGCCGACGGTGGCGGCTCCGGGCTTGGGGGTGACGGTCATGCCGACCACGTAATCGCCTTCCTCGAGATTGATACCATTCACGCCGTAAGCAGCGCGGCCCATGGGGCGGACGTGGCTTTCGTCAAAGCGTACGGCCATGCCTTCGTGCGAAGCGATGAAGACGATCTGATCGCCGTTGGTGATGCGGGCGGCGACGAGTTCGTCCCCTTCTTCAATATTGATGGCATTGATGCCGTTGGAGCGGACGTGGATGAACTCACGCAGCTCGGATTTCTTGACCAGGCCGTTGCGGGTGGCGAAGAAGATAAATTTATTTTCTTCTTCGAGATTGCGCACAGCGAGCATGGTGCGGACAGTCTCTCCGGGTTGCAAGCCAATGAGGTTGCCGATGTGCTTGCCTTTGCCGGCGGCGCTGACGTCAGGGATTTCGTAAACCTTGAGCCAGTAGACGCGGCCCTTGTTGGTGAAGATGAGAATGTAGGCGTGAGTGGAGGCGATGAAAAGGTGCTCGACAAAATCTTCGTCGCGCGTCTTCATGCCAGTGCGCCCGCTGCCACCGCGGCGCTGCATGCGGTAGGTGGAAATAGGCGTGCGCTTCATGTAACCGGAGTGGCTGAAGGTGACGGCGACTTGCTCGTCGGCGATGAGATCTTCGAGAACGATTTCCGCGGCTTCG
>Ga0209006_10004376_pt1 | contig 12828 bp, 12 predicted proteins | sample JacPin_JW_Ref_O2_FD_188567 | JGI IMG/M metagenome (GOLD analysis project Ga0209006, IMG submission 188567) | Forest soil microbial communities from Algoma, Ontario, Canada - Jack Pine, Ontario site 1_JW_Ref_O2 (SPAdes) (version 2) | ecosystem: Environmental > Terrestrial > Soil > Boreal...
GTCGTGCGCGAGGAAATCTTCGGTCCCTGCTGCCATGTGTGCCCCTTCGATACCGAGGATGAGGCGATTCACTTGGCAAACGACACGCCCTACGGACTGGCGGCGACGGTTTGGACCCGCGACGTAGCGCGAACATTCCGCATGGGGAGCTCGCTCAACGCCGGCATCGTTTGGATCAACTCATGGTTTTTGCGGGATCTTCGCACGCCGTTCGGAGGCTCGAAGCAATCGGGCATCGGACGCGAGGGCGGGGTCCATTCGTTGGAGTTCTATACCGAGCTGCGCAATGTCTGCGTCAGCACTTGAAAAAACATCAAGGCACCCCGCATGAATCAATCATCTACTGAGACGACACAGACTGCCGCGAAAACACCGACGTTGAAGCTCAAGTTTCTGTCGCACGGGACTCTGGAGACAAAGGATATCGAATTCTCGAGAAGATTCTATGAGGAGTTCATGGGCTTCGAGGTGGTACGCACGTCGAAGATTTCTCTCTGGATCAGATTGGGCGGCCGGCATATTTATGCCGTGGTGCAAGCGGTTCCTGGAAAGAAGGCCGAAATGCCCTTTCTGAACCACAACGGCGTCGACGTAGAGACCGAAGACGACGTGGACGAATGCCACAGGCTCGTGGTCCGCGATGCAGAAAAGTGGAAATTGCGAAAAATCAGCAAGCCCATGGTGCAGCATGGCACGTACAGCTTCTATTTCTGGGATGCCGATGACAATTCCTGGGAGATTCTGGCCAATCCGCCGGGAGGCTATACGTGGCTGTTCGAACGCGGCGATCAGGAGGGCACCGGTCACATGAGCCGTAAATTCAGCAGGCCAGAGTCGACGCTGCGCAAGCCGCCGAAAGCAGACACCGAATAGAGAATTCCATCGTGCTCGAGCAATCCTACCGGTTGGCCACCTACGTAGACCCTCGTGGTTCGCCGCGGGCCGGCATCGTCGTCGGAGATCGGATCATCGATGCAGCTACGGCGCTCGAGCGGCAGGGCGCCGCCACGATAGCCAAAGTTCCGTCGGTTCTGGCGCTTCTCGATGCATGGGAGGACGCGCATCCACGCTTGCAAGCCATCGCAGGCGCCGAACGCCGCGAAAACGGCACCTTTGAGGCCCAGGAGCTGTCGAGTGTCCGCTTACTGGCGCCGGTGCTGTACCCGGGCGCCATTTTCTGCGCCGGCGCCAATTACCGGGATCACGTCGAGGAAATGTCCAAGGCGTTAGGCCTGCCGCGGGAGCCGGATCCACACACGCTCGGTCTCAAACCGTGGCATTTTCTCAAGGCGCCGGCCGCGTGCGTGCGGGCAACGGACACGCGCATCGCGTTGCCGTCGTATTCCAAGTCCGTCGACTGGGAGGCGGAGATCGCCGTCGTCATGGGCCGAGAGTGCCGTGCCGTCGGGGTGAACGAAGCCCTCGCGTACGTGGCCGGGGTGACCGTGGTAAACGACCTGTCGGCCCGCGATCACTTGCGGCGCAAGGGCGTCGCCGTTGAATCGCCGTTTCATTTCGATTGGGTCAGTCAGAAATGCTTCGACGGCGCGCTGCCGATGGGGCCCTGGATCTGCCCCTTGAGCGAGATCGGCGACCTCGGCAGCCTCGCCATCAAACTATGGGTGAACGACGAGCTGATGCAGGATTCGTCGAGTTCGAATCTCATATTCTCCGTCGCCGAACAGATTTCGCATCTCAGCACGCGGCTCACGCTGCGGCCCGGTGACGTCATCGCCACGGGAACGCCGGCAGGCTGCGGCGCCGCGCGCGGCCGATTTCTGAAGCCGGGCGATCAAGTGCGGGTCTGGGTCGAGACTGTGGGCGAGATCACCAATACGTTCACCGCGTAGCGACCTGCGCCGGGTGCAGAACCGGTAATAGGCATCATAGCCACTCGTCATTCGTCTCTTGCTCGGCAGCGGAGCTACGATGGTTCAAGGCAAAGATGCAAAGGACAACAGCAGGGCCTGTGGGAGTGGCAGCGTATGTTGACTCAATCGCCGCGGTACGACTTCGAGCCGTTCATACATCGCCGCCCGGTGCGGCTCCCCAAGGGGGAACGCCTGGCCGTGATGCTCTATCTGAACATCGAACATGCACCGTTCGGCACCAAGGAGGCCGCGCATGCCGTGTACCCGGGAACGATGCAATTCAGTCCCGACGTGCTGAATCACGGGTGGCGGGATTATGGCAACCGGGTCGGATTGTGGCGAATCGCGGACGCTTTGGATCGTCACGGCTTTCGCGTCACGGTGAACCTGAACAGCGAAGTGTGCCGGGAGTATCCCCAGATCATCCGGGAGGGCAATGAACGCGGTTGGGAGTGGGGCGCGCAGGGCGATCACAACGGCACCGTCATGACGCTCATGTCCGAGGCACAGGAGCGCGAGTTCATCGAGCGCAATCTCAGCATCATCCAGGAGGCCACCGGAAAGCGGCCGAAGGGTTGGTTGAGCTGGGCCCTGGCGGAGAGTTTCGTCACGCCGGATCTCCTTGCGGAGGCGGGCATCGAGTACGTGTCGAACTATGCACATGATGAGCTGCCGGTGCCGATGCGCGTTCGGAGCGGCACGCTCATCACCATGCCCTATACGCTTGAGATCAACGACGTGCCCGCCATCATGGGCAAGGGCACGCCGCCGGCGGATTTCGGCCAGATGATCCGCGATCAGTTCGACGTGCTGTACGAGGAAGGCGGGAGCCGTCCTCGAATCATGTCCATCTCGCTGCATCCGTTCATCTCCGGGCACCCGTTCCGGATGAAACACATCGAGCCGGCGCTTAAGTACATCGCATCGCACGCCGACATCTGGCTGGCGACGGGGGGCGAGATCAACGATTGGTACCGCGCCAATTACCTGAAGCGCTCCGGCGCATGAGTCAAACAAATAATTAGATGGGGGACGGTTTAATGCTCCGACGATATTGTTCAGCGATCTGTATTTCGGCCCTCTTGACGGGTGGTTTCATCCAGCGGCCGGCCGTCGCTGCTCCATCGACCTCGGTCGACGCAGCGGCTGAGAGCGACGCTTTGGCGGAGATCACGGTCACCGCGGAGAAGCAGACGCAAAATTTGCAAAAAACCGCCGCCGCGGTCACCGCGATTTCCGCGGACACGCTGATCGAGGCCGGCGTCGGCAATCTGATCGAAGCGGAGAAGCTGGTGCCCTCGGTGCGCTTTCAGGCGGAGGGCGACAACACCCAGGTGTTCATCCGCGGAGTCGGCGCCAATCTCGACTTTCCGAACGTGGAGCCGAACGTGGCCTTCAACTTCGCCGGCATCTACCTGCCGCGCGAAGCCGACAGCGCCGCATTCTTCGACGTACAGCAGCTGGAGATCCTGCCGGGCCCGCAGGGAACGCTGTATGGCCGAAGCGCCATCGGCGGCACGATCAATCTCACGCCCACCAAGCCGGGCTTCAACAACGAGGGGGAGACGCTGCTGGAGGCGGGAAATTATTCTGCGGTGCACGTCACCGTCACGCAGAACATCAAGGTGTCGGACAGCGTGGCGCTGCGTGCCGCCGCCGACTACACCCGCAATAGCGGCTTCATGGTGACGGGCGCGGATTCGAAGAACGATCCCAGCTTGCGGCTGTCGGCCATCATCAACCCGAACGACCGGTTGAGTGTGTACCTTTGGGCGCAGGGGGCGCAGAAGAACGGATATCACTCAAACCTGGTCAACAAGGGCACCGATCCGGGCACGGGCACGTACTGCGAGACCTGTTTCTTCTACGGCAATGCCTGGAACGACACGCGGACGGGACCCTATGCCGGACCGTTCGGCACCACCGAGCGGGAGAAGGACCACTACAAGACCTACATGGTGGGCGGACAGATCGACTATCAATTCGACGGCGCCACCTTGAGTTATCTGCCGTCCTACCTGTATCTGGATTCAGTGCCGCTGTATTGGCTGAGCGCCATCCAATCGTCGAATACGGCGCATTACAACCAGCTGACCCAGGAGCTCAGACTCACCGGCACCGGCGCCGGTCCGCTCAAGTGGCTGGTCGGATTGGGTTACTACGATTCGCGCAACAGCGGCACGGAGACGCTGTTCACGAACCTGCCGTTCGCCTTCTACCAGACCAACGTCGATGCGGATCGCCTGGCGGGGTATTCCGCGTTCGGTCAGGTCACCTACAGCCTCACGGACACGTTTCGGCTGACCGGCGGTGGACGCGCGAGTTCCACGAAGCGCACCGCCAATGGCTTCGAGGTCGTGGCACTCGGCGGACTGCCCTATGACTTCGACAAGACCTACAATCATTTCGACTGGAAAGTCGGGTTCGAACAGGATCTCGCTCCCAAAGTCATGGTGTACGGTACGGTCGAGACCGGCTATCAGCAGGGAACTTTCAATGCCTTGCCCAATACGCCGACCTACAGCAACGAGGTTCAACCGGAAAAACTGCTGTCCTATACCGCGGGCATCAAGACGCGCTGGCTGGACGACCGGCTGCAGATCAACAACGAAATCTACTACTACGACTACCACAACCTCATCATCCAGGCGTACAGCATTGCCGCGCCGTACAACATCATCTTCAACGGCAACAAGGTCGGCATCCGCGGCGACCAATTGGACGTGCTGGCGAAGGTCACCCAGCAGGACCAGATGAATTTCAACCTGGGTTACTCTCGTTCGCGCAACAAGGATGTCGTCGATCCGACCACCGGAATCAGCTATGATGGCCTGTCGCCGCCGTATTCGCCGGACTGGACTGGCGAGGCCGGATTTACCCACACCATCCCGTGGGGCGACGCCAACATCCGGGCACACATCGACTGGCGGTACGAGAGTTCCTGGTTCGCCGACTATGTGCACAACAAGGGCACCCAACAGGTGCCGTCGAACAAGGGTGACGCGTCGGTGACCTACGATGCCTCGATCTGGACCGCGGGTCTGTGGATCAAGAACATCACCAATCGGGCGGTGATTGCAGCGACGGCCGCCGCCGGTGTTCCGGGTCCCGCGACCGCCTACCTCGACGATCCGCGCACCTACGGCGTGCGATTCACTGTGAAGTATTGACGGAGTACCCATGCAGACATCCAACCCGTCGCAGGCGCAGATGATCGAGACGCTCTGGACGCGTGCCGAAATCGAGAAGGTCATGCTGAACTTTGGCCGTGCGCTGGATACGGGCGATTGGATCCTGTATCGAAGCTGCTTCGCGGATCGGTTTCGAGTGAATTTCGAGCGCCTCACCGGGCAACCGGAGGTCTATGTTGACGCCGACCTGTGGACCCGGTTCGCCGAGATCATTCTGAGCCCGGTCCGCAGGCACCATCAATATTCGAATTTCTCGGTAACCATCGACGGCGACAAGGCCGATGCCGTCATTTACATGGTGGCACGTCATTGGAAGCCCACCGACGGCGGGGCGCCGGAATACACGCAGAATGGCTGGTACAAAAACAGCTTTGCGCGCATCGACGGGTGCTGGAAGATCACGCGCCTGCTGCATACCTACCAATGGATCACGGGCAACGGGGGGCTGTTCGACTTCTCCGATCCCCGGTTGATCGAGGTCATGGGACAGGTGTTCGTCCCCGAAAATCGCGTTACGCCCTGAGTGGGCGGGGCAAGGGAGCAGACGTATGACTCAGGCAGCGCAGTTCATCAATGTGAGCCCGGTGGAAGACACCGCACCAGGCCGTTGCTCGCCGGTTTCCACGGCACCCAAGCTTGCCACCCTCGTGGCCGCCGCAAAGGACCTCGTGCCGCTCCTCCGAGAGCGGGGGCAGGCCACCGAAGCTGCACGCCGGGTATCGGTTGAGACTTTCGACGCATTCCGCAGCGCTGGATTCTTCAAGCTGATGCAACCGGAGCACTACGGCGGTTACGAGTACGGGTTCACGGCATTCATCGACGTCATTTCCGAACTCGGACGCGGCTGCACATCCTCGGCGTGGAACTGCGCCATCGGGTCCATTCATCAGTGGCTCATCGCGGGCTTTCCGCGAGAGGCGCAGGATGACGTCTGGAAGGAAAATCCCGATGCCTTTGCCTGCGTCTCCTACGCGCCCACGGGCACGACGGAAGTCGTGGACGGCGGATTTCTGATTCACGGCAAGTGGCAGTTCGTCTCGAACGTCGACAATTCGCAGTGGATCATCGTCGGCGCGCTGATTCCGGCCGCCGACCAAGGATCGCCGGCCAGTCCCAGCTTCCTGCTGGTGCCCAAGGCGGAGTACACCATCGAGGACAGTTGGCATGTCGCCGGGCAGGCCGGCACCGGCTCGAAAACAGTGGTGATCTCGAAACCCACCTTCGTGCCGCAACACCGACGCCTGATGATCGCCGACGTCGCGGGCGGAACGTCCCCAGGCTCCGCAACCTACGCCAATCGCATCTATCGCGTTCCCATGTTGTCGGCGCTGCCCGTTTGCCTGGTATCGCCGCTGCTGGGGACTGCGCTCGGCGCGGTGGAGGAATTCATCAATCTCTGTGGATCCCGGGTGACTCGCGGCGCCGTGGGTGGTGGCGGCAATCGCCTGAGTGAATTCTTCCCGGTCCAATCTAAATTGGCGGAAGCCTCGGCCATGGCGGATGCCGCGCTCCTGATGATCAACCGAGACACGGCCGAGGTCGAACGAATCACCCTGCAGGGACGGCCGCTCAGCGTGGATCAACGCATCCGCAATCGCCGCGACCATGCGTTTGCGGCGCGGCTGGCGCGCGATGCCGTGGATTTGTTGTTCTCCGCGGTCGGCGGTGCAGGTCTGGCGCTGGATCAGCCGATCCAGAGAATGTGGCGCGATTCGAATGCCATCGTGCGCCACATCACCTTGAATTGGGATGGCGTCTCATCCATGGTGGGCCAGCACCTGTTGGGTTTGACGCCCAAGGGTCAATACTGAATGACCGGTTTGGGGGGTTGACCCGTGTATTCCTGGACGCTCATCACCGGCGACACCCCCGTCACGGGCGATGCACGTTCGTTTCGTCAGTCGTTGGGCGCCTTTCCCACCGGCGTCTGTCTGGTGACCACGGTGGCGCCGGGCGGCAAGCGCGAAGGCATGACCATCAATTCATTTGCCTCGGTGTCGCTGGCGCCGCCGCTCATTCTATGGAGCATCCGTGATGACGCGCGCAGCGCCGATGCGTTCATAACCAGCGATCATTTCATTCTGAGCGTGCTCGGCGCGAGTCAACACTCCCTCGCGCAGCATTTTTCGCGCCCCGCGGCGGACAAATTCGCGGCCTACGAGCAAGACTTCGACTCCGGTATCGCCGGTTGTCCGCGGCTTCGCCTCAGTGTGGCAACATTCGAATGCACCATGTATTCGCGCCATCAAGAGGGCGACCATACCATTCTGTTGGGCAGGGTCGAGCATCACTCCCGGTCCGCGGAAGAGCCTCTCATTCTGCACATGGGCTCGATGGGGTCCCTCAAGGAACTGGCGCGGACCTTGGCCTGACCGTCAAACTGAAGGAGGAACCAATGATCAAGCTCTACGGCATGGGCAGCCCCAACGTCCTCAAGGTCTACATCGCGCTCGAGGAACTGGCTCTTCCTTATGAGGTGTCTGCGGTCGACGTTTTTAGCGGCAAGCAGTTTGACCCCGACTTTGTCAAGTTGAATCCGAACGCCAAGGTTCCGGTGATCGTCGACAGCGACGGTCCCGGCGGCAAGCCCTATACATGCTTCGAGTCCGGCGCGATTCTGCTGTATCTGGCCGAAAAGACCGGGAAGTTCCTGTCGAAGGACATGACGACCAAGTATGACGAGATCCAGTGGCTCATGACGCAGATGAGTACGGTCGGCCCGATGTTCGGCCAGTTGGTGCATTTCCTGCGCTTCGCTCCGGCGGCTAACGATTATTCGAAAAGCCGTTATCTGACACAGGCAATCCGGGTATCCAACGTCATCGAACAGCGTCTCAAACACCACGCTTATCTTGGCGGCGAGCACTACAGCATCGCCGACATGGCGACCTACCCCTGGTCGCGCCACCTGCCGGCGTTTTTGGGCGAAACGGCGCCGGCGAAGTTCCCTCACACGCTAGCCTGGGTCGACAAAATCAGCGCCCGCCCGGCGGTGAAGGTCGCCCTGGCCAAAGTCGACGCGGTTCATGCCGCGACGACCGCCTTCGACAAGGCGAAGGCCGAGAACCTCGACCGCATGTTCGGCCGCGGCAGGTTCGCCGCCACATGACGGAGTCAGGCTGAACTGTGCCCCACCTGGTCCTTGCGGGCCAGCACGAAGTCCCATTTCACACTCCAGAAGGGACTCGGCAGGCCGGCAGCTGCGGCCCGGTCGGCATCATCCACCTTGACGAAGTCGGCAATCAGCGAGTCCTTGACGCCGAACACCGTGTCCTCGGCCAGAAAAGGACAATCGGGGACGAAAATGTGAGTGATGAGGGTGTCGTAGCCCCGCGCCTTGACGATGAAATGCACGTGGGCAGCCCGGTTCGGATGCCGGTCCAAAGCGGCTAGCAGCTTACCCACGGGACCGTCGTCGGGAATGGGATACCAACGCGGCTTGGCCGAGCGGAACCAGTACTCGCCATTGGCATCGGTCTCGAAAACGCCACGCAGATTCCAGTCGGGTTGGATGCCCTTTTGCTGCACGTCATAGAACCCATCCGCATTGGCTTGCCAGACGTCGAGGATTGCGCCCTGTATGGGGACGCCCCGCGTATCGACCACGCGGCCCTTCACCAGTAGCGGCTCGCCTTTCCCATCGAGTGAGATGTTCGTGCCAAGCGCACACCGCGGAGCGTCGGCCACGTGAAACGGCCCAAGTACCGTGTTTTCCGTCGAGCCTTCAGGACGCCGATGGTTCAGCGCATCCACCAGCATCGACACTCCAAGCACGTCCGAGAGAAGGATAAATTCCTGTCGCCAGGCCGAGCACATATGACCCGTGTCGGTGAGGAACTGGATGGCGGCCAGCCATTCATCGGAGGTGACGTGGGCTTCTTTGACCGCCTCGTGCAGATGCTTGACGACCACTTCCATCACGGCGCGCAGCCGCGGGTTCGCCTGCACACCGGTGCGGCCGTTGACGACCTCCGCCGAACGCTCCACCTCGAAATAGGCCAGGGCCCCGTGATCCTTGTGCGCCTGCTCGCCTGCCATAGTGTCACCTATTTTTCGGGAGTCTGTCCCGCCCATGCCCGCGTGATCAGGGATTGAATCGGTTCGAACTCGAGCGGGCGCGGATTCCAATACGGATTGGCGAGTGCGCGCCGGGCGACCTCGTCAATACCTTGCTCCGGCATCCCCAGGTCCTTGAGCGCACGGGGCGCGCCGAATGAGTCTGCAAATTCGTACAGCGCCGATGCCGGATCTTCGCCGAGCACCGTGCGCAATTGAGTCATTACATCGGGTATTGCCGGCGCGTTGTATGCGAGGGCATGCGGCAGCACGATGGTGTGGGTCGCGGCGTGCGGCAGATCGAAAGTGCCCCCGAGTGTGTGACAGAGCTTGTGGTGGAGAGCCATGCCGACCGCGCCCAAGCACGTACCGCAGAGCCAGGCGCCATACAGCGCATCCGCGCGGGCTCGGCGATCGCCTGGGTCAACGGAGATTCGCGGCAGCGCTCTCACGAGCGCTGCGATGCCTTCCAGCGCCATCAACGATATCAGCGGATTGCGGTCGCGCGCGTACAGCGCCTCGACCGCATGCGCAATTGCATTCATTCCGCTGGCCGCTGACAAGCCCGCGGGCAGCGTCATCGTCAAATCCGCGTCGTAAATGACCACCTCCGGCAGGACCTGCGGACTGTTCAGGGTCGTCTTGATGCCATCTTCGGTTTGACCAAGGATCGGCGTCATCTCGGAGCCGGCGTATGTGGTCGGCACGACAATCTGCGGCAGGTCGGTCCGCAGCGCGATGGCCTTACCGAGCCCGATGGTCGAGCCGCCGCCTACCGCAAGCAGTCCATCGGCGCGCACCTGCGCTACAACCGCCAGCGCCTGGTCGGTGACGGGCACCGGTGTATGCATTCTCGCGCCCGCGAATACGTGTGTCCTTCCACCGAGCCGCTCGGCAATTGCCCGCGCCAGCGCCTCGTGACCCGGGGTGGATAAAATGAGCAGGCGCTCGCAGCCGACTCGTTCCACCTCGCCGGGCAATGCGGTGATGAGCGTGCCCGCACCGAAAATCACCCTTCCGGGGTGGCTGTTGTAAACGAACGACTTCATGCGGCGAAAGCGCGAGTCGTCAGGCTTGCGCAGGATTCGGCGGGACCGATGGCGGCGACTGCTTTGGATTCAGACCGAACAGCTGCTCCGAGTTGAGGCGGCCGATCTTCTGACGGTCCCGTTCGCTGATGGCGGCGGTGTCGAACCAGTTGGCGGCGTGATCGACATTCTCGAACGGCCAGTCCGTCGAGAAAAGAATGCGATCCGCGCCGACCTCCATGATCGAATCAATCAACGATTGCGTTCTGAAATTCCCCGAGGTGGTAATGAAGAAGTTATTGTGGAAATAGTAGGACAGGGGTCGTTTGGCCGGATGTGCCTTGGGTAATTTCACCCAGCCATTGCGGTTGTCAACCCGCCACATGGAGATCGGCAGGCCTTCTCCCATGTGGCCGAGAATGATCGTCAAGCGCGGATGCTCATCGAACAGTCCGGAGCCCATCAGCCGCAACGCGTGTACTGCCGTCTCCTGACCAAAGGCCCAGGTCGGCCCCAGCAGCCAAGGATGACCGTCGTAAATCGTCGCGTGTTGCGGGAGCGGGTTGCGCGGATGTAGATAAAAGGGTACCCCTAATCGTTCAACTTCCGCCCAGAACGGTCTGAAACGGGGAAGGTCATAATAGAGCACCTCCGAGCCGTCTCCGGCCTGGGAGAAGCCATTGACGAGCGCGCCCTTGAAGCCGAGTTCTGTGATGCAACGGGTCAGTTCGCGTGCCGCCTGCTCGGGATCCTGCATGGGGAGTGCCGCGAATCCCTGAAACCGCTCCGGCCGTTTGGCGACCTCGGCGGCCAGATAGTCGTTGGCCCGCCGGGCCATCTCCGACGCCTTTCGGATATCCGGAATCGCCTGGACTGCCGGGGCATTGAGCGACAGCAGCATCATCTCGATTCCATGCGCATCCATCTCGCGCAAGCGCCGATCGTGGATGTCCAGGATGCGCGCCGAAAGCTCCTTCCAGTAGTCCCCCGGTACGAAGCCGGCGGAGTCCTGCAGCGTCTCTGGAATCGCGAAATGCTCCTCCAGCGCAATTTTACCCTTCATAGCCCTTTACAGCAGTCCGTTGATATCCACGTGAATGCGCAGCTGCGAGATCTTTTCGCCGCGCCGGCGAAGCACGGTGGCAGGTCGCGCGAAATACAGCGACCCATCCAGACGGGTATACATGACGGCGCTCTCGGCGATCCCTACACGGCCCTCGTGCAGTGACCAGGCACCGGAGAGGCTATGCGACATGCCTGAGATTTGGCTCCACAGCCCGCCAATGGCCCCGCGGAGCGCCGCTTTGCCGGTGCCGGTGGGATGGTTACCGAAAGTCAGCTGCACATCATCGGTAAACAGCTCCAGGAACGGTTCAATTTGCAGGCTGTCGACAACTTTGAAGAAATCGTAGATCCACTTGTTGTTCCCAGACACATCGTCGGGGCTCACCGGCGGAATCTTGTCGCGGCCCTGTTCGACCACGGTGCGCCGCACTGCGCCGAGAGTGGCGGCGACCGCTCCCATATAGGCGCCTTCCATCGGCGCGAAGTGCGCCCGCTCAGCGTCGGTATTCTCTGCTATCCCCTCCTTGGTGAGTCCGAACGCAAATGTCAACGTCAGATTGCCGTGCTCGTCTTCGCCAATGATATTTTCGATGCGGCCCAACTCGGGGCCGCCGACGCGATCGAAGATGACACGGGCTTCCGGCTCAAACGTTACCCGTTCGCGCAGCGGCGTGTTGTTGAAGATAATATCGCGCAGCAGCCAACGATCGCCCTCTTCGAGTACTTCGCATTTCTGCATCTGGGGAACGTACGGCAAGGCATTTTGGGCTTTCATCATCAAGCCTGTCCAGACATCGTGCCGGCTCAGATAGACCTTACCAGCCTCATTCACCGGGATGGTTCGGCTCAATCGGTACACAGGCTCACCTCGGTTGGTAGTTGTTGATTAGATCGCAAGATGACCGCCATCGACGGCCACCTCCCGCCCCGCCGATCAGACCTTAGCGTCGCGCCGAGCGGTAGTCGAATCACGGTTCGAAATGAAGCGAATTGCTATTGGGAATACGCGTCGGGAATTTACCCTGTGTTGGCGACGCGAAGCTCCTCAATATAAATCAATCATTTACGACCTATATCAAGAATCATATGAGTTTTGCGTTTCCGCGGAAACGTGCGCTGACCTGCTGTGGGCAGCAAACGTCAGATGGGCTCCTGACGACTTTTAGGCGCGGGGCGCCGAGTTACGATGCCGCTGGGCGCCTGAACGAGTATTTTCCAGCGCTGGTCTCCCTTTGATCCGTGAACGCTCTTTCACATAGTTCCCGAAATCCGGCTGCCTCCCTTGCTTACGACGTGTCAGCCAATCGATTTTAGCGCGCACATAGCTGATCATCGTTTCCAACTCCGTCGCTTTCGCCTCTAGGCGGACAAGTTGCGTGCTCATGATCTCGACCCTGCGTTCGCGTGTCAGATGACCGTCGCGGCGCTCCTGGTTGAAGGCCGCGATTTCCTTGAGCGACATTCCGAGAGATTGCGAGATCCGGATTACCTCCGCCGCTCGAACGTCCTCATCCGTGAAAACACTATAGGGATGGCGGCCACCTTTGCCGTTCGTCGTGGGCCGCAGAAGGCCAAGACGTGCATAGAAGCGCACCGTATCGCGGGTAAGTCCTGTAA
>Ga0209006_10004377_pt1 | contig 12824 bp, 11 predicted proteins | sample JacPin_JW_Ref_O2_FD_188567 | JGI IMG/M metagenome (GOLD analysis project Ga0209006, IMG submission 188567) | Forest soil microbial communities from Algoma, Ontario, Canada - Jack Pine, Ontario site 1_JW_Ref_O2 (SPAdes) (version 2) | ecosystem: Environmental > Terrestrial > Soil > Boreal...
ATCAAGACCGTCGTGCCGCCGGCAAGGCGAAGGCTCAACAGGCCATTGGACTCGGAAACATCAATTCAGAGCGTCCGGCTATAGAACTCCTTCGCTTTCGCAATGTCGTTCACCGAAAAGCTGCTGAACGCTTTACTCTTTTCCAACATAACTTTGCTCCTGGTGTGAAAAATACGGCCGTGCCAATGTTCCGATCCGTACCTTCGGTGCGGTTTGCTGCGAACAAGTGGCCCTCGCCGGACCTGAATGTAGTTAGGTGGCTCGAAAGAGTAGCAGATCCAGACTGAACGTAACCTTCATGGCTTCGGCGGGACTGCGGATTCTCATCTTCGCGAAACAGAAGCAGCCAAATTTGAAAGTCTACCTAGTGAAGCCGCGACCTAGCATCGTGGATACGCTGCATAAGACCGGCTTCTACGACGGCGTGTACGTGACTGACGTTGAGCCTGCCGGAGCTTAGAACAGGCTCTCAATGGACGTACTCACGCTTCCGGGGAATTTCGACGCACTGAGTCCGATTCGAGACTACGTGAAGGCCGCGGCTAACGCAGCTGGTCTTGACCACACCGCAACCTACAACCTGCTACTGGCCGTGGATGAGATTGCCACCAATGTTGTGGTTCACGGATATGAAGAAGCGGGACTTCACGGGGACATATCGATCGCAGCCAAGAACGATGGAAATCGTCTGGTCATTGAGCTTTCGGACCGGGGAAAATCCTACAATCCTAATCTTCACAAGGGACCGGACGCTGAAGGACTTTCGAAAGAGTTGTCGGACCGTCCGATAGGCGGCTTGGGAATCATGTTGGCCAAAGACGGTGTCGACGACCTTCAATACCAATCTACGGAGTTGGGGAACGTCCACCGTTTCGTTGTCAACTCGCTGCGGCCGGCTGAACCCGTCAAGCCCGACCCGACACTAGTAGTGTTGGAAGATCATCGCAAGCTTGAAATCTTGCTGAAGATCTCTAAATCGCTCGGTCTTGAAATTAGACTCGACCCGTTACTCCAACTGATTGTGTCCGAGGTCACCGACGCAATGCAGGCAGAGAGAAGCACGTTGTTTTTGGTGGATCGCAGCAAACCGGACCAACTTGTCAGCAGAGTAGCTGAGGGAGTGGGTGCGAAAGAGATCCGCGTGCTCTTTGGCTTCGGGATCGCCGGCAAAACTGCGCAGATCCGGCAGACCATCAACATCCCCGATGCCTATAACGATACCCGGTTCAATCCATTGTTCGATAAAACCTCGGGATTTCGGACACGATCCATCCTGTCCATGCCCATCATCGATCAAACCGGAGTCCTCATCGGCGTGGTGCAGGTTTTGAACAAGAAACACGGAGTGTTCACGAAGCAAGACGAGGAGTTTCTTGAGGCCATTTGCGTTCAGCTAGACATCGCCCTGAAACGCGCCGAAATGGTCGACCTGTATTTGCAATTGCTGATCGTGACGAAGTCTCTCGAACTAGCCCGGGAAATACAGATGGGTCTCGTACCCAAGGACTTCCCAGCGCTTCCGGAGTTCAAAGAGGTTGACATCTTCGCCACCATCATTCCGACGTACGAAGTGGGCGGCGACCTATACGACTTCTTTCCCTTGGACAAGGACCGAATCTGCTTTATCATCGGGGATGTCTCCGACAAAGGAATTCCGGCTGCGCTGTTCATGGCCATGACACGCACCGCGTTCAAGATGTCGGCCATCGCTTCGCCGGATGCGATTGGCCACACAATGGGCAGAGTCAATCAGTTCCTTTGCGAAAGCAATCCCCAACAAATGTTCGTTACCGCCCTCGCCGGCATCCTCGATTTGCGAACTGGACAGGTGGAATATGCAGACGCGGGACACGAGCCCCCATTTATAGTGCAACGTTCGGAAACAGTAGTAAAGGTGAATAAGGTCGGCGGCATCGTGTTGGGTTTTATACCTGGCCAAGAGTTTACAAGTGGCACAATGCAATTGGATCCAGGCGACACCCTGGTTCTCTACACCGATGGAGTGACCGAGGCTATGAACGTTGACCACGAACTCTTCGGGGCGGAGGCGATCGAAACAACGCTTTTGCGGATTGGGCATCCCACCAACAGCGAAGGGGTCGTCAATGCGCTACTGAAAGAAATGGGCAATTTTGTGGGAGAAGCCCATCAGAGCGACGACATTACGATGCTTGTCATCCAGTATCGCGGACGCAGCGGATGAGTTGATGAGATGGGTTGGACGCGACCAAACTATTTCGCTTTCATCACGTAGACGCCGTCCCAGTCGGAATCCGGTGGTTCTTCAAGAAATTCAATGGCGCGCTGTAGCAGGATCTGGGTGGGACCGTCATCCGGATATTCAATCAGCAACTCGCCCAACGCTCCGGCGGCCTCCCGCCAATTGTGGCTGCGGTAGACGTTGAGCGCGGCATTGTACTTGGTCAGTAACGCTTCATAGTTTTGACGTTGTGAAACCGGACCGAGCAACTCGTAAATCACCACCGGTTTTTTTTTCCCTTTCACACGGATGCGGTCGACGACGCGCCCGACAAACTGATTCGCCACTTGCGCGTAAGTGAATTCGCTGATGATCACGCGGTTACGATATTCCTTCGTCATGCCCTCCAATCGAGAGGCTAGATTGACGTTGTCTCCCATCACGGTCCATGCCAGGCGCTTATCAGATCCCATGTTGCCGACGTTCACAGGGCCGGTGTTTAACCCGATGCCGATTGCGATCTGGCGCCGACCCTGGTCTGCCCATTTCCGGTTCAGTTCCTCCAGGCCGGCGATCATCTCCAGCGCGCAGCGACAGGCGTGCAAGGCGTGGTCTTGCTGCGGAAAAGGAGATCCCCAGAACGCCATAATGGCGTCACCAATGTATTTGTCGAGCGTGCCGAAATTGCGAAATAGAATGTCGGTCATCGCGGACAGGTATTCATTCAGCAGATTAACCAGCTCGTCCGGCGTCAATCCCTCAGAGAGCGTGGTGAAATCGCGGATATCGCTGAACATCACCGTCAGCTCCTTGACTTCGCCTCCGGGACGAATATATTGGCGAGGATCCTTCGCAATCAGCGCGATGACACCCGGGGAAAGGTATTGAGAAAATGTCTTGCGGATTTTTCGCTTCTCCCGCTCCTCGTGAAACACCCGAAAGCTGGTGATGGAAGCATATGAGGCCACGAGCGTCCCCACGGGTACCACGAAACTGTACCAACGCCCCCAGTGCACGAAGCCATAGTAGATAAACGCAAAGAACGCGAGTAGCACCACCAAGGCGGTGAGGGTTGAGCTCAAAGGACGCAAACGGCCGGACCAAATTCCCAGCCCGATGCCGAAAAAGAGAATGAAGCCGATATCGACCATCTCTTCGTTGCGGCCGCGGATGAGAAAAGTGCGATCCGGCTCGGCGCTGTGCAGAAGGTTGTCCAGGATGTTAGCGTGGATTTCTACACCCGTGTAACCGGAGACCTGCTTTTCAAACGGCGTGTTGCGCTGGTCGCCAATACCCAGTGCGGTAGCACCAACAAAAACAATTTTGTCGCGAAATCCATCCGTTGGTACGGTCCCACGGAGTACGTCTACCATTGAGTAGTGCTGATAAGAATGATAGGGGCCAGTGTAGTTGATCAGAGCGCTGCCGTCTTGCCAGGGATGCAGTTCGCGCTCGCCAAACTGAATGCGCTCGATGCCGTCCTCCGCAACATAAGCTGCAATTTGCTGGTCTGGAATGTTTTCGTACTGCCGCAGGACCTGCAAGTCCAGCGACGGGAAAAAATCCTGGTCCTGGTAGCGAATTACGAGCAGTGCCCGGCGAATCGTTCCGTCGGCATCAGGAGTGATGTTGAAAAAGCCATAAGAGGCGGCGGCTTCGGCCAGTTTTGGAAGGTTCGCTTCGACTCCAGCGGCCACCGGCCCGCCCGCCTGAACCCATGCCCGGTTGAGATCGAAATCGTGATTGCCGGATTTGACCTTCAGGATTTGAGGGAAGGACTTAGCCCATACGATATTGAAATAGGCCTCGGCCTGCTTGGGATCGGAGAACTTGGAAAGTTCGGCACTTAGAAAAAGATGTCCGAGAACCACGTTTCCCGCGTCTTTGAGGGCAGCCGCAAACTGGGCGTCGACATCTGATTGTTGCTGTAACTGCAGAATTATCTTTTGCAGCTCTGTGGGCGCGGCGGGGCCGATTTCCCTGCGCACGCGTGCCAGGACATTAAGCGCTTCGCTAGCGGCTGCCGTGGGAAAGGTTACGTCGAAGGCAACAACGCTTGCCCCGCTCTCCTTTAACTTACGGACCAGAAGAGCGTAGTCAGTTCGCGGCAGTGGGAACGAACCGATGGTCTGCAGCGTCTTGTCGTCAATTCCAACGATGACAATGCGAGGATCTGCGGCGCGCTTGCCGCGCAGGCCGAAACGAAGATCGAGGGTGCGCTGCTCGATGTCCTGGAGAAACAGAAAACCGACACGCAGGTTGCCAGCAATTCCGGAATAAGCGAAGAGCCCCAGACCGATAGCCGTCACGACCACCGCAATGGCGGCGTGGGGCTGGTTCGAGAGCCATCTGGCCGCGACCGTGAAACGCTTGCGGAAGCTCAGCAATCTTGCATGGCCGGATTGCATCTCGCTGAGGTTTTACTCCTGCTGCCATCGCCACCGCGTGCCACGCGCTCAAGAGAGTGCGGGCGGATTGGGCTCATCCACATAACCCTGGTTCAGTTCCACGATGTTGCCTTCCGGATCGGCAATCCATGCCACTCGCATGCCTGGTATGAACTGGCTCATGTCGAGAGGTCCGAGCGACAGCTTCGCATCCGATCCCATTGCTTTTAACTTGGCGTCGAGATCGTCCACCAGAAAGGCAACGTGGCGGACGCCGGGATATTCCGTCCCGTCCCGTTCAACCAGAGAGGGGCGATCTCCCTTGGAAGGAAACAGTTCGAGCGCAAGCGGTCCGGATTTGATCACGACTACCTGACCCGGGCCGGGAAGATAAACCCGACTGCGTCTAAAGCCGAAGTGCTTCGTGTAAAAGCGCTCGACCAGGATCGGATCCTTACAGTTAATGGCGATATGATTGAAGGCAATACTAGACATTAGCAGCTGCACTCCCAACGGGACGGCCCGACGAGATTATGTCGATGATCTTGCGGGCGAACAGATGACAATGTGCTCCGGTTCGCCCGGTCACCAGGTCGGAATCCACGACCACGTCTTTGTCTTCATAAATGGCGCCGTAGTTCTTGACGTCGCCGAGCAGGTTGTTGTGCGCCACGATGCGGCGCCCGCGGACCAATTCCGGCACCGGCGAAACCAGCCACAGCCCGTGGCAGATAATGCCCTTGATCATGTTCTTCTCGGCAAAAGCTCGCTTGATGAACTCCACGGCGGGGGGCAGCTTGTGAATGTCTTCCGTATACCGCAGCCGGTCGGACACGATTCCTGACGGCACAATCACCGCGGAATAGCTTCGCAGTTCTCCATCGCTCATGTTCTCGAAGCTTTCATGGCACTCAAACGGGTAGTGCTCTTCGTGGCCTCGAAACATGATCGAGGGCTGTCCCCAGAGGCGCGACAGAAAGTGAACTTCCATGCCCTCCTCGGGGAAGCGGTGCTCGTAGTAGAAAATTTCCTTTTCGTAGAAGTCGCTTTCAATGAGAACAGCGACCTTCTTGGGCTGCGCGCTCATTTTTATCCCCCGTTCCTAAGCGACGGACCCGTCCGGGTACTGCGTCATTCCGGCGAAGTGGATTGCGATCTTGCCGCCCTTCAATACCCAACTATCGGCGAAGCGCATCTTCGCTGTGCCTTGATCGGTCGTTATCTCGATGGCTTCTACAATCATCAACGCTTCGGGCGTTTCGCCCCAGAACGCGATATCCACTTTTAAACCCTTCAAGCCGAGAATTCCCTTAAAGTGCTCGCGTAACTGCTCTCTTCCTTTGAAGTACAGCGGCTTGCGGTCGCTGGAGAAACTGCTGATCAGGAGAGCGTCGGGCGTGTACTGGTTGAGTATCCCTTCGATATCTTTCTTGAGAATAAGGTCGATGTGCTCCCGGTACAGGCGCCCCAGCGGGCTATCCGGAACGTTCTTTTCTGTACGCTCGACGGTTTCTGGCATTAGGTTCTCCTCTGGACTACAGTTTGGCCGAGCCGGGGTGATAGTTAAGACCATTGACGTTATACATTGTGATCTCCAGACCGCCGGTGCGCTCGGAACGGCGTACCTTCCATGTCTGGTCCGCATCCAGTTTGATCCGCGACGAATTGGGCGCCGGGGGATTCCATACGCTGGCCTCCCACTGCACTACCACATGCACTTCCGCCTCATTACCGGAAATTTTCGGCGTGCAATCCTTGACCGTGTGAACTTCGTCAAAGAAAATACGGATGACCCGTTGAAACCAGCTTTCAAAATCAGCCAACCCGTGGGCTGTCGTTTCCGGGAATTTCATGACCAATCCTTCTTCGGCCAGGAAGGGAAGGACCTCGACCATGGGTGCGTGAACATCGAGCTTGCGGTACCACATGACCGCGAAGTCTGAGATCTCCCGCGGCGTCAACGAAGGCTGCATCTGGCGAACTGTAGACATAACTCCCCCTTTTTGATTTCCGAGATTATTGCCCACATCTGACGCCAATCAGATCCGGACTCGTATCTCCTTCAAGAACAAGGTCGATAAGATAAGGCCCCTGGGTAGCGAGGGCCTCGCGTATGGCAGGCTTGATCTGTTCCGGTTTCTCCACCCGCGTCGCTGGCACGCCCATCGCTCGCGCCATACCGGCGAACTGCAAATCCGGTTTGGATAGGTCGAAGCTGAGAGGGAACTGATGTTGGGGAATGCCGCGTTCTTTCCAATATGCGGAAACATTCAGTTGCAGAAGGCGATAAGAGCTGTTATTACAAACCACGAACTTGGCGCCAATCCTGTGGCGGGCAGCGGTCCAGAGCGCCTGGATCGTGTACATCGACCCGCCATCGCCGGTGAACCCGACCACGGTTTTGCCTGGGTTTGCCAACTGCGCCCCCAGGGCACCGGGGATGCCCACTCCGAGCGAGCCCCCGCGGGTTAGAAAATACTGGCCAGCTTTCTGGGGCGCAAGGTATCGGGACACAACGGGAGAGTTCGTTAGTGCCTCGTCGAAAATAATGGCGCCGTCGGGCAGTTGCTGAGCCAGTTCTTCCATGAAGCGAGCCATGCGCATGGGAACGGCATCGCGCGCCTGCTTATCTTTGTCGAACTCCGAATTGCGCTTGTCTTCCTTTTGACGCGCCAGTCGCTCGGAGCGGGCCTTAGCCGATTGTTTCAAGTCCGGCCTCTGCAACGCTTCCAGTTCCTCGGCAAGCGCCGCCAGCGATAGTTTCGGATCGCCGAGTAGCCCCAGATCGACGCGATGGTTCTTGCCGATCTCGTACACGTTCAGGTCGATGTGGATGACCTTGGCTGCTTCGGCGAAAATACCCCCCAATTCTGGGAACACTTCCGGCAACATGTAAGTACCGCATACCAGGTTCACGTCACCCTTGGTGGTGGTGGGGAGGCTGCTATATCCGAACATGTGTCCGGTGCTTCCCTGGTAAAGCGGATGGCTGTAGGACATGTTCACTTCGCCAGCATCAGCCTCCCACACTTCCGCGCCCAGTAATTCAGCGACCCGCGCAAGTTCTTCCTGAGCGTTGGAATACGCGATGCCGTCGCCGACAAAAATCATGGGGCGGGAGGCCCCCGCCAGCATCTTGGCTGCTTCGAGGATCTGACTACGCCCCGGCACTACACGCGTTGAGGGAAGTGGGGTGGCGTAGACATTCTCAACTCCGGGTTCGTCGAGGATGTCCATCGGCAGACAAACATAGACTGGGCCCATCGGGGGAGTTCCGGCGATCTTCGTAGCGCGCCGCAGGACGCGCAGCACGGAAGAGCCATCCATCACCATCGTTGACCACTTGGTGACGGGCTTGGCCATGGCCACGAGATCCCCGGCCATCTGGGCATCCATTGCCTGGTACTTGACGCCAGCGTCTCCCCCGATCACAACCAGGGGAGAATGGCCCCGCATCGCTTGGTATAACGCGCCGACGGCATTTCCTAGCCCGGGCGTGCTGTGGATTTGCACCAGGGTTGGTTTCTGAGTGCAACGCGCGTACCCGTCCGCCATCATCACGGCCACAGACTCCTGCAGTGTGAGAATGTAGTGCAATTCGGGGTACTCCCATAACGCGTCCAGGAAGCCTTGCTCGACAGTCCCTGGATTGCCGAACATGTAACGCATGCCATCGGCAAGGAACTGCTCCAGGATGAAATGACGCGACGTCTTCTGCTCCGGCGCAATGCGAGGTGCGATCGAATGCATTTTCACCAACCGTAACGTTTTAAGCCTTTTTCGAGCACTTCCACAAGTTTGTTACCCGTCGTGATGGAATCCGCCGTGGACCTCCCGGTTACGAAGGGATAGTCGACAATTACAGAGATTTCCTTTCCGAAGTTGCCGATGTACGCTCCGTCGGGCGCGGTGGCATCACGCAAAATGTACTCAAGTGGATAAGGGGGCGGCCCCATGTTGAAATCCGTACCAATGAAACCGGTGCCGTCGTGGTAGTCGTATTCGAGACAGTGTCCCGTAACGTGTTTGTTCTTGATGATGCTTTTTCGGTCCTCGAGATCGCGTGCGAACGCGAGGCAAGCCACACCGTAGCACTCTGCCGCGACCGGCTTGCCCGTTTTGTAGAATCCAAGAATCAGGTCATGGACCCGTTGGTTGTTCACCATGTCAACGATGGGACCGCTTCCGCCGACGAGTAGTATCGCCGCATAAGGCTCCAGTTGTTTCCACGCCGCGTCACGCTGGTTGTAGTACTTTTCTAGCTCACGCACCAACAAGGAAGCGCTGTAGTACGGCCGCTCGGGAAACCAAGTGCTCAGGTTAAGCGGCTTGTCCAGCCGCGGCGAATTGTTGATCGCACGAACTTTAGCCGCCATTTCCGCGCTGGTGACACCGCGGCCCAGTGGCGGATCGAAGTACTTTTCATCCATGCTGGGCGGCAACGCAACCGGGCGCTGGCCCCGTGGTGTCACAAAGACCGTTTCGTATCCCGCCGCCTCGAGGGCCTCCAGCGGACCGATGAGTTCTTCTCCCCAGAAGCCGTACCCTGACAGGACCACAAGAACCTTCTTGCTCACCGAACCCTCCTTGGAGAATTGGAACTCCCCACGCAACGCTTGAGTCATTCTCAGGCGCTGTTGAAGAATGCTCACTTAGTAAAATTATTCTTGCGGCACCCTGACCGAATCTCCCCCCCCGGAGGAGACGTCTTCGTAGTCTTTTCACAGCAGGCAATCTAAATGCGATAAAACGTCGCGAGCGACAGCATCGTAGCGGGTGTTACCTGCTAGTCCCGGTCTCAGGCCCGCTCCGACACCACCGATTAGCTCGCCAGCGAAGCGCGATGATTGTCCCGCCACGGCGAAAGATTGTCAAGTGCCGATTCAAAAATGAGGCTTGCACTGCCGGAACTGATGGAACGCGATGGCGGCACGGCGTGCAGAGCGGTCAAGCACTCAGGTGCAGATTCTCGGCGGCGAACAGGATGCGTGAACTTAGCTTCATGGCTGCCGCTTTCGCGCAGCATTCTGCGTAGATCCGGTCAAGGCAATCCGTCGTCGTGCGTGGGGATCGTGATGATAGATGACTAGTCTTGCGACACCGGCATCACGTGCTACCAGCGCATGCCCAAAGGTCCGTGTCCCCAGCCGCTGTGCAGGCTGTATTCTTCGTCTGTATATTGCGGCTCGCGAATGTAGATATCCGCGCCCCGCGCGAACTCTGTCAATTCCCGCTTCCGCCGGGAGGTTCTCGGCGGTGTCTCCAAACACACTGCAGTAGGGTTCGTGGTCGGTCATATAGGCCACCGACTTGCCGTCGACATCAATGCGAAAGGCTGAGGCGATTCCGGAGTGATTCACGAACTTTGTGGTAACGGTAGTTCCGTCGATCTCCACCGCATGCGTGAACTCGACAAACTCGATCCGCGATTTCAAATGGTCCATTGGTAGCGGAAAAAAGATTGCATCCATTTGTTGGTTTCGAAATGGTTTTTCTAACGCGCGATCCGGGCCGCAGAAACCGTAAATCGTAATCGTATTCCACGCGGCATAGGCGGGCACGAAGAAAGGGAAGCCTTGGATGTGGTCCCAATGCGTGTGGCTGACGAACAGAGCACGTGGATGGGAGTGCCGTTGAATTCGCGTTGTAAGGAATTTCCGAGTTCCCGAATACCCGTGCCGCAATCGAAAACCACGACAGAATTACGATAACGGACTTCGACACAAGCCGTGTTGCCGCAGTGCAGAAGTGTGTTGGGCCCGGGGGGCGCGATGGAACCTTGCTGCCCCAGAATTTGAATCTCCGCATGGGAGGGTGTAAATAGCGGGGGCCACCCCGTTGGGGTGGTTGTACGAATCAGAAACTCTCTCTGAGCGAACTGAGCGACGCCCTGGAGCGCTGGTGCAACTTAGAATTGGAGACACAACATGGCTCGGCAGCTAAGGCCGCTTTTTTCTTTGGAGCGTTCCTGCCCGATAAATAGCATGGCTCCGGTATTGGCGATTGTTTAGATGGTGGCGGCGTTTGCCCTGAAAAGGATAAAGGCCCGACCCCGCTGGAGAGATTGTGTAAGTTTCGCCGACCGGGCCGAGCCACGTTGAATTCAACGTGGATAGGCTGACATGAAACCTAAGCAAGAAGAGAAAATCAAGAAAGCAACCTGCCACCCAGCGCAGAGCCATTGGCAGCAGATGAACCGCAAGCAGCGGCGGGAGATGACGCGGAAGATCCAGAGCGCAGACATCAGCTTGGAGGTAGTGCATCCCGATGCCGCCGGCATTGATATCGGCAACGAATCCCACTACGTGGCCGTGCCGCCGACACGGGACAGCGAACCGGTACGGCGATTCGGGTGCACCACGGCCGAACTGAAAGAGATGGCGGTCTGGCTGAAGCAATGCGCGATTCGGACTATCGCCATGCAATCAACGGGCGTGTACTGGATCGCGGTATACGACATTCTCGAAGAAGCTGGTCTTGAAGTGTACCTGGTAAATGCCCGGGAGACGAAGAACCTGCCGGGACGTAAAAGCGACGTGCAGGAGAGTCAATGGCTGATGAAGCTGCACACGTACGGGTTATTGCGGAACTCGTTTCGGCCATCGCAAGAGGTTCGAACGATGCGGACATACTGGCGACAACGCAATGATCTAGTGCGGGCGGCAGGTCGGCACATCCAGCGGATACAGAAGGCGATGACACAAATGAATGTCCAGTTGGCCAATGTGTTAAGTGACGTGAGTGGAGTGACGGGGCAGGCAATCGTCCACGCCATGCTGGCTGGCGAACGCGATCCGTACACGCTGGCCGCATTTCGGGACTGCCGGGTGAAGGCAAGCGAGGAGGAGATCGCGCGAAGTCTGGAGGGCAACTGGCAAGAAGATCTCCTGTTTGTTCTGAAGCAGGAACAGGATGGTTACGAGTTCTGCCAGAAGCAGATGGCCGAGTGCGATCAGCGGCTGCATCAGTATCTCAAGCAAAGGGAAAACCGGAGCGCAGGGGCGAATTTGCCGGAAGAGAAGCGAAAGGAGCGGCTCAGGAAGAAAAAGAAGGGGAATACGCCACAGTTCGACCTGCGCACAGAGTTGTTTCGCCTGACCGGTGCGGACCTGACCCAGATCGACGGGGTTGACGTTATGACCACCATGACGATTCTCAGCGAGGCGGGATGGGATATGAGCAAATGGAAAACGGAACACCATTTTGTTTCCTGGCTGCGGCTATGTCCGGACAATAAAATCAGCGGCGATAAGGTTATTGGTAAAGGGCGTCTGCCGACCAAAAATCGGGTCACGACTGCATTGAGAATGGCGGCCAGTTCCTTACGACTAAGCAATACGTATCTCGGAGCGCAGTTTCGCCGACTCAGAACCAGACTTGGGGCCCCGATTGCAATCAAGGCTATGGCCGCCAAGCTGGCCCGACTCGTCTATCGCATGCTCCGCTACGGGATGCAATTCGTGGACCAAGGAGCGGAGTTCTACGAGTCCCAACACCGCAAGCTGCAAATCAACTATCTCAAGTGGAAAGCCGGCAACCTGGGGTTCCAGATCATCGAAGCTCCCGCAGCTTAAAGGCCGGAGTTTCTGGAGAGATCATCGAAGCTCCCGCAGCTTAAAGGCCGGAGTTTCTGGAGAGAGATCATCGAAGCTCCCGCAGCTTAAAGGCCGGAGTTTCTGGAGAGAACTGTGTAAACGGCCATGGGAGTAAGAAAATTAGGAGAACCCATGGCAATCGACAAGAAGTTGATCGACCAACTGCTCACCGACTACAAGAAGCCCGAGGATATCATCGGGGAAAACGGCCTGCTCAAGCAGCTGACCAAAGCCATTCTGGAACGAGCACTCCAGGCCGAGATGACCGATCATCTGGGCTACGAGAAGCACGATCCGGCGGGTCACCACCGGGGCAACTCGCGCAACGGAAACAGCGAGAAGACATTGAAGGGGGAGTTCGGCGAATCGGAGTTGGAAACTCCGCGTGACCGGCGAGCCACGTTCGATCCCAAGATAGTAGCCAAGGGACAGACGCGCTGGGCGGGCTTCGACGACGAGATCATCTCGATGTACGCGCGGGGGATGAGCACGCGGGAGATCCAAGGCCACCTGGAAGAGATCTACGGGATCGAAGTGGAGCATAACCGACGCTTTGCCCGGCCGGCGGCCAAGCCGGAGGATTATCACAGACGAAAACCGACCGCCCGCGAACTGCGTCAGATTTTCCGCTTGGAGACCGAG
>Ga0209006_10004378_pt1 | contig 12824 bp, 13 predicted proteins | sample JacPin_JW_Ref_O2_FD_188567 | JGI IMG/M metagenome (GOLD analysis project Ga0209006, IMG submission 188567) | Forest soil microbial communities from Algoma, Ontario, Canada - Jack Pine, Ontario site 1_JW_Ref_O2 (SPAdes) (version 2) | ecosystem: Environmental > Terrestrial > Soil > Boreal...
ATTTCATCTCAATTTCCAGTCAAAAAAACGGTTTCAAGCGCCGTCCGTACAGATTTTCCTTGGCATTTGCCGCAATGGAATTTTGATAGTCTTCAAGCACTTTTAAATAACGCTTTCCCAGCATGGCCGCAATCTTATATCCGACATACAGCCACTGCCTCGCCCTTGGACCCATGGCAAACTGCAGAGGCTTTTCCACCTTGGTCTCGCCCGCCCTTGATGCTTTAATCTGCGCTATGCGAGTATTGATTATCGGTTGTGGCTACGTCGGGCTTCCGCTCGGGGCGGAATTGGCGCGGCTGGGCCACGAGGTCTTTGGCCTCACTCGATCGGGCAGCACCGCCGCAGCCTTGCAGGAGCGCGGCATCAAATCTCTGGCCGCCGATATCACCCGCCGGGCCGACCTCGACAGCCTGCCGGCGCCGTTCGATTGGGTCGTCAATACTGTTTCTTCCAACAAAGGCGGGGTGGATGATTACCGGCAAATCTACCTTGAGGGCATGCGCCACATCCTGCAATGGCTGGAAGCGTCGCCGCCCAAGAAATTGGTCCATGTCAGCAGCACCAGCGTTTATGGCCAGACCGATGGCTCGATGGTCAAGGAAAGCAGCCCTGCCGAACCCAGAGGCGAGCTGGGCCAGATACTGGTAGCCACTGAACAATTGTTGCTGGAAGCCGCCCGCAGCAAAAACTTTCCAGGTGTCATTCTGCGCGCCGCCGGCATTTACGGCCCGGGGCGGGGCCATCTGTTTTTGCAATACCTCAAGGACCAAGCCCGCATCCCCGGCCGCGGCGAGCGTCTTGTCAATATGATTCATCGCGACGATTTGGCCGCTTGCATTATGACCGCGCTCAAGAGCGGCCGGCCCGGGGAGATTTACAACGCGTCCGACGACGAGCCTGTCCCGCAAATCCATTTCTTCCGCTGGCTTTCCGAGACGTTGGGCAAGAACATGCCGCCGTTCGCGCGCGAGGACGAGGCCGCGCCGCGCAAGCGCGCTGTCACCAATAAAAAAGTGAGCAACCGCAAACTCCGCATGGAGCTGGGCTGCGCGTTGCGCTATCCCACTTTCCGCCAAGGCTACACCGCCGAAATTCAGCGTTTGCAGGACGCCGGGGAACTTTGAAGTCCTCTGCTATCAACCGAGTGGCACGACGGCTTCATGTTGGAACAGACTGATCCATTCACGCGCGGAAAGCCGGTCCTCTTCGGAGCCGCCTTGCAATTGCCAGGAGCCGTTGGGCTGTTTGATCAAGGCTGCTTTTCCAAACCGCGCAATCACTTCCGCGCCGCGCGCGAGCTTTTCGTCAAGAATTTCAAATTTCATGCCTGTGATCGTAACTCGGTCGCTTGGACAAATGCTGTCCTAGGCACGATTTTTTTCTGATCCTAATCTTAATCGTAATCTTAATCTCTTCGTGGAGTAAAAAGATTCAGATTACGATTAGGAGAAGGAAAAGAAGAAGGAACCAAGAAGCGCTATCAAAACATCGGTCACCTGTGTATCACTGGAGAAGCGTCTTGGGTTTCTGCTTCTATGCCTCTGAATGGAACGCCCAATTGTTGGCTCAACCAGTCGGCAAAGGCGCTGGCTTTTCCCTCGGTCCACCCCCAGCTCACCAGATCCAAAACGTGCGACTCGCTATTGGTCGGAGCACACTCCAAAGTGGGCACGTAACTAAAATGCTGGCCGCTGGGGCTGTGGCTGATGCGCCGATGCATCGAAACGGCCACGATTTCGCTCCGAGGCACACTCAGCGGTTCTTTGCGTCCGCCGGCAGGAGGCAGCAGCAAGGATTGGGACGCCTCTTGAATGCGCAAATCGTAGCGGCCGGAGTGGTGCCGCCGCGCCATCCACAAGAAGGCCGCCACACCCGCCGCCCCGACCACAATCAGGACGGCGAACATTAAACGCAGGCTGGGCGCAAAACCGGCGGCAAATACGAGCGGGAAGACGGCGGCGAAGGCGGCTGCCGCCAGTCCAAACAACCCCGCCGCCAACGGCGAGAAGTCGGCCAGCCGGACGCTCGTTTCACCCTCATGCTGGAAGATTTGGACCCCGCCTGCAGGCGCGGTGCGGTTGGCGTCGCGCCTGGCTCGGATAGCGGAGATCCAGACCATGACAGTGATAACGTTTAGTGGAATCGCGAAAAGCGCCAACAGTAGATCGCACCCGTTGAGGCCCGGCGACAGCACGGCATCGGCGGGATTGTCAGGATTGTAATAGACCGTTTGGGTGGAGCCGGGCGGGAAGGCGCACGTGACGGCTTTGTAATCGAAGGCGCCGTTACGATCATCGTAGCGATAGCGGAGCCCGGTGTATTTCACGCCGTTGACCAGATAGCTGTAACCCACATCCAGCCCGCGGAGCCGGGTCGCGCCGCGGCCCAATTCGCTACGCATAATTTCTCCCGTCGTCGTTGCAAACCGCCCGGCCAGCACCTGGCGCGTGGAAGTTTCCAGCACGACGTAATCGCCCGTGACCAGCCAAGCCGTCCAGATGGCCAGCAAGAGCAACGGATAAGGAAACACGAACCTTCGCACGCACACAACGTGCCTCTGGAAATGAGTTTTTACAAACGCAAAACGGACGGCTCCGATGCGGCCAAGGCAATTCTCCGTTGCGAACAATCCGCCTTTAGGGCACACTCATCTCATGAGTGCGGTTGAGTCCATCAGGGCAACCATCGAGAAGCTTTCTGTTGAAGAACGCGCGGAGATTATTGCTGAACTTTGCGGGTGGACCGATGACGACTGGGACCGCCAAATGAAAGCCGATGGAGCAGCGGGCAAATTCTCGTCCATCAATCGCGAGGCCGACTCCGCCCACGCAGAGGGCCACACGCAACCGCTTGACGGCATTCTGCACGAACCATGATTGTTTCCAGTAGCGGCACGCCCGAATTCTGGCGACTTTTGCGCCGACCGATTTGTCCGCCTTCACCCTCTATTAAGGGTTGATTTCACATGGATATTGTCGCACTATACTTTGGTGAAAGTTGATGCCGCAAAAAAAGAGAAGAGTGAGGCCGCCCTGCTGGATCAGGCCACCGGGCAGCTTTTGAGGGCGGTCAAGCAGAAGCTGCGCACGAAGCAGGGACGAGTGGATTTCGTGAAACTTCGCAAAGAAGGCTACAGCGAGAGATTCTTGGCACGGTTGGAAGACGCCTGAGGTTTACTGATTCTTGCGTAGCCGCATAAACTCCAACACTCCTATGTCCAGCAGAGGAGCGGCTCTTTTCGCCAGTCTTAAAGCGTCCATATACAGCATGCCCCGGCTGAGTTCGCGCGCAATTTCGCGGGTAGTCATCCCTAGGCTTTTGGCCAGATGAATGGCGGCAGCAAGGCCGGTGTAACGGAGGATTTCGTCTTTCATGCCTCTTCAGTCGCGCTGCGCTTTCATATGGCACGGATTGCAAAGCCGTTTTTCGGCCTGATCCTTGAATGTGTCAACACCTAAAATGAAGAGTTTGGATTTAAACTACCACTCCATCTGCCCGCTTGCCAGCCGCGTGGTTTGGCTCTTTAATTCCGCATCGCTATGAAAATAACAAAAGCATCGTCCTCCGGTTCCGGCACCGCCAACCTTCGACCCCACTCCAGCATCGTCCTGGACGGCGCAAATCGAGCGCCCAGCCGCGCCATGCTGTACGCCGTCGGCTTCAAAGCGGAAGATTTCAAGAAGCCAATCATCGGCATTGCCTCGACCTGGAGCATGGTTACTCCTTGCAACGCCCACATTGACCAATTGGCCATCGAAGCGGAAGCGGGCGCGAATCGCGCCGGGGCCAAAGCCATCATTTTCAACACCATCACCGTTTCCGACGGCATTTCGATGGGTTCCGAGGGCATGAAGTATTCGCTCGTCTCACGCGAAGTCATCGCCGATTCCATCGAGACCGTAGCCGCCTGCGAAGGCATGGACGGCCTGGTGGCCATCGGCGGCTGCGACAAAAACATGCCCGGCGCCTTGATGGCCATCGCGCGCCTGAACCGTCCCGCCGTCTTCGTCTATGGCGGCACAATTCTGCCGGGATGTTTGACAGGCGACCCGCGCAAATTGGACATCGTTTCCGTCTTCGAGGCCGTCGGCGCGCACGCCAACAAGAAAATTGACGACGCGCAATTGCAGCAAATCGAGGCCTGCGCCATTCCTGGCCCCGGCTCGTGCGGCGGCATGTACACGGCCAACACCATGGCCAGCGCGATCGAGGCCCTGGGCATGAGCCTGCCCAACAGTTCCGCCCAAAACGCCATCTCCAAGGCCAAGAAGGAAGATTGCCAGCGCGCGGGCGCGGCCGTGTTCGACTTGCTCAAAAGCGGCCTGCGGCCCTTGGATATCATGACGCGCAAGGCGTTCGAGAACGCCATCACGGTTGTGATCGCGCTGGGGGGATCGACCAACGCGGTTTTGCATCTGCTGGCCATCGCCCACGCCGCCAAGGTGAAATTATCTTTGGATGACTTCACCAAGGTGGGTCGGCACGTTCCGGTTCTGGCGGACTTGAAACCGAGTGGACGCCATCTCATGTCCGAGTTGGTGGCCATCGGCGGCATTCAGCCGATGATGAAGTCGTTGCTCGACGCCGGTCTTTTGCACGGCGATTGCTTGACAGTGACAGGCAAGACGATGGCCGAAAATCTCGCCGACGTTCAACCTTATCCGCAAGGGCAGGAAATCATCCGCCCGCTCGACAACCCGATCAGGAAAGACAGCCATCTGGTCATTCTCCGCGGCAACCTCGCCTCGGAGGGAGCCGTGGCCAAGATCACCGGCAAGGAGGGGACGCGCTTTGAGGGCATCGCGCGCGTGTTCAATTCCGAGGAGCAGGCGCTGGCAAAAATTCTGGACGGCACGATTAAGGCGGGTGACGTCGTCGTCATCCGCTTTGAAGGCCCCAAGGGCGGGCCGGGCATGCGCGAAATGCTCGCGCCGACCAGCGCCATCATGGGCCAAGGCCTGGGCAAGAGCGTCGCCCTTATCACGGATGGCCGGTTTTCCGGCGGCACGCACGGATTCGTCGTCGGGCATATCACGCCTGAGGCCTACCTGGGCGGGACGCTGGCGTTGGTCAAGAATGGCGACAGAATTGTGATTGACGCAGAGAAGCGGGAACTGACGCTGGACATTTCCGCCAAGGAATCGCAAGCGCGCCGTCGCGCGTGGAAACCGCTGAAGCCGCGCTACACGCGAGGCGTCCTGGCGAAATACGCCAGCGCCGTCACCTCCGCCTCGCTGGGCGCCGTGACCGATCTAAATATCCAGCCTTGAATTGACAGGATGAACAGGATGAACAGGATGCGGAAATGGAAGAGCAAGAATTGACTGAGAAAATCATCGGTTGCGCGATGAAGGTTCATTCCGTGCTCGGGCCGGGCTTTTTGGAGTCGGTTTACGCCAAGGCGTTGGCGCACGAATTGCGGAACGCCGGGCTTAAGGTCGAGTGTGAAAAGCGGATTACAGTAAAATATGATGGTGTGGAGGTCGGCGAGTTTTCAGCGGATTTGCTGGTTGAGGAAAAGGTCATGGTGGAAGAAAAGGCAGTCCAAGCTCTGGTTCTGGCACACGAGGTCCAGTTAGTGAATTACCTGACGGCAACCGGCATTGAGATCGGCCTGCTGCTGAACTTCGGTGCCCCACGTTTAGAGTACAAACGCAGAAGTCGGACCTATCGTGAAAAGCAAACCCCGAAGGATTTTATCCTGTTCATCCTGTCCAAACGTTTTTTGTCTTCGTTTCGGTTCCGCCGCCGCGCCTGCAATCTCACCGCCCGGAAAGGTAAGCTTCCATCTGGTCAAGGGCCGCGCTTTGGGCGGAGATGATCCAATTGACCATATCGCCAATCGAGATGAGGCCGACCATGTGACCGTCTTCCATCACCGGCAGATGGCGGATGTGCTTTTCCGTCATCATGCGCATGGCGTCCTCGACCGTGTCATGCGGCGTGAGCGAGGCGACGTCGGTGGTGATGATCTCCCGCACCTTGGTCGTGTGCGAAGACTTGCCTTCGAGGGCCACCTTGCGCGTGTAATCCCGCTCGGAAAAGATGCCGACGAGCCTGTCGCCATCGACGACGGGCAGGGCGCCGATATTCTTTCGGGCCAGGAGTTGAATCGCCTCAAACACGGTCGATTGGGGCGAGATGGTCCACACGTTCGCGCCTTTGTGGTGCAAAATCGTGCCGATTGTGCCACTTGTCGTTGTCATGCTGATGGAGAAATGTAACCCTTCGGCCTCGCGAAGCCAAGAGAAATCTCCCGGAAAGAATCATCCGAATTTGCCTGATAAAGCGCCAATGCGACCTGTCACCAGTTCTGGTGACTTTCGCGTTTACGGGGATGCGGTATGCTGTCCACGGTTGATAAAGCAATGGCGCGGAAGGGTGTGTCCCGCGTGACATTGATCAACACGACGATTTCCGTTGTTTGTTCTCATAACGGGAGGCCGGACGAAAGTCCGGCCTTCTTTTTTCCCCACGCCACATTCCGTTGCCGGTCGCTGGATTCCCGCTTAATGCCCCACTTCACCACCGTCAGCGGTGATATGTGGTGCGAACTCTGGATACAACAACTTCATGCAATCGGGACAGATCGAGTGCGAAAATTCCGCCTGCGAATGTTCACGCACAAACGTCTCCAGCTTTTGCCAGTAGCCGTGGTCGTCGCGAATTTTTTTGCACGAGGCGCAAATGGGCAGCAGGCCGCTCAATGTTTTGACCTTCGAGAGCGTCTCGTTCAAATGCGCGATCAGATCGGTCCTTTCGGATTCAATCCTCTTGCGCTCGGTGATGTCGTAGGCGATGGCCGATGCGCCCAGTATTCGCCCCTGGCTATCCCGGATGGCCGACATGGTCACGCACACGTTGACCGTCGAGCCATTCTTGCGCTGGCGAATCGTATCCAGCGGTTCCACGCCTTCGGCGCGCCGCAGTTTTTGCCAAAGATCGCTGGCTTCCTGCTGCACCGCAGGTGGCACAATGAACATCGCCGGCTGGCCAATGGCCTCCTCCGCCGTATAGCCGTAAAGCCGCGCCGCCCCGGTATTCCAAGTGGTAATGACGCCGTCCATGTTTTGGCCGATGATCGCTTCCTCCGCTGAATCGACGATCGCGGCCAGGTAACTCAGTTTTTCCAGCGCCACTTTTCGTTCGCTCCGGGCCTTGGCTTCACGCAGCTCGCGCTCGATGGCGGGGATAAGCCGGCTTAAACCGCCCTTGGCAATAAAATCATGCGCGCCGGCTTTCATTAATCCGACTGCCAGTTCCTCTCCGATGGCGCCCGAGACGACGATGAACGGCAGGTCCAGCCCTTTGCGTTTCAACACGGCCAAGGCGGGCAGCACGCCGAAATCGGGCATCTGATAATCGCAGAGCACCAGGTCCCACTCTTCTGTGGCCAATGCCCTCTCCATCTCCGCCTGGTTGGCGACGCGCAGATGCTGCGGTTGGCAGCCGTGGGTCTGCAGGTAGCGCACCAAAAGCAAGGCATCCAGCTCCGAGTCTTCGACCAGGAGGACGCGCAAATGCTGCATTAAATTCGATGCCGTCAGAAGAGGCTCTCTTTGCTCTGCTTCGCTCATATACTTACCCTAGAAAAATGTCAGCACACTGTGTGCCAAAAGTTTTGTCCCGTGATGTTGACATCATGTCAATCTCCGGCCAGTTTTACCGGGGAATAGTAACGGCTTTTCCTCGGTTTGGCAAATGCAAGAATCGGAAAAAATTCAATGTCCATTTTGCGGACAAACCTTCGCTCTGGAGGTGGACACCACCCAGGCCGCGCAAGTGTTCACCGTCGATTGCGAAATTTGTTGCCGGCCCATGGAGGTCTCCGTCCATTGCGAGGACGGGGAGATTCTGGACTTGGATGTCCGGGGTAATTGAATTATGGGTGCGCGTCGCGCATCGATATTCCCTACTATGGCGGTGGATGAGGCCAGAAGTAGCCGATTATCTGCCCGGGCCGGCGGACGCATATTTGAATATGGTCCAATTCACGGAATCCGGCGTCAGCATAGAGTTCCTGCCCCTCCATAAAAAATCCACGGACGGTGTCATACGGCTTCTTTTTCTCTTCGCGACGAAGTTGGTGGAGTGTCTCCATTACGGCGCAATCCAAATGCCGCGCCCGAAGCTCAGGTCCGCGGTTCCGTGCCGTTTGCAAATTCGCGGAACCGCAAAATCTTCTGTACTCCTCATACGCGGTCTTGACGTGGGCGAGCGCCTCTACGTCGGTGAGATTGAGACAGTTGCCGAGGTCAATGACCGCACCCAGGACAGCCGGATATTTAATTTTGCTGTCATAACGCTGGCTTTCTGCAAGCGCCCAGCGCTCGGCTCGTGAAAGGCTATCCTCCCAAAAATAGATGCCATGGCCCAGCCAGTCCCAAGCGTTTTGGCTTGGCTTAAGATGCTCTTGGAGGGAAATGACTTTTCGCGCGATACGAACATCGCAGCCGTGGTAGCCGATTACCAGTGCTTGGGAAACCATCAGCGGAATTGCGGCTTAAGATTACCTTTGGCGGTGTACATGCCGGTGGCAGACAGAAAGCGAAGGATAGATTTCCTGCTTGCCGCAATCCGCTTTCCGGTTGCGCGCATCTGGCGCAACTCGGCTTGAACACCGTTTGTACCTGAAACCGCCGGTTTGCTTATGACTGTCCTCATACACGTAGTCTGCCACAAAGCAGCCCGGCAGACAATGGATTTGTTCAGACCGCAAGCCCACCTTATGATTGGACAAAAACCTGATTCGCCGCCAGTCATCACGAGCGAAGAACTACAAAAGCGGTCGGACCATTTCCTAATCATGAAGCAAGGGGAGTCAGCCCATCAACCTCTTCGATGGTAATGTGTGGTCACCATGCGGCCATCCAGTTCAATTTCCGAATAGCCCCAGGGCAGGTATCGATCTGAGCCTTTGCGTTCGGGATGCTCGACGCGCCAGGCGATGACCTCCCAGCCATCCCCGACTGGCAAAACCTCCCATTCGGCGCGCTCGGCCCAATCTTCCTTCTGCTCCAGCAACCGCCTGGCCGCCGCGATCTGCTCGTGGTAGCGGCCCTGCGGGTCCTCGGCATGCTCCATACGGGCGGGCTTGCCTCCGCATCCGCAGAGCAAAACGAGAAACAGAGCGATCATCCAGAATCTGGCCATCCCCGTCCTATCGGCATGAGGCCAAGCGGCTTGAGAGGGAATAAGGCGAAACCACGCCGTAACACACTGAATTTTGACAGGATGAACAGGATCAACAGGATGAAAAGATGAGCAAAGTAGGCATCATAAATAAAGGCTCAATGTTCGTTGGTGGCTCCTGCCCCCGCATTCCATCCTGTTCATCCTGTAAATCCTGTCTCAATTCCTTCCTTTATGAATTGTTCCGACGAGGCATCCGAGACACAAATCCGATCTTGACTCGCGAACGCCAATACGAGAATCGTAAAACCAAAACAGCTAATTCCACCCCTCTCAATTCCACCTTTACTCATTCTTCATGCAACGATGGACCGGCATTCTAGGCATCCTGGCCATAATCGGCGCGTGCTGGGTTTTCTCCACCGACCGCAAAGCCATCAAATGGAAAATCGTTGCCTGGGGCCTTGGCCTGCAATTGCTCTTCGCCTTGATCGTGCTGAAATTTGATTGGGGCCAACGCGCCATGGCGCTCGCGGGCGACCAAGTCAATCAACTGCTCTCCTACGCCACCATCGGCGCCACCTTCGTCTTTGGACCGCTGGCCGATCCTGCCGGCAAGGACGGCTTTGTTTTCGCGTTTGCCATTCTGCCAACTATAATTTTCATGGCCGCGTTCTTTGCCGTTCTGTATCACATGGGCGTCATGCAAGTCATCATCAAAGGCGTGGCCTCGGTGATGACGCGGTTGATGGGCGTCAGCGGCGCGGAGTCGCTCGACGTGGCAGCCAGCATTTTCATGGGGCAAACCGAGGCGCCGCTGACCATCCGGCCCCTCCTGGAAAAGTTGACACTCTCGGAATTGATGACCGTGATGACGGCGGGCATGGCCCACGTCAGCGGCGGGATTATGGCCGCTTACATCGCGATGGGTGTGGAGTCCAAACACCTGCTGGGCGCTGTCATTATGACGGCGCCCGGCACCATGCTCATCGCTAAAATGCTCGTGCCCGAAACCGCCACGCCCGTCAGCGGCACCAAAGTGGAGATCGCCGAAATGGACGAAACCAAACGTGGCAATCTGCTGGGCGCGATCGCTCACGGCACCATCGATGGGATGCATCTGGCCTTCAATGTCGCCGCCATGCTCATCGCGTTTCTGGCGCTGATCGCGCTCTTGAACGGTCTGATGGGCTGGGTGCATGGCGAGATTGCGTGGTTTCCCGCCAGTTTGCAAACGGTGCTGGGTTGGGTGTTCGCGCCGGTGGCCTGGCTCATCGGCATTCCCTGGCAGGACGCGACGCATATCGGGTCCTTGCTGGGAATTCGCATGGCGGGCAATGAACTGATCGCCTACGGGCAACTGCACGATTTGAAAGCGCAGATAGATCCGCGCTCGTTCACAATTGCGACGTTTGCGCTCTGCGGATTTGCCAACTTGTCATCCATCGGCATTCAGATTGGCGGCATCAGCGCGCTGGCGCCCTCGCGCCGCGATGATTTGGCCCGGCTCGGTTTTCGCGCCATGCTCGCCGGCACCATGGCCAATTTGATCTCCGCCGCCATCGTCGGAATCATGCTGTGATTTCCGCAACCTTGAATGGTAGAGACGCCTCGCGAGGCGTCCTCCCGCAACAATCACGAAAGGTAGGGACGGCTCGCGGAGCCGTCCAGAGTGGTCGCCTCGGCGAGGCGACCCTACCCTTTCAACAAATCGCCTCTACAAATTAAGTGGACCAAAAGGCTCCACGAGCAGCGCGGATAATTTGCGGCGAATTATTTTCTTTCCATCGCAGACACAGATTATCTCCGCCTCCGGCCCGAACTCATTAATCACCTGGCGGCAAGCACCGCAAGGGGCGGTCGGCTTCTTGGTTGGCGTATAAACCAAGACCGCCAGAATCTTGGTCGCGCCGCTCCGCGCAACCGCGTGGAAAATGGCGTTTCGTTCCGCGCAAATCGTCAGACCGTAGGAAGCGTTCTCGACGTTGCAGCCCGCAAAGATTTTCCCCTCGCTCGTCAACACCGCCGCCCCGACTGGAAAGTGGCTGTAGCGAATGTAAGCGCGCTTGCTCGCTCGGCGCGCCTCTCGCGCCATCTCCTGCAACAATGTTTTAGAAACAACCGTTTTCACACTGTTACCAAATTGAACAACCGTTTCCACTGCCTTTCGCCGGGAAAGTAAATCATGCGGATTCCATAAGCAATCCCGCTAAGGAACCGAGGTCAACCACAGGTGCGCATGTGGGTGTTTCTTTAGCGGAACACGAGGGATCAGATTCTCTGCCGTTTCTCTCTGACCTTGATACGTCGCCAGCCTTGACCATCTTTTGTGGGCGAATAACATGAGGCGGCCATTCGTCCAAGTGTAGCCACTGCTGTGACATCATTGACACCACATTCGGTCCAGATCGGGAAACTCATTTCCCGCGTGGCATTTGCTGTCTTTTTTGGATCGGCTGCCGCCGCGGAATTGCCCCCTGCTGTCACTAGCCCTGTCGATTTCGTGCGCGATGTCCAACCGATCCTGGCTCAGAATTGTTACGACTGCCACGCCGCCCACAAACACGAGAGTCAATTGCGCTGGGACAACAAGGAGATCGCCTTGCAGGGCGGAGAGCAAGGACCGGACATCATCCCAGGCCGAAGCGCCGAAAGCCGCGTGATCCAATTGGTCTCCGGCGCGGTGCCGGACCTGGTCATGCCGCCGAAGGGTGACCGGCTGACCGCGCAACAAATCGGCATTCTCCGCGCCTGGATCGACCAAGGGGCGGCGTGGCCGGAGAGCGCATCGGTCAAGGCCATCGATCCGCGCAAGCATTGGGCGTTCAAGGCGCCGATCCGGCCGCCGCTTCCGTCCGTCAAGAATAAGCATTGGCTGCGCAATCCTATCGACAATTTCGTTCTGGCTCGCCTGGACGCGGAGAAACTCCACCCCTCGCCGGAAGCGGACCGCTCCACGCTGCTGCGCCGCCTGAGCCTGGATTTGACAGGTCTTCCGCCAACCATCGAGGAGATGGAGAATTTTCTCGCCGATCGCTCGCCCGACGCTTACGAGAAGCAGGTCGAACGGCTGCTGGCCTCTCCGCATTACGGCGAGTGCTGGGCACGGCATTGGCTGGACGTGGCACGCTACGCGGATTCCAACGGCTACGAAAAAGATTTGACTCGGTCGATCTGGCCCTATCGCGATTGGGTAATCGACGCCTACAATAACAATCTGCCTTACGACCGGTTTGCCATCGATCAGTTAGCGGGCGATCTGTTGCCCAACGCCACGCAGGCGGATAAAGTGGCCACCGGTTTTCTGCGCAACTCGCTACTCAATGAGGAGGGCGGAATCGATCCCGAACAATTCCGCAACGAAGCAATTATCGAGCGCATGGACGTGCTAGGCAAAGCCTTCCTTGGTATGACACTCAATTGCTGCCAGTGCCATGACCACAAGTACGATCCCTTCTCGCAGAAGGAGTATTACCGTTTGTTTGCCTTTCTTAACAACGACGATGAGCCGGAGATGGTGGCGAGGATGCTTCTATGTCTCTATACTTCCGACTACCCAATTCGGTTTAAAGAGCACGGCCTTTCGGGTTATCCAACCGTGGAAGAGCTCATGAAAAAGGGCTGCCCAAAGTTCCAGACTGACAGCTTTGAGCATGAAACAAATCCTCTCCTAGTGCACTCAAAGATGT
>Ga0209006_10004379_pt1 | contig 12822 bp, 8 predicted proteins | sample JacPin_JW_Ref_O2_FD_188567 | JGI IMG/M metagenome (GOLD analysis project Ga0209006, IMG submission 188567) | Forest soil microbial communities from Algoma, Ontario, Canada - Jack Pine, Ontario site 1_JW_Ref_O2 (SPAdes) (version 2) | ecosystem: Environmental > Terrestrial > Soil > Boreal...
CGAGCCGGCCGCCACCATGCTGGATCCGTTCGGCTTGCAGAACATGCGGGTCAAATGGCGTAAATGGCTGACCTTCCAATGTAATTGGAAGGTCGCGATCGAGGCGTTCAACGAGACCTACCACGTCGCGACCACGCACCCGCAGTTCAACAAGTTCGGCACGTTCCGCGGCTGGGCGAAAGCGCAAGGCAAACACAGCAATATCGGCTACGACGCGCCCAAGGATCTCACCGAGACCAAGTCAAAAATCCGGCTCGGGTCCGGAGATCCGCGGATCTCCACAGCCGAGATGCAGGTGTACACGCTGGAGGAAACCAACGCCACCACGACCAAGACGCTGGTGGACGCTGCGAAGCGACTGGCCGACGAACTTCCCGAGGACACCCCGCCCGACCAGGTGCTGAGCCATTGGCTCACCTCGGCGCGCAGCGACGACGCTGCCCGCGGTGTGGTGTGGCCGGTCATCGATCCCGAGCATCTGGCCAAGAGCGGTACCGCCTGGCAGATCTTTCCGAACTTTCAGATCGGGCAGGGCTTGACGACGGCGCTGTGCTACAGCGCGCGGCCCAACGGCTACGACCCCAACAGCTGCATCTTCGAAGCGGCTTGTTACGAGCTTTACCCCGAAGGCCAAGAGCCGCAAACCGAATGGGTGTACCTGGAAGCCGACGACCCCGACTGGCGCACCGTCTTCCCGCAGGATTTCTCGAATATGGCCGCCGTACAGCAAGGCATGAAGTCGCTCGGATTTCAAGGCACCAAGCCCAATCCCTACATGGAACGCAGCACGGTTAACCTCCATTACCAGCTGTCGAAGTACATGGGTACCGGCGAACCGCAGGAGCTTTGAGGTAGATGACAATGTTCGAGACCTGCGGGCCCACCGACGTACCGCAGGACGTCGACATAGACGCGATGCGGGCCAAGTACGCCCAGGAGCGCGAGAAGCGCCTCCGCAAGGACGGCGGCGCGCAGTACCTCGAACTCGACGGTGACCTGGCCGAGCTCTACGAGGTAGACCCGTACACCCCGGTGGCTGACCGCGCCCCGATCGACGAGGACATCGAGGTGGCCGTCCTCGGGGGCGGGTTCGCCGGATTGTTGTCGGGCGCATACCTGAAAAAGGCCGGTGTGCAGGATGTTCGGGTCATCGACATGGCCGGGGACTTCGGCGGAGTGTGGTACTGGAACCGCTTCCCGGGCATCCAGTGCGACAACGACGCCTACTGCTACATCCCGATGCTCGAGGAGCTCAGTTTCTTGCCGAGCAAGAAGTTCGCCGAGGGCGCCGAGATCTTCGCGCACTGCCAGGCCATGGGCAAACACTTCGACCTCTACGACGGCGCGATCTTCTCCACCCAGGTCGAGAACATGCGCTGGGACGAGGAGATCAAGCGCTGGCGGCTGACCAGCAACCGCGGTGACGACATCCGCGCGCGGTTCGTGGTGATGGCGCAGGGCTCGTACAACAAGCCCAAGCTGCCCGGTATCCCCGGTATCAAGGAGTACCTGGACGCCGGCGGCCACGCGTTCCATTCCGCGCGCTGGGATTACGACTACACGGGCGGGGATGCCAGCGGCGGCCTGTACAAGCTGGCCGACAAGCGGGTCGCACTCGTCGGCACGGGGGCTACCGGCGTTCAGCTGGTGCCACATCTCGGCCGGGATGCCCAGCAGCTCTTCGTGTTCCAGCGCACCCCGTCGTCGGTGGACATGCGCGCCAACACGCCCACCGACCCGGCCTGGGCGGGGACCCTGCAGCCCGGGTGGCAGGAGGAGCGCAAGCGTAACTTCCACAACTGGTCACCGTTTGTCGGGGTGGTCTTCGGCGAACCGGATCTGGTGTGCGACTTCTGGACCGAATTGGGCCGCAACATGACTGCCCGGATTGCCGCCAGCCCGGATCCCGCCTCGCTGGGGATCGAGCAGATCATGGTGATCCGGGAAGAAGAGGACTACAAGATCATGGAGCGGCTGCGGCGGCGCGTGGCCGCCCTGGTCGCCGACCCCGACACCGCCGAGGCGCTCAAGCCGTACTACCGCTTCATGTGCAAGCGGCCGTGTTCGAGCGAGACGTACCTGCCGGCGTTCAACCTGCCCAACGTGACGTTGGTGGACGTGTCGGAATCCAAGGGCGTGCAACGTCTGACGGAGAAGGGCATTGTCGCCAACGGCGTCGAGTACGAGGTCGATTGCGTCGTATTCGCCAGCGGGTTCGAGATCTCCACGGAGATCAGTCGGCGCTTCGCGGTCGACGTCATCGAGGGCCGAGACGGGCAGTCGCTGTTCGACTACTGGCACGACAGGTACCAGACGCTGCACGGCATGACCACCCGCGGATTCCCTAACCAGTTCTTCACCGGCTTCATCCAGGGCGGCGTCTCGGCCAACACCACCGCGATGTTCGAGCAACAGGCCGAGCACATCGCCTACATCATCGCCCAGGCGCAGAAACGCGGCGCAACCACCGTCGAACCCAGTCAGGAGGGCCAGGACAGCTGGGTCAGAACGGTCGCCGGACTCGCGATCGACAACTCGGCCTTCGAGATGTCCTGCACCCCTGGCTATTACAACAACGAGGGTCAGGGTGGCGCCAAAGACAATGGTGCGTTCCTCGGTGATTTCTACTCGCCGGGCTTCTACGCTTTCGGCGACCTGATCGCCGAGTGGCGCGCCAGGGGTGACCTGGAAGGCCTTGAGCTTTCGTGAGCGAGTTGCAGTTTGACGACCGGGTGGCCGTCGTGACCGGTGCCGGACGCGGGCTGGGATGCGCGTATGCCCGCCTGCTCGCCGAACGTGGAGCGAAGGTCGTCGTCAACGACGTCGGCGGCAGCCTGGCCGGCGACGGGATCGACGCTGGGCCGGCCGAGCAGGTCGTCGATGCGATCAGGGCAGCCGGGGGAGAAGCCGTCGCCTGCACCGCGTCGGTCGCCACCCGCGATGGCGCCGAGGCCATCGTGCAGACCGCGATCGAGCGCTACGGCCGCATCGACATCCTGATCCACAACGCCGGCAACGTGCGGCGGGGATCACTGAAGGAGATGAGCTACGACGACTTCGACGCGGTGCTCGACGTGCACTTGCGCGGCGCGTTCAGCGTTGTGCGGCAGGCATTTCCAGTAATGTGTGCGGCCGGATACGGGCGGATTGTACTGACCTCGTCGATCGGCGGCCTGTACGGCAACCACGGCGTCGCCAACTATGCGGCAGCCAAGGCCGGCATCATCGGGCTCTCGGCTGTCGCAGCTCTCGAGGGCGCCGCCGAGGGCGTGAAGTCGAACGTGATCGTGCCGGCCGCGGTCACCAGGATGGCCGAGGGGATCGACACGTCGTCCTATCCACCGATGGGCCCCGAGCTCGTCGCACCGGTGGTGGGCTGGCTGGCACACGAATCCTGTTCGGTGAGCGGCGAAATGTTCATCGCGCTGGCGGGCCGGGTGGCCCGGGCGGTCATCGCCGAAAGCCCCGGTGTGCATCGTCCGTCCTGGACAGTCGACGACGTGGGTGAGCATCTCGACGCGATTCGAAACATCGAGGCGCCGTTGGTTTTTCCTGTCCTGCCTGACGGGCACAACGACCACATCCGGTACAGCTTCGGCGTGACCGCCCATGAGGCCCACCATGCCTAGCGGCCCGTTGGCCGGGGTGCGGGTAATCGACCTCACCGCAATGGTGATGGGACCGTATTGCACGCAGATCATGGCCGACATGGGCGCGGACGTGATCAAAGTTGAACCACCACAAGGTGATGACACCCGTTACGTCTCGGTCGGCCCGGTGCCGGGAATGAGCGGCGTCTTTGTCAACGTCAATCGCGGCAAGCGCAGCGTGGTGCTGGACCTGCAGACCGACGCAGGAACACGAGCACTGCGCGCGCTTGTCGAGACCGCGGACGTGTTCATCCATTCGATGCGCGCCAAAGCGATCGTCAAGCTCGGCTTCGGATACCAGGATGTGGCGGCGATCAACCCGGGGATCGTATACACCAATTGCTACGGATACGGCCGCCGCGGACCCGAGCGCGACCGGCCCGCCTACGACGACACCATCCAGGCCGAATGCGGCCTGCCGGCGGTACAACAGCAATTGACCGGCGAGGCTGATTACGTCGGAACAATCATCGCCGACAAGGTCGCCGGGCTCACCGCCCTGTATGCGACGACCATGGCGCTGTTCCACCGCGAGCGCACCGGGGAGGGCCAGGAAGTCGAGGTCGCGATGTTCGAAACCATGGCCTCTTTCATGCTTGTCGAGCACGCCAACGGCGCCCTGTTCGACCCGCCCCTGGGCCCGGCGGTGTATCCGCGCACCGTGGCGCCCAACCGGCGTCCCTACCGCACCAGCGATGGCCACATCGCTGCGCTGATCTACAACGACAAGCACTGGAATGCGTTCGTCGATGCCGTGCGCCCGCCGTGGGCGAACGAGGGCTATGCCACGCTGGCGCAGCGTGCACGTCAGATAGACACCGTTTACGGGCTGCTGGCCGAGACGATGAAGCAGCGCTCCACGCAAGAATGGCTGGACCTGTTGCACGAACTCGAGATACCGGCCGCGCCGTTGAACACACCTGGTGCGCTGTTCGATGATCCACACCTCAACGCCGTCGGAATGTTCGAAACGGTGGATACCCCGCACGGACCGGTGCGCTTCCCGGGCGTACCCACCTGGTTCTCGCAGACGCCAGGCCGTGTTGCGGGGCCGGCGCCGGAACTCGGCGCGGACACCGCGGCGATCCTCGACGAGCTGGGCCTGGCGGTCGACGGTGTGTCCGGTTCGGGATAGCGCTTACTCAACGAAATATATTGCTGACGAAGGAGTTTCCCACAATGACTGTGCCCGTCTACAAGCGCATCCTCGACTTGTTCGAGGCGGAGGGCGTCAATACGCTGTTCGGTATCCCGGACCCGAACTTCGTGCACATGTTCGCAGAGGCCGACGCTCGCGGGTGGTCGGTGGTGGCGCCGCATCACGAACTGAGCGCGGGATTCATGGCCGAGGCGGCTTCACGCATGACGGGCAAGCCCGGCCTGTGCATCGGCACGCTCGGCCCGGGGATGGCTAATATCGCCGGGGCGATTCAGTGTGCGCTCGTCGAGAACTCACCGGTGATCTTCCTCGGCGGGCAGCGGGCCCGCGTAACCGAGCGCCGGGTGCGACGCGGTCGCATCCAATTCGTCCAGCAGGAGCCTCTTTTCGCGGCCTCGGTGAAGTACAGCAGCTCGATCGAGTACGCCGACCAGACCGACGAGATCATCCACGAGGCCATTCGCAGGGTGATGTCCGGCACCCCGGGGCCGGCCTACGTCGAGTTCCCGTCGCACGTGATCCTCGAGGAGCTCGATGTCGCCGAGGCGCCCAGCCCGTCGAGCTACCGGCTGGTCAGCCAGGGCGCCGGTACCCGCGAGGTGGCTGAGGCCGTGAAGCTGATCCGCGAGGCCAAGAGCCCGATCCTGCTGGTGGGCCACGGCGTGCACACCTCACGTACCCAACAGGAGGTCAAGGAGCTGGCCGAGCTTATGGCCTGCCCGGTGATTCAGACCTCCGGCGGGACCTCGTTCATTCCGGGACTGCAGGACCGGACGTTCCCCTACTTGTTCTCCCCGGCCGCCAACGAGGCAGTCGAGGAATCCGACCTGTGCGTTGCGCTGGGTACCGAACTCGGTGAGCCGATGCACTACGGCCGGACCCAGCACTGGGCCGGCAACGACGCGAACCGCAAATGGGTGTACGTGGAGCAGGACCCGACCGCCATCGGCGTCAACCGCCGGTTCGATGTGGCGCTGGTCGGCGATCTGCGCGGTGTCGTGCCGCAGCTGGTCGAGGCGCTCAAGGATTCTCCGCGCAAACCCGCACCCGCGCTGCAGGTCCTGATCGAAAAGGATGCGAAAGAGCTTGGGGACATGGCGGAATCGGCGCCGTCCGGACGCTCACCGATCCACCCGGCGCGCTATGTCGTCGAGGCCACCAAGGCGTTCAACGAACTCGAGGATGGCATCTTGGTGCGCGACGGCGGCGCGACCGTGATCTTCCAGTGGACCTATTCGCAGTCCAAGCCGCGCGACGTCATCTGGAACCAGAACTTCGGCCACCTCGGCACCGGCCTGCCGTACGCGGTCGGGGCATCAGTGGCCGAGGGCGGTAAGCGCCCGGTGATGCTGCTGACCAGCGATTCGGCGTTCCTTTTCCATATCGCCGAGCTGGAAACCGCTGCGCGGCAGAATCTTCCGCTGGTGTGCGTGGTGGGCGTGGACCACCAGTGGGGCCTCGAGGTGGGTGTGTACAAGCGCACCTTCGCCCAGCCGTCGCCGCAGCCCGGTGTGCACTGGAGCAAGGACGTCCGGATGGACAAGATCGCCGAGGGCTTCGGTTGCCACGGTGAGTACGTCGAGAAGGAAGAGGAGATCGTCCCGGCGATCGCTCGCGCCTACGCCAGTGGCAAAGTCGGTGTAGTGCACGTGTGCATCGATCCGAAGGCGAATTCCGAGGAGATGCCCAAGTACGACCGATTCCGCACCTGGTACGCCGAAGGCACCCAATAAGGCCAATCACTCAGTAAGGATGATGTGATGCGCGAATACCTGAAGTTCTACATAGACGGACAGTGGGTCGACCCGTTGCGGCCGAATCCCTTTGACGTGGAAAACCCGGCTACCGAGCAGATTTCCGGGAAGATCTCGCTCGGGTCGGCCGCCGATGTCGACGCGGCGGTCAAGGCCGCCCGGCGCGCCTTCGTCGACTGGTCACAGAGCACGCGAGAACAGCGCTTGGACCTGCTGCAAGCAATCCTCGCTGAATACCAGAAGCGTTCCGACGATCTCGCCGAGGCGGTCACCGAGGAGATCGGCGCTCCGGCTTCGTTGGCCGCCGGGCCGCAGGTCTACCTCGGGATCGGTCACCTCCACACGGCCATCGAGGTGCTGAAGAACTTTCCGTTCGAGGAACACAAAGGGGAAAGTCTCATCGCCAAGGAACCCATTGGCGTCTGTGGCTTGATCACGCCCTGGAACTGGCCGATCAATCAGGTCGCGGTCAAGGTCTACCCGGCGTTGGCGACCGGCTGCACCGTCATCCTGAAACCCTCTGAGGTGGCCCCGTATTCGCCCTACATCTTCGCCGAGATCCTGGATGCCGCGGGTGTGCCGGCGGGGGTGTTCAATCTGGTCAACGGTGACGGCGCGGGTGTGGGCGTGGCTTTGGCGAGCCATCCCGACATCGACATGGTGTCCTTCACCGGCTCCACCCGCGCCGGCGTCGAGGTGGCCAAGCTTGCCGCCTCGACCGTGAAGCGGGTGACCCAAGAGCTCGGCGGAAAGAGCCCCAACATCGTCCTCGACGACAGCGGCTTTGCCGAGGGCGTCAGCGCCGGCGTGGCCAACATGATGCCGAACTCGGGGCAGAGCTGTAACGCGCCGACGCGCATGCTGGTCCCGAATTCCCGTATGGCCGAGGCTATCTCGATCGCACGAGAAGCGGCAGAGCAGGTCACGGTCGGCCATCCTGACGCGGGGACGACAATCGGACCTGTCGCCTCGAAGGCGCAGTTCGACAAGGTTCAGCGCCTACTGCAGAAGGGCGTCGACGAGGGCGCGACCGTTGTGGTGGGTGGCCCCGGCCGGCCGGCCGGTTTGGACCGGGGTTACTACGTCAAACCAACCGTCTTCGCCCATGTCACCAACGACATGACGATTGCTCGCGAAGAAATCTTCGGGCCGGTGCTGTGCATTCTCGGCTACGACGACATCGACCATGCAGTCGCAATCGCCAATGACACCGAGTACGGCCTCGCCGGGTTTGTGTCCGGAGCCGACCTCGACACCGCGCGGGCGGTTGCCCGCAGGATCCGGGCGGGCTGGGTGACGATCAATCACGCATTCGACATGAATGCGCCGTTCGGCGGCTATAAGCGCAGCGGCAACGGCCGGGAATGGAGTGAGTTCGGATTCCATGAGTATCTGGAAGTCAAGAGCGTCTTGGGTTATGCGCCGTAAAACACCGCACTGTAGCTGAGACACCCATGCTCTCAGCGACTTTGATGTAGCTGACGATGGGGGACCGACGGTTGGGCGTACCGATGTGGAGGTTGTTATGAAATGTCGTGCCGCTGTGATCCGCGGGGTCGGCAAGGACTGGGAGATCCGCGAGATTGATCTTGATCCCCCTCGCAGCGGTGAGGTTCTGGTGCGAATGGTCGTTGCCGGAATCTGTCACTCCGATGACCATCTGTTCACCGGCGACGTAGTGCCTACCCCCGAGGTGCTGGCCGCAAGCGGGCAGCCGGCGCCGGATTGGTTCCCGCTTCTCGGCGGTCACGAAGGCGCAGGCATCGTCGCAGAAGTCGGGCCGGGGGTGACAGCCGTGCAGCCGGGCGACCACGTGGCGCTTTCGTTCATCCCGGCCTGCGGCAGCTGCCGTTTTTGCGTCAATGGCCAAAGCTACATCTGCGATATCGGCGCCAGCCTGTTCGTCCGGGAGATGCCGACTGACGGAACTTGCCGTCGGCATCTCGGCGACGAAAACCTGTTGGCCTATGGACAACTCGGCACTTTCGCCGAATACGCGGTGCTGTCGGAAAAGTCCGTCATCAAGATCGACGAATCGATTCCGTTCCACGCGGCCTCTCTCGTGTCATGTGGGGTCAGTACCGGCTGGGGCTCCGCGACGGTGTCGGCAGACACCGAACCGGGCGACACCGTGGTCGTCATCGGTACCGGTGGCGTCGGAATGAATGCCCTGCAAGGGGCGCGTGCCGTCGGCGCCAAATACGTCGTCGCAGTCGATCCGGTTGAATCAAAGCGGGATTCGGCCAAGTTTTTCGGTGCCACGCATAGCGCCGCGTCCGCGGCGGAAGCGTTACCTCTGGTCAGAGACATCACCGCCGGCCTCATGGCCGACCGCGTAATCCTCAGCCCCGGCGTTGTACACGTGGACTTGATCCCGTTGGCGATGGCGTTGCTCCGCAAGGGCGGCGTGTGCGTGCTCACTGGGATCACTCCATTCACCGAGCCGCCAGTTCCAATGGTCTTGCAGGAAATGACGATTTCGGCGAAACAACTGAGGGGAGCGCTCTACGGCGGGATGAATCCGCGTACGAGCGTACCGATGTTGTTGTCGTTGTATCAGGCGGGCGCCTTGAAACTCGACGAATTAGTCACCCGGCATTACCAGCTCGACCAGATCAATGAGGCGTTCGTCGACATGCGTGAAGGGCGCAACATTCGAGGAATCATCGAATTCACCGGCGGCTAGAACCTGTTGTTGGTCAGAGGTTGACTCGGTCCACCTTCGCTTCGTAGCCGGTGGCAGATCATGGCCGACAAAGTCGCTGGGCGGATGGCGCCGGATGCCATCAAGATGGCGCTAGTTCACCGCGTCCGGCACGGCGAAGCTCAAGAAGTACACGAAGTAGAAGTCACCAGGTTCGAAACCATGGCATCGTGCTTGTTGGTCGGGCATGCCAATGGCGCCATGTTCGACCCCTGGCACGGCCCCGGGCAGCGTTCCCGGTGTCCCGACTTGGTTTCCCCGCACCGCCGGCCCTCCCCCAGAATCCGGTGCCCACACCGCCGACGTCCCCGACGAACCCGGGCTCGGTGCCGAGGCTGCGCACGGGTCGGCGTCGCCTCGGAGTTGTCGCGCGGCAGCATAATTCGGTTGCCGCCGCGCCGTGTCTGCCGCTGATGCGGTCTGCCCGCACCTAAACTGACGCCTGCATCAGCAGGGAGGGGCACCCGAGTATCGGCGGCAACAAGGCCACCGACCAGGAAACCGGTCGGTGCGCTGGAGAGGTGAACATGGAACCGGCCGGGGCGTACCCCGCGCCGGTTCATTCTGCTGGGAAGCCCCGATGGGTTGCGGCCCTGCCGGCGAGCCGGTTGCCCACCCGCAGGGGGCGCGACAACGGTGACCGTCCAGAGCGCCGTCCGGGTATTCGTGCGCTGGACGGCGTGCGTGCGGTGGCGGTCGCGCTGGTGCTGGCCGACCATGGCGGCATCCCCGGTATGGCGGGCGGGTTCCTCGGCGTCGACGTGTTTTTCGTGCTGAGTGGTTTCCTGATCACCTCGCTGCTGCTGGACGAGTTGGGCCGCAGCGGTCGTATCGACCTGGCGAATTTCTGGATTCGTCGGGCCCGCCGGTTGCTGCCGGCGCTCGTCTTGATGGTGCTGACCGTGGCAGTCGGACGTCAGTTCTTCTCACCCGAAGCGGTCGTGGGTTTACGCGACGATGCCGTCGCCGCATTCTTCTGGGTGGCGAACTGGATGTTCGTCGCTGACAAGACCGGTTACTTTGCCCAGGGTGCGCCCCCGTCGCCGCTGCAGCATGCCTGGTCGCTCGGGGTGGAGGAGCAGTACTACATCGTCTGGCCGCTGGTGCTTGTCGCGGTGGCCGTGGTGCTGGCTGCGCGAGCCCGTCGAATGGACAAACGGGCCACCCTCGGCGGCGTCCGCCTGACGGTGTTCCTGCTGGCCACACTGGGAGCGCTGGGCTCTGCCGCGGCCGCCATCCTGCTGGCCTCAGATGCAACACGCGATCGGGTCTACTTTGGCACCGATACTCGGGCCCAGGCGCTGCTCGTGGGCGCCGCGGCGTCGGCGTTGCTGGTCGACGATTGGGATTCGCTGAATCGCGGATGGTCGCTGATTCGTTCGCGGTGGGGCAGGTGGGTCGCCCGGGGGCTTCCGGTGGTCGGCCTGGTGTTGTTGGGGTTGGCCGTTCACTACGCCACCGGCAGCGCCCGCGAATTCCGCAGCGGCCTGCTGATCGTGGTGGCCGTCGCGGCGGTGCTGGTGATCGCGCCGCTGGCATTGGATCAGCGCGGGCCGGTCGCGACCGTGCTGGCCTGGGGTCCGCTGGCCTGGCTGGGCAGCATCTCCTACGGCGTCTACCTGTGGCATTGGCCGGTCTTTCTGGTGCTCAACGGTCAGCGAACCGGATGGCACGGGCTCTCGTTGTTCGCTGTCCGGTGCGCCGCCACGCTGGCGGTCTCGGTGGTGTCGTGGTGGGCGATCGAGCAGCCGGTCCGAAGGTGGCGACCGGTGCGGGTGCCGCTGCTGCCGCTGGCCGGAGCGACCGCGGCAACCGCCGCGGCGGTCACGCTGCTGGTGGTTCCGGTGGTGCACAAGCCCGGCGTCAGCGCACTCGACGCCAGCCTTCCTCCCGGGGTGTCGCCGGTTGCGGTCGTGTCGTCGTCTCCCCCTCAGGGAGTCCGGCCCGCACGGACCGTCGCGAAGCGAGACCCGCGGCGGCCGTTCACCGTTTCGGTGTTCGGCGACTCGATCGGCTGGACGATGATGCACTTCCTGCCGCAAACCCCCGGGTTCCAATTCATCGACCACACCGTGATCGGCTGCAGCCTGGTGCGCGGCGGCCCGTACAGCTACCTCGGCCAGACCCTGGACCAGAAAAGCGAATGCGAATCATGGCCGGGCCGGTGGACATCGCAGATCGCCGTCGACCAGCCCGATGCCGTCCTGCTGGTGATCGGCCGCTGGGAGACCGTGAACCGGGTCAATGAGGGACGCTGGACTCACATCGGGGATCCGGCCTTCGACTCCTACATCAGCGCCGAGCTGCGACGTGCGGTGGACATCCTCAGCTTCAGCGGTGCGCCGTTGACCGTCGCGAACTTGCCGTACAGCAGGCGCGGTGAACGGCCGGACGGCAGCCTGTATCCCGAGGATCAGCCTGAGCGGGTGGACGAATGGAACGCCATGCTGGGCAAGACCATTGGCAATCGTCCGGACGTGCGGATACTGGACTTCAAAAAGAAGCTCTGTCCTGAAGGCGCGTACACCGCCAAAGTCGACGGCATCCAGGTCCGCAGCGACGGCGTGCACTTGACCGAGGAAGGGGTGCAGTGGCTGACGCCCTGGCTCGAGCAATCGCTACACCCGCGGTGACTACACGCCGGCGTGGCAGCTGAGTTCCATGCTGTCGCTCTCCCGCACGGCGAAATTGAAACTCACGTAGCCGTTCTCGCTGTTGTGGACGTAGTCGAGGTAAGACCGTGCGTCCGCGCTCTCGGTGTTGTCGGCGATGACAAGGGCTCCGGGGGACAGTTTCGGTTCGAGCAGCTTGATCACCGGCAGGTACAGCTCTTTCCAGCCGTCGAGCAGGACGAAGTCGACCGGTCCGTCCAGATCCGCAAGCGTGCTCAGCGCGTCGCCTTCCAGCACGGTGATCAGGTCATCCAACCCGGTTTCGGCGAACGTCTTCTTGGCGGCGGCGATCTTGGTGTCGCTGATCTCGGTCGTTACCACGCGGCCAGTGCCGTTGTCGCGCACCGCCGACGCCAGGTGTAGCGCCGAAATACCAAACGACATACCGAATTCCACGACGGTCGCCGGACGGGTTGCCCGCACCAGCGAGTACAACAGCTGGCCGGACTCGGGCGTCACGGGAATGTAGAACTCGCTCATGGCATCGGCGCGTTCCTGGACGGTTCTGGCCGCGGACATGTTGGGGCGCCTCTCGCGCAGCAACGACATCTGTTCGCGCGACTCGCTATACATCCGTTCAAGCGTTTCGGCGACTCGAGGATCTTGCAGTGTGGTGGCCATGCCGTCGAGCCTAGCCACGCGGCAGTGAGAATTGGTCTCCACCATGTTTGACGAGCATTGATAGTGGTGCGAGGATGGACCGGCAAGCACCTCGGTAGGTGAGGCGTCTGCACGGATACAGGCCACTGACCCCGAACGTCGAGAGACGCCCCGGGTCAGGACAGCTCTTCCCGACCTAAGGGTTGAGCCCAAGTGGCTTCCGGGTGTACCACCGGATACGCCGTGCAGTGCCGAAGCTCCGACGACGGGGGTGCGTCGCCGT
>Ga0209006_10004380_pt1 | contig 12822 bp, 6 predicted proteins | sample JacPin_JW_Ref_O2_FD_188567 | JGI IMG/M metagenome (GOLD analysis project Ga0209006, IMG submission 188567) | Forest soil microbial communities from Algoma, Ontario, Canada - Jack Pine, Ontario site 1_JW_Ref_O2 (SPAdes) (version 2) | ecosystem: Environmental > Terrestrial > Soil > Boreal...
CGGGATCGAACGGTGCATCCGAAGCGAATAATACGTGATCGATACCGTAAAAACTCAAACTGCACTCCAGTGCCGCCAAAGATCCAAAGGTAGCCGTATCGACGTAAAAGCTTTTGAAGTAGTCGAGGGGCCGTTTCTTGAGTTCCTGCAGCAGAGGTTTGTAGTCGCGAAAACTCGTGCGAGCGCCGAGTTGATCCCAGCCCGGGCCGACGCGTCCTTCAAAAAACGGTATCATGCCGCCCGCGTGATGAATGATGAATTTGAGATTTGGCATCTCGTCGAGCATCTTGGAAAACACGATTCGCGCCTGTGCAGCGCTGGATTCGTAGGGCCATCCGAAGGTCCACCAGATTTCATAGAGTGACAATTCTTCCGTTTGGTAGTCCGGAAATCCTGCCGTGCGCGCCGGGTGAATCCAAATCGGTTTTTGCAGCGCTTCGAGCGCCTTGAAAATGTGTCCAAACTCTGGGGCATCGAGTGGTTTGCCGTTCACGTTCGTATAGATTTGAATTCCACAGGCACCGAGTTCCTCAACCGCACGTCGTGCTTCTTCTACCGCGCATTCTGCGTCAATCATGGCGATCGAAGCGATAAAACCGGGAAAGCGGCTGGGATACTTCGCACATAGATCGGCCATTCCTTCGCTCCCGATTCTCGATAGTTCCCGCGCGACCTCCACTCCGCCTAACGCTTCAAGGGGCGGCGCGGCCAGGGACAAAATCTGTTGATAGTCTCCGAACTCGTCCATCACCTTAAAGCGCACGTCGAGGTCTACCATCATCGGTATCGCCCCGCTTCGCTTCGTGATCTCCGTCATCGTTCCGACTTGATTCAACAAAGCGCGGTAGTACTTCTCCGGCCAGATGTGATTAAAGACGTCAATTTTTCTCACGCAGTTACCTTTCTATTTGTTTGCAAAAACGGACGGCAAAACACAGCCCGTCCTTGCCGGAATGCACATGCAGGAGTAAAGTTGTACCTTAGATTCGTTCTCTGTCAAAACAAAAGTTCGTAGTACAAACATATTCCTTGACACGATTATTCGCTGGATGCTATATGAGGCCCGCTGAATCGCCCTTCCATTTTCGATGGAAACCTCGAGCGCGTGGGCCGAAGGGGCTGGATGGGTGCTTTCCATTACGGGGCCATGGGCCCGCCGGAGGGGCGGCGTTGGTTTCCGGGCGCTTGTCGGGGGCGGGTTTAGTTGAAACGGAAAAATTTGTGAAACGGGAAATATTCAGGAGGATTCCTGCGATGCGACGGACAGCTTCACTGAAAGCAATGTTGTGGTTGTTTCTACTGACTGTTTTGTGCGGAACGTCAAGGGTGGCCTGGGCCCAAACCCCCAAGCCGGTCGGAATCCCGTTCGACGCGTCAACGAGTTTGAATATTGAATCTCCGCCACCGGCGGGGGTTGCGATCAAGGCAGGCCGACTGTTCGATCCACGGACTGGAACCAACTTGCTCAATCAAGTCATCCTCATCAAAGGTGACAAGATCGTGGATGTCGGTCCAGCTGACAAAATTCAGATTCCCGCAGGAGCCAGGGTCATCGATCTCAGCCAGGAGACCGTGCTTCCGGGCCTGATCGACATGCACGTTCATCTTTTCAATACTCCTCAGGCTCCCAATGAATCGCGGCGCGAGGTGAGAGCTGTGAACTTTGCGTTGCGGGACGTTTTGGGCGGCTTCACCACTCTGACGGACATGGGCTCTCGCGATACGTATGGCAGCGTTGAATTGCGCGACGCAATCAACAAAGGCTGGATACCCGGTCCCCGCCTGCAGGTTGCCGGCCCGCACCTGAACCCTGGACACGGCGTCTACCCGGCTCCATCGGTCCCGCAGCCATTTGGATTCGGCGTTGGATCACCCACTTGGCAGGTTACCAGCAACACGAATTCGCCCTGGTTGATGACCGAGGCCGTTCGCGAACACGCCCGTTATGGCGTTGATTTGGTCAAGATGTACACAACCGATGATTACTCGGGTTCAGGCTACTGGGCGGACCGGGCCGACCCCCGGCCCGGCGCCCTCACGCCGCCGCAAGGGGCGTTCAAGCCAGATGGCACGATGAACTCATATCCTTCCATGTCTCTGGAGGAGGCGCGCGCGGGCGTCGTCGAAGCTCACCGCCGCGGATTGACCGTAGCTTCCCATTCTTACGGTGGTGAAGGATTGCGCGTTTCGCTGGAAGCCGGTATCGATCTTCCGATGCATGTTGCCGCCGGCGTAACCGGAGCAATCGGTCTGGATGATGAAACCATCCGGCTCTTCAAGGTGCCGCTAGACAATGGGAAGCAGCGGCCCGTGATTCAAACGCTCTGGGATCTGATGGGCGGTATGGAAGCCGGCAATCTGGCTTCGACGGCACATTCCGCGAATGGTCCAAGAACAATCTTCGGCGTCACCGAACTGAGCTTCAAGAGGCTGGTGGCTGCGGGTATTCCGGAGGTCTTCGGCAGCGGTGTGTATGAGTACGGCCACGGAACACAAGCCTGCCAGTTTCCGATCTACGTCAAGTGGGGAATGAGCCCGGCCGACGCATTGAGGATGGCCACGAGCAATGCTGCAGCGGCTCTGAACTATGATTTGGGCAACTACGTCGGATACGTCGAAAAAGGACGGTTTGCTGACATCATCGCCGTGCCCGGAGATCCGCTGAAAGATATCAACACGATGGAAAGCATCAAATTCGTCATGAAAGGCGGCGCAATTTTTCGGGACGAATTTGCGCCGGGTGCCGTTCCGCTCAACTTGAGCAGGCCGCCCGGAGCCGGAGGGTCGGGTGGTGGTGAATCCGGTGGTGCCGAAAACGACTAGTTCCCCCACCCCGGTTGTTCGGGTGCCGTAGGGCCCCGAACGGCTGAGCGAAACCCCAGGGTGGCCCGCCACCCCCCAATAGCCACCCTGGGGCGCAGTTCAAGTAGCCGCATCCCGCCGGGCCACGATTTGGGCGTGGCGAATGGCGAGCCGGCAAACTCAGTGAGCGCGCTCGCGCGATTCACTGGGCTGTTCATGTTGAGAACGAATGTGCGATCAAAGAATTATCTGAAGATGGTCGAGGCCTTGGTTCGATTTGCTTGTGAGGGCCCGAGACATAGATTCCGGAGGCTGCGCATGTGCGACGGTTCGAGACGGTCTCATCTAGCCTGGCTGGTGTTTGCCACGCTGGCTCTGACATTTTTTCCATTCGCGCGGGCGAACGCGCAGGTTGTAGGCGCAACACTGACGGGGACTATATCGGACAGTTCGGGAGCGGCCATCGCCGGCTCACAAATTTCGTGCAAGGAGCTGGCAACCGGTATCGTCCGGCAGGTCGTTTCTGATTCGGCGGGTTTCTACACCCTGCCGAACTTGGCGCCGGGAACTTACGAAGTCACAGTGACGGCTTCCGGATTCTCAACGGAGATACGAAGCGGTTTCACGCTTACCGTCGGCGAGAGTCGAGAGCTGGATCTGACGATGACCGTCGGCCAGGTTACCCAGAAGGTTCAAGTAAACGGCGAAGCGCCGTCCGTTGAAACCACTTCTTCCGAAATCAGTGCCGTTGTCAACCCGGCTACCATCGTGGACCTGCCCTTAAATGGCCGGAGCTGGACAGATCTCACGGAGCTTCAGCGCGGTGTGTCCGTAATCACCACGACCTCATCGGATGTCGAGGCCGGCCAGGGCGCTGGGGGCTCTTGTAACCGCGGTTGCGGAGTTCAGTACTCGATCAACGGCGGTCGACCACAACAGAATAGTTATCGTATCGACGGTGTCAGCATCAACGATCAGTTCAATGCCGGCCCGGGTAGCCAGGCCAACGGCGGAAACCTGGGGGTAGACGCGATCCAGGAGTACTCCGTCATCACGGACAACCAATCGGCGGAATACGGAAGGGAGGCTGGCGGCGTCATCAACGCCGTAACGTCCGCCGGCACCAATGACTTCCACGGAACTGCATTTGAGTTCCTGCGTAACAGTGCCCTTGATTCGCGAACGTTTTTCGACCCAGCTGGAGAAATTCCTCCCTTCCGCCGCAATCAATTTGGCGGCTCGCTGGGTGGACCGATTCAAAAAGGGAAGACATTTTTCTTTGTATCGTACGAAGGGCTGCGTCAGTTCCTGAACACGAGCACGCCCGTTATCGTTCCTTCACCCAATGCCCGAGCCGGGATTCTCGCAACAGGAAACGGTTGCACGACGCCGGGAGGTTGCACCGTCACAGTGAATCCTGCGATTGTGACTGCCTTGACACTGTACCCCACGTGTCCAACCCTCGTCGCGGGTTCCCCCAACGAGTCGACGTGCACTTTGGTGTTGCCCGACGTCACGAGCGAGAATTTCGTAGATGCCCGCGTGGATAGAACGTTCTCCACGCAGGACAGCGTGGCCGGGACCTTTCAGTATGACAAGGCCAAGGCGGCGTACGCCGATGGCTTTGACAATCAAACCTTGGGGAACTTCACGCAACGCTTGCTCGTAAGCATAGCAGAGACGCATGTGTTCAACTCCTCCCTGGTGAACACTGCACACGTCGGCTTTACCCGATTCACGGCTCCCATCGGCAGCAGTATTGGCGCGATTAATCCTGCGGACAACGACACGTCCATCAGCACCGTGGGCGCGCCTGTAGGCATGTCGGTTCTATCGATTTCCGGCGGGTTCAACTCAAATCCAGGAGGGCACGACGCTCAGGCTTCGAGCTTCAACTTCTTTAATACCTACCAATTCTATGACGATTTGTTTCTGACCAAAGGTAAGAACTCGCTCAAGTTCGGTTTCGAGTTCGAGCACGACCAGCAGATTTACGACAATAGCACGCAGACGGGCGGCACCTGGGCGTTCAGCAGCCTCAAACAGTTTCTCCTGGACGAGCCGACATCGCTTTCATCCCAGATACCTGGCACTCTGCAGCCGCGCCGCATCCACCAGAGCATCGTCGGCACCTACATTCAGGACGATTATCGCTTCCGTTCGAACCTGACGCTGAACCTCGGTCTGCGCTACGAAATGTCAACTGTTCCTCATGAGACCAGCGGAGAAGTTTCAAACCTTTCGCTGTTGTATCAACCGACGCCGACGCTCGGCAATCCGTACTGGAAAAATCCCACCTATCGGAACTTTGAGCCACGGGTCGGGTTTGCCTGGGATCCTTTCCACAACGGCAAAACGTCGGTCCGGGGCGGATTCGGCATGTTCGATATTTTGCCGCTCTATTATGAGATCACGTCCCAAGGCGCACAGGCCCAACCCTTTTTCGAAGTAGGAGCCGGAACCTTTGACGGCGCAACCCCAGGTCTGTTTCCTACCGTAGGCTATGCGCAGTTAGCGGGCGTGACCTCGAGCTTTCGCGGCACTCAATTCCAGGATGACCCGAAACGAAACTATGTGGAGGAGTGGAACCTCGATCTGCAGCGCCAAATCACTCCAAGCCTTTCCGTGAGCGCCGGTTACGTGGGCACTCGGGGGGTGCACATGGTAACGAAAACCACGGAAGACGATATTGTGGAGCCCACCCTCACCTCTGCGGGCTGGCTGTGGCCCGGTCCATTTGGCACGCCCGGAATTGACACGAAAACCCAGCGGATCAATAACAACTTCGGCGACATCAAGGCCACATACTGGCTGGGAAACTCCGATTACAACGGTCTGGTGACTCAGATTCAAAAACGCATGTCTCACGGTTTCTATATGCAGGGCGCTTTTACATGGTCGAAGAGCCTCGATGACACATCGTCGGTTGCGGAGGGTAATGGTTTTACGAACTCCATTGGTGGCCCCGACCTGTTTGACCTCAACCATTCAGCCCTTCCGACCCTCATCAAGAATCTCGATTACGGCCCGTCGGATTTCAATGTCGGACGCACATTGTGGATCAATGGAGTGTGGATCATCCCTGGACCCCAATCGGCACAAGGTCTCCTGAAGCTCGTCGCAAAGGGCTGGCAGGTGAGCGGCATCTTCAGAGCCAGTGACGGCGCTCCATTCACGCCGACGTGGGGAACATCCGGGAATGTGACCGGGGATTTCGGCAGCACGAACAATGGCTTCGTGGATGCGGTTCCGGATTGTAAAACTACCAATCCTCAAGACACGGTCCACTACGTCAACATTGGGTGCTTCACGCTTCCCACTGCACCCGACATGGCTTTCTGGACTGCTAATTGCGACCCCAAATTGACTGGAACAGTTGTGGAAACATTTCCTACGTGCGTCAATCTTCGCGGCACGGCCCGTCGCAATTCGCTGGTTGGGCCAGGCCTCGTCAATCTCGATTTCTCCGCGTTCAAGAACACGTATGTCACGGAGAAACTCAACGTTCAGTTTCGTGTGGAGGCTTTTAACATCGCCAACCGATCCAATTTCTTGCCACCCTCCTCGACCGACCTCTTTAGCTCGACAGGTACTGCCGTCGCCACGTATGGCCGTATCACGGCGGAATCGACAACAGCCAGAGAGATTCAGTTTGGCGTGAAGCTGATCTTCTGATGGCGTCGCATGCTGCATAGCGCCAGCGCTTGAACGAAAGTCCGTGGTGCCGAGTATCTTCTGTAGGGCGTCTTGGTAAAGGACGTTCGCTTCAGCAGGTTTTTCTGTCCCTGAAATGACAATTCCAAAATCAGGAGCACGCGATATGGCGACCCAATTGCCATCCTCATACGCGGATTTGGCGCTTCTTGTCGGCGGCGAATGGCTGACGTCGGCCGGACGAGAGACTTCAGCTGTGATCAACCCCGCGACCGAGGAAATCATCGGGCTCTTACCGCACGCCTCTCGAAGTGATCTCGAGCGCGCGCTGGCAGCGGCCGCGGAAGGCTTTCGCACTTGGCGTGCGGTCTTCCCCGAGGCTCGCGGGAAAATCTTGAAACGTGCCGCTGGATTGCTGCGCGAGCGCAGCGAAGAAATCGCCAGGGTTGCGACCACCGAGTCGGGCAAGGTTCTCAGTGAAAGTCGCACCGAAGTCGGAATGACGGCGAATATTTTCGAGTGGTACGCCGAGGAGGGACGACGCGCGTATGGCCGCGTACTACCCCAGCGTGCGCCGGGAACCCGGCTGGCCGTCGTGAAAGAGCCCGTTGGACCCGTGGCGGCATTTGCGCCTTGGAACTTTCCACTGGGCAATCCCGCGCGCAAGATCGGTGCAGCCCTAGGCGCCGGATGTTCCGTGATCTTGAAACCCGCCGAAGATACCCCAGCATCCGCTCTCGCGGTTGCGCGCTGTCTCGTTGACGCGGGCTTGCCACCGAACGTATTGGCAATCGTCTACGGCAATCCAGGCGATATTTCTTCTTTCTTGCTTGCATCGCCGGTCATACGAAAGATTTCGTTTACGGGATCCGTTCCCGTTGGAAAAGCACTTATGAAAGCCGCTGCGGATCGAATGTTACGGACGACGATGGAGCTCGGCGGTCACGCGCCCGTACTGGTGTTCCATGATGTCGACGTCGAAAAGGTTCTGGATCTGTCCGTCGCCGCGAAATATCGGAATGCCGGCCAGGTATGCGTGTCTCCCACCCGCTTCTACGTCCACGAACGAATCTATGCCCGGTTCGTCGAGGGCTTTGCCTCCAGGGCGAAAGCCATACCGGTGGGGAACGGCCTCGACGAAAATAACCGAATGGGGCCGCTCATTCATGCGCGCCGTCTAGCTGCTGTCGAGGACCTGGTCGGGAACGCCCGAGCCGCAGGAGCAACGATTCAAGCGGGCGGCTCGCGCTTGTGCCGTCCGGGGTACTTCTACCCACCAACGGTGATCTCGGATGTCCCCGATGCGGCGAGGATCATGAGCGAAGAGCCTTTCGGGCCGCTCGCGGTCATCAATCCCTTCTCGGATTTTGACGACGTCATACGCCAGGCCAACAAGCTGCCGTTCGGCCTTGCGGCCTTCGCGTTCACCGGGTCCGCGCATACGGTCAGGCTTTTGGGCGAACAGCTCGAAGCGGGAATGGTGGGCCTGAACACGTACGCTATATCCGTGCCCGAATCGCCGTTCGGCGGTGTGAAAGAGAGCGGCCATGGTTCCGAGGAGGGGATTGAAGGCCTGGAGGCTTGTCTTGTGACGAAATTCATTAGCGAAGCCTAGCGCCGCAACGCACCCGACGCGAAGTTGCGCTGTGAGTCCAAGGTTGAACAACGAGCCGCGACAGACTCGTGATGCGATCAGGATGCTTTGGGTCGTCGCATCCCAGCCGACCTCTCCTATCGGAGTTCAGCTCCTCCGTCCGTCTTTCATTGAAATGGGCATCCCGCTCCCTCGCGAGACATCCACGTACCTAAGAAACAAAACAGTCTGAACTCTAAGCGGCCTTCTCATGGAAGCAGTTGGAGAACTGTTTGGTCAGCGAGAGACTAGGGGCTGTTGGGCAACAGCCACGGTGGCTGAACAGAACATCAGAAGTAAGAGAAGCCACTGACAATGCCACGCGCTATGCACACTATCACTATCCAGTAATCAAGTGGAGCATCACAATGGCGTGAGGAAACCCGGCCTCGCCATGAACGGGATTAGACCACGATGCGCCGACGGCTTGTCGATCCACGCCAGATCAGAGCTTGTACGTTCCGACCCTGCTGTCGATGGCTTTCATTTGCCGTAACGGGAATGTGCGTCCATCAAACCTCTACCGAGCCGAAGCGGCGTCAGCGCGAGGCTCTCCCTTTCCGCCGGAACCCAAATGAGCTCGTTTTTCCATCTCCAGGATCACTGCCGAGAAGTCTTGCTCCTGCGCTTGGGCCGATTGTGCCGCATTGATTTCGAAAGCCGCTCGGGTCGCAGGCGTCTCCGCTTCCACCGCAGCTGCAAGGCTCAAAATCAGACCGAAGTCCTTGTTCATCAGCCGCAGCGGAAACTGCGGGCTGTAGTCGCCCAGCATGACTCTTTGGAGCTTTCCCGTATGGGCCGGAGCCACGACTGCGGTGTGGGACAATACGTCGAGCAGACGATTACGATCCAGACCAGCCTTCTCGCCGAGTGCCACCGCTTCGGCAATCGCCTGCATTCCAATTCCCAACAGGCTGTTCACCACCAGCTTCGTAATCGCTCCTGAGCCGTTTGGCCCCATATAAAAATAGCTTCGCGCGACGGCCCGGAAAATCGACGCGGCGGCTTCGAAGCATCCCCGGTCTCCGCCTCCAAACAAAACCAACGCTCCCTGCTCGGCTACCGGAGTGCTCCCGGATATGGTCACGTCGAGGACGTCCGCTCCGCGCTCCGAACCCAGTTTCGCGAGTTCGAGCGATGTCTTCGGATCGACCGTGCTCATATCGATGATCAGTGAACCGCGCTTTGTGTTGGCAAAGGTCCCCTGCGGTCCGCTATGAACCTTCAGGACAGCTTCATCGCTCGGAAGGCACGACAACACAACGTCGCAGCCGGCGGAAAGTGCCGCGATGCTTTCCGCGACTGAGCCGCCGTATCGAACGAGCTCCTGCGCCTTGCCGGGATTCCGGTCATACGCCGTCAACCGAAAACCGGACTCAAGCAGCCGCTGCGCTATCGGCCGGCCCATGTAGCCGATTCCTATAAACCCGAGCCTGCTTGTCTCTGGTGTGATTGGATTCATACGGGTTCTCCTTTCGCCGAGGACGGATTGAGGTCCCTACCACCGGATCGTCGCCTTTCGTTTGGGTCATTTGCAAACTCAATTTCAGTGTCCGCTCCATCGAGCCTACGCGGAAGCAGACTGTGTTGACGGAGGCGCCATGAATTCAGGGCCGACTGGATCGGCGATCGTCAGCCGCAGAATCTGATCGATCGTCGCGCGCGTGTCCGCGTCAAGTTTCCAGTCGAGTGCGCCTGCCACGGCCTCCAGGTTTCGAGGATGACGAGCGCCCCACAGCGCCGAGGCGATTCCTGGCGTGTCCAAGACCCAGCGCACCGCAAGGTCCATCGCGTGTTTTCCATAGATCTTTTGTGCCAGATCATCGAGTTGCTGAACGGCGTTCAGATATTGGGTGAAGCGCGGCGGCTGGAATTTCGGATCGGACTTGCGGAGATCGTCGCCAGAGAATGTTGTGTCCGGCCGCATTTTCCCGGTCAAGAGCCCCCGGCACAGGGGCCCGTAGGCGAGCGCGCTCAGGTTCTTTTCGCGCACGTACGGCAGTACGTCGCGATCAATTTCCCGTTCAAAGAGGTTGTAGGGAGACTGAACCACGTGCAGCTCGGAGGCGGACATGAACCGCTCCATCTCCTCGGGCGAATAATTGCTCACGCCGATCGCACGGATCAGCCCCTCCTTGTAGAGCTCCTGCATCGTCCGCGCGGTTTCTTCGATCGGCACCGACAAATCCGGCCAATGAACCTGGTAGATGTCGATGTAGTCCGTGCGCAGGCGACGGAGCGAATCCTGGACTTCCTGTCGGATGCGGGCACGCGAGGAGTTTCGGGAAACGGACCCGTTGTGCCACTCGAGCCCGACTTTGGTGGCGATCAGCACCTTTTCCCGGTGTCCTCGCTGCTCGATTGCCTTTCCGACGATTTCTTCGGAAACCCCAAAACCATACACGGGCGCCGTGTCGATCAGGTTGATCCCTTTATCAAGCGCGGCGTGGATCGTTCGAATCGATTCCGCTTCGTCGGTCCCTCCCCACATCCAGCCGCCGATGGCCCAGGTACCCAGCGCGATTCGTGAAGCCGTGAGATTCGTGCCCTCGATAGGAATGTATTGCATGGTGTCCTCCTGTATTGCTCATTTTGGAGATCGTTTGTCCTGCTTCTTCCAAAGATTCCGCTACGGCCACTGCGCAATTACCGCAAGCTGGCTTGGGCGGGCAATTCCGAGACATCCCATCCGCCTCCCAGGGCCTTTATCAACAGTACGCTTGCGTCCATGCGCCGGCGCAGAATATCGACGTCGTTCCGCTGATTTGTAAGATCGGTGGTTTGCGCGATGATGACCTGCAGGTAGTTGTCGACGCCGCCCGTATAACGGTTCGTGGAGACCTCAAGCCAATCGTCGGCTGAGGTGGTGGCATCTCGTTGCTGTTGCGCTTCTCGATCCAGAATGCGGAGCGCTGCCAGGTTATCTTCCACTTCCTGAAAGCCCGTCAGCGTGGTTTGACGGTAATTGGCCGTCAGTGCATCGAAATTCGCCCACGCGGCCCGCGATGTGGCCCTGCGGCGGCCGCCATCAAAGAGCGTTTCGATGAGTTGCGGTCCAACGGCCCACAGGGCATTCGGTCCGCTCAGCAGGTTCACGATCTGCGTGCTTTCAAATCCAGCGGCAGCGTTCAGACCAAGTGTCGGAAAGTAGGCCGCCCGGGCGATTCCAATCTGTTCGTTCGCCTCTGCTACGCGGCGCTCGGCTGCCGCAATATCCGGGCGGCGCTCGAGCAGCTCGGAAGGCACGTTTACCGGGATCACGGGGGGGCGCAGGTTCAACGGAGCAGCCGCCAGGCTGAATTCCGCCGGCGGTATTCCGATGAGAACGGCGATGGCGTGTTCGTAGGCAGCCCGCTCGACCGTCACGTCGGTGTCTTGTACTTGCGCGTCTTCGAGCTGGGTTTTCGCTTGGGCCACATCCGATCGTGGCGAAGCACCACCCTCAAAACGCGTCTCGGTCAGTTGATACGCGTCGGTATAGGCTTTGACGGTATTGTCCAGAATCCCCTCTTGAGCATCCGCGCTGCGCAGCTCGAAATAGTCGATTGCAAGCTCGGCGTGAAGGCTCAAGCTCGCGGTGGCCAGGTCCGCTGCAGTTGCCTGCGTCTCTTCTCGGGCGGCGGCTACGGTGTGGCGGACGCGGCCCCACAGGTCCACTTCGTAGGAAAGATCAACCGGCAGGACAAAGTCACCCGCACCGTTTCTGGATACGGTCGTGGGAAATGCCGGCGTGTTGTTGGAGTCCTTTACATAGCTGGCGCTTGGTCCAACGGCGATCGTGGGAAACTCCGAGGCTCGGTTGAAGCCCACCATGGCGCGAGCCTGGCGGAAACGTGCTTCCGCTTCCTTCAGGCCCTGGTTCGAAACGGTTACTTGCTCTTCGAGTGCGTTCAGTTGGGGATCGCCAAAAGCCTCCCACCATTTTCCGCGCAGCTCCTGATCCGATGGTTGTGCCGGTTTCCAGATACCGGCCTGCTCGGACGTTTGCGGCGGATTCTCCTTATAGACAGCCGAGGTTGTAACGGAGGGTCGAGTGTACTTGGGACCGACGCTGCAACCTGCCAAAAGGGCGATCGCCGACAAGCCGATCATGCTGCGAACGATTGTCATTGCCCGACTCCTTGTGCGGATTGCCGGCTCACCTCAACCGGCGCGCCGGAAACGAGCGAATCCGCGGGATCCAGAATCACTTGATCAGAAGCTTGGAGGCCCGAAACGATTTCAACGGTGCTGCCGTAATCGCGCCCGATTTTCACAGGAACCAGGTCGGCCTGACCGTTTCGAACCAGTCCCACCTGGAGGCCCTCCCGGCGGAACAACAGCGCGCTGGAAGGAATCGTGACGGAGCGAGCTTCGATCGGCACCTTGAGATGAACAAAGACGTAGGCACCGGGGAGCAGCTTGCCTGCAGGATTTTCGACATCGACTTCGACGAGCAGCGTGCGAGAGGAAGCGTCGATCGAATCCGATGTTCGCACGAGCTTGCCCCGGAAAGTTTCCCCGGGATATTCGTCAAGTGTCAGATCGGCCGATGCCCCGACGCGAGCCGCAGGAGCGTACACCTCGGGAACCGGCACGTAGACGCGCAGGTCGTGGATGGCCGCCATGTGAAACAGCTGCTGCGGCTGTGCGCTGGCGCCGGCGTCAATCAAATCACCCACGTCCGTATTGCGCTGCGTGATGACGCCGTCGAACGGAGCATAAATCCGCTCGAAGGACTGCAACTGTTCAAG
>Ga0209006_10004381_pt1 | contig 12809 bp, 11 predicted proteins | sample JacPin_JW_Ref_O2_FD_188567 | JGI IMG/M metagenome (GOLD analysis project Ga0209006, IMG submission 188567) | Forest soil microbial communities from Algoma, Ontario, Canada - Jack Pine, Ontario site 1_JW_Ref_O2 (SPAdes) (version 2) | ecosystem: Environmental > Terrestrial > Soil > Boreal...
CCCTGGTCGATCGTCCAGTCGGCGCGGTGCGGTGGTGCCGCGTCACCCGCAAGGAGGCCGTGTTTGGTAGGGATTCCGTCCGGCATTACCTGCCTCACGCGCGCAGCACGCCGCGCTGCATCTGGTCGAGCTCGATCGACTCGAACAACGCCTTGAAATTGCCTTCGCCGAAGCCATCGTCGCCCTTGCGTTCGATGATCTCGTAAAACACCGGGCCGATCACCGTCTCGGTGAAGATTTGCAACAGCAGCCCATCCTCGCCGCCGTCGATCAGAATCTTGTCGCGCGACAGCCGCGGCAGATCCTCGCCGTGGCCGGGCAGCCGCTTATCGACCAGCCCGTAATAGGTGTCGGGCGTGTTGAGAAAGGCGACACCCTTCCCGCGCAGCGTCTCGACCGTCCGGTAGATGTCGCGCGCCGCCAGCGCGATGTGCTGGATGCCCTCGCCGTGATAGGCCTGGAGATATTCCTCGATCTGGTCGACGCGGCCGGGGTGTCCGCCCGACTCATTGATGGGGATGCGGATTTTGCCGTCGGGGCTGGTCATCGCCCGGCTGCGGATGCCGGTCAATTTGCCTTCAATGTCGAAATAGCGGATCTGGCGGAAATTGAAGAGCCGCTCGTAGAACCCGGCCCATACGTCCATGCGGCCCTGATGGACGTTGTGGGTCAGATGGTCGATCGCCGCGAGCCCGACGCCTTGCGGGTTCTGCTCGACCCCGTCGAGCGGCACGAAGTCCACGTCATAGATCGTGCCGCGCGGGCCGTAGCGGTCAACGAGATAGATGAGGCTGCCGCCGATCCCCTCGATCGCCGGGATGTTGAGCTCCATCGGCCCGATGCGGCCGGCGACCGGCTTGGCGCCGAGCTCGATCGCCCGGCGCTTCGCCGCCGCGGCGTCCGTCACGCGAAACGCGATCGCGCAGATGCTGGGGCCGTGCAGCCGCGCAAAGCTTTGCGCGAAACTCTCGGGCTCGGCGTTGACGATGAAATTGACGTCGCCCTGGCGGTAGAGAGTTACCCGCTTCGAACGGTGGCGGGCCACGGCGGCAAACCCCATCCGCTCGAACACCGCGGCAAGCGCCGCCGGGTCAGGCGCCGTGTATTCGACGAACTCGAACCCGTCCGTGCCCATCGGATTGTCCCACAGGTCGCGATGCTCGGCCGCCATCCGCCGCCTCCTCTTGGGAAAACCTTACCCCTTCAACATAGTGCGAGGCTCGCGCGATTTCCGCGCATACTGGCGCCCTGCGGGTAGAGCAAGTGCGATAAACTCGCGCCAAGGAGCCAAAATACAGGAATATCGCGCATGGCCGATCTCGATCTCTTCGACCGCCGCATTCTCGCCGCGCTGCAAGAAGACGGGCGCATGACCAGCGTCGCGCTCGCCGAGTTGGTGCATCTGTCGGCGTCGCAATGCGCCCGCCGCGTTCAGCGCCTCGAGGAACTGGGCGTTATTCGCGGCTACCGCGCGGTGCTCGACCCCGGCGCGCTGGGTCTCGGCATCGCCGGAGTCGTCAGCCTCAGCCTCGAAAAGCACGCGAAGGCAAACATCGAGGAATTGCAGCGCCAGATCGCGGCGCGGCCGGCGATCGTCGAATGCCTGTCGGTGACCGGCGACAGCGATTATCAGCTGCGCATCGTCGCGCGCGATCTGCGCGAATTCTCGACGCTTCTGATGCATTCGATCGTGCCGATGCCCGGCGTCTCGACGACGCGATCGAGCATCATCCTCGAGCACGTCAAGCCGTTCGCAGCCCTGCCCATCCCCGAGGATTGACCGGTCAGGCGGCGGAGGGTTCAACCTTCTGGCTGCCCGTCGTGCGGGTCCAGATACGGACCGGAGCGGTCCGACCGCGCAAGGTCTGCTCGCCGTGATCCTGCAATTGGCCCACCAGCGCCATGGCAAGTTCGGAAGAGCCGGCCTTGACCGCGTTGACGATTTGATCGCCCACGACCAGTGGTGTTTCGAGACTCCGCGTCAACGCTTGCAAGCGACTCGCGACATTCACGGTGTCGCCGATCACCGTGAACGACATGCTGTGCTCGCTGCCGACATCGCCGAGCACCGCCGGTCCGTAATTGAGGCCGATCCCGATGGCGAGCGCCACCTCTCCATCCCGCGCACGCTCCGTGTTCCAGATTTCGAGCGCGGCGAGCATCATGTCGGCGCAGCGGAGCGCGTTCGCGGCATCGTCGTCGCTCGCCGTCGGCACGCCGAACACCGCCAGGATCGAGTCGCCGATATATTTGTCGACGGTGCCGCCGCACGTGAAGATCGGCGCCGTCATCCGCTCGTGGAACTGGCGCAGCAGCGTCACCACGGCTTCGGGGGCCATGGTCTCGCTCATTCGCGTGAAGCCGACGATATCGACGAACAGCACGGAAACGGTCTGCCGCCGCACAACCCCGAGCGGGTCGTCCTGCGCGGCCAGCAACTCGACCATATTCGGCGAGAAATAGCGCGACAGGTTGCTGCGCGCCTGCTCGGCCGCGGCACGCAGGCGGTTCAGATCGCGCAGCTTGCCGATTTCGACAAGCGTCTTGCGGATGGTGATCTCGAGATCGTTGAGATCGACCGGCTTGGTGACGAAATCGAAGGCGCCGCGGTTCATCGCGGTGCGCAGATTGGCCATATCGCCATAGGCCGAGACGATGATCGCCCGCACTGCGGATTGCTGCTCGCGCAGCCGCGCCAGCAGAGTAAGCCCGTCCATCACCGGCATGTTGATGTCGAGCAGCATCAGGTCGACATCAGGCTCGGCGGCGAGCAATTCCAGCGCCTCCTCACCGTGTTGCGCAAAACAGAAGACGAATTCACCTTCGCGAATCTGGCGCCGGAAACGCTGCCGGATGAGCGATTCAAAATCGGCTTCATCATCAACGGCGAGGATCTTGGCCGGGCCGGTCAAGGAAGTGTCTCTCGCGGGGCAGCGAGCGTGCTCCCCGTTGCCGGCGCAACAGACCATGGCACAGCGGGCGGCGCGATCTCCTGGGCTCCGCTCATTCGCTCATCTCATCGGCGGCCGCAGCGTCCGCCGCTCATTGGATCACCTCGTCGGCACCGACGGCCGGCCGGACATAGGCCGAAATGCGAATGTGCGGCACGACTTCCCCCGACCGAAGCGGCACCCTGTCGACGAGCGCCTTGTTAATTGCGGAGAATATCCCCTTACCGTTCGGCCTGCCAGCAGCCGTTCGGTCGGCACGCAATGTGCTATACGATGCAGACGACAGGCTGCAGGCGATCGACGCCGGTCAGGCGGCGCGATCGAGGCCCGGATGGAGGACTACTCCATGGGTTGGCTCGACGGAAAGGTAGCGCTGGTAACGGGAGGCGGCTCGGGCATCGGCCGGGCCGTGGTCGCGCGGTTTGTCGAGGAGGGCGCCCAGGTTGCGGTTTTGGACCGCGTATCGTCGCGGACCCAGGAATTGCGGGCGGAACTGGGCGACAAGGTGCTCCCCTTGGCCGGAGACGTCACCCAGTTCGCCGACAACAAGGCCGCCGTCGCTGGAACGGTCGCTGCCTTTGGCGGTCTCGACGTCTTTGTCGGCAATGCCGGCGTCTTCGATGTCTATGCGCCGCTCGCCGAGTTTCCCGAGGAGCAGCTTTCCGCGGCCTTCGATGAACTGTTCGCGGTGAACGTCAAGGGATGCATCTTTGGTGCGAAGGCCGTGCTGCCGGAGCTCATCAAGACCGCAGGCTCTATTGTCTTCACCGCGTCGGTCGCGGGGGCGAATTCGGGAGGCGGCGGCGCGCTCTACACCGCCTCCAAGCACGCGGTCGTCGGATTAATCCGTCAGCTCGCGGTGGAATTCGGGCCGCGGGTCCGGGTCAATGGCGTTGCCCCGGGCGGTACGATCACCGACCTGCGCGGTCTGGCGACGCTCCACCAGGACGGCAGCTCCCAGTTCAGCGATCCCGATGTCGCGAACCGGCTGAGCGCCGGCAACCCGCTGCAGATCGCGCTGCTGCCCGACGACATCGCCGGCGCTTATGTCTTCCTGGCGTCGCCGAGCGCGCGAGGGATTACCGGGACAGTTGTAACGGTCGACGCCGGGGCGACGCTGCGGGTACCGCGTCGCGCTCACTCCAATGGATGAGAGGTAGCCGATGGACACCGTGATGAAGGGCCGCCTGGTCGATGCCGAGAACGGTTTGCTCAGCCGCCGGATTTTCATCGAGCCAGAGATCTACCAGCAGGAATTGGAGCGGATTTTCGCGCGCTGCTGGCTGTTCCTGTGCCACGAGAGCCAGATCCCGCTGCCCGGCGATTTCTTCACCACCTATATGGGCGAAGACCCGGTTCTGGTGGTGCGCGACACCTCGGGTAAGGTCAACGCCTTCCTCAACGTCTGCCGGCATCGTGGTAATCGCTTGTGCCGCGCCGATGACGGCAACGCCGCCTCCTTTACCTGCGCCTATCACGGCTGGACCTATCGCAATGACGGGTCGCTCGTCGGCGTACCCTATCTCAAGGAAGCCTATTACAGCGAGCTGGACCGCAAGAACTGGGGTCTGGTACCGGTCGCGCAACTCGACAGCTACAAGGGGCTGTATTTCGCCACCTTCGATGCCGCGGCGCCGCCGCTCATCGATTATCTCGGCGAAATGACCTGGTACCTCGATAATTTCTTCGACCGACGCGAGGGCGGGGTCGAGGTGATCGGCGGCATCCACAAATGGGTCATGCCGTGCAATTGGAAGTTTCCTGCCGAAAATTTCGGCGGCGACACCTATCACGTCGGTTGGTCGCATCTGTCCGCGGTCAAGACCGATTTCAGCAGCGGCGTCTCGACCAAAGCCGACACGACGGGCGCGATGGTGTCGCCAGGCGGCGGGCACATCCTGATCTGCGTCGGCCCGAACGACATTGGCGATCCGCCGATGCCGGAGATCCTCGATTACGAGAAGCAGATACGGCCCGAAGTCGAGGCACGTCTCGGCGCCCGTTCGCGGCTGATCAACCCGATCGTCGGGACGATGTTTCCCAATTTCTCCATGCTTCGGGCAACCTCCCGCACCTTCCGAGTCTGGCATCCGCGCGGCCCCGACAAGACCGAGGTATGGTCGTGGGTCTATGTCGACAAGGCGGCGCCGCCGCACGTCAAGGAGGCGATCCGGCTGTCGGGCATCCGCGGCTTCAGCCCATCCGGCACGTTTGAGCAGGACGACATGGACAATTGGCAGGAATGCACGCTCACTTGCCGCGGAACCATGTCGCGGCGGATCGCGCTCAACCAGCAGATGGGGCTCGGTCACGAGCGCTTTGACGACAGCCTCAAGGCTTGGGTCAGCGATTTCCGCATGAGCGAGAGCAATCACCGTCAGTTCTACGGGCATTGGGCCAAGGTGATGGCGGCCGACGATTGGGCGGCGCTGCCGTATCGCAAGCCGCTATCGAGCGCCGCGGAATGAACGAGGACGTCACCCGCGAGGTCGAGCAGTTCCTCTATCGCGAGGCGCGCCTGCTGGACGAGCGGCGGTTCGACGAGTGGCTCGGGCTCCTGACCGACGATATCCGCTACTGGATGGCCGCGCGCAGCAATCGCTATCCACGACGGAGCAAGGCGATCGCGATCCTCGACCCCGACCGCTATGTCGAGGACGATATCCCCCGCGACGACGAGCTCTCGCTGCTCGACGAGGACAAACAGTCCTTGACGGGACGGGTCAGGCGTCTCGACACCGGCATGGCTTGGGCGGAGGATCCGCCGTCCCGCACCCGGCATCTGATCACCAATATCGAGGTTGTGCCTGCCGCCGCGGCCTCGCCGATTCAGGTTCACTCAAATTTTATCGTGTATCGGACCCGAGCCGAGACCGAGCAGGATTTTTATGTCGGCGCCCGACGCGACCTCTTGCGCCGGCAAGAGGGCGAATGGAGGATCGCCGAGCGCAGGGTGATCCTCGACCAGAACGTGCTGCTGGCCAAGAACATCAGCATTTTCTTTTGAAATGCAGGCCGTAGCGTGCGCGGACTAGGCACCGGCTCCCATGATCCGCCGGTACGGCACGTAATGCGGGGTCCAGACTTTGGTCTGGATCAGTTGATCGATCTCGTCGGTGCGGATGCCGTTCGTCAGCCCTTCCTTGTGCGCTTGCAGCGCCACGGCTGCGGCAACAGCATGCGAAACCTCGCGCAGCGAGGTTACCGGCGGCAGTAGATTGCCCTTGGGATCGTTCTGGGCCGGCGAGGCAGCGGCCAGAGCCTTGGCCGCGGCCATAAGCATCTCGTCGCTGACGCGCGCGGCCTTGACCGCTATCGCCCCCAGACCGACGCCGGGAAAGATGTAGGAATTGTTGGTCTGGTCGACCGTGAACTTGACCCCATTGCGCTCCAGCGGCGGGAAGGGGCTGCCGGTGCCGATGATCGCCCTACCCTCGGTCCACGCTTCCAGATCCTCGGGCGTCGCCTCGGCCCGCGAGGTCGGGTTCGACAGCGGAAAGAGGATGGGCCTTTGGTTATGCTCAGCCATGGCGCGGACGACCGGCTCCGAGAAGGCGCCGGGCTGACCGGAAACGCCGATCAGCACGGTGGGCGTGGCGTTGCGCACCACATCGAGCAGTGTGACCTTGTCCGGATGATCGGTCGTCCAGCCCTCGATCGCCGGTCTCGGTTGCGCGAACGGCTGCTGGAACGCGGCGATGTCGTTCATCCCCTGCACCAGGAGGCCATCGCGGTCGACCATGAAGAAATGCCGCGCCGCCTGGCTCGCCGTTAAACCTGCGTCGGTCATGGCTCTGGCCATGAGGCTGGCAATGCCGCAACCGGCCGAGCCCGCGCCCAGGATGGCGATCCGCTGCTCGGTGAGCGGGACGCCCGTCACGTTGATCGCGGAGAGCAGCGTGCCGGTCGCCACGGCGGCGGTTCCCTGGATGTCGTCGTTGAAGGTGCACAGGCGGTCGCGGTAGCGCTCGAGCAGGCGCGTCGCATTATTCTTGGCGAAGTCCTCCCATTGCAGCAGGACATGCGGCCAGCGCTTGCTTACCGCGTCGACGAAAGCCTCGACGAAATCGTCGTACTCCTGGCCGCGCACCCGCTCGTGGCGCCAACCGACATAAAGCGGATCGGCGAGGCAGTCCGGATTATCGGTGCCGACATCTAGAATGACCGGCAGCGTCGTCGCCGGATGGAGGCCGCCGCAACCCGTATAGAGCGCCAGTTTGCCGATCGGGATGCCCATGCCGCCTGCACCCTGATCGCCGAGGCCGAGAATGCGCTCGCCGTCGGTCACCACGATGGCTTCCACCTTGTCGAACCGCGGCCTGTCGAGGATCTGCCGAATGCGCTTCTTGTGCGGCAAACTCAGGTATAGACCGCGCGGCTTGCGAAACAGCCGGCTGAAATGTTGGCAACCCTCACCCACTGTCGGCGTGTAGACGATCGGCAGCAATTCCTCGATATGCTGCACGAGGACCGCGAAGAACAGGGTCTCGTTGGTATCCTGCAGATCGCGCAGAAAGGTATAGCGCTCAAGGTCGGTGTGAAGGCCGCGCAGGACTTGCAAACGGCGCGACGATTGCTCATCGAGCGACCCGATATTCGGCGGCAGCAGCCCGTGCAGCTCGAAGACGTCGCGCTCGGTCTCGGTGAACGCCGTGCCCTTGTTGTACAACGGGTCGGTGAGCAATTGATGACCGGAGAGCGCGGTCGCCAGATGCTCGTCAGCGGCGTCCGTCGAGATCGCGGGCATCGGACCCTATACCTTAATCCAGATCGGCTCAGGTCCGGGCAACCTCCCCGAGAAGCAGCCGGCGAAGCTGGTCCGGTTCGCGTATCAGCTGCCCCACCCTGGTCAGGGACGCGTTGACGGCGTCGGCATATTTCTTCGGACCGCCAAAGCGCGCCAGCGTTTCGGGCGGGACAAATTTGATCAGCAGATCCGCCGTGCCCGGCGGCAGCCCGACGAAATGCACCATCAGCATGTTGTAGTCTTTGAGCAGCAGCATCGACAGCGCCGCGGAGGCTTCGTAGGGCACCACCGGCGGCGCGCCGCTCAAGCCGCCCCGCTCCATCGCGATGTCGAGGATGTCGTCGGCCGCGATCTGCACGGTTGTCGGCGTCTCGCGCAGGCGGTTGCCGAGCAGCGGGCGCAACTCGGCGGCAATTGTCTTGGTGGTGTCGATCAGCGCCTGCACGCGCGCCGGACTATATTCCTCAAGCGTCCGCACCACGGCCGGATAGAGCGCCTGCCGGGCTTCCATGCCGAACTCGAACCCCTTGGCGCGAATGCGGCCAACCAGATCCTTGCGTCCGGCGAGGAGGCCGAAGCGCGGGCCCTGGGTCCCGTATTTGTCAAGGCCGGTCGCGCCGATATCGACGCCCAGTTCCAGCGTGCGCGGCTGGTCGAAGGCCGCCGGCCCGACCCGTGCGCCGCCGGCATCGTCGACATAGACGAGCGCGCCCTTGTCGTGGGCGAGCCGGACGACCGTGCGGATCGCATCGAGCGGCATCAGATCGTAGGTCACCGCCAGTCGGGTCAGCACGACCAGCGTCGGCCGCTCCTGGGCGATCGCGTCACGGAAGGCGGCAAGGCCGGCGGTGTCGATAAACCGGGCGCCGGCCTGGGCGGCGGCGCGCACGACCGAGGGATGGCTGTGCGTCTCCGACACGCCGATCACAACATCGCCGGGTCTAACAAGTGTCAGATGGGTCGCCATCGTCGCGCCGGTCAGCCGGTTGAACACCGCGATGTCATGCTTGTCGGGCGTGCCACCGAGGTGTTCGAGGGTCAGCGCCTTGAGGCGCTCGAACGAGAGCGCCGGGCCGATCTCGTCGTCGGCGAACTCCAGCTCCTCCGCAGCCAGCGGCATCTTATGGTCGAGCCCGGTAAGGACGAAGACGTTGCGCGGCCCCTTTTCGCGGATCAGCGACCAGGCGAGTTGCAGCTTTTGGAAATCGTCTTCGGTGCTGGTGAGAATGTTGCCGCGCGCATAGGACAGGTTTGGCGCATGCGTGTTGCCAAAGCGGTCGACGTTCATCCCGAACTCCCGGTCAGATAGCGAACCATACCATACGCTTTCGCCGTGCGAACGATCGCACCGGCGAAAGGCGCCAGTCCCGAAAAAGCTGGGCAAGCCGGCACGCCGCTTGCAGCGTCGAAGGCCGACGGGTCACCGCAGCCACCGGCGCTCCCGACACCCAGGGGAGAAGATAATGCACATTTCACGCCGAGAATTTGCCGCGCTTGCCGCGGCGGCGGCGGCGTTCCGGGCGCGATCTGCCGCCGCTGCCCCCGACCCGGCCGTGTTCGTCACCGGTATGGACCTGCCGGCCAATCTCGATCCGGCGCAAATCCTCGATGTGCAATCGACCCAGTGGGGGCTGAACGCCTACGACAATCTGTACCGCTACGAGGGCAACCCGGCCAAGATGCAGCCGTGGCTGGCGACCGACCACACGGTCTCCGCCGATGGCTTGACCTGGGAATTCAAGTTGCGACAGGGGGTTAAGTTTCACGACGGCAGCGAGCTGACCGCCGAAGATGTCGTCTATTCGGTTCAGCGACTGCTCGGTGTCAAGCGCGCGCCGGCGGCGCCGTTCCTGCCAATCTTGAAGCCGGATTCGGTCTCCGCCCCCGATCGCTACACCGTTCGCTTCACTCTTGCCCAGCCCTATGGTCCGTTCTTCGGGATGATCCCGATGATCGCGATCGTCAATCCGCGGATCATCAAACCGAACGAGGAAAACGGCGATTGGGGCGCCAAATGGCTGGCGTCGAACGAGGCGGGTTCGGGTGCCTACAAGCTGTTGCCGGCCAGCTACGTGCCGCTCGAACAGGCCGATCTGGAAAAAAATGACGACCATTTCATGGGGTGGAGCGACAACCCGCAACCCATCAAAAAGATCGAATGGCGACCCGCCAAGGTGACCTCGACGCGGGTGCTCGCACTGCTCAACGGCACCCTCGACATGACCGACAGTTTCCTCCCGGTCGACCAGGTCGAACGCATCGAGAAGTCGTCCAACGCGCATGTCGCCAAGAACGTGACGATGCGCCTGCTCGTCATCCGCATGAACAACACAAAGCCGCCCTTCGACAACATCGACGCGCGAAAGGCGTTCGCCCACGCCTTCAACTACACCGGCTTCATCGACGAGATCGTCAAGGGCAACGCGGTACGGGACCCGGTGCCGATACCCACCAACATCTGGGGTTTTCCGAAAGATGTGACCGGCTACGACTACGATTTGAAAAAGGCGAAGGAGTATTTCGACAAGGCCGTCGCCGCCGGTGCGCCGATGAAACGGCCGATCGAATTGCACGTGCAGCAGCCGCTCGAACAGACCGTCCAGGCGGGCCAATTGTTCCAGAGCGATCTCGCGACGGTCGGCATCGATCTGAAGCTGATCAACGACACCTTCGCGAACTTGACCAGCGTTTCGGGCAAACCCGAGACGACCCCCGATATGTGGATCCACTGGGTCAGCGCCTATTACCTCGATCCCGACAATTGGATCGGCCAGATGTACGACAGCCGCTATCACGGAACCTGGAAGGCGTCGTGCTGGTACACCAACCCGCAGGTTGACGATTTGTTGCGCAAAGCGCGGTTCTCGACCGAGCAGGAGGACCGTGCCCCGCTTTACGAGCAGGCGGCGCGTCTCATCGTCGCCGACTCGCCCGACATCTGGATCTACAACATGATCGAGGTGTGCGGCGTTTCCAACCGGGTCCAGGGGTTCCGTCACTGCCCGGTCGGCAGCGGCGGCGAGGTGCGCTGGATGCACCTTTCCGCCTAGCCTTGGCGAGCAGGAACAACCCCGGTGCTGCGGTTCGTTCTGCGGCGAGTATTGTCCGCGATCCCCTCGCTGTTCGGCCTGCTGATTTTCACCTTTCTATTGGTGCGTATCGTGCCCGCCGACCCCGCGGCGGCGCTCGCCGGCGACAACGCCACCCCGCAACAGATCGCCGACATCCGCCACCAATACGGCTTCGACCGCCCGATCGGCGTGCAGCTCCTGCTCTATGTCGGCCAGGTCTTGCGGTTTAATTTCGGCGAAAGCCAGTATTCGCACCGGCCGGTCGGGCTCGACATCCGCCAGCGCCTGCCGGCGACGCTCGAACTGACGTTTGCCGCCTTATTGTTCGCGACGCTGGTGGGCATCCCGCTCGGTGTGATCGCCGGGGTCAATCACAATCGCTGGCCGGATTTCGCGCTGCGGATGTTTTCGATCACCGGCCTCGCGGTCGCGGCGTTCTGGTTCGCGATCATGCTACAGCTGCTGTTCTCGATGCAGCTTGATTGGCTGCCGCTTCGTGGGCGTACCAGCAGCGGCCTAGTCATGCCGCCCGAGGTAACCGGCTCGCTGATCCTCGACAGCCTGGTCGCCGGTCGCTTCGATGCGTTCTGGGACGCACTGCGCCATCTGGTGCTGCCCGCCCTCACCTTGTCTCTTGGCGCGCTTGCGACGATCACCCGCTTCACTCGTGCCGGCGTGCTCGAGACCATGCAGAAGGATTTCGTGCTGTACGAGCGGGCGGTCGGCTATCCGCGACGTCGTCTGATCTGGATTTACGTGCTGCGCAACTCGGTGATCTCCGCGGTCACTCAGATCGGCTTGCTGTTCGGCGCGCTGATCGCCGGCGCTGTCGTCGTCGAGTCGATCTTCGATTGGCCCGGCATCGGCAATTACGCGGTGCAGGCCATCCTCACTGCGGATTACAAGGTGATGCTGGCGGTGACGCTGCTGATCGGCGTCATCTATACGGTCGTCAACATCCTGACCGATCTGGTGCACGGGCTGCTCGACCCGCGGTTGTGGGAGCAGCTCTAGATGATGCTTATCGCCCGCAAGTTCGCGCGCGACATCCCGGCTCTCGTGGGTCTCGTCATCGTGCTTTGCGCCATCGCGATTGCGGTCGCCGGGCCGTGGATCGCGCCGCATCCCGGCGACATCGTTGCCTCGCATCTGCTGCAGCGGTTGAAGCCACCGAGCGCCGCCTTCCCGTTCGGGACCGACAATCTTGGGCGCGATCTGCTGTCGCGGGTCATCCTCGGTACGCGCGGTGCCCTCGAAGTGGCGCTCGCCGTCGTCGCCATCGCGGCGGCGATCGGCGTGCCACTCGGCCTCGTCGCCGGCTACGCCACCGGCTGGCTCTCGGAAATCATCATGCGCGTCACCGACGTGTTCCTGTCGCTGCCGCAGTTAGTTCTGGCGCTGGCCTTGGCGCAGTTGCTGACCCCCTCGCTCGAGACCGCGATGCTCGCCCTCGCGCTAACCTATTGGCCGTTCTTTACGCGCCTGGTGTTTGCCGAGACCAGGCGATTGCGGTCGTCGCTCTTCGTCGACGCGCTGCAGGGGATCGGCGCCGGCAGCTACCGCATCCTGTTCGCGCACATCCTGCCGAACGCGATCTCCCCGGTCATCGTACGGGCGACGATCGGCCTGGGCTTCACGATCCTTGTCGCCGCGGTCCTCGGGTTTCTCGGTGTCGGCGCGACCCCGCCGCAACCCGATTGGGGGCTGACGATCTCGGAAAGCCGCAACTACCTCCCCGATGCGTGGTGGTACGCGACGTTTCCAGGCTTGGCCATTCTCGTCGCGGTGCTCGGGTTCAACCTGTTGGGTGACGGGCTGCGCGACCTTGTCGACCCACGGCTGCGGCGGTCCCGCTGATGGCTGACATCATCCTTGAAGTCCGCGACTTGCAGCTGTCGATCAAGGGCGACGAGGGCGTCGCCAAAATTCTCGACCATATCGACTTCGCGCTCGAACGCGGCCGCATCCTGGGGATCGTCGGCGAGTCGGGCTGCGGCAAGTCAACGATTATCCGCGCGATCATCGGGATCCTGCCGGCGG
>Ga0209006_10004382_pt1 | contig 12807 bp, 8 predicted proteins | sample JacPin_JW_Ref_O2_FD_188567 | JGI IMG/M metagenome (GOLD analysis project Ga0209006, IMG submission 188567) | Forest soil microbial communities from Algoma, Ontario, Canada - Jack Pine, Ontario site 1_JW_Ref_O2 (SPAdes) (version 2) | ecosystem: Environmental > Terrestrial > Soil > Boreal...
CTCCGCCTTCAATACCTTCGACACCGGGCAACCGGCTTTGGCCTTCGCGACGATCGAATCGAACGTCGCCTGATCGATCTTCGAAATTTTCGCAGTAAGCGTGAGATGCGACGCCGTGATCGCAAAACCGTCCGCAACCTGTTCGAGCGTCACCTTCGCGCTGGTGTTCATTTCATCGGCGACGAAACCCGCTTCGCCGAGCATCAGCGACAACGCCATCGTGAAACATCCCGCATGCGAGGCGGCGATCAATTCTTCGGGATTGGTTCCCTGCATACCTTCGAAGCGGCTCGCGAAGCCGTACGGATACGATTTCAACGCGCCGCTTTGCGTGGAGATGGCGCCTTTGCCGTCCTTGAGTCCACCCGACCAGACGGCCGATCCCGTGCGATTGATTTTCATAAAAGCTCCTTTTTATCCATCCAATGACAGATGCCGAACGCTACGACTAGCGCGGCCTATTGGATCATTTGCCCGTTACGCTTTCAATTCGACCTTGCGCGCGTCGGGAAAACATCCGCCACACCTTCTGCAGGTGACCAAAGCCTCTCGTCCTCAATGCCCAAGAATGCTTATATGGCGGCGTCGGAACAGCAGATCCAGCATACCTGTGTTTATCGTCGGCATTGCATCGTACTCGGCAAGGAGCACATGATGATGGATCGAGAAGTAACTTACATCGTGCGGGCCAATGCAATCAATCGTGGGTCCGATCGATACATTACGCACATCGGCGGACGCTGGGGCTTGGCGATGGAAGAAGACGCCATCCGCGACATCTCATTCGGATTCCACACCTATTACATCAGCAGTATCGGCGGACGTATCGACATCGAAATCGCCGAAGGCGTGATCCGAAAATATTTGAAGACCGCATCGGACAGGCAGCGTCCGGATATTTTGCTCAGCCTGCCGAAACCGTTGAGCGGCGTGCAATCCTTCTGCCGCATCGGTCCACGGTTCGAGCGGCTGCTCAACGCGGCGCCGTTGCTAAAAGAAGACGCGGCCTGATACTCAAGCCGCATCCGCCGCCTTGATGGCGTTGTTGATGGCTGCCGCATCACACGGCTTCTGCAAAATTCCCGATGCCTGGATCGTGCTCGCAGCGTTGCGCAGTTCGACCATCGGTTGTGCGGAGAAAATCAAAAGCGGCGGCACCCGAGTTCCGGCCGAGCGAAGCTGTGCAACGAGCGCTTCGCCGCGCCGCGCACCCAGCTGCAGGTCGAGCAGCACGATCGTGATGTCGTGCGGGCCACTCAACGTCTCGATACCGCGCTCGTAGGTTTCCACCCACGTCGCCTTGTGACCAAGCGCTTGCAGAAGCTCGATCGTAACCGGACCGAGAATCGGATCATCGTCGATGAGAAGTACTACGGATGCCATGACATGATCAATGGATTCACTCTACACACCCGCAAATTTTTTTGAGGATGGCGACGGTGTTGTCTTTTTGCTCGTTGCATCGCGCGGCAGGGAAATCCAGAACGCCGTTTCGTTCGAGCCATTGGCGGCGTGCACGTCGGCGCTGCCACCGTGCGCGAGCACGATTTCGCGAACGATGTACAAACCAAGTCCCAATCCGTTTCGCGATTCCGCCATGCGGCTGATGTCGTGAAATGGATCGAACAGTGCAGCGCGCCGGTGCTCGGGAATGCTTCCGCCGTTGCGTACACGCATCGTCAACTCGCGCGCATCGGTGCCATCGATCTCGATCGAAACGGGAACATCCTGCGCGCCGTGCTGTAGAGCGTTTGTGACGAGATTCGAAATTACTTGCGCCAGGCGCTCGCTGTCCCAGGTACCGTGCAAATCACCTTTCGTGACGACGTCAATGCCGCGATTTGGATGAATGGAACGGACTTCATTCATTACGCGGTCGAGCATCGGCTGCAGGTCCATCGGTTCGGGGCGAATCGGAATACCGCCGGCAACGCGCGCGCGAGTAACGTCGAGCAGATCCTCGATCATCCGCGTCATGCGACTGGCGCTGGAAAGAATGCGTCCGGCAAACCGTTTCACGTTTTCGTCGGTGGATGTCATGCCGACCACTTCCGCACTGGCCACGATCGCGCCGAGCGGATTGCGCAGATCGTGACCGAGCACGGCCATAAACATTTCGCTTAAACGCAGCGCTTCGGTACGTTCCCGCAATTCCCATGCGAGTTGTTGTTTCTGACGATGCAGCTGGAAGAAAACGCTGGCCTTGTTTCTGAGAATGTCGGTTTCGATGGGCTTGTAGATGAAATCGACGGCGCCGGCTTCGTAACCGCGGAACAGCCGTTCCTGATCGCGCACTCCGGCGGTGACGAAGAAAATCGGAATGTCGCGCGTGCGTTCGGCGCCGCGCATCAATTCGGCCAGCTCGAAGCCGTTCATCTCCGGCATCTGCACATCAAGAATCGCCAGCGCGATATCAGTTCCGAGCAGAATCTCCAGCGCCTGCGCGCCGGATTGCGCGGTGAGCACCTCGACATCGTCGCTTTGCAGCAGCGCGCGCAAGGCGACGATGTTTTCCGGCACATCGTCGACGATCAGGCATGTGACCTTGCGCGTAGAAGGGTGGGGCGTCTTTGCTGTCATTTCGTCGCCGTGTTGGCAATGTTCATCAGCAGGGCGGCGATCTCGTCCAGCATCATGACATGTGTGGGTGTCATCAATTTCAAGGCTCCCTCCGGCATCGCCGAAGCCGCTGCTTCGGCGGGATCCTGCAAAATGGTCGTGCCGCCACAGGTCGCAATATATGCCAAGCCGGATGCTCCGTCTTCATTGCCGCCGGTGAGAAGGATGCCAAGCAGATTCTTGCCGTAGACGTCCGCCGCCGATTCGAACAGCACGTCGATCGACGGACGCGAAAACTGGATCACGTCGTCGACCGACAATGCGATCTGCGGTCCGCGATCGATGAGCATGTGGTAGTCGGGCGGCGCAAAATAGATGCGTCCAGGTTTGATGTCGGCTTTGTCGACGGCTTCTTCCACGCGCATCGTGCATTTGTGCCGGAAGATTTCCGTCAGCAGGCTGGGCCGTTCACGAGGAATGTGAACGACAATCAGGATGGGCACTGGGGTCGTCGAGGGTAATGAAGGCAAAATGCGCGTAAGCGCGTCCACGCCACCGGCCGATGTTCCGATCACGACGGCATGCAGTTGTCGGAGCGGGACTTCGATGGCATTCACGACACGGATACCTTTCTGTAAACGCGATTCTCGCGATCGATCGAATCGAATGCATCGGCGTATGAGGAAAAGCGCAGCGATTCTTTCGAGCCGATGCCGAGAAATCCGCGCAGACACAAGGCGTCGCGAAACAAGCCGACTGCGCGATCCTGCAGCGCGCGATTGAAATAGATCAGCACATTGCGGCACGACACGAACTGCATCTCGGCGAAGACGCTATCCGTCGCGAGACTGTGATCGGAAAACACAATATGTTTTTTCAGTGCCGCATCGAACACGGCGCTGCCATACGCGGCCGTGTAATACGCCGAGAGCGAATTGTGCGCACCGGTGCGCTGGTAGTTCTGCGAAAAAAGCGCGATGCGGTCGATATCGTATACGCCGGCTTCTGCCTTGCGCAGCGCGTGCGCATTGATATCGGTGCCGTAGATGAGTGAGCGTTTGAGCAAGCCTTCTTCCTCCAGCAGGATGGCCAGCGAATAGACTTCTTCACCCGTGCTGCAGCCGGCGACCCAGATCTTCAGCGACGGATACGTGCGCAACAGCGGCAGCACCTGCGTGCGCAGCGCGCGGTAATACTCCGGATCGCGAAACATCTCGCTGAGCTGCACGGTAAGGTAGTCGAGCAACTGCGGGAAGATCGCCGGCTCGTGCAGCATTCGGTGTTGCAATTGCGAAAGGCTCCCGCAGCCGAAACGCGACAGCGCCGTGTGCAGCCGGCGTTTCAGCGACGCCGCGGCGTAGTCGCGAAAATCGTAGTGATATTTCCGGAACACCGCTTCCACGAACAACGGCAGTTCGATCTCGAATTCCGCACTCATGAATCAAGGTTCACTTCTTCGATATCCAGACGCGCGCGAGCGACATGAGTTTTTCGATATCGATCGGTTTGGCGATGTAGTCGTTCGCACCCGCCTCGATCGCGCGCTCCTGATCGTCGCGCATCACCTTCGCAGTGATCGCGATGATGGGCAATCGCTTCCAGGCGTTGCGCTTGCGAATCTCGCGCATCGCGGTGAGGCCGTCCATCTCCGGCATCATGATGTCCATCAACACAAGATCGATCGCTGTCGTCGGCGACGCCATGTGCTTCTCGAGCGCATCGAGCGCCTCGCGTCCGTTGCGCGCGATCTCCAGCGTGACGCCGGCCTGCTCGAGCACCTTGCTCAGCGCAAAAATGTTGCGCACGTCGTCCTCGACGAGCAGGACACGACGGCCCTCAAGCGTTGCGTCGCGGCTGCGCGTCGCGGAAAGCATGCGCTGCGTTGCCGCCGGCAAGCGCGATTCGACCTGATGCAGGAACAACGTGACTTCGTCGAGCAGCCGTTCCGGCGAGCGCGCGTCCTTGACGATGATCGACCGCGAAAAGCGCCGCAGTTTCTGTTCTTCGTCCGCCGTGAGCGAACGCCCGGTGTAAATGATGACGGGCGGGAAGGCGAGATCATCCTGCTCGGACATGCGCTGCAGCAGATCGAAACCGCTCATGTCGGGCAGATTCAGATCCATCACCATGCAATCGAAGGTGAGCGTCGTCAACAGTTGCAGCGCTTCTTTCGCGCTGCTCACATCGCGGATTTCCGCTTCGAGACCGGCCAACAATTCGCGCACGCTCGCGCGCTGCCGGTCGTCGTCTTCCACCAGCAGAATGCGCCGCACGCCGGGCGTGAAGATCCTTTCCAGTTTCTTCAGCGCGTCGACGAGCTGTTCGCGCTCGACCGGTTTCAGCGCGTACCCGACGGCGCCGAGCCGCAGTGCTTCTTCGGAAACATCGGATACGGAAATGATGTGCACCGGAATGTGCCGCGTGCGCGGGTTGCGCTTTAACTCCTGCAGGATGTTCAGGCCGGAAATCTTCGGCAGCTGCATATCGAGCAAAATCGCCTGTGGCTCGTAGTGCATGGCCGCCGCGAGACCGGCGGCGCCGTCATGCACGATGACGCACTGGAAGCCCTGTTCGTGCGCCAGATCATGCAGGATCGACGCGAACGCCACGTCGTCTTCGACGATCAGGATGCGCCGCGATTGCGGTGTCAGGTTCTCGCGGTCGTCCGGTATCTGCCCGAGTGGAATCGTCTGCGCCGATGCGAAGTTCGGTTTCGATTCCGTCGGTGTTTCGCGTTGGCCCACCAGTGCGACCGTTGCCTGAATGCTCGGCGCGACGGCACGCTCGCTAATCGGCGTGAACGCGACAGGAAGCGTCAGCGTAAATGTGCTGCCGGCGCCGGGCGCGCTTGTCAGCGTAAGCTCGCCACCGAGCAGATTCGCCAGATCGCGCGAAATCGACAAACCCAAACCCGTGCCGCCGTATTTGCGGTGCGTGCTGCCGTCGGCTTGCCGAAATGCCTCGAAGACGATGCCCTGCTGACCTTTCGGGATGCCGATGCCGGTGTCGCGCACGGCGAACGAAATCACGTTCGGCGCATTCGAAAATGCGCGCACTTCGATCTCGCCGCGTTCGGTGAACTTAAGCGCGTTGGACAAAAGGTTCTTCAGAATCTGATTGATGCGTTGCGAATCGGTTTCGACGCGCTCGGACGCATTCGGCTCGACGCTCGAGACAAGTTTGAGGTTCTTCTGGTCGGCGAGCGGAACGAACCCGTCGCAGATTTCCTGCACCAAAGCCTTGACCGAAATCGATTGCGGCGACAGCTCGACTTTGCCCGCTTCGATCTTGGAAAGATCGAGGATATCGTTGATCAATCCGAGCAGTTCGTTGCCCGCCGAGAAAATCGTCTGCGCGTATTTCACTTGCTCGTCGGAAAGATTGCCGGCTTTGTTGTCGGCGAGAAGGCGGGCGAGAATCAGCGTCGAGTTGAGCGGCGTGCGCAACTCGTGGCTCATGTTCGCCAGAAATTCATTTTTATACTTGTTTGCCTGCTCGAGTTCGCTGGCCTTGTCGACGAGCACTTCCGCCGCGCGCGACAGTTCATCCTTCTGGTGTTCGAGCATCTGTGCCTGCTCTTCCAGTTGCGTATTGGTCTGTTCCAGTTCGGCCTGCTGCGCTTCGAGGTGGCCACGCGATTCGCGCAGCGCACGGCCTTGTTCTTCCAGCTCCTCGTTGCTGACGCGCAGTTCTTCCTGCTGCGTCTGCAATTCTTCGGATTGCCGCTGTGTTTCTTCGAGCAGATCTTCCAGGCGGCTGCGATCTTTGGCCGAACGCACGCTCATGCCGATCACGTCGCAGGCCCTTACCAAAAACGTTTCCTGTTCTGGCGTCACGTGGCGCGTAAAACCGAGTTCCACCGCGGCCTGCAGGCTTTCGTGCGCGGCGACCGGCACGATCACGATTTCGCGCGGCTTGCCCTGACCCACACCAGAATTCACATCGAGATACGACGCCGGAACATCCGTCACGTGCAATAGACGGCGATTGGCGATCGCCTGGCCGAGCAGACTCTCGCGCGGCCGGAATTCGACGACGAGTTTGTCGTTCGCCATCGCGAAGGCCGCGACGCGTCGATACACGCCATCGGATTCGATGATGTAGATCGCGCCGACATGCGCGTCGAGGTACTGTGCGAGAAAATCGAGCGCGTTGCGGCCTAGAACGTCCAGCCGCAAATCGCCTTGCAGCCGGTTGCTCAGCGTTGCTATTCCCGCTTCCGTCCACGAGACACTCAGTTGGCGCCGATAGTCCCGTGAAAGAATGAAGCCGCCGATGATCAGGAGTATCAGTACCGTGCCGACACCGAGGAGCACGACTCGCGCGGTATCGGCCGACGACGATTTCCATGCGTTCTGCCGCTGCGCCAGCGCGGCGCGCTCCGCGTTCTCCATCGCTGCGCCTTGCGCGCGAATCTGGTCCATCGTCAACTTGCCGCGATCGGTGCGAACGATCACCAGGGCCTCTTCGGGGTTGCCGCCCTGCGCGAGATCAATGGTTTGCGACAGCTCCTTGAATTTTTGATCGATGTACGTCGTCAGCCGCTCGAATCGTTCCATCTGCTCGGGGCTGTCTGCGAGCAATTTGCGCAGCGAATCCTCGACGCCGCCGATATCGGCCTTGGCGCTGTTGAAAGGTTCCAGATAGGTTTCTTTTTGCGTGAGCAGATAACCACGCTGACTCGTTTCGGCATCTTTCATGCGCGAGAGCAACGTCTCGACGTTCTCCAGCACCGCCATGACGTGCGTGACGCGATCGCCGGTTTCCGCGTCGTTCTGCACGCTGCGCATGGAGAGGATGCCTACGATGATCAGCGCCGCAATGGCGAGCCCGAGTCCCAGCGCCGTTCCGATCGGCAGAAATGCCCGCCGGCGCAGCGGCGAATCGATTTTTTTCTCGTTGTTGGGATTCATGGCGGTCCGCAGGAGTGAACCGCCGAATACTACTGAATGCGCGCCGCTGCGCCGGGCCGATTTCGTTTTCGTTCAGCGCACGTTTTGGTTCGAACGTGCGCGAGGCGCGAACGTGATCGTTCGCGCACCACGCATCAACTCACCAAGGCAGTGTCTGGCCCAGGTGCGAAAAGCTTCCGTTCGGACCGTTGTTGCCGATTAGTGCGAGTTCGACGCTGCTCTTGGCGCCTTCTTCGACATCCAGACTGCCGGCGCTATTCATATCCGTCTTCACGCTGCCGGGATGAATCGTGTTGACCTTGATCGCCGTATCTTTCAATTCCCATGCGAGATGCACGGTCCACGCATTGACGGCGCTCTTCGAAACATCGTAAGCCGCGATCTTGTAGTTGTAGATCGCCGACGACGGATCCGAATGCATTGTGATCGAACCGAGTCCGCTCGAAACGTTCACGATACGACCGGCCGACGACTTCTTGATCAGCGGCAGGAACGCGACGGTGGTTTCGACCAACCCGAACACATTCGTGTCGAACGTTTTGCGCCAGGTTTCGATCGATTGTTCCGACGGCTTTTTCTTTTGATCGTCGAGCAGCACGCCGGCGTTGTTGATGAGGATGTCGAGATGCCCGTGCCGCTTTTCGATCGAACGGACCGCGGTCGCGATACTTTTCTCGTCGGTCACATCGAGCGCGATGGATTCGACGTCGAGTTTTTCGTCGCGCAATTTCTTCGCCGATTCCTCGGCTTTCGCGGCGTCTCGGCCGGCGAGGATGACGTGGATGTCATGGCTGGCAAGCTGGCGAACGGTTTCGAGTCCGATGCCACGCGTTGCGCCGGTGACTAGGGCGATTTTCTTTGCCATGGTAATACTCCTTACCTGTTGTTTGGTTGTCTGCTTTTGATCGTCATTCCGGCTTTCGCCGGGATGACGAGCGAAAATCATCAATGAGTCGTCGCGAGCGTCGAGGTAGACGTTGGGCCGTCTTCACTCTTCTGCAAGCGCTTCGCGCGCCGACGGCGCACCAACAAATAGAACACCGGCGTCAGCAACAATCCGAAAAAAGTCACGCCGAGCATGCCGGAGAACACCGCCACGCCCATGGCGCGACGCATCTCCGAACCGGCGCCGACGGACGTCACCAGCGGCACAACGCCCATCACGAAGGCGAGCGACGTCATGAGGATCGGACGCAGCCGCAGACGGCATGCATCGAGCACGGCCTGCCACACCGATTCGCCCATCGCTTCGCGATCTTTCGCGAACTCGACGATGAGGATGGCGTTCTTGCACGCCAGGCCGATCAGCACGATCAAGCCAATTTGCGTGAAGATGTTGTTTTCACCGCCGGAGACGAGCACGCCAAGGATGGCGCACAGCAGCGTCATCGGCACGATCAGGATGACGACAAGCGGCAGCGTGATGCTTTCGTACTGCGCGGCAAGGACGAGGAACACGAGCAACACGACGAGAGGAAAGATGTAGACCATCGTGTTGCCGGCAAGGATTTGCTGATAAGTGAGATCTGTCCACTCGTATGTCATGCCGTTCGGCAATTCCTGGGCGAGCACTTCCTCGATCGCCGCCTGCGCCTGGCCGGAGCTGTAGCCCGGTGCGGCGGCGCCGTTGATCTCGGCAGCGAGATAGCCGTTGTAATGCGGCACGCGATCCGGACCCGACGTCTCGCGCGCCGTGACGAAGCTCGCCAGCGGAATCATGTCGCCGCGTGCGTTGCGCGTCTTCAGGCGTCCGATGTCTTCCGCGTTCAAGCGGAACGACGGTTCGGCTTGCGCGTTGACTTGATAGGTGCGGCCGAAACGGTTGAAGTCGTTGATGTACAGCGCGCCCAGATACATCTGCATCGTGTCGTAGACATCCTGCAGCGCCACGCCGGCGGACTTCGCCTTTTCGCGATCGACATCCACTTCGATCTGCGGCACGTTGACCTGAAATCCGGAAAACACGCCGGCCAGTTCCGGACGCTTGCTCGCTTTCGCGATGACGTTTTGTACATTTTTATACAATTCGTCGGCGCCGAAGTTGCTGCGATCCTCCACCTGCAATTTGAATCCGCCGATCGTGCCGAGCCCATTCACGGGCGGCGGTGGGAAGATGGCGATGAACGCGTCCTGGATTTGCGCGAACTGCTGATTCATGGCCATCGCGATGGCGCCGGCTGATTTAGACGCGTCGCGGCGTTCGTCAAAAGGTTTCAACGGCGTGAACGCGATGCCGGAATTCGGCGCGTTGGTGAAACCGTTGATTGACAAGCCCGGAAATGCAGGCACGGATTCCACGCCCGGTGTTTTCAAGGCGATATCGGTCATGCGTTTGATAACGGCCTGTGTGCGGTCGAGCGTGGCCGCATCCGGCAACTGCGCGAAGCCGACGAGGTATTGTTTATCCTGCGCGGGCACGAAACCGTTCGGCGCATGTGAGAAACCAAACGCCGTCAGCGCGATCAGTCCCACGTAGATGAACACCGCGATGCCGCTCTTGCGCAACACGCGGCCGACGGTTGCGACGTAGCCATTCGCCGCGCGGGCGAAGAAACGGTTGAATGGTCTGAAGAACCAGCCGAACATGAAATTCAAGAAACGCGTGAAGCGGTCGGGCGCCGCGTCGTGCGATTTGAGCAGCAGCGCAGACAACGCCGGCGACAGCGTCAGCGAATTGAACGCCGAAATGACGGTGGAAATCGCAATCGTCAGCGCGAACTGCTTGAAGAACTCGCCGGACAATCCGCTGATGAATGCGGTCGGCAGGAACACTGCGCACAGCACGAGCGCGGTCGCGATGATCGGGCCGGTCACTTCCTTCATCGCCTGTTTGGTCGCATCGAATGGCGAAAGACCTTCCGAAATATTGCGTTCGACGTTTTCGACGACGACAATCGCATCATCGACGACGATGCCGATCGCCAGCACCAGACCGAACAGCGACAGCGTGTTCAGTCCGAAACCGAACAGATGCATCACGCCGAGCGTGCCGATGAGCGATACGGGCACGGCAAGCAGCGGAATGACCGACGCGCGCCACGTCTGCAAAAAGACGATGACGACGATGACGACGAGCAGAATCGCTTCGATCAGCGTATGCAGCACGGCTTCGATCGAACCGCGCACGAACACGGTCGGATCGTAGGCAACGTTGTAGTCGATGCCTTCCGGAAAACTCTTTTTGAGTTCGGCCATCTTGGCGCGCACGGCATCCGAAATCGCAATCGCGTTGCTGCCCGGACGCTGGAAAATCGGAATCGCTACAGCGGTTTGGTTGTCGAGCATCGCGCGCAGCGCGTAGTTGTCCGAGCCCAGTTCGACGCGCGCGACATCACGCAGGCGCGTGATCTGCCCGTCGGCGCCGGTACGGATAATGATGTTGGCGAAATCGTCTTCGTCGACGAGACGGCCTTTCGTATTCACCGCGATCTGGAAATTCGGACGCGCCGAATTGTCGGATGGCACCGCCGGCGAACCGAGTTGCCCGGCGGCCACTTGCACGTTCTGTTCGCGAATCGCGTTCGCGACGTCACCCGCCGTCAATCCACGCGCAGCGACTTTCTCCGGATCGAGCCATACGCGCATCGAATAATTGCCGCCGCCGAACTGCTGCACATCGCCGACGCCGTCCAGACGCGCCAGTTCGTCCTTGATGTGCAGTGCGACGAAGTTGGAAAGATAGGTTTGATCGTAACGGCCATCCGGCGACGTGATGAACACGGCCATCGTGATGTCGGGCGAGGCTTTCGCCGTCGTCACGCCGAGACGCTGCACGTCCTGCGGCAGTTTCGGCGTTGCTTGCGCCACGCGGTTCTGCACGAGCACTTGCGCCTTATCGACATCGGTGCCGAGCTTGAACGTCACGGTGAGCGTCATCACGCCGTCGCTGGTCGCCTGCGAGAACTGATACAGCATGTCCTCCACGCCGGTAATTGCCTGTTCGAGCGGACCGGCCACCGTGTCGGCGATCACTTTCGGATTCGCACCCGGGTATGTCGCGCGAACGACGACGGTCGGCGGCACGACTTGCGGGTATTCCGAAATCGGCAAGTTCGGAAGAGAAATGAGTCCCGCGATCAAGATCATCGCAGACAGCACGCCGGCGAAGACGGGACGAGAAATAAAGAATTGAGAGAGATTCATGACGAGCCTTCCCTTTGCCGCCCGCATCGGGCGGCATTTCAAAGAGGAATCGGGGTTGTGTGTTCGCGTTATTCGATTACTTCATTGCCGTCTTCGGTTGCGGCACTTCGATCTGCGCCACACCCTTGTTGTCGGCGTCCATCGCTACGTGCGAAGGCGTTACCGCGGCACCCGGCCGCACGTGCTGCAATCCGTTCACGACAATCACGTCGCCCGCCGCGAGGCCTTGGTTCACGACGCGCAACCCATCGATGTTCGCGCCCAGCATCACGGGGCGATATTCAACGGTGTTGTCTTTCTTCAGCGCGAGCACGAATTTCTTGCCGAGATCCGTGCCGACGGCGCGTTCGTCGATCAAGATCGTGTCGTGCGCTTTGCCGCCGACCAATTTGATGCGCGCGAACAAGCCGGGCGTGTATGTTCCGTCGGCATTGTCGAACACGGCGCGTGCGCGGATCGTTCCGCTGTGCGCATCGACTTGGTTGTCGAGAAAGTTCAGACGTCCTTCGTGCGGATAACCTTGTTCATCGACAAGACCCATGTACACAGGCATCGTGCTGGTTTCGGATTTGTGGGCGAAGCGTAGATACGTTTGCTCGTCCGCATCGAAATATGCATAGACCGGATTGTCCGAAACCACTGTAGTCAGCACGCTCGTCGTGCTCACGAGATTGCCCGGCGTGATCAGCATGTTCGAAACACGGCCGTCGATCGGCGATTTGACTTGCGTGAATTCCAGATTCAAACGCGCTGCTTCGAGCGCAGCGGCCGCCGCACCGATGTCATCCTGGCTTGCCACGGATGTGGCTTGCAGCTGATCGAAATCCTGCTGCGAAATGACGTGCTTCGACAGCAATTGCTCGCCGCGCTTGCTGTTCGTCGCGGCCAGATCCGATTGCGTGTGCGCGTGCTTCAGCTGCGCAGCAAGGCGATCGAAACGGCGCGCGACGATTTCGAAGATGTCCTCCTGACCAATGTGACGGGCACCTTCTTTCTGACGCAGCAGATCGGACGCTATCTGGTCGCACACCACGCGCCAGGGCGCATCATCACGATCGCATCGGCGCATGCGCTGGTCGGCGCCGCCGAGCGCTCGGCCTATGGAATCAGCAAGGCTGCGCTCCTGCAAATGACGCGCATGCTGGCGATCGAATGGGCCGACTACGGCATCACGGTGAACGCGGTCGCGCCC